>Ga0105049_10004574_pt1 | contig 16211 bp, 13 predicted proteins | sample MAT06_FD_78087 | JGI IMG/M metagenome (GOLD analysis project Ga0105049, IMG submission 78087) | Freshwater microbial communities from Lake Fryxell liftoff mats and glacier meltwater in Antarctica - MAT-06 | ecosystem: Environmental > Aquatic > Freshwater > Ice > Liftoff microbial mat | place... | reverse complement strand
TCCAACTACCGAGTAAAATCTTGCTACATCATGATTGTCTAAAAACAATACATTCCTGGTTGGGTCTTTATATAAAAAATCCTGGGCCAGTGTGGTGTACAATTTATTGACGCCATCCGTCCAGCCAAAATCCTTTGTCATTGCATCCTGTATGCCCCAAAGGGTTTGAAAATCGGTAGCACCCTGCAGGTTACTTTTAAATGGAAGTTGGAGGTTATTGTCTACAAAATAACTTTGATTGGGTACACCATGATACCAGGTTTCGCCAAAAATGGTAATATTCGAATATTCATCAGTAAGCGCCTTGTTGCATTTGTTCATGAAGGGCAAATCATTGTAAGCATAAGTATCCACCCGCCAGCCATCGATGCCAAATTCTTCTACTGTCCACAACGCATGTTGCAACAGGTAGTTGGCTACAAAAGAATTGTTTTGGTTTAGGTCGGGCATCTGAGGGGTAAACCATCCGTCCACCAATTTCTTTTGATCGGTCTTGCTTGCATAGGGATCAAATGCCACCTGGTCTTTGTAGGTAGTATTCGTGAAGGCAGGCCAGTTATGCAGCCAGTCTTTCATAGGCAAATCCAACACCGTAATATGCTTTTCATCCACATGATTGTACACTGCATCCTGAATGATTTTTAATCCTTTTTGATGGGCCGCATCAATCAGTTGCTGATAAGCCTTTTCGCCACCTAGTCTGCGGTCTATTGTATAATGATCGGTGAATGCATAACCATGTTCGGTTCTATCAACACGGTCGTTTTCAATTACCGGATTCAGCCACAAGGTGGTAACACCTAAATTTTGCAGGTATTCCAAATGATTGGTAATGCCCTGTATATCTCCGCCGTGACGGTGAAAAACGCTGTCCCGGTTGAGCGTTTGGTCACGCATTCCGGGTATGCGATCATTGGAAAGATCTCCATTGCTAAACCTATCCGGAAGAACAAGGTATATAAAATCCTTTGCAGTTACACCTTGTGCAAACGCTGCTCCCCTGCCTTTCCGCCGGGCCTTAATTTCAAAATTGATGGTGAAAGGATCATTCAATTTATTAACCTTAATTTTTAGTACGCCCGGCTTAGTTGTTGGAGCAATCACCAGATCAAGAAACACATAGTTGGGGTTTTCTACTTTATTAACCTTTTCCAGTTTTACACCAGGATAATTGATGCTGAATCCGCCACCTGCATTTGCAATCGCATCTCCATGAATCATTACCTGCACTTTGTTCCACTTCATCGCCGTCCACCAATTGGTTGGATAACATTTGTAATCGTTCTGTTGAGCCATTAAAAACACAGAAAAAAACAGGCAAAACCCTACACTTACGATACTCTTTTTCATAATAAAATTTGAAACTTACGATTTAATAACCAGCTTGGCGCAAATACCTGCAATCAACATAGATACCCCTGCAAGCGTGATCATGCTGATTGCATTTCCGCCAAAGGCACTTAACAAAACACCACCTAATAAACCGGCCGCTATCTGCGGAATGGTAATAGTAGCATTAAAGATCCCCATGTACACGCCCGTTTGTTTTGGAGGCAATGAGGAAGATAAAATAGCATAAGGCAAAGCCAATATTGCGGCCCAGGCTATACCTACTCCAATCATTGGAACAAACAACAGGTTTTTATCTTTAATGAACATCATTGACAATAACCCAAGTCCTCCACACAATAGTGATAGCATATAAATATTTTTACGACCGTATTTATTTGCCAGCGGAGTAATTACTAAAGAAAACAACGCAGCAAAAACACTGTATGCGGCAAATATTACCCCGGTCCAGTTACCCGCCTCATTAAAATCTTTTGACTTTGGATCGGTGGTGCCCCAGATAGATTGTGCAATCCCGTTAGTGGTGTACACCCACATCAGAAACAATGCAAACCAGGAGAAAAACTGTGTTACCGCCAATTCCAACATTGCCTTGGGCGTTTTAGCCAGCAAAGTTAAAAATGGTATTTTTTCCTTTTGCTCTTCCTCTGTTAAATTGTTGTAAGCCGCATATTCTTTTGGAGGATATTCCCTGGTACGAAAACTGGTCCATATCACACTTAACAATAAGGAGGCACCGCCAATGTAAAACGACCAGATCACCGTAGGTGCTACTTTTTCTCCTGGTCCCGGCATATTTGCAATGCCCCACCAGGTTAATAAAAACGGCAGCAAAGAACCAACGACTGCTCCCGTATTAATTAAAAAACTTTGTATTGAATAACCAATATTTCTTTGCCCATCCGGCACCATATCACTCACGAGAGAACGAAACGGCTGCATGGTTACATTGAAGGAAGTGTCCATCAGCAACAACATGGTGGCACCAAAAATAACCGGCGGCAGCAAGTATGCAAAATGCTCAGAATTAGGCATAAAGAACATGGCCAGTGCCGATACAAAACACCCTCCTAATATAAATGGAATTCTACGTCCCAGTCGTGTCCAGGTTTTATCGCTTGATAAACCTACAATTGGTTGCACAATCAATCCGGCAAGCGGAGCTGCCAGCCAGAAATAGCTTAAATGCTCCGGGTTGGCGCCGATTGCTGATAAGATACGGCTGGTGTTGGCATTTTGAAGTGAGTAACCAATTTGTACACCTAAAAAACCAAAACTCATATTCCAGATTTTCCAAAAATTCAAGAGTGGTTTAACAGAACCCGAGGAGGAAGATGTTGTTGTTGAAAATGACATAGCAATCGTTTAAGATGGTTTAATTGTGTATTTATTACACATTGGTAAAACTACATTAAAAAACATCCTTTAAAAGGATGTTTTTTTGATTTTATTTTATATTACAAATCCGTCTGTTAATACGGCTCCTTTCTTCAACACCACAATGCCGTCTTTCACTGCGTATAAAGGATGATCTGTTGCAGCCAGGTGTTCGCCACCATTGATGCGGACATCGTTTCCGATGCGACAGTTTTTATCAACTATTGCATTCTTAATATAGCAACGGTCGCCAATACCTATTTTTGGAATATTTTTTTCGGTATTGCGCTCAATTTCGTTCAACGTTTCATAAAAATCATTTCCCATAATATAACAACTTACAATGGTAGAACCTTGTCCAATGCGGCTTCTCACCCCTATCACACTATTTTCAATCCGGCTGGCATTGATGATAGACCCCTCTGCGATGATGGTTTTTTCTAAAGTAGTTCCACTAATTTTAGCAGGGGGCAGCATCCTTGCATGGGTATAAACCAGCTTTTGATTATCAAACAAATTGAATGGAGGCAGGTCCAGGGTTAATGCAAGGTTTGCCTCAAAGAAAGAGTGAATATTTCCAATGTCAGTCCAGTAACCTTCGTATTGAAAACTGATTACTTTATATTGCTCAATAGAATTTGGTATGATCTCTTTTCCAAAATCAGTTGCATCTTTTTTCTCTGTTTCCAGCAAATCAAATAACAACTTTCTGCTAAAAATATAAATACCCATTGAGGCAAGATAATTTCTCCCTTTTGCTTTCATTTCATCGCCAGTTTCGCTGGTCCATTCAGGCAATAAATCTGCTGATGGCTTTTCGATAAATGAGGTGATCGTTTTCTCTTCATTTGTTTTTAAAATACCAAACTCCGGAGCATCCCGGTCATCCACCGGGATGGTTGCAATGGTGATGTCCGCACCTTTAGCCATGTGGTTATCAATCATGGCTTCAAAATCCATTTGATACAATTGATCTCCACTTAAAATCAACACATACTCAAAATCATAATTAACGATATGCCTCAGCGACTGGCGCACCGCATCTGCAGTTCCCTGAAACCATTTTGGATTATCAGGCGTTTGCTCTGCCGCCAATATATCAACAAACCCTTTACTAAAAAGACTAAACTGGTAAGTGTTTTTAATGTGCTTGTTTAAAGATGCAGAATTAAATTGGGTAAGCACCAATATCCTGTTTAAACCGGAGTTGATACAGTTAGAAATGGGAATATCCACCAAACGGTACTTACCTGCTATGGGTACTGCTGGTTTACTTCTGCTGGCAGTTAAGGGATACAATCTTGACCCTGCTCCACCGCCTAAAACAATGGCAATTACTGATGCGCTTTCCATATGTGAATCGTTGTTAGTTTATTAAAGAATGATTAGAAATTAGGTTTACAAACATATTCAAATTTTAATTACAATTATTTTAAACCCACATATAATTTAATATACTTTCCTGCACTTGTTTCCCAGCTAAAATCGAGTTCCATGACGGTACTGATCATTTTCTTAAGCAGTTTCGGTTGGTTGTAAACCTGCAAGGCCCGATAAATTGAATAAGTGATGTCGCCTACTGACGCTTCATTAAAGCGTATACCGTAGCCGTCAGGATCACCGTAATCAATTACGGTATCCCTTAACCCACCGGTATTTCTTACAATCGGAATGGTACCATATCGCATTGCATACATTTGATTTAAGCCACAAGGTTCTACCCTGCTGGGCATTAATAAAAAATCCGCCCCGGCATACATTTGGTGACTTAACTTTTCGTTGTATCCTATTTTTGAATTATAATACCCTACCAACTGGCTCTTCATGTTTTCGAGTTGCCACTCCACCGAAGGATCGCCACTGCCCAATACCAGAAAATTCATCTTGCCTTCAATGTGATAAACAGCATCGTAGATGGCTTGCGGAAGCAAATCGGCTGCCTTTTCATGTACTAGCCGGCCAATAAAAATAAACAGTGGTTTTTCAATATCAAGATTATATAAATCGCATAAGAATTTTTTATTGGCGAGCTTTCCTTTTGCCGCATCTTTTTTAGAAAAGTTGGGTTCAATGTAAGTATCAATGGCCGGATCCCAAACAGCAGCATCAATTCCATTTAATATGCCGGTACATTTCCCTCTTTCAAATTCAAATAAATTCTCCAGTCCGTTGGCAGCATGGCGCATTTCTTCCAGATAACTTTGACTTACAGTAGTAACTTTTTTTACACATTTAACTGCACAGGCCAATGGATTAATCCTATTTTGCCAATCCAGCTTACCCCACGCCCATGAATCCCAGGCAGGCAGATAAGTTGATTTATCCCAATCCATCCATCCCTGGTATTGTGCATTGTGAATGGTAAGCACCGTTGGTATAGCGGATAAGTGGCGGTACGCAAAACAATGTTGCATCATAAATGGAACAAGACCGGCATGATGATCATGCACATGCACTACATCCGGGTGATGATTCCATTTAGCAACCCAATCTACTACAGCTATTTGAAAGGCAGTGAAGCGCTCGGTATCATCGCCATAGCCATAAACGGCTTCCCGATCCAGGAGACCGTTGATGTCTACGAGGTATAAATCAAATCCAAGCAGGTTTGTTTTTTCTTTGATGATAGAATAATTAAACCAATAGGCACCCATTCCAAAGGAGCCCTTGTGTACCAATTCAAATTCATGTTCATACAAAAACTTTGTTCTATACATTGGCATCACCACTTTTGCAATGTGTCCAAGTTGATTTTGATATTTAGGCAATGCGCCCACAACGTCTCCTAATCCTCCAGCTTTGGCTACCGGGTAACATTCGGCACTAACGTGTAATATTTCCATTGAATATATGATTTGATAATCGCCTTCAAATTAAGAAGGATTTTGTTACAAACAAATTAAGTACTGAATATTTTTCCTAATGGTAAAATTAAATTACTTTCGGCCACTAAAAAACAACCTTCAATATGAGTCAACCAGCCAGTTCACATCAATCTACCAAATGGTCACAATTTGGAACCCTTGTCACTGTATTTTTTTTCTGGGGTTTTGTTGCAGCAAGTAATGATATTTTAATACCAGTGTTTCAAAAAGAATTTAATTTATCAAATTTCCAGAGTCAGTTGGTTTCTTTTGCTTTTTATGTAGCGTACACGGTTGGTTCACTCATTTATGCAGGCATTTCGAAATATTTGGGAAGTGACCTTTTAAATAAAATTGGTTATAAGAATGGCATTGCTACCGGATTAATCATTTCAGCCATTGGCACTTTGTTATTCTATCCTGCTGCAAATACTTCATCTTTTCCTTTAATGATTTCGGCACTTTTTATTGTAGGTCTTGGATTCTCGTTACAACAAATTGCAGCCAATCCTCTGGCGATTATAATGGGAGATCCTAAAACGGGTTCTCAGCGGCTCACAATGGCTGGGGGCATCAATAATTTAGGAACTACTATAGGCCCATTGTTGGTGAGTTTTGCTATTTTCGGAAGTGTTGCTTCCGGTTCCACTGAAGCAAGTATAGAAAGCGTAAAAATCCCTTACTTGATTGTTGGAGTTGCGTTTCTGGTAGTTGGGTTGTTTATTAAATTTTCATCAGTTCCCAACCAAATTGATCTTGATCATGTAGCGGAAGCTGAAGCCATTTCAGAAACCAAAATTCTGCATAAAACTTCGGCCCTTCAGTATCCTCAATTGTGGTTGGGTATGATAGCGATTTTTGTTTATGTTGGAGTAGAAGTTTCTACAGCGAGTAACCTACCTGCATACATGAAAGAGCATTTGGGTATTCCTACTGAAAAAGTTGCGCCCTACATTTCATTGTACTGGGCAAGTTTAATGATTGGCCGGTGGACTGGTGCTGTTGGTGCTTTTGATGTAAGCAAAGGTGCTAAACAAGTGCTGAATTTTTTAATGCCCTACCTGGCATTTGGTGTTTTCCTCACCGTAAATGCAATTGCGCAACATGATGTTGCCCAGTTCTACGTGTATGCTTTCGTGATTGCAGTCATGATTATTGGAGATATCTTAAGTAAAGGAAACCCGGCTCGTATGCTATTGATCTTTTCAGGATTGGGTATTACAGCCTTAATGATCGGCATGCTCACGTCAGGTATGGTAAGCGCATATGCATTTATCAGTGTGGGGCTTTTCTGCAGCACGTTATGGCCTTGCATTTTTACTTTGGCAGTAGCAGGACTTGGTAAAAATACCGGTCAGGGAAGCAGTTTATTAATCATGATGATAATGGGTGGGGGAATCATCAGTGCGTTACAAGGATTACTGGCCGATGGAATCGGTATTCAATTGAGCTATATCATTGGGGTAGCTTGTTTTGCATACCTTGCTTTTTATGCCATCAGGGCAAAAGCTGTTTTAAAATCACAGGGTATTGATTATGATGCATTGAATGCAGAAGGTGGTCACTAAAATATAATTCATTAAAAAGATAAAGAAGCAACACATTGGATTTATGAAAAAAAAATACGCAGTTGGAATTGATGTAGGAGGTACTACCGCAAAATTTGGTGTGGTAGACCGCAATGGCAATATCCTTGAACAGGATCGGGTACCAAGTAATGAACATGAGGTGGTAGAAGATTTTATAGATGATATGTATGCCAGGCTTTACCCAATGATCAAAAACCTGGGAGGAATTGATGACTTTACGGGCATTGGCATAGGTGCGCCCAACGGGAATTTTTATACTGGTACCATTGAATATGCCCCTAATTTAAAATGGAAAGGTATCATCCCAATAGCTGAACTGATTGAAAAAAAATTCGGTCTTGTAACCAAACTTACCAATGATGCCAATGCTGCTGCAGTAGGCGAAATGATGTACGGTTGCACCAAAGACATCAAGGATTTTATTACCATTACCCTCGGCACAGGCGTAGGTAGTGGTATTGTAATTGATGGAAAAATTGTGTTAGGTCATGATGGATTTGCCGGTGAACTTGGCCATACCATTATTCGTCCGGGCGGAAGGATACACAAATCTACCGGCATGAGGGGAAGCCTGGAATCCTATGCATCGGCTACCGGTGTGCGTGAGACTGCGCTTGAAATGCTCACCAGTTATCCGTCAGAAGAAAGTTTGCTACGCAATTATACTATCAATGAACTTACCAGCGAAACTGTGTACGATTGCGCCATGCAAGGTGATTCTATCGCCAATCGTATTTTTGAATTTACCGGACAAATATTGGGTGAATCATTGGCCAATTTTGTAATGTTTTCTTCCCCCGCCGCCATTATATTATTTGGCGGACTTACCAAGGCCGGCAACCTGTTACTAAATCCAACCCGAAAACACATGGAAGGCAACCTGCTTCCTATTTTCCAAAACAAAGTAAAACTGTTGTTTAGTGAATTGAAAGAAGCCGATGCTGCGATACTAGGCGCCAGCGCACTGGTTTGGAATTTAAAAGATTAATTTTTTTTCAAAATTTATAAAATGAAGGCTGCCTGATTATGGCAGCTTTTTTTTATAAATCTAGTCACGCAGGTAATCGTAATATGTAGAAAACCAAACCATCTCTTCAGGGAAATAAATAGGGGTGATGTTATAAAGACTGTGATTTTTTGACACCTTCATTTAAACTGATGAAAATATATCAATTGTACATTGTAACTTGCTGGCAGGGAAAAAAGCAACCAAACCCTGTTACTTTAGCGCCTGCTGAATCAGGAAAGTTTGGTGTAAATTTATCCATATCTCAGGTACTTCAGAAAAGCTTATTTAAGATATAAGTGGTTATTTATCTCAAACAAACGTTCAATGAAATTCACCGCCATTTTAATTTCGATATGCATATTTTTTCAACCGCCGGAAAAAAGTCAGGAACACTGGACTTTAAAAAAAGACAAAAATGGCATCAAAGTTTTTGCCCGAAAAAACAAAGGTTTCAAGTTCAATGAATTAAAAGTAGAAGCATTATTAGAAGGAAAAATTTCACAACTGGCGGCGGTAATTTTTGATATAAAAAATCAAAAGAACTGGGTTTACAAAACAGCTAAATCTGATTTACTCCAAACAGTAACTGCCACAGACATTTTTTACTATACGGAAATTGAAGTTCCATGGCCTTTAAATAACCGGGATATGGCAGTACACATGACCGTTCAGCAAAATTCACAAACAAAAGTAATGACGATTGTTGCAAAGAATGTGGACGATTACCTACCTGCTAAAAAAGATAAAGTAAGAATTAAATATTCTAATGCAGTCTGGATCGCAACACCTGTGAGCAATTCACAATATAAGGTTGAGTATAGAATCCAATTCGATCCCGGAGAAGATGTACCCGCCTGGATTTTAAACATGTTTTCCACTGCCGGGCCGTATGAATCATTTATTAATTTAAAACAAAAACTAAAGGAGCCTCAGTACGCACAAATAAAATTCCCATCGATTATTGACTGATTTTTTTTGTAGTTTGCAAACAACATTTGTAAACATGCCTCCAATCATGAAAAACTTTTGCTTCGCAGTTTTACATATACTGTCATTTTTTATATTCTTTACCAATGATGCCAATGCCCAAACTCCATTGGATAAACTTTTGCCGGTAAGAGCATTTTGTATCGCTGCCCCAAAGCCTGATAAACTGGATCTGTTTGTACAATTTATAAAGGAAGAGTTACCACTCAATAAAATCAACACGCTCATACTTCGGATAGATTTTAACTACCAATTTGACAGTCATCCTGAATTGCGTGACAGCGGTGCATTGTCAAAATCAGCGGTACAACAAATGGTAAATGCGTGCAGCCAAAATAACATTCGCCTGATACCACAAATCAATTTACTCGGCCACCAATCCTGGGCATCTAAAATAACGAACCTGTTAAAAGTGTATCCCCGGTTTGATGAAACACCGCATGTGCAAATGCCTGTACAATACGTTTGGCCAAATGCGGATAGCCTTTACTGTAAAAGCTATTGTCCATTACACCCAGATGTACATGCCATCGTTTTTGATTTAGTGGATGAGATTTGTGATGTATTTGAAACCAATGCATTTCATGCAGGTATGGACGAAGTTTTTTATATCGGTGATTCAAAATGTACAAGATGTGCTGGTAAAAATAAAGCTGCATTATTTGCTGGTGAAGTCAATAAAATACAAAACCACCTTTCCAAAAAAAACAGAACCCTATGGATTTGGGGAGACCGATTACTTGACGGCCGGGCAACTGGTATTGGAGAATGGGAAGGTAGTTTTAATGACACCTACGGTGCTGTGGATTTAATTTCAAAGAAAGTAATCATCTGCGACTGGCATTATGAAAAAGCTGAGCAAACCGCTATCTATTTTGCAAACAAAGGATTGAATGTAATTACTTGCGCCTGGCGAAATCCTGCAATTGCAAGTATCCAAACACAGGATATGGTGAAGTTCCGTACGACAGCAAAATCGAAAACAAAAAAATATTACCTCGGTATCATGCAAACCATCTGGACTGGTGCAGCGGCATTTTTGGATGAATACTATGCCGCCAAAGGGATGGAAAACAGTGGAGATAAAACACAGGCCAATTGTTTTAAAGCAATCGCTGGAGAGATCAATGAATTAGAATTAATTTTTTAGCGATATGTTAAGAATAAAATGATTGTTCGGTTTGTGAATAAAGAATGGTAATTAATAAAACATTGACCATTAAGCATTCAAATTTTCTTGACATTAACTCTACTTCAATTTTTATAAATGCACACAAAACTGGTGCCATCGCTGCTTTTGGCGCCACGATACATGCCAGCACTGTTAAACTGTAATGCAAGATTTCCCATGGCATCTACACCAATCATCCCGCCTTCGCCTTCTATTTTAGGCAGCTTGTTATTTACCACTTCGTTCATCGCTTCATTTAAATCCAGCTCCTTGTACTCCATCAGGCAGCTAACGTCGTAGGCTGCCACTGCTTTTATAAACGGCTCACCATGACCAGTGCAACTGATGGCACAGGTTTTATTATTGGCATACGTACCAATGCCAATCAGGGGTGTATCGCCAATGCGGCCATAATTCTTATTCGTCATTCCACCGGTGCTGGTGGCGGCAGCTATGTTTCCGTTTGAGTCACAGGCCACCGCCCCCACTGTTCCAAACTTCTTTTCCTTCATTTCAGCAGATGAATGATCCAATGCATAAGCGTCGCCATCTTTCATTTGCAGCCATTGGTTGTGACGGAAAGCCGAGAAAAAATAGGCATCCGGTTCCAATGTAAAACCTTGTTGTTGGGCGAAGTCATTGGCACCTTTTCCACTTAACAAAACATGATCGCTCTTGCTCATAACCGCTACCGCAAGCACAATGGGATTTTTGATATTTTTAACCCCCGCAACTGCACCAGCAGACAAATACTTTCCCTCCATGATTGCAGCATCCATTTCATGTGTACCATCTTTGGTAAACACAGCACCACGACCGGCATTGAACAAAATATTGTCTTCTAAAATTACAACCGCTGCCTTTACAGCATCAGTTGCCGAGCCACCGCTTTCCAGTACCGAATAGCCACCTTCCAGTGCCGCTTCCAAACCCAGCAGGTAAGCTTGCTCCATTTCAGCCGTCATATCTTCTTTTAAAATGGTACCTGCCCCACCATGTATTGCCAATGAAATTTTTTGCATGTTGTTGTTTGATTTTGGTGATATTGTAGAAACGGTTGTGGCCTTTTTAATACAATGTTTTTTATTGATGTTTAGAACAGGCCACGGCCTGTTCCTACAAATGATGATCACGGCCTGTTCCTACGAAAGTTTAATTATTTTATTTACAATCATTGCTTCCTCAATCCGATTCATACAGGCATGATCGCCACGATAACAGGGCTTGTTGCCAAATACCGAGCAGGGCCTGCATTCAAGCTCAATCTGAATAATATTGGCTTCGTCTTGCGCCCATCCATAAAACCCGGCAAAGGGATGGGTGGCCCCCCAAATACTAACCACCGGCACATTGAATAAAGATGCCAGGTGCATATTGGCAGAATCCATGCTTACCATTTTATCTACATTGCTAATGATTGCCAATTCATCCTGTAAAGAATACTTACCAGCCATATTAAATGCCGAAAAAATTTCCTGTTCCCATTGTTGCAAAACGGCTGTTTCATTTGCACCCCCACCAAAAAGCAATACTGTATGATTGGCTTCAGTTAACTGCTTTACAACCGCTTTCATTTTTTCTACCGGATACATTTTTTCCGTGTATTGGGCAAAGGGTGCCACGCCGATTATTTTTTTCCCGGAGGCGAATATGTTCTGCAGCACTGCTGGTATATTTTTCCGTTGATAAACTGGTTCCTTCGGTTGCAATTGAACAGCCATTCCACTTTCCCTGAATACGGCAGCATAGCGTTCATGCATGGAAGATAGCTGTTTGAAAACCTTATCTTCTTTACGAGTCAATGCTTTTTTTTCGCTTCGCCCCTTATCAAGTGTAGCAGTTTTTACTCCAATGAATTTGTAAAATGTAGTAAGGATTTTAGAACGCAATACATTGTGCAAGTCAACGACGGCATCAAAAGCATAGGTCTTATTCAATGCCTTGAACAAGCGATAGATTCCGGCAACTCCTTTGTGATCTACTTTTAAATATGCCGGAAAAAAATGACATCTTTCCAATCCCTCAAACAATGGTTGCAAAAAAGCATTGGATACTACGGTAATTTGCAATGCTGGATTTTGCTGCAACACATTTTTAATTACCGGCACCGTCATTGCCACATCTCCCAGCGAGGAAAACCGAATGACCAATATATGCGTTGGAGTTTGCAAATCAGATAAGATAAATGGGTGATAGTTGATGACCGAGTTGTAAGCATACTGCTGTTTTCAACCCATTAAAAGAATAAATTTTGTAGCAGTTGGAAAATAAAAAACCAGGTTTACAACACCGATCAGCTTTCAATTTTATTTTTCGCTCAGCAATAAGCCAGTTATAAATCAACCAGCTTTTTAGTTATTTTCATTTTGTTTTTGATACAATACAGGATTAAGTCCGGGATCGTTGTACATCTTCATTTGCTTGTACACTTTCATGTAGATCATGCCACTGGCAATATCATCCAGTAATACATCAATTGCTGTTGATAAATCCTTTCTTTGTTCCAATAAAACCGCCAGCTTATCGGTACAGGCAATGATATGATCTACCGTTGCACTGGTTCTGTGTACCTCTACATTCATGTGATAAATCTTCAACGACAGGATAGATAACCGATCAATGGCCCATGCCGGACTTTCGGTATTGATTCTGGCAGTTGGCCTGGCCTGTACCGCACTATATTGTTGTAAAAAATAACTGTCAATGTATTCCACCATATCGGTTCTTACCTGGTTGGATGCATCAATTCTTCTTTTTAAAGCCAGTGCTGCGAGCGGATCAATCTGCGGATTGCGTACAATATCCTCCAAATGCCACTGAACAGTATCAACCCAGTTTTTGGCGTACAATAAATGCTCTATTCCTCCTCCAGGATACGGGTTTGTGATAACGGTATCTACATCATCCGTCAAATGATAATCGTGGATAGACTGATCAAAAATATCATTGCACAATTCACTAATCATGGTTGAAAATTGAGATTAACTGGTTGACTTTTTATTTCGAACTGCAAGATAATACAAAGGAATACCAATCAGCGTGATGACCAATCCCGGCCAGGTAAACTGTGGCTTATAAATGATCAATAACGAACAAAAACTGACACCCATTAGAATGTAAATAATTGGTAAAACCGGGTAACCAAACGCTTTGTATGGTCTTTCCGCATCCGGGTATTTTTTCCGTAAAATAAAAATACCGGCAATGGTCAATACATAAAATATTACAACAATAAAGGAAACCATCTCCAACAAGTCGCCATACCGGCCACTCAGGCACAATGCACAGGCCATGGCACATTGTATCCACAAAGCCCATTCGGGGACAATGTTTTTATTTAAGGTGCCGGCTTGTTTAAAAAATAATTGATCTTTTGCCATGGTATAATAAACCCTGGCACCTGCCAATATCAAACCATTATTGCAACCAAAGGTGGAAATCATAATCATTACTGCAATGATGATGGTTCCGCTACTTCCAAAGATAGCCTCCGATGCACTCAGCGCCACCCTGTTATCTTTTGCAAAAGCCAGTTCATGCAGGGGTACTGTTGCCAGGTAAACCACGTTGGTTAATACATAAATAATTGTTACGATCAGCGTGCCTAAAAACAAACTGAGCCCAATATTTCTTTTGGGATTTTTTATCTCGCCCGCAATGAATGTTACATTGTTCCAGGCATCACTGCTAAAAATACTGCCTACCATTGCACTTGCCATTGCGCCCAAAGCTGCACCCATTAAAAGTGGTTCAAAATTGATGGTGTCGCCCGTTTTAGTAAGGTGCTGCATCGCCCATGGGTTCTGCCAGTTAGCCTGCCAGATATCCCATTTAAAAGCAATGAAGCCTGCGATGATCAAACCAAATAACGACAATAATTTGGTTGAAGTAAAAATCGTCTGGATGATCTTTCCGGTTTTTATTCCGTTTGTATTGATGAAGGTTAAAAAGATGATCAAGATGATTGCTACTAATTGTGCGTAGTGAATTTTCAATCCCAACAAATCAAAAGTATTGACTTCTTCCCAAGCGAGGACCGGAAAAAAATAGCCGGCGAATTTTGCAAACCCAACCGCTACGGCAGCAATAGTGCCTGTTTGAATTACGGCAAAAAAACTCCAGCCATATAAAAAACCAATCAGAGGATTGTAGGCTTCTTTAAGGTAAACATATTGCCCGCCAGCCTTTGGATACATGGCGCTTAATTCACCATAACTAAGTGCTGCAATTAAGGTCATGAAGCCCGTGATAAGCCAGGCTGCTATCAACCACCCGGCGCTCCCCATTTCTTTTAGCATATCGGCACTTACTATAAAAATGCCTGATCCTATCATAGATCCGGCAACAATCATGGTGGCATCAAATAGACCAAGTGATGGCTTAAAGGCAGTATTCTGTTCTGTCATAAGAGGCATTTTATTTAGGATAGGTTTGTTAGAGAAGAAGGAACATAAAAAATTCCCGTAATTGAAACGGGAATGAAGATATATCAATTGATTGAATTTTTACCGGGTGCTCTATTTCATTTTATTATTAAGCCCTTTTACAATCTCAGAAGTTATATTGAGGGTAGAATCTTTATATAAAAAATAATCAAGCCCGGTGCCTGTAGTAAATATGAGCGTATAGTTTTTTTCTACATTGTATTCCTTCATAAACTCTTTTAGCTTACTCTGCATGTCCTCCATTATTCTGGCTCCTTTTTCTGCAAGGCGTTGCGTTTTCTGTTGCTTTACCTGCTCAATCTCCTGTTGTTTTAATCCGAGCTTTTCCTGAAAAGCCTCTGCTTCCTGCTGGGTAATTGAATTTCCTTTCTTTAAAAAATTATCTCTTAGGGTAGTCAATTCACGGTAAGAGTTTTCATATTCGTTGGCAATGGTTCTTTGTTCTACCTCCAGCTCACCTTTTCGCTTTTTAATAAAAGACACATTATTATTCAAAGAATCCAACTCCACATACGCCATCATAATTTTATTTCCATTGGTTGTATCGTGAACATTACGGATTACACTTTTTTCATTTACCAAAGTCTTTTCTTCACCTGAAAAATGCAGGTAATATAAAATGCCTACGGCCACTATTAATGCAATGTTTACTACCAGGGAAAGTTGTTTCATGCCTTCTGTTTTGTTTGCAGCAAGATAGGTAGATTGAAAGATTTGGCAATAAAATTGTAGAAAGTTTTAGGAAAGGGTTAACAGCGGCAAAAGTGTTCCATTTGCCTACACCACAAAAAGCTGAAAACGCACGGTGAAATGTTTACAACGGCCAATAACAAATTCATCTAACCGATAGTTTTTATTCAACTTTCGAGTTAAAATCAGAAATCCTGTTTCTGGCATTTAAACAGAAAACATCTTAGGAGTATCTTTAAAACGTTTACAGATCATTTATTAACCTGAAATTTTAAATAAACTTTGATCCTAACCATTATCAAGGCAAACTATTTTCTTAAACCATTGTATTATTACGAAACACATTTGTATGAAAAAGATAAAATGGCCCATAATAATCGTTACCACATTTGCATTTTTCTACCAGTTTACACCTTATGTAGGCTTACCGGACGATTTTATTTTAATACTGTTTATAATTTCTCCAATTGCAGTAATTTGGATGGCCTACCAAATATTAAAAAATGGGACACCTTCGAAACGCAAATTCGATGAATACTTTTATGAAGATTTAGATTATAAGAGAAATGACTTGAGCTAGTTTTTTAAACAGACAGGTTTTTTGTTTCTTCGCATATAAAATCAGCGAGCGTTATTAATAGTACCGATAAAGAAAAATGTTGTGTGAAGCGATGGAGCGCATAACCGCTAAAGGATTGTTTTGCGATATAACCTATCACAAAAAATTAG
>Ga0105049_10004573_pt1 | contig 16213 bp, 13 predicted proteins | sample MAT06_FD_78087 | JGI IMG/M metagenome (GOLD analysis project Ga0105049, IMG submission 78087) | Freshwater microbial communities from Lake Fryxell liftoff mats and glacier meltwater in Antarctica - MAT-06 | ecosystem: Environmental > Aquatic > Freshwater > Ice > Liftoff microbial mat | place... | reverse complement strand
GCAGATGCTTCCGAATCATGGAATTCGTGGCCATCCTGATGAGTAGCACCGGGGGGACGGACAACGCGGCATAGACACCTAGGATGATCGGCAGCCCCGTAGATACATAGATCATGACAAGCGGGATGGAAATCAGCGGGATCGCAAATGCCAGCGCGAGAAACACCTGAGACAGCCCGACGACATCCGCCAATAGGGCGGAGGGCGAAATGACGTGCGGAGCGGCGCGATTGCGATTCCAGTACTCCACCAACTCGGGAATATAGTCGAGGCTTTTGCCATAGTACATCCGGTGAACCCGATTAAGGGCAAGCTCCAGACCCTTCGTAGAATCAGTGTAGCCCGGAACCGTGGCGATCTCAGCCTGCGATGGCATCCGCCCGGCGCGTCCCCGGTAGACGGAATGCAGTGTCTAGCAGTCGTAAAATGTCAGCCACCCATATCCCCGCTTGCGAAGCGTCGATCTAAGCGCGGCCGGCAGGAAGCAGCCGCCCAACAAGAAGGGAGTGAAGCACAAGAGCATTATTAACCCACTGCTGACCGCTCCGTTTCCAAGCGTGGCATGCGCTAGCGCAACGCCGAAAAGGTGGCAAATTACGGCGAACACATGGAAGCATTCCAGATATCCGGGACGTCCAATCCCACGGCGAAGAAGATCCAAAGGATTCCAATTTCTCATAGTGGCCGATGATCTCCCGAAGAGTCCACTTCCATTGCCGCAATGCACTCCGCCAGCTCCTCGGCCTGAGGATCCCAGTCCTGACCAAACACCTCCTGCAGGGCCTTGAGTGATGGAAGCCGATGCCCGATACAATAGTAATGCTCGTGGAAGTCCTTCAGATCCTCTCGATTGACAATTGTGTACCCTCGCTTTCTAAATGCGAGGATGATAAGCCCGTCGAGCATCCAGCGCGCCGCAAGGACGAGCACTAGGCAGGTCACCACATAAACGAGTATGTATGCGAGAAGTTGATCGGGGAGGGGAAGGCGCGTCAGTCGATACATCACTGGAAGCACAGCAATGCTGATGAAGGGAATCAGAATGAGCGGCCACTGGAAGCAGAGGTATCGATGCCATATTGGAAGGGGATCGGGAGGGGGAAAGCTGCCATGCTTGCTCCAGTGAGCATCCATCCTCGACAAGACGCGGGATTCCTCGGCATCCGCTTCGAACTCGGATAGCCAGTCTTCGTCGTATACGGCTCGGTGGAGCACGTTCTTGAGTCCGATATCATCGTCGCTATAGTCTGGGAGGACCGCGACATCATCGCGGTGCGGAATTCGCCAAACAGCAGCTCCATATGCGTAGTGAAGGCCAACGGCCTCCCAAATTCCAACCCAGGCAAAGCCGCGATGGCGAAGGGGGCTTCTCAGCAAGAGAGGAAGTACGATGAACTGCAGTGCGTAAAGTATCCCCACAATCTGGAGCAAGACCTCTGCGATGCTCGAGTATCCGTCTAGCCGATTCAATAAAAGGATGAGTGGGAGAGCAAAAGCCAAAACCAAGAATCGGTTCAACAGTGTGATCGCTCGCGTTCCCAATCGACGTGGTTGCGCCTCAATCGGATCCCCTACCCCCGCCCCATCGTCAACCTCATCACCAGCAGCTCCGTGTACTCGTCCCACGCGGGGACGTAGTTTTCCTCGCCGGTGGGGTACATGATTGTTTGGAGGCGGTTGCTCATGGCGACGAGTTCGCGGAGTTGGGGGAGGGTGAATCGCTTGGCGAAGTCGTGCATCTTCTTGGCCTTCCATTCGGGGGCCTTGGCGAGGCAGGGGAAGTTCTGGGCGGCGACCTGGGCGCGGGGGACTTGGGCGGCGCGGGCCTCGGCTTCGCACTTGGCCTGGAGGGTCAGCTCAATCACTCCCGCAATCGTGCTGTATATACGCAGGCGTCCGCCGGAGTCGCTGCCGATGCGGTCGATCCAGTCGCGAAGGAGCGTCAGCGCGGCGGGGGCGTTCTGGGAGAGGAGGTGGTTCTCGAATTCGTACTGGAGCGGCTTCTCACGGTGGGCAATCACCTGACCGTGGCGGACAATGTACTGGAAGAGTTCCGATTCCTGGGAGACGGTCTTCTGCCGCTCGTCGTTTTCCGTGCAGGCAAAGATGGCGATGTTGCGCGTGGTGGGCAGCACGTCGCGGAACCAGGCGATCAGGGTCTCCGCGCGCGAGGGCCCGCCCGCCGGCTTGGCGGTCTTCTTCTCCTTGGCGGGAGCCTTCTTCGCGCGGCTGCGCTTGGCGTCGAAGAGGTCCTGCAAGTCGTGGATCACCACCACGCGGCGAGAGTCGTCGAGGAAGGACGTGGTGCCGAGCTCGCCCAGAATCTCCGACAGCGCGTTGTCCAGCTTGAGCGGCACGTTCCCGCCGCTGCGGATTTCCGTCAGGCCGCTGTCGCGCTCCTCGGGGGTGAGGATCGACGCGACGAGTTCATAGCGCGTGTTGGAAACCTCGGCCTCCATGTTGCCGTGAATGAGGTAGAGCTGGCTTTTCGGAAAGCGCATAAGGGCGGGGATGAGGGCGGAGGGATGAAAGGCTAGTGACGCATCAACGCAGATTCCAGCGATGCAGTCTGCATGCAAAGTCAAATCGGTCCATCATGTCAATAAGGTCAAAGCTCTCGTTCCCGGGTTGTTGGCACACTCGGGATGCAAACACCGCGGGGGGGATTAGGGTGCTGGCGGGCGGAGCAGGGCAAGGGCGAGGGCGATCCAGCCGGCGAGGAGGGCGAGGCCGCCGATGGGGGTGATGGCGCCGAGCCATCGCTGGCCGGTGGCGACGAGGAGGTAGAGGCTGCCGCTGAAAATGACAATGCCGACGACGAAGAGCCACCCGGCAAGGCGGGCCCGCGGATGGCGTTCCGCCGCCCACAGGGCGATGAAGATCGCGAAGACGTGGTAGAATTGGTAGCGTACACCGGTCTCGAAGATTTCGAGCATCGCCGGTTCAAGCCGCGACTTGAGCGCGTGGGCGCCGAAGGCCCCAAGAGCGAGGGCGAGAAACCCCAGCGCGGCGCCCAAGACGCCGAGAGCGCGCCCGCCACCGGCCGCCTTCACCGGTCCACTTCGTCGTCGAGGGTCGAGAACTTGATGTCGTCCTCCAGGTCAAAGTGGCTGATGGCGCCGGAGGACTGCCGCCGCTCGGCCTGCTTGTTAGTGCCCTCGTCCATTTCGCGGGCGGCGTCCAGGATCAGGTTCTGGGTGGGCACCTTATTGCTGCGCTCGCCAGAGAGGCAGGCGTCCCAGATGCGTATCTCGCCCTCGCTCCAGCGCATCAGCTCCAGCATCGCCCCAAAGCCCTGCATCGCGCCACACTCGATGTGGGTGATCTCCCCCGCCACCATGTAAACAGAGCCGACCCGCCCGTCGATCGTGAAGATGCGCAGGGTGCGGTCCGACCGCTTGTTGTGGAACGCCATCAGGAGGTCGATGAGTTCAAGGCCGTTGAGGTGCGGGTGTTCGGGGGGCTTGGGATAGAGGAGCTTGTTCAGCATGTCGATGAACAGGTCGAGGCGGACGGGACGGTCGAAGATCGCCGTGGCGCCGCGCTTGAGCGCCTCGTCCCTCATGCCGGGGCGAATGCCCCCCTTGCCCGACCCGCCGACGAAGATCAGGTGGTTCTCTTGCCCGATCTGCTCACGGATGGGATCGATCATGTCCAGCCCCATCACATCGGGGAGGCGCTGGTCCAGCAGGACCACATTGGGCCGGTTCATGGCCAGCGACATCGCGTCGAAGCCCGAGGGTGCCCGGTAGATGTCCAGCTTCTCGCCAAAGGTGGTATGGAGGTGCTGCTCGAACAGGAGGGCCTCCTCGGGCTTGCCGAGCGCGAGGAGGATCACGAATTTCTGCTGCTGGTGGGCTTCCGCCATGCGTGGGTGCGTTGCTGTGGGGTCGTCGGATTGGGTGGGCAAAAGGACCGCCGCGCCACCGCCCAAAGACCATGAGTCAGGGCGGGCGGCGCGGCAAAGTCAATGCGGTTTCGCGGCGGAGGCGGCGCCATGAAAGCGCGCCCCATTCAAGCCAGGCCGCCGGATCAGTAGGTTACGTTGATCGGATAGGCCCTCGCGGCCACGTCGGGCTGGGCCTGACTCCTCATTACTTCGCCTCTCGATTTCGTGCCGTTGGTGGGGTCGTATTGCTGCCATAGCCAATCCTGCTGGTTGTTTCCGTCGGCAAAGCCAGTTGGCAGCGGTATCAGCGTTCCGTCTGGCCCCTTGGAAACCAAGAGCCAAGAGCCGTGCACCTGCTGGGCCATCAGCATTCCCGGTGCCCCGGGACCCGGTAGGGCCTGAAATGGCGACGATGCTGTTCCGCCAGAGAGATAGCGTTCCCTGAATGCGCGATAACGGAGGCGCTCGCGGAACTGGTTGTTGTCGGTCGCTTGGACGCCCACAGAGAAGATATCCTGCATGCGTGCCGCGTTCGTCAGATAGGCGATGGGTGTGGTAATGCAGCGATGGAGGTAGTATGGAACTGCCACGTCGTCGGCCCAGTCGAAGGGCGCGTGGTTGAAGTCCACATTGTAGGCTTCAATCCCGACGGCAACCGTGCGCATGTCAGCCTTCATTCGGCTGACTTTCGCGCGCGTCTGTGCCTCCAGAAAGTTGGGTACGGCGATGGCCGCCAGAATGGCGATGATGGCCACTACGATCAGGAGTTCGATCAGATTCTAGGGTGATTGGTTGTCTTTGGCGTTGCTGCCGGGGGGGGCGGTTCCAGACTCCGTGAGGGTCGATGCCCGGGACGGAGCAGGCTGTGCCGATGGATTCTGGTGGATCACCGATTGCCGCGCCGCCGCGCCTCCGCCGGGCCGCGGTGGCGGCGCTGGGCGCCTATGTGGCGGTGCTCGCGGCAACGTCGCTGTTCTGGCGATTCACCCAGGACGCGGCGATGCAGTTGTATCTGGGCTGGCTGTATGTCGAGCACGGCTATGTCCCCTATCGGGATACCTTCGAGACGAGCATGCCGGGGGCGCCGCTGATGCACGCGCTGATTGTGGCGGTTCTGGGCGCTTCGGACATGGCGTTTCGCGTGTGGGATGTCGCGTGGGTGGTGGCTTTTCTGGCGGTGATGTGGCGGCTGATGAGGCCGTTCGGGCGGGACGTGGCGCTGGTGGGTCCGCTGCTGTTCGCGGCGCACTACCTTGGGACGGGTCCGCCTATTTCGTTCCAGCGGGATTTTTTCCTGCTCCTTCCGCCGATGGCGGCGGCCCTGGCGGCAACGCATCTGAGGGGTGGGTTCGCGCGCGGCTTCCTGATCGGCGCGGGCGCGGGGATGGCCGCGACGGTGAAGCCACAGGCGGCGCTGTTGGCCCTGCCGATCGCCGCGTGGCAAATCGCCGAGGATCGCGCGGCCAGACCGGGGGCCCCTTGGCGGGCCCACGCGCCGCTGGTGCTGGGAATCCTCCTGGGCGGGGCCTCGGTTGGCGCGGTCACGGCGGCCTTTCTTGCCTGGAATGGCGCCCTTGGGACGTTTCTCGATTTCAGCACGGGGTACATGAAGCTCTATGCCCATCTGGACGGATCGCTGCGCCCGGTCTCCGCAGGGGAGCGCCTGCTGAACATTGCCAAGGGCGCCCGCAACCTGAGCGACAAGCCGCTGTGGTTCGCCGCGGCGCTATTGGGAGTCTACCGCGCGGTGTATCGCGCGGAGCTTGATGGCGTGGCGCGGCGGAGGCTCCTGCTCTTCCTTGGCCTCGCGGCCTATGCCTTTATTCACGTGCTATTTCAGGCGAAGTTCTGGATCTATCACTGGCTCCCGTGGATGGTCGTGGTCACGGCGCTGTCGGCGCTGTGCCTGTTGCCGGGGAAGGATTCCACTGGTCGCGGGGAGGGCCGTTTCGCCGCGCTGGCGCTGCTGGTTGTTGCGCTGCTTTCGCTGCCGGTGCCGAATGAGTCGATCCGCATCGCGACCGGGCGCGGGCCAACTCCGCCGAAGCATGGCTCGCCCGACCGCATTGCCGCGTGGCTGGCGCAGCACTCAAGGCCCGGCGACGTCGCGCAGTGCATCGACCTGATCGGGGGAGGGGCACACGCGCTGCTGATTGCGCGGCTGCCGCTGGCGACGGAGTTTGCGACGGACTTGCAGTTTCACCACGATGTGGACGATCCGGAGTTCGCTCCGCGCCGGCGCCACTTTGTGGAGCGCCTGGCGGCCTCCCGGGCGCGGTTCGTGGTGGAGATCATCGACCACCGCATGTGGCCGACGGGGCCCAACACGACGCGGGAGTTCCCGGAATTGCGCGCCCTGCTGGAGCGGGACTACCGGGTGGCTGTGGAAGACCCCGCCTTCCTGATCTGGGAGCGGTCGGCGACCGAGTAGCGCTGGCCCGCTTCATGCCTATCGCCGGGCGCGACCAAACGAATGAACCACCCCCGCCGACGATCCCCGTTGATTCCCACACCCGCTGTGCGCAAATCCAGCATACGATGAGCGACGAAAACTACCTCCAGATGGATGGTGTGTCGCTGCGATTCCCGACAGGGGTCGTGGCGCTGGATCGCGTGGACCTGACCGTGCCGCGCGGCGAGTTCCTTGGCATCGTGGGGCCGTCGGGATGCGGAAAATCGACGCTGCTGCGCGTGGTGGCGGGCCTGATCGCGCCGACGGCTGGGCGCGTGGCCGTGGCGGGCGCGGAGGTCGGCGCGGCGCGGCGCGCGCGGCGCGCGGTGGCCTTCGTCTTTCAGTCGGCCACGCTCCTCCCCTGGCGAACGGTGGTGCGCAACGTGCAGCTCCCTCTGGAATTGCGCGGGCGCCTTGCCCCGGAACAGCGGGCGCACATCGACGAGACCATCGACCTGGTGGGCCTCTCGTACTTCCGAAATTCGTATCCCCATCAGCTTTCGGGCGGCATGCAGATGCGCGTTTCGCTGGCACGGGCGCTGGTGACGCGGCCGGAGTTGCTCCTCCTCGACGAGCCGTTTGGGGCGCTGGACGACATCACGCGTCAGCGACTCAACGAGGAACTGCTGGCGCTCTGGGAGCGTGACCGGTTCACGGCGCTCTTTGTGACGCACAACGTGGCGGAGGCGGCCTTTCTCACGGGCCGAACCGTCGTGATGAGCCCCCGCCCCGGGCGTATCGTCTCGGAGCACGTGATTCCCTTCGCGCATCCACGCGGGCCGGAGCTTCGCGCCTCGGCGGAGTTTGCGCACCTATCCGGCGAGATCGCGGCGAGCCTGCGGAGGGTCGTCGCGTGAACCCTCGTTTGCGATCCTTCGCGCTGGCAATGCTTCCGCCTCTGGCGACATTTATCCTGTTCGTGGTGCTTTGGGATGCCTCGGTGGTGTACTTCGAGGTCGAACCGTTTCAGGTGCCGCGCCCGATGGCGGTCGTCCGTGCCGCGATGGAGCGCAAAGAACAAATCGGAAGCGGCCTGTTCCTGACGGGATCGGCCGCCGCGATGGGTTTCGCGACCAGCCTGGTGGTGGGCGTCTTGGTGGCGTTCCTCTTCTCCCAGTCCCGCGTGATCCAACGGTCCCTCTATCCGTATGCGATCTTCTTCCAGACGGTGCCGATCATCGCGGTGGCGCCGCTGATCATTAACTGGTTCGGCCACGACACGCGGAGCATCGTGATCGTCTCTGCGATCGTGAGCCTGTTTCCCATCATCACCAACACCACGACCGGCCTGACGGAATTGGACCGAAACGCGGTGGAATTGTTCGAGCTCAATGGCGCGACGCGGATTCAGAAGCTGTTCAAGCTGCAACTGCCGAACTCGGTTCCCTACCTGATCGCGGGCGCGCGGACGTCGAGCGGGCTCTCCGTGATCGGCGCCATCATCGGCGAGTTCTTCGCGGGGTTTGGACAGGAAAAGTATGGGCTTGGCTTTCTGATCTTCCAGACGAGCAGCCAGCTGAAGATCGACGCGATGTTTGCGTGCATCGTTGCTTCCACCCTGCTGGGCTTGCTGATTTTTGGAGCCGTCAGCCTTGTGGGCTCCGCTGTCCTCTTGCGCTGGCGCTCGAATTGATTCCTGATCGGCGCCGCCCTGCCGACCAATCCCCCCCACAGGAGCATGCCCCGTCAATGAATCGTCTGTTCGCCCTGCTATGCCTCGCCGCGCTGTTGATTGGCTGCGACAAGAAACAAGCCGCCGCGCCACGCCCTTCCGTCCCCGCGGAGAAAGTTTCGCTGGCCCTCAACTGGTTCCCCGAGGCGGAGCACGGCGGCTACTACGCCGCGCTGGTCCACGGGATCTATGCGGAGGAGGGTCTTGACGTCACGATCATCCCCGGCGGCCCCGATGTGCCCGTGGCGCCGCGCGTTGCAACGGGCCAGGTTGAGTTTGGAGTCGCCAACGCGGATCAGGTGGTGTTTGCCCGCGCGGCGCGAGCCAACGTGGTCGCGCTCATGGCGCCGCTCCAGACGAGTCCCCGCTGCATCATGGTCCACGACGGCACCTCGTACAAGAGCTTCGCCGATCTGAACGACATGACGCTGGCGCTGGGAATGCAGGACGCCTTTGCGCAGTTCCTGAAGAAGAACTATCCCCTGCGCAACGTCAAGATCGTCCCCTATCCGGGATCGGTCGCGACGTTCCTCAACGACAAGTCGTTTGGGCAGCAGGCCTACAACATCAGCGAGCCGTTTCTTGCGGCGAAGGGGGGCGCCAAGCCCAGGGTGCTGATGCTTTCGGATGCCGGATGGAACCCCTATACCAGCGTGCTCCTGACGGCCGACAGCCTGCTCGGCGAGCGGCGCGACATGGCGCGCCGATTCGTCCGCGCATCGGTGCGGGGATGGGACAAGTACATGAAGGAGCCGACGGAAACCAACGCGCGCATCAACCAGCTCAATGGCGAGATGGGCGTGGACATCCTGAAGTTCGGCGTGGACGAGATGCAGGCGATGGTATATACGCCCGAGACCAGGGACAAGGGAACCGGCGCGATGACGCCGGAGCGCTGGACCACGCTGATCCGCCAGATGGAGGGCCTGGAGCTGGTGCAGCCATTCCTCGTGAAGCCGGAGGAGTGCTTCACGTCGGCGCTCCTCGTGCCGTAGCCAAATGCCCATCCTTTACCTGAACGGGAAGTTCGTCGAGCATCTGGACGCATCGCTCGATCCGCTGGACCGCGGGGTTCTGCTGGGGGATGGGCTCTTCGAGACCATCAGGTGCGAGGAGGGGCAGCTCGTCTATCATGTGGCGCATTTTTCGCGCCTGGCGCGCAGCGCCCGCGTGGTCGAAATTCCCTGGAACATGCCGCCGGAGCAGTTGGTGGAAATCTGCCATCAGGTGTTGGACGCCAACAATCACGGGCGGGCGCGGCTTCGCATCACGCTGACCCGGGGGGAGCTTGCGGGATCCCCCGAAATCGGGGGGCATCAGTCGGCGCCCACGCTGATCGTGCACGCGCAGGGCATCGATCAAGACGCCCTGGACGCGGCGCGGCGGCGCGGATGGAGCGCGCGGGTGGTGTCCTTCCCGCTCAACCATCGCTCTCCGCTATCGGAGGTGAAGTCCACCAGCTATCAGGAGCGCGTGCTGGCGCGCCACGTTGCGCGCCGCGACGGCATGGACGAGGGCCTGATGCTCAACACCGACGGGCTTTTGGCGGAGGGCGCCATGTCGAATCTGTTTATCGTGCGGGGCGGGGCTGTCTATACGCCGCCGGTCTGCGACGGCGCGCTGCCGGGGATAGTGCGGCTCAAGGTCGGGCTGATCTGCGCGCGGCTGGGGATCGGGTACGAGGAGGTCTCGCTCACCCTGGAGAACCTGCACGCGGCGGATGAGGCCTTCATGACCAACGCGATCATCGAAGTGATGCCGCTGGCGAGCGAAGGGGGCCGGCCGATCGGATCGGGGAACCCCGGCCCGCTAACGGAACGGCTGTTTGCGGAGCTGCGCCGCGACGTGGACGAGTACCTCTCGGCGAGGCGCCGGGGGTAAACAATCCTCATGTTTTCAGTCGCGACCCCATAGACAAAATGGACGAGATGGACGTCCATCTCGTCCATCCAGTCCATTTGGTCCATCGAGTTGCGGTGGCTACAGGAATCCCCAAATTACTCCAAGGACTACTGGACGTACTGCCCCTCGCGGCGCAGATCGCTGAGCGTGGTGATGGAGCGCTGGCCAAGGCCCGGCTGGTCGCGCCCGATCTTGAATCGGATGCTGGCGCGGACGTCCAGCTCGTAGTCCGTGACGCGGTCGATGTCCTCGTCCTCCTGAAACAGTTCCGATTCCTCCAGCTCGTCGTCGTCGCGGCGGGTCTCCCCGGAGTTACCCTTCACTCCAAGGAATAGGCCCAGCTCTGCATCGAGCAGGTCGCGCAGGATCGTGATACCGGCGCTGGGGAAGTATGCAAAGCGCGTGTTGTAGCTGGCGGCGAGCTGGACGCGGTACTTTGGTCCGAAGCGGCGGCCAACGGTGGGCGAGATCAGGACCTCGGTTTCGTTCTCGTCGAAGCGGCGGCGCTGCCTTACGTCGCGCTGCACGGGGTCGTCGCTGAGCGTCTTGGTTCCGCTGACCTCAAGCGAGGCCCAGTGGCGCGCGTGCTTGGGAAGATACGAAGCACGGAAAAAGCCGCCGATTGTCTCCTGCTCGAACTCGTTGGGATCGGAGGGATCGCGCTGCTGGCGCACGTCGTATCGCGGGCCGATCTCGGTGCTGAACTCGCGCGTCTGGTTCTCGTAGCCGACTCCCGCGCCGATGTAGCGGAGCTGCTCGTTGGCGTAGATGTCGGAGCGGCCTTGCAGGTTTTCCCGGGCGGTGATGAAGGCGGTGATGCGGGGATAGCGCAGGTAGAAGTTGAGCGTTCCCTCGATCGTGTGGCGGTCGGTGTAGAAGTCGTGGATATCGTCGAATGCCTCGGTATTGCCGGTCTGCTCGTAGAACTGCCCAAGGCTATCGTCGGTCCCCTGACGGATGAAGTAGGTGATGTTGCCGTCGAGGAACTCGGTGAAGCGGTGGTTCAGGCGGCTAGTGTAGTCGGCGAAGAGGTATCCCGAATTCACGTCCTTCGGTGAGGCCGTTTCCGTGCTGTCGCCGAGGAACACCGTCTCTTGGTCCTGGAACCGCGCTGTGTCCACGATCAGGTTGCCGTCGGGGTCCACGCCGCTGCCGGGGGTGGCCTGGAACTCGGGGTCCACGGTGCCGTCGGGGAGGAGGCCTTCCTCCAGGAAGAAGGTGCCGTCGGGCAGGGTCGATACCGTCTTGAAGTCTTCGTCGGCGTTAAGCCTGTCGTCCTCGCGGTCATACAACGCCGCGCCGACGCCGGCCGTGTTGGTCCAGGTCGTCCGCGGCCCAAGGCGCAGGCGGTGCGTGAGCGCCGCATACAAGTCCAGACCCTTGACCCGCGTGTCGTCCTCGGGGCTGAAGGGGTTCAGGCCCGCGTCGAGGCTGTTGAAGGCGTTGGCCTCGAATCGATAGTAGAGCGGCGCGTTGGCGAGATTCAGCAGGCGCGTGGAATAGCGCGCGCTGCCGTTGTCGCGCGTCTGGGCATAGCGGCGCGCGGGGATTCCCTGGTCCTTGCGGTACTCGTTCTCGTCGTTGAAGACGGGATCGGGATCGAAGTTGAGGTCGTCGGAAAACGGAAGCGTCTGGTCCTGATAGGTGTTCACTGCCAGGCGCTCGCGCTGCTCCACCACAATGCGGGCGATCTGGTCGTCGTCGTGATACGTCATCGCCGCGCGGAGGCGCTGCTCGTAGAGGCGTCCACGCTGGAGCGACTTGTCGGGTGCGAAGTTGTCCAGAACGTCGTAGTGGACGTCGGGATCGCTGGCCTTGTCGATGTCGAGCTGGAACGAGAGGTCGTCGCGCAGGGCGGAGAAGTGCCGGTGGCGATAGACCCAGCGATCTCCCTCGTCCTCGGTGTCGATCTTTCCGTCGAGGTCGTCGATGACGCCGTCCGCGTTCAGGTCGTTGCGGCGGCGATCGAGATCGTGGGGATCGCGCTTGCTGTCGCGCAGGCCGTACACCTCGAGGAATCCGGTATGCCGCTTGTAGTCGAACTGATAGGCGTAGCGCATGCCGATGCCGGTTCCGCGGTCGCTCATCAGGTCGAGGAACGTGTCGGAAAGACCGTGGCTGCGCGTCTCGTACTGGGTGGGGTCCTCCCACGAGGGCGTGCGGACGCGGTGGATGTAGCGGTATCCGATGCGTATATACGCGCCGAGGTCGCCGCTGTACCCGAACTCCTGGGACCACGGCGAGCCTTCCTTCAGGTTGCGCGTGTAGGCGGGGAGCCAGAACACGGGGACGTCGCGGACGTAGAGCACGGGGTTCTTGAAGAACACGCGCTCGCCCTTTACGAAGATCACTTCCTCCGCCTTGATGAAATACATCGGCTTGGGGAAGGGGTTCGTGGTGACGTGAGTCCCGCGAAAGATCGAGGTCTTCTCGTCGATCTGGCGAAAGGCGGGGCCGTTCTTGGACTCGTCCCACACCGCGCGGAAGTAGAAATCGTTGGCCTGCCCGTCGACGCCGTAAACGGCGCCCTCGGAGGTGATGAAGTTGAAGCGCCCGCCGTCGGCCCGGATAAATTCCTCAGACCCGCGAAAGATCACGTTTCCCTCGGCCTGGATGTCGCCGGAAAGGAAGTCGATCACCATGCGGTCGGCTTCGAGGACGAACTGCCGGTACTCCACCGTCGTGCGCCCTTGGCCGTATCCCAGCTTTTCCTGCATCTGGATGCCGCGGGCCGCGCGGATGTTGTAGCGCTCGTCGAATTCCGTGGGATCGAGGGGGACGCCAAACGGGCCCGACACCGCGGGAGCGGAGCGGTCGGGCAGGACGCCTACATTGTCGACTTGGGCCATGGCCGTGTTGCAGGCCAGCCACACAAGCGCCGTGAGGGCTGTTTTTTTCATACCATTCATCAGAGCGCATCGCCGCCAACGCGGCTTTTGACCTCCGGGAGCCGGCGGGAAACGCCCGGCAAGTGCCCAACATCGAGTGCCGGAGGATGGAGTCCGACCAAACCTGCCGCAAGGGGGAAGTGCCCCGGCCAAACACCCCGGCCCCGGGCCCCGCCTTCCGGCGAGGGCCCCCTTGACAGCACACCCGCCAATTTACCACCTCCTCGCATCATGGCGCAGACTCTGACAATCCCCATCCTCATCCGCCGGGCCGTTGCACTGATCGCGCTAATCGCGTTCCTGCTGGGTGGGAGTATCACCCACCTCCACGCCGGCACGAACGAGGCCAATAGGTGCTGCGGCGATGCCGGTGTCCACGCCACCGACAGCGACCAGGGGGAGCCCTCCCGAGGGCGGCATGACGAGAGTGAAAACGGTAGCGACCCGCATTGTGGCTGCGCCTGCCACACCCTTCTGACGATCCCGGGCGCCCCTGCCCCCGCCGTCGGCGTCTATCGCGACCATTCGACGATTACTTGCGCCTGCGCCGTCCATCTCGGCAACTCCCCCGCCTACGGCATCTTCCAGCCTCCCCGGCACGCCGCCTAGCCAGCGGTCCCCCCCACATCATCGCACGCCGCCGCCTTGCCGAAGTCTTCGGCGGGATGCCCCTCTAACACGCCGACATGCTCTGGGAGAGCGCTCGACGTGCAGATCCGTGCCCATATCCTTGCCATCTTCGCATTTTATTCTCTCGCCGCGCCAGCCCAGGACCCCCACGCGGGGCATGATCACTCCGGCCACGAGGAGCATACCGACGAAGTAAAGTTAACGGCGGACGCCATGGAGGCGTTCGGCATCACCCTCGAACTCGCCACGCGCCGCGTTCTTACCGAGACCGCGTCGGTGCCAGCCCGCGTTTCCTATAACAAGGAGGCCATGGCCCACGTGGGCTCGCCGGTGAACGGGCGCGCCTCGGAGTTGTCCGTCCGCCTGGGCGATATCGTGGCGAAGGGCGATCTGCTGGCCGTGATCCTGTCGCCGGAATTGGGCGAGGCGGAGAGCGACCTGCTGCAGAAGCGTTCCATGCTGGAGGCCACCGCCAGCGCTGTGGAGGTTGCGCGCATCGCCGTGGAGCGGGCCGCGGAACTGAGGAAATCGAACAGCATCAGCATCACCGAACTCCAGTTGCGGCAGGGCGAGCTAAAGAAGGCCGAGGGCGACGTGAAGGTCGCGGAGGCCGCGCGGCTGGCGGCGGAGAACCGGCTCCACATCATGGGAATTTCGCAGGATCAGGTCGAGCGCCTGATTGGGAGCGGGGAGATATCCAGCCGCTACGAACTACGCGCGCCGATTGCGGGGACCATCGTCGAGCGCGAAGTCACGCCGGGCGAAGTCGTCGGCCCCGACCGCGAGCCGCTGATGGTGATCGCCGACATGGCGACGCTGTGGATTCTGGCGGACGTGCCGGAACGCGCGGCGCATCGCGTCGGCGTGGGCACGAAGGGGCGCATCGTCCTCGGCGGCGCCGGTGGTGATGCCCTGGAGGGAACCGTCGGCTATGTGGCGCCGGACCTCAATCCTCGCACTCGCACGGCGCAGGTGCGGCTGGTCGTCGAAACGTCCGCCACGGTCGAAGGCTCCGATTCCGGAGCGGCGAGCATGGAGGCGCCGGCCCCGTTGACGCCGAGTCAGGTCGCGGACTTCAAGGCAGAGGGCGACTGGTGCGCGGAGCACGCGCTCCCCGAATCCCAGTGCCCCCTCTGCAATCCGGCATTGGCCGCGGCAATGAAGAAGCCCGCACCCGCGGTGGCGGTTGGGACCCTGCTTCGGCCCGGCATGTTTGCCGACGTGGAGCTTGAACTCGCCCCGGCCACCGGCGCGCTGAGCGCACCGGTGATCGCCGTGCTGGAGGAAGCCATCCAGACGGTGGAGGGCCGCGTCGCCGTGTTTGTTCCCGCCGACGAGCCGGACACCTACAAGCCCCAGCCCCTCGTCATCGGCCGCCGCGTGGGCCGTTTCGTCCATGTGATTATTGGCCTGAACGAAGGCGACCGCTACGTTGCGAAGGGCTCCTTCGTCATGAAGGCGGAGTTGGGAAAGGCCGGTGCGGAGCATGTCCACTAATCCCACGCAACACCGCGAGGAGAACATTCTAGACCAGCGGGAACCGAACCTGTTCGAGCGGATTCTGCGTTTCTCGATTCAGCACCGGTTCCTTGTGCTGCTGCTGACGGCGGGGGCCGGCGTGCTGGGGCGCTGTCGCTCCAGCGGCTTGCCATCGATGCCGTGCCCGACATCACCAACAACCAGATTCAGAGCAACACGGAGGCCGCCGCGCTCTCTCCCGTGGAGGTCGAGAAGCAGGTCACCTTCGTCGTCGAGACGTCCCTCGCGGGCATTCCCGGGCTGGAGTACACACGCTCGATTTCCCGTAATGGATTCTCCCAAGTCACCGCAGTCTTCACCGATTCGACCGATGTCTACTTCGCGCGCCAGCAAGTTGCGGAACGTCTCGGCGAGGCGAAGGAATCGCTGCCTCCCGGAGCGGAGCCGCGCATGGGGCCGATCTCCACGGGGCTCGGCGAGGTCTATATGTACGTGGTCGAGTACGCGCATCCCGATGGCGTGGGTGCGACGGCCACTCAGGACCAACCCGGCTGGCAGCCCGGCGGCGCCTACCTGACTCCCGAGGGCGAGTTGCTGGTTACGCCGGTGGAGAAGGAGGCGTACCTACGCACGATTCAGGACTGGGTGATCAAGCCGCAGCTCCGCATGGTGAAGGGAGTCGCCGGCGTCGATTCCATCGGCGGGTGGGAGAAGCAATACCATGTTCAGCCCGACATCAAGCGGCTCGTCAGCTATGGCTTCACACTGCACGATGTGATCGGGGCGCTGGAGAAGAACAACGTCTCCACCGGCGCGGGATTCATCGAGCACAAGGGCGAAGCCTATGTTGTGAGGACCGATGCCCGCGTGAAGACGCGGGAGGAAATCGGCGCCATCGTTGTGGGCCAGCACGAAGGCACGCCGGTCGCGATTGGCGACGTGGCCGACGTGGTCATTGGCAAGGAACTGCGCACGGGCGCGGGAAGCGTCGTGTATCGACCCGTCCTGGCCGCGTCGATACGCCTGCGCATCGTCACCGTAGCGACGGGTGCGGTAGCCTTTGCGGCGTCGATCGCGCTGTTCCTGACGATGGGGCAGGAGTTCATCCCGACCCTAAGCGAGGGGAACATCGCCATGCACGCGATGCGGATTCCCAGCACCAGCCTGACGCAATCGAAGGAGATGCAGCGCCACGTGGAACTCGCCATCCGGGATCTGCCGGAGGTCGCCTTCGTTTATTCAAAGACGGGCACGGCCGAGATGGCATCGGACCCAATGCCGCCCAGCGTTTCCGACACCTT
>Ga0105049_10004572_pt1 | contig 16213 bp, 16 predicted proteins | sample MAT06_FD_78087 | JGI IMG/M metagenome (GOLD analysis project Ga0105049, IMG submission 78087) | Freshwater microbial communities from Lake Fryxell liftoff mats and glacier meltwater in Antarctica - MAT-06 | ecosystem: Environmental > Aquatic > Freshwater > Ice > Liftoff microbial mat | place... | reverse complement strand
GCTGCGGGATCGAGCCGGCCCACCGCGTCTCCCACGAGCAGCGCAACTCCCACCAGTCGGGAGGGGGAGGGGGCTGACGCCCCCTCCCCTCGGCCCCACCCCAAATCTTCTTTTCCGGAGGGGAGAAGGCTGCGCCCTCTCCCCTGTGCCCCCTCACCCAACCCCGACACGTTGTGTCGGTTTCTAATTGTTGTTGACGGCTAAATTTTTCGAGCGACTGCTTCACCCGCTCAATGACATCGTAAGCTGCGATAGGAACAGGAGTGAGGTCTTAAGGCAAAAATATCAATAAAGGAGATAAACTGGATTTATCTTGTTTATGAGATAAACTGGATTTATCGCATATATCAGATATGGAATACGTCCTTCAAAACCCCCACCAGCTTGGCGCCGTGTTGCAGGGCGTACGCCGAGAAAGGAACCTGACGCAAGCCATCGCTGGCGCCAAGGTTGGCTTGGCCCAGAACGCCGTTTCCGGGCTGGAGACCGATCCTGCTCGGGCCAGCCTGGCCCGAGCCTTCAAGCTGCTCTCTGCCCTCGATCTTGAACTGGTGGTGCGCGACCGCCGGAAGAATCGCACCAGGTCGGACTGGTAAACCATGGGCCGGCGCTCACATACCCGCTCACTGGCGGTCTGGATGAACGGCCAACTGGTCGGGCACTGGCGGCTACCGGCCGGCGGCGGTCAGGAGTTTGCCTACGTGGATTCATGGCTCGCCGCACCCGAAGCGCGGCCGCTCTCGCTTTCCATGCCGTTGCGACCCGCCGCGCAGCCGTACAAGAAAGGCGTCGCGGAGTTTTTCGAAAACCTCCTGCCCGATAATGCCTCGATCCGGGCCCGTATGCAAAGCCGGTTTGGCACAGCATCGGCGGACGCCTTCGACCTGCTTGAAGAAGTTGGGCGCGATTGCGTCGGAGCAATACAACTGATGCGGCAGGGCGAGAAGTTGGACGTCAAACGGATCACCGGCCATCGTCTGACAACCGCTGGCGTGGCCAAGCTGCTGGCAGGTTCGCTGGGGAGCACGTGGGGCCAGAACGAAGGAGAAAATTTTCGGATCTCTCTGGCGGGAGCGCAGGAGAAAACGGCACTCCTGTGGCAGGAAAACAGATGGCATAGTCCAACCGGGACCACACCGACGACGCACATTTTCAAATTACCCATGGGCCTCGGCCCGCAGGGGCTGGACCTTTCAACGTCAGTCGAAAACGAGTGGCTTTGCGCTCACATCATCCGGGCCTTCAAGATTCCCGCCGCCAACTGCGAGATCAGGCAATTTGGCGACCTCAAGGCTCTCGTGGTCGAACGCTTTGATCGCAAGCTGGCTGCCGGCGGCAAATGGTGGTTACGCCTGCCGCAGGAGGACTTTTGCCAGGCGACCGGCACGCCGCCCGCACTCAAGTACGAGAACGATGGCGGGCCGGGCATCACACGAATCATGGATTTGCTGCTGGGTTCGAGCGAGGCGGCAGCCGACCGAGCTGACTTCATGCGCACTCAGGTTGTATTCTGGCTCCTCGCCGCCATCGACGGGCACGCCAAAAATTTCAGCATCTTTTTGGAAGCCGGCGGTCGGTTCCGCCTGACCCCGCGCTATGATGTGCTGTCCGCTTATCCCGTGCTCGGTCATGGCAAAGGCAAATTGGCCGTCCAGAAGATCAAAATGGCCATGGCGGTCCACGGGAAGAACAGACATTACGAATGGCGAAGCATCCGCGCTCGCCACTGGCTGGAAACCGCGCGGCGCTGTGGCTTGCCGGGAATGTCTGAAATCCTAGTCGAGTTGGCGGAGATGACCCCAGCGGTGATCAGCGCAGTCTGCAAGAAACTCCCCAAGGGGTTTCCTCAGCCGATCGCGGATTCAATTTTGCATGGGTTGCAGCAAGCCTCGCGTGAGCTGGCTGAAGCGCTCGCGCATGCTCACCAAGGGCGCTAGCGCGATTCAAGGAGGCTTGGAACCCGAGTTGCAGCCAACTTCGCCTTGCGCTTCAGCGCGCACCACTCTTTCAACGGACGCCGTTCAGGAACGGCCAAATTGACGATCGAAATTGGCTTTAGCCACACGACGATGCGGGCTGCCCCACGAGAATGATTATATGTTTTGAATCTTCTTCTCAAAATCCGGCTGATGAAGCGTGGGGAAAGCCTGAAAAGCGTAGAGGCCAGAATTAAAACAAAAAGCCCGCCATCGTGGGAACGACGGCGGGTTTTGTTTTTTGATCGCGGATTGGTGGAGGTGAGGGGAGTTGAACCCCTGTGCCCCTGGCCTTCGCGCACCGCATCTACCTATATAGCGTCGGTTTGGTTCTCGCCTCGGAAGGCGCGTGGACGCGCGCTCCTTCTTCGGCCAGCCGTGAGGAAGATACGGCGGCGACAGCACGACGGATGTCACCGCTATTCCTGCTGTCGGCGTTTCCATCCACCAGCAGGAGTCGTGGTGGAAACGTGACCGCACTTAGGCGGCCATTAGCATTTCTTCGTTGTTGCCGTTTGTTTGTTTCGAAGGGGGATTAACGAGAGACCTTCGGCTCTCGACAGGCAGCGGCGCACTCTAACCAAGGGTCGAATCCGGAACACCCCCAAAGTGAAAAGAGACTAAGAGTCGAAAAGACTCAGAGACTAAAAGCGGGAAGGACCAAGTGACCAAATGCTGAGCACGCGATCAAAGAACAGGACGGTCAACGTGCCACACCTTGCCTTGAATGCAAGCCCGGTGGCGGTTGCCGTAGCTATCCCTTTGTCTCGCAAAGACGGCGATAGTATTCCTCGTAACGCCCAACGATGCGTTCGGCGGAGAATAATTCTTTGGCGCGGGCTTGGCCGGCGGTGCCGAGAGTGGTGCGGCGGGCGGGATCGGCCATGAGTGATTCGGTGGCGCGGGCAAGGGCGGCGGTGTCGCCGAAGGGGATGAGCAGGCCGCTGCGATTGTGCTCGATGACTTCGGGTATTCCGCCGACGGCGAAGGCGGCGCTCGGGCAACCGAAGGTCATCGCTTCGAGAATACTCAGGCAGAAACTTTCCATCTCGGAGGTGAATATACCGAGATCGGCGGCGTTGAGGTAATCTTCGATGGCGGTGATTTTTTCGCGAATGACGATGCGATCAGCGATGCCGAGCTGAGCTGCGATGGCGGTGAGTTCGGTGGTGTCGCCGCCAGCGAGCACGACGAGTTTGAAGGAATTACGCGGCTGAATCTGTGTGATCGTTTGCAGGAGCAGATCGATGCGTTTCACCGGGCGAAGATTCGAAGCGTGCAAGAGCATCGCTTCGCCGGGGACGAGACCGAGCTCGGTGCGCACGGCTTCGCGGGTGCGGGTGGGTTTCTGCGGGGCGAAGAAGTTGGGGATGATTTTCACCTTGCCGCAGTAGTCCAAGCGCGTACGGACCTGACCTTGGAGAAATTGCGAGACGGTGGTCACTCCGTCGGCGGCTTCCAGCGCGTGACGGATGGCGGGGCCATAACCGGCGTCGCAACCGAGCAACATGACATCGGTGCCGTGCAAGGTGACGATGACGCGCGGACGTTTTTCAGCCGGCAGCATCGACATCGCCAGCATGGCGGCGGTCGCGTGCGGCACCGCGTAGTGGACGTGCAGAATATCGAGCTGATGCGCGACGCTGACCTCCGCCATCTTCACCGAGAGCGGCAGCGTGTAGTCGGGATATTTGAAGAGGTCGTAGTCGTTGACCTTGACCTGATGGAAATGAATCCGTGGTTGGTCGCGCGGCATGCGGAAGGGTGCCGCGTGGCTGATGAAATGGATTTCGTGGCCGCGCATCGCCAGTTCCTCGCCGAGTTCGGAAGCGAGAATGCCGCTGCCGCCGACGGAGGGGTGGCAGGTGATGCCGATGCGGAGCGGGCGAGTGGAGATCATTTAACTTTGTTTGGTGGAGACGAGGTGCCCTCACACTGCGAGGGAAAAAAGGTGGTCGCCGATTTCCATATCGGCGATCAGCGTCGGTGTGGAAACCGACGCTCACCAATAGCAAATATTCGGGCGAGAATGTTCGGGTGGATTCGTGTTCATTCGCGGTATAATAATCAGGTGTTTCAAAATTTGCTGGCGGCGCGAGTGAGCGGTGCCAGCGAGGAGAAGATGAGCGGATCGTTGGGCCAGAGGGGTTGGGCGTGGGCGACGCCGGCGTTGAGACCGTGGACGCGCGCGCGGGCGAGTTGAAGTTCGACGTAATTGCGCGTCTTCATCTGCGAGGCGTGCGCTTCCATCGCTTTGGTCCAGGTGGCGACTACTTCGGGCGAGGAAATATCGATTAGCACGGGTGGGGCTCCGGCGGGTTCGGCGCCAGGGCCGAGGGCGTAGAAAAATAATTCACCAATTGCGTGAGGCGTGAGAGTATTTAATTCCGCAAGGCCACCGTAACGGGCGAGGCGGGTGGCATCACGCACGAGCGTGCCGAGTCGCCAATGATCGGGATGTTGGTTTTGCGCGGTGGTGGGCGCGAGGACCAGAGTCGGACGTACGCGCCGGAGAATGGCCGCGAGCTTGAGCGCGTGGGCGGAGCTGAGTTGCAGATGGGCGTCGCCGTCGAACTCGACGAATTCGAGCGTGGCACCGAGAAGCTTCGCGGCTTTTTCGGCCTCCTTCGTGCGCACGGCGGGGGTGCCGTTGGTGCCGGCCTCGCCGCGTGAGCAGACGACGAAGTGAATTGGCCGGCCGGTCTGGGCTTCGCGGGCGATGATGCCGCCGCAGCCAAATTCGATGTCGTCCGGATGCGCGCCGAAAGCGATGAGGGGGCTGGATGATTCGGCGTGTTTCATGGAATGGGATGAAAAGGAGAATGTAGTTTAATAGACTACAAACTGGTTTGGTGGGTTGGGGGTTCCGTGTAGGCTTCGTCGGAGCGGTCGATGGGGGCGCGGTTGATGAAGAGTATTTCCGGGGCGTCGGCTTTGTTCAAGTACGCCTGCTCACCGGCGCCAGATATATAGTGAGTGCAGTGGATGATGGATTGCATCCAGTGCAACCGGCTGTCGCGGGTGGGACTGACTTGTTCCTTGGTGAAACTGGTCGCGGGAAGAGTGATGTAGGCGTTGCCGCCTTCGTGGAGTTGGAGGGCTCCCTCCATGAGGCGGGCGCGGACGGTCTCGCCTTCGTACGGCACATCCACGAAACAATCGGTGATCTCGCACGCGGCGCGTCGAACGACGAGATCGCCCGAGCGGACGACCCGGATGCCTTCGAGCAGGCCCATGCGGCGATAGAGCTCGAGGCAGAAGTCGGCGACGTTGGTGGCGGTGGTTTGCTTGAAGGCTGCGACCCAGCGCGGATCGACGTAGTTGGGGAGTTGGCGCGCGGTGTTGGTTTGCCAGTCGGCGGCGATGCGCTTGAGGGAGAGTGGGGAAAACTTGCGCTGCACTTTGCTGGGGCAGGTGAAATTGAAAGTATACGGTTCATTTGTTTTGCGGTGACGCAGCGTGGTCTGGGTTTCACGCGGGTCGTGGTCGCTGTCGTGGTAGAAGAAAACAATCTCGCCGCCGATCTCGGCCTGCAGTTTTCGGGCTGTCGCAACTTTGGCGTAGAGAAACCGTCGCGGGAAAAACCCGCAGGGTTGCTGGCCGAAACAGATGATGGGGGCGGCTGACAAAGTGAGAGTGAAAATGAGAGTAGCCGAAGGGCTATGCAGTAGCAGAGTGCGGAAGAATTGACTGGAGGATCAGGCTGAATCCGACGCAGACGAAGCAGCCGATCGGATTGAGCCAGAGGTAACCGATTTCGTGGGCGGGATAGGCTTTGCCGAGGAAGAAAATCGCGAGTACGACCGCTTGCGCGGCGATGGCGGCCCAGAAAACCGCCGTGCCTTTCACGTGCTTGATAAAGAAGGCGACGATAAACACCCCGAGCAGCGCCGGGTAGAAAATCGAGGCCACGATGTTGAGCGCCTCGATGAGATTCTCCGCGAAGCTCACGAAGAGCGCGAAGCCGATGGCGAACAGGCCCCAGATCGCGGTGAACCATTTCGCGACGCGGACGTTGCGCGCCTCGTCGGGGGCGGCGAGCGGGCGAAAGTGACGCCAGAGATCGATCGTGGTGGTCGTGCTGAGGGCGTTGAGCTCGCCGGCTTTGGAGGAGAGGGCGGAAGAGAACATTACCGCGAGCAGCAGACCGATTAAACCGTGGGGGAGTTGCGTCAGAATAAAAGTGATGAAAATGAAATCGGAATCCTTGGTTTTTTTGGTGGAGGGATCGGCCGTTTGCAGGGCAGCGCGCGCCTCCTGGCGCATGGTATCGGAGGCGGCTTGGGCGGTGAGCAACGCGGCCCGGGTGGCGGATTCTGCGGTGGGATCGTTTTGCTGGCGCGCGGAGACCCAGGCGCGGATTTTAGCCTGTTTGTCGGCGTGGAGGGCGGCGTGTTTTTCCTCCAATGCTTTGAACTTCTGTCCCTGCGGGCCCTGCGCCTGAAGTTGCCAGTGAGCTTGGTTGAAAAGCACCGGCGTATCGGGTTGCAATTGATAAAAGACAAAAAGCATCGCGCCGAGGATCACGATGAAGAACTGCATGGGAATTTTGAGAACGGCGTTGAACATGAGACCGAGGCGGCCTTCCCGGAGCGAAGCGCCACCGATGTAGCGCTGCACTTGGGATTGGTCGGTGCCGAAGTAAGACAACGAGAGAAAAAATCCTCCGAGCAACCCGCTCCAGAGGGTGTAGCGCAGTTTCAAATCCGGCGTGTAGTCCACGCCTTGGAGTTTGCCGAGGGCGCCCGCGATCGGGAGCGCATCGGCCGGGAGCTTGGCCACGAGCACGATAAACGCCGCAACCATGCCGACAAAGATCACGCCCATTTGCGCTTTCTGGGTGAGATTGACCGCCGCACTGCCGCCGGTGACGGTGTACACGATGGCCAGCAGGCCGGTGGAAATAATCGTCACGTCCAATCGCCAGCCGAGAATGGTGCAAAGAATAATGGCGGGAGCGTAGATGGTGATGCCGGCCTGCAAGCCGCGTTGCAGCACGAACAAACCGGCGCCGAGCAGGCGGGTTTTTTTATCGAAGCGTTGGCCGAGAAATTCGTAGGCGGTGTAAACGCCGAGCTTGCGGTAGATTGGTAGAAACACCGCGCACACGAGGATGAGCGCAAGGGGCAGGCCAAAATAATTTTGGATAAACGCGATGCCATTTTCCGCGGCTTGGCCGGGCAAGGAGAGGTACGTGATCGTGCTGGCCTGAGTTGCCATGACGGAGAGTCCGATCGTGCCCCATTTGGTGGAACTGCTGCCTTTGAGATAGGTGTCGAGGTGATTGGTGTGGCGGGTGCGCCAAGTGCCGTAGGCGACAATGCCGAGAATAGTTCCGAGCAGGACGATCCAATCGATCGCGTTCATGCGTAGTAACGGGTGAATACCGTGAGCGCGATCACGACTACGACGAAGCAGCCAAAGACAAAAAGATAAACTCCGCGCCAGGTGCGGAAGCCGGGCACGCCGGGCGAATCGTCGTCAGGTGCGGGAGGCGGAGAGGCGTTCATTAAAGAAAACTTGAACCACTAATCCACACTAATGGGCCACTGATAAAACTCAGCGATCCGATCCGGAAATTAGTGATCATTAGTGTGGCTTAGCGGTTTATCTGATCGGTTGATTCGCTGGCCTTATTTTCCGAGGGACAGCAAATTCGCGAACAGGCGGTGCGCGCCGGGATTGCCGGCAGGCAATTGACGAAAGAACGAGAGGCCCGTGTACACGTACCATCCTTTGCCGTGCTTTGCGATGAGCAGGCTGCTCTTCAGTGGCTGCTCTCCCGGATCGTTCATCGCGAAGACGGCGGTGTAATGTTCTTCGTCCCAACTGCTGGGAAAATAGGCGCCTCGCTCCTGCATCCAACCGTCGAAATCCGCGACGGTGATTTTGTTCGGCGTGTTCAACGCGGGATGATCGGGGGCGAGAAAAGTGACCGCAGCGGATTCATCGGTGACGCGCCAAGTGGGGGCCGGGCCCTTGAGGGAAAGCGTGTACGGCCCGAGGAGCGATTCGTTGAGGGCGTTGTTGGGGCGATTGTATTGGGCGATGACGGTGCCGCCGGCTTCGACCCACGCGAAGAGTGCAGGCAAATGAGCGGCGAGATCCTTGCGCTCGTTGAAGGCGCGAACGCCAAGGACGACGGCGTCGAGTCCGGCGAGTTTTTCGGCGGTGAGATCGGCGCCGGTGAGACGCGTAACGGTGTAACCGAGTTGGGTGAGACTTTCCGCGACGTTATCGCCGGCCCCGGGCAGATAGCCGATGCGGTGACCGCGCGTCTGTACATCGAGCGCCACGGCTTTGAGCTGGGCGGGGCGTTGCAACAACTGCAGAGGGAGGTGCGCGTAGTTGAGGAGGAAACGTTCGGTGCCGTGGCGAACGCCATCAATTTCCGCAACCGCTGAGAGGTTGACGGAACCGGGATGGGCGGGGGCGGTGACTTGAAAAGTGAGGTGAGTTTTATCACCGCTGCGCGTGAGCGTGAACGGCAGGCTGGCCGGAGAAACAGTCCAGCCCGCAGGAGCGGCCAGTTGCAGTTTTCCGCGCGAGCCGGCGCGGGCGGTGGTGATTTCGAGGGAGATTTCTTTGGTGGCTCCCGGGGCGAACAGTTCCAATTCGTTGGCGAAGGCGAGTGATGCCGGGGAAATGATGGTGAGGCGTCGGCGGGCTTGGGCGGGAGAAGCTCCGGCGACGAGTTGGACGGGCTCGTCGGCGATCACGATAGTCTGGCCGGAGATTTCAAAAACGAATTCGACAGGAAAAGCGGGAGGATTTTCCGGTTCACCGATCAAAGCAAAATCATCGACGCGAAACATGCCGGCGGAGCCATCGCGGCGCAGCCAGTAGGGTTGGCTGGAGGGAGTGGCGACAGGGAGGTTGCGCGCAGTCGCACGGGTGGTCGGTTGATTGGTGGTGAGATCGGCGCGGACCTTGAGTTGAGTTTTCAGTGCGGGATAGCGCACCGCCATCCAGCGCACTGGCACGGATGACGTGAGGCTTACTTCATGTTGCAGGGAAATGTTTTCTCCCGCGACGACTGCAGCTTGAGGAATCGTTGTTTCGACGGCGAGACCGAGGCAGTGCTGAATGATGCGGTCGAGATCGCGGCGCTTGTCGAGCACGAGTGCCTCGGTGGGTAGTGCGAGGAGTTTTGTGCGGAGGGCGAGCAGGGCCGGTACGCTGGCGGACGGATCGGCGGGATTAAATTGAGCGAGGGCGTCGTCGAGGAGGGGAATAATTTCCGCTCCGCCGGTCACGCGGGCCCAAGTCGTGTCGATACCGTCCATGATATCCTTCGCGGGAGGATCGCCGGCGAGCAGGAGGAATGATTGCAGATTTGGCCCGGAGCCGCCGGAGCGAGCGGCGAAAAAACCGAGACCTTGGGTTTTGTGCATGGCGCGGCTTTGGTTGGCCATCGTGCCGAAGGGCACGCCGGTCACGGGATCGTTGCCCCCGATATCGAATTGGATCGTGGGTCCTTGGAGTGGGCTAACTCCACCCCAGGTGGAAACGTTCCAACCGATGCGTTTGGGTTGCCATGGTTGCAGGCCTTGGGCGATTTGCTCGGGATAGGCCGTGGGATCGCCCGCGAGTTGGAAAGCTTCGAGGGCCAGCATCGCCGAGGCGGTGTGATGGCCGTGACCGCCACTGCCGGGCGGAATCGGGAAACGCGTGATGATGACGTCGGGGCGGAATTTGCGGATCACGCGCACGACGTCGCCGAGCACGGTGGCCTGATCCCAGAAACGCAGGGTTTCCTCGGGAGATTTGGAAAAACCAAAATCGATCGCGCGAGTGAAGAACTGTTGGCCACCGTCGAGTCGACGGGCGGCGAGTAGTTCCTGCGTGCGGGCGACGCCGAGTTTTTCGCCGAACTCAGGCCCTAATTCATTTTGCCCGCCGTCGCCCCGGGTCATGGAGAGGTAGGCCGTGCGATAACTACGACCGCGCGAGAAAGCCGTGATCAACTCGGTATTTTCGTCGTCGGGATGCGCGGCGATATAGAGTACGGTGCCCGTCACTCGGAGCGAGCGCAGTTCCTGGAGAAGTGCGGGGACGAGCGTTGGTGCCGGTGGCGGCGTGACCGGAGCCGGGTCGCTCGCGCTGGCCGGACTGGCGAGAAGGAGCCAGCCGGCAGCGGAAGCGGCAAAGAATAATGCGCCGATGCGCTGAGACGCGCAGCGGGCCATTACTGCAGGCGTTTGATGAGGGCTTGGTTCAAGCCGACATATTCCTCTTTGATGGCGCCATCGGCCTTGTTGGCAGCGTCCAGTGAGGCTTGGGCCGTAGCGAGGGCGCCGGCTTTGTCGCCCATTTTTTCCTGAATGAGCGCCTTGCGGTAAACGAAATAGAAAGCTTTGGGCTCTGCGGCGATACCGGCATCGATCCAGGTGAGGGCTTTCTTTAGGTCCAGACCGTTCTCGAGGTAAAACATCGCGGCGGGGGCGTAGGGTAGTTTTTCGCCACCGGCGGCCATGGCGGCCTCGATCTGCGGCACCAAAATTCCCTTGGTGTCGACGGTCAAGGAAACTGGCACGTGGGTCTTTTCCCAAGTGAGAAAAATGGTGGCGGAGGCGTCCCGGAGATCAGCGACCCCGATGCTGAAGGATTCGACGGCGGTGGGCATGGCAATAGGCTTGGCCTTGATGCGAGCGACGTCGTTCTTCGCGTCGTAGGCATAGGCGCCCCATTGACCGGTGACTTTATTCAGGATCACGGTCCACTCTTCCTTGCCGGGAATGGTGAAAAGGGCGTAAACGCCTGCGGCAACATCGGTGCCGTTAAGTTTAACCGGTGTGCTGAAGGAAATCTTCGTGGCGTTATTGGCGCCGGTGCGCCACACTTTATCGAAGGGCAGGAGGCCACCGAAAATCACGCGACCTTTCATGCTGGGCCGGGAGTAATTGATCTCGATGTCGGTGATGCCGACGCGCTGCTTGAGGGTGGCAGCGGGGCTGGCGGCGGGAAATTCGAGTTTGGGCGCCGCAGGAGTCTGGGCGGTCAGGCTGGCGATAAAACACAGGCTGCTGATTAACAGCAGGCCGAAACGGAGTAATTTATTATTCATAGTGGCTAAGGGTGGAAGCGGCAGAATAGTCAGAAGCGAAAAAAGAACAAGTGTCGTCACCGGAATCAGATAGTATTCTGGCGAGCCGAGCTAGAAACGGTCCAGGGAAGACTTGCCGCGAAAATAATTGAATAACATGTTGCTTGGAAAGTTCATCGTTATGCCAGCCAAGTCCAAATCAGTTTCATCAGTTGCGAAGATGAGCGAATATCGTGCACGGTTGCGCGCACAAGGACTGCGGCCAGGGCAAATCTGGGTGCCGGATCCGCGTTCGCCGGGGTTTGCCCGGGAATTGCGCCGACAAGTGGCGCGGTTGAAGGACAAGGATGAAACCGAAGCGCTGAACTTTATCGAGGCAGTGGCCGAGGAACCGCTTCGCTGATGCGCCGGGGAGATATCGTGACGGTGGCAGCTCCAGGTGATTATGGAAAACCGCGGCCGGCGGTCGTGGTCCAAGCCGATGCGCTGACGGAGGCGGGCATCCAAAGCGTGGTGGTTTGTCTGCTGAGCAGTCAGGTGGCCGAGGCTCCGGCCTTTCGCATCACTGTAGCCGCGGGTAAAAGCAGCGGGTTGGAGCATGTCTCACAGATCATGGTGGATAAAATTCTCGCGGTGCCGATCATCCGGGTTTGGTAAGGTGATCGGTTGTCTGGACGACGAAACTTTGCTTAGACTAAATCGCGCCCTAGCGTTTGTCGTGGGGCTCGCACAATAGGAAGCTTGGATCGATGCTGAACCTGCATTCATCACACTCAAAGACAAACACCGCTCACCCCGTCGCCAGCATTGTCATTGCGAGAAGCGGAGCGACGAAGCAATCCAGCGAGTTGGATCGCCATCATCCTTTGCCAAGGCTACGGACGACAGGCTGCCCGTCTTCGACAGGCTCGCGATGACAAGGCAAGTGCGATGCAGCCGAGTTAAAGAATTTCGGCGACCACGGGAAAATCGGCGGCGGCGAGATCATAGCGCGTGATTTCCTCGGGTTTGACCCAGGCCAGCGCGACGTGCTCGTGCGGGTGCGGCTCAGGGGAGGTGGTGGTCAGCGCGCAGACGAACGGGATCATCTCGATCACGACGGTTTTATAGTCGTAGGTGAAGCGGGGCAGGGTGCGGGTGATCACGATGTCGCAGCCGAGCTCCTCGTGGATTTCGCGGATGATGGCGGCGGCGGGGTCCTCGTCCGGCTCGACTTTGCCGCCGGCGAATTCCCATTTCAACGGCAGGAGTTTGTGTGGCGGGCGCTGGGCGAGGAGGACGAGGCCAGCGCGTGCGATGACAGCGCAGACGACGGGGACGGGAGTTGAGGCAGGGGAAACCACGGAAGACCCAGCACACACGGAAGCGCAGGGCCGGCAACGTTATCTTCCGTGGATTCGGAATATTCCGCAGTCAAATTCATCCACCCATGATGATTCGTTTTGAAACTTTGTAGGGCCGTCGCTTGTCGGCGTGCCGGCTGCCCGAGAGCGGCACGGCCACAGCGGTCTTCGCCAAGGCTGCGACCCGACAAGAGGGCCGGCCCTCCAGTCCGAATTCAAAACGTAAATGGTCAGATTCTGTAACTTTTTGAAAGGAGTCGTGTACTGGAGGCATGAACACATTCCTTAAAGTTCTTCTTTTGGCGGTTCTTCTCCTCGTGGCGATCAAACTCAGCCCGGTGATTTTTCTGGGGGCGCTGGTCGGTCTGGCCGCGGCGATGGCGCTGGGCATGGTGGGCTTTTCACTCGTGGCCGCGTTGGTGGCGGTGGTGCTAGCTTTGGCCGTGGCACTCTCGCCCGTGTGGATTCCTGTACTGGTGATTATGGGGTTGATCAGTCTCTTTAAGAAGAGCGGATCATCCTCGCCGCCACTCGCGGTTTAAAGAATTTAGGGGTCGTATTAGGGGTAATAAAAAAACGGCGGTCCATGGCGGCCGCCGTTTTTTTGGGTGTTAGAAAGAAGTTGAAACTGATGGTCGCGGCGGGAGTGCTAGATAAAAACTTTTCAGCGTGTGAGCGGATTATTCCATTTCAATCCGGGGAAACGGGTGAAATCGGCGTCGGTGGAGCAGAGCAGACTATTGTGCTCAACGGCCAGAGCGGCGAGATGAGCATCGGAAACGAGATTGGCGGTGGCGTGGCCGCCTTTGAGCATTTTTTGAAAAGTAATCCAGTGCTGCTCGGTCGGCTCGATCAGACGGACACAGGGTTGATCGAGCCAGCTTTGCACGCGTTCGATGGCTTCTTTAAGGGTCAACGGCCGGCGATGTAGTCGGTGGTTGGTGCTGATCCGAATAAAGGCGGTGAGGACCGGCCAGCACAGGAGAACCGGGGCGGTGCCACTCAATTGGCTATCCCACCAAGTCCGGGCCACTTCATGTTGCGGGGAGAGACTGTCCTCGGCGTACAGCAGCAGATTGGCATCGATCAGGATCACGGGTGATCCTCCCCTTCGGCCCGGGCCAGCAGTTCGGAGATGTTGTCGTAGCTCAGTCCTTCGCGCAGGCCGAGCGGGCGGGGCTTGGTGTGGTAAGGTTTGGCGATAGCCGGTTTCAACAGCTCTGCAAGTCCGAGCCGCAGGGCGGTGTTCACGATCTGCTTGAACGGACGGCCTTGACGGGCGGCCACCCGCCGGGCTTTCAGCGAAACATCGGGGTCGAGAGTGAGGGTGGTACGCATGCAGGCATCATGATGCTAGTTAGCACAGCGTCAAGATGCGTCATATCCAGCCAATGCTCACTTGCCACTCGCTGACCGGTCTGCCTCACTTCGCGCCATGGCAAAAACGGCGGATGATCCGCATCAGTTTGTTTCCCGGATCAGTCTCGTGGGCCGCAGCTCCGGGATGGTGAAAACGTTGGCGGGTTTCAAGAAGCAGCATCACACCGTGCCGGATGCGGTGAATGCCACGACGACGACGTTTCTCGGGAAATTGTGCGTGAGTGAGTTGTCGGCGGAAAGTGAACAGTTTTTCCAACGGGCGAAGATCGCACTGGATTACCGGCGCAAGGATCTGGCGTTGGAAGTCGCGAGTCCTCAGGCGGTGCTGACGGCGAAGGATTTCACGCTGGAGATCGCCTATGCGCTGGAGACGGGCAATCCAGCGGGCTACGAGGTCACGCGCACGTTGCACAGTTTACGCAGCGGGGAGTTGGTGAGCCTGCCGGAGTTCAATGAATTGTTCGACGCGCTGTTTGGCGGGATCGTTTTTGGCCTGACCAAGGGCGCGCGGGTGGAAGCGGTCATCGATGCGATCGAAGAGCGCGGCGGCGAAGGTGGACTTACGGTGAGTTATCCGTCGGATTATCGGCATTGCGTGCTGGCGGTTGAAGGAGTGTCGGCCGAGGTGATCTGCGACGGATCAACGCTGGAGATGCGTTTTCCGAGTAACGGCTCGCCGCGAGAGTTGGTGGAGACATTCGCGGTGGTGCGCTCGGCGTTTGCGCTCACGAAGGACCGCGTGCTGGCCGGATTGCTTTGAAGTATTGGGATAGAACTTCCCGCTTTTTCGGCTCGGGGTGTGAAGGGCCTGTAAACGTCCGGCTAATTATTCGTGAGAAGGAACCGACCTCGGCCGGCCGGGATTCTATCGGTTGAATCTCTCCCAGGAACAGTCTCAGACATTCTGCCCCCAGGCCGTGGAGAGAAGTGGGACGAGGAAACGAGCTGAGCCTGTAACCAAGACTTGGCTCGCGAAGGGTAAGAAGAAAACGATGGCACAGTTGAGCCGTCTCCGCGCTAAATTTATTTTAGTCCGATTTCGCGGCGTGCGTTGGACGAAAATCGATTCACTTGATCGCGTCACCTCGATCACGTTCAGCCCGACGAAGGTCGATGATGCTTTCCTCACCACCGAGACCGACGGCCTGTGGCACTCCGCGAATATTCACGCGACGTCCCCGGTCTTCACCCGCGTAGCGAACTATCCCTTCCGCCAACCCGCGCGAGTGATCTTCAATCCCTACAACCCGAGTGAAATCTGGTTAACGAGTTTCGGCCACGGGTTGACGGTGGGAAACCTCGCGGCGACCGTGATCGCGCCTTTCAATGCCATCATCACGATCACGGGCGAGTAGCTTGGTTTTCCTCGGGCGAGTAACCGATTTGGTTGCAGATGTTTTAGCCGTGTACTTCATTGTGGCTGCTTTGTCACGTGATCGGTTTGACGCTGGGGCTCAGAGTCCGAAGTCGGAGTACGGAAAGTAAAGTCGAGGAGATTGCGGATGTTTTCACTAGGCTCAGAGCAGCGGTGCATTCCAGCAATCCGATGCATACCGGCTTTAGTCTGCCAAAAGACTTGATCGTTTACTGCTAGTCGGCACCCATCATCAGCTCGGGCCAAAACTATCAATTCTACCCCTCCGGATATTCAACTGCACAAAATCGCCGTTCCCCCAACCTTTCGTGCTTCAAAATCGAACATAGTAGCTCTCTGAAAGTTAGCCTCGTGGGCAATAGGCGGAGGTCATCTGATAGGACAGTAGGGCAAAAAAACATTTTCAACACATGAACTATTCGGTCCGATCAATTCTTCCCATCCGCTCAATTCTTTGGAGCCTATTCATTACGAGCGGACTTCTAGCAATGGCGCTTACCGCCGTTGCCGCAACCAATGTTAGCGGAGGTCAGTCCGGCATTTGGAGTGTGGCCAACAGTCCATACACGGTGGTGGGGGCTGTGCAGGTACTGGTGGGGTCGACGCTGACGATCAACCCCGGGGTGACGGTGAAGTATGCAGGGGCTTACCAGATTTATATCCAAGGCACGTTGATCGCAAACGGGACGGTGGGATCGCCAATTATATTTGGTTCGACGAGCGCCGGTGTCAGTTCGGGCGCGACGATGCTGAAGTTCGAAGGGACGAACCTGTCGAACTCGCAATTGAGTTTTGTGCAGATGTCGGATGCAGCGAAAGCGATCATGCTGTGAGGAGGCGGAGGTGAGTTTAATCCCGGGGTGGCCTGCACGGGAACGTTGACGGTGAGCCAGGCGAGCATCACCAACGCGGAGGTGCGCACCGGAGGCTATCAGACAACGGCCAAATTGGTGCTGGATTACACTATCAATCGTTGCATAAGTTCGTGCATTAATAATAGAAAAGTGTCTTGTCTGTGAATGGCCCTCAAAAAAAAGAAAGTATCCACGCACAAGGAAAAGCTGCGCTTTGAAAAAAGGCGGGCGGTGGTTGC
>Ga0105049_10004570_pt1 | contig 16215 bp, 12 predicted proteins | sample MAT06_FD_78087 | JGI IMG/M metagenome (GOLD analysis project Ga0105049, IMG submission 78087) | Freshwater microbial communities from Lake Fryxell liftoff mats and glacier meltwater in Antarctica - MAT-06 | ecosystem: Environmental > Aquatic > Freshwater > Ice > Liftoff microbial mat | place... | reverse complement strand
CCGAGGGCGCCGCCCTTGAGTTGGCGGTGCAGGCGCGTGCGGGGAAGGCGTTGGGCGAAGTGGCACCAGCTTGGGGTGCCCTCCATCGGGCAGGGGAGGGCGTGGGGGCACGGCGCGGCGAGATGGGCCCCGAGGGCGAGCAGGCGCCCGCGCGCGGCGAGGACTCCGTTGAACGCGGCGGGCGTGCCGGGCTCGACGAGGACGAGGGCCCCAGCCGTGGCAGACCACGCGCGGTCGATCAGGTCGCGTTGGGTGGTGGGGTGGAGTTCGTTGAAGGCGTAGGACACGACCACGAGGTCGGCGGTGGGGAGTTCCCCCGCGAGCGCGTCGCGCCTCAGCCACGTCGCCCCAGAAACGGCATGGCTGCCCGATGCGCGCGCCAGTCGCGAGCCGAGGGCGTGAAAGCCGGGATCGGCCTCGATGGCGGTGGCGTGGCTGAGAGTGGGAAACACCTCCACCGCCGCCCAGAGCGCCGTGCCGGGGCCCGCGCCGAGGTCGAGGATCGACGCCGGAGCAAAATCCGGCATGGCCTCGGCCAGCCGCCCGAGGGCATTGCCGACCGCGGCAAACGTCGCGGGAACGCGCACGGCCAGATAAGCCAGGCGCTCCCCTTCTGAAAGCGGCCCACGCGCCGTGCCGGGATCGCGATAGCGCTCCGTCAGGCAGGCGGCGGCCCGGGCAAGGTTGGGCGTGCGGGCGGCGGAGATTTCCTCCTCGATGGCGGCGGCAAATTCAGTGGGGAGCATCGGTCAATATCCTCTTTCCACCGCAACGGGCGGTCCCTTCCCCCTTGCGGCGCAAGGCGGAATCCCCACAGAAACAAGTGTCGTCCCCATTCCGGAGGAGAGATAGCGCGCCCATGATCGAAATCCGTGGCGTTACCAAGATATACAAGGATCTGGTTGCGGTGAACAACCTGAACCTGACGATCAATCAGGGCGACATCTTTGGCTTCATCGGGCCCAACGGCGCGGGGAAGACCTCCACGATCAAGATTCTCGCAACGCTCCTCAAGCCGACCCAGGGCTATGCCATGGTCGGCGGCTACAACGTCCTGACCCAGGCCGACGAAGTGAAGCGCGTCATGGGCTACATGCCCGACAGCTTTGGCGTGTACGACGACATGCGCGTGTGGGAGTACCTCGATTTCTTTGCCGCCGCCTACAAGATCGAGAAGACCCGCCGCAAGCAGATCATCGACGACGTGCTGGCTCTCACGGATCTGTCGCACAAGAAGGACGACATGGTGGACGCGCTCTCTCGCGGCATGAAGCAGCGCCTCTGCCTCGCCAAGACGCTCGTTCACGATCCCCAGGTGCTGCTCCTCGACGAGCCCGCGTCGGGCCTCGATCCGCGCGCGCGCATCGAGCTGCGCGAGCTGCTCAAGGAACTCCGCAAGATGGGAAAGACGATCCTCATCAGCTCCCACATCCTCACGGAACTCGCGGACTTCTGCAACACCATCGGCATCATCGAACGCGGCAACCTGCTCTATGCGGGCGACATCATGGAGATCACCAATCGCCTGCGCGGCGGACGCGCCGTCGAGGTCAAGGTCCGCGAGGGATTCGAGCAGCGCGCCGAGGAGGCTTTCCTCAACAACAAAAGCATCGTGAAGGTCGATCGCGAGGGCGCCCTGCTCACCGTCAGCCTCCCCCTGGACCTTCAGGCCGACGCCGACGCCTTCGTCACCGACATCCTCGTCGAGAACGGCATCAAGTTCAACTCCGTCAAGGAACTCGAGATCGACCTCGAGGACGTGTTCATGCAGGTGACGAAGGGGATTGTTCAGTAGGGGGAATGGGGAATCGGGAATGGGATGCTGCGAGTAGTGTGATCCAAAAAACGCGATGGGGAATGGCCAAACGCTCAAGACCGAGCGAAGCACCATTCCCCATTCCTATTTCTCCATTCCCTACTTGTACAACAAATACTTCTCCCTCGCCGCCATGAAGGCATCCATGTTGGGCTTGTCGGCGGCGAGGATGGCCTCGGGGGTGAGCTTGTCCTCGGTGAGGCGCTTCCACGTGGTGGCGCTTCCGGTGAGCGTGCCGAAGCCTTCGGACGCCTTGTACTCAACGGGGTGGATTTCGTGGATCGTCTGGACCATGTGAAGGCCGGTGCGGACGCATTCCAGCTTCTCCCGGTCGGTGACGATGGCAAAGATGCCGCCGCACTTCTCGTCCTTGAACTTGTGATACGGCGCCGTGGGGGTGAAGGAGTAGGAGACGAAGCGGATGCCCGGGAGCGCCTTGGCATTCATCGCGGCGGCGACCTTGTCGCCATCCAGGAACGGCGCGCCATACATCTCGAAGGGGCGGTCGAGCCCGCGGCCCATGGAGAGCGAGGTGGTCTCCGATGCGCCGAGCCCGGGATACAGGATCGCGCCGTTCAGCGTCCGCATGTTGGGCGACGGGTTCACCCACAGCAGGCCTGTCTCGTCCCAGTACATATTGCGCTTCCAGTTCTTCATCTCGATGACCGTCAGGTCGCATCCAATTCCGAAGTGCTCATTGAACATCAACGCCAACTCGCCCACTGTCATGCCGTGGCGGGTGGGGATCGGGTGGATGGCGGTGTTCTTGCCCGCCAGTTCCTTTTCGCAGACGAGCCCATCCACGATGTGGCCGCCGATGGGGTTGGGGCGGTCGAGAACGATGAAGGCTTTGCCGTTCTCCTTCGCGGCTTCCATCGCCTTGGACATCGTGCCGATGTAGGTGTAGAATCGCGTTCCTATGTCCTGCATGTCGAAGACCAGCACGTCCACCTCGGTCAGCATTTCCGGCGTGGGCTTCTGGGTCTTGCCATAGAGGCTGTGGACCATCAGGCCCGTCTTCTCGTCGAGACCCGACGCGACCTTCTCGTCTGCGGTGCCGCGGATGCCATGCTCCGGGCTGTACAGCGCCGTCAGGTTCACCTCGGGCGATTCGTGAAAGATGTCGATGATCGACTTGTTGTCGCGGGTCAGGCCGGTGTGGTTGGTGATCAGACCGACTCGCTTGCCCTTGAGCGGCGCGAAGTTCTGCTGAATCAGGACGTCGATGGCGGGAAGCGTCTCGCCGCGCTGGGCCGGCGCACCGACGCTTAGCCATGCCAGCATCGGCAGGAGCAGCAGGAGAGCACGAAAGCGGTTCGTCATAAGAGGGGGTCCTCCAAGGGGGTTGGTGCGAATCGGGTGCGATCATTGAGAATTGGCCCGCAGAGTGCTGCGATTGCCGCGATTGGGTTGCGCTGCAATTATTGGCCGCGGCCTCACTCTCCGCACGTCGTCATCTCACAAGGGTAGCAGCCACCATCGACACTCCCGACCGCAAGAGCATAATGACCGACCTGCGGCGCTCCATTGCCACGGGGCGACTTGCCTACCAACGCGGCGAACGCGTGCGCCTGGGGGATCTGCTTTCCGGTCTTGGCGAGAGCGGCGGCGCGATGACGACGTTTTTGCTCGCGGCACCATTCGTATCCCCGTTCAGCCTTGGTCCCCTCACGGCGCCCGCAAGCGCGGTGATCTTTGTGGTGGGTTTTCAGATGCTTAAGGGACGCCTCGATTTTCCCATCCCAGCCAAGTACTTGGCCGTCCCCCTGCCCGCCAGCATTTTCCGCTTCATGCGCCGCGTTATCGCGCGGCTGTCGCGGTGGTTCCGTTGGCACCGGATCGCGATCCTGCCGGAAAACCCCCAAGCCGAGCGCCGCGATGTGCTTCGCATCTCTAGTGTCTTGGGAATCTTCGTCGGGGCCCTATTGCTTGCCGTGCCGGTTCCAATGCTACCTCTCACAAACACCTTCCCGGCGCTTGCGATCATGGCATTCAGCATCGCCCACCTGCGCCGCGGCCCGCGCGAGATGATCTGGGGCATCGTCCTCGCTGTTACCTCCGCTCTGATATTCGCAGCGCTTGGCCTGACGATCTTTCTTCTCGGCGCAGAGGGAATCGCGCACCTGCGAGAGTATTTCGGCTTATAGGGCCTCCTCCCAGGGCAGCATGGCCATCTTGGCCATGCCCCGCCAGCCTTCGACTTCAGATGGGCCCTCGGGTGAACTCACACGGGCAAGATGCGCCGTGTTACCGTGGTTGCCCTACCGCGCCAGCGCCAGCTCGTCCAACAGGCCCGACAGCTCGCGCACGGCTCCGCGGAATTCGCTGAACGCCCCCTGCAGCGCCGCCGGATCGGAAAGATTTACGCCCGCCTTCTTCACCGTATCCAGCGGGTCCATGCTGCTTCCCGATTTCAGGAAGCCCAGATAGGCATCCCGCCCCGCCGCGCCGGAGAGCACCTGGCGGTTGAAGATCTGGGCCGCGGTGAAGCCGGTGGCGTACTTGTAGACGTAGAAGTTGTAGTAGAAGTGGGGGATGCGCGACCACTCGCGCGCGATGCGCCTGTCGGCGGCCATGCGGGGGCCGTGATAGCGCGCATTCAGGTCGTAGTAGTATTCGTTCAGCGACTCCGCCGTCAGGGCGCCGCCCTTCTCCAGCCGCTCGTGAATCTCCAACTCGAACTCCGCAAACATCGTCTGGCGGAACAGCGTTCCCCGAAACGAATCGCACAGGTGGTTCAGCAGATACGCGCGCAGCGCGGGGTCGGATTTCGTCTCCATAAGGTGATGATGCAGCAGCGCCTCGTTGGTGGTGCTGGCAATCTCCGCCAGGAAGATCGGATAGCCGGAAAGGCGATAGGGCTGGGCCTCCGCGCTGAGTCGTGTGTGCATCGAATGCCCAAGCTCGTGGGCCACCGTGAACACGTCGCTCAGCGTGCCATGGTAGTTGAGAAGCATGAACGGCTTCTCGCCATAGGCCCCCGTCGAATAGGCCCCGCTGCGCTTCCCCTTGTTCTCGTACACGTCGTACCAACGCTCGTCGAAGGATGCGACGACACCCTTGTGATACTCGGGGCCAAGGGGGCGCGTGGACTCCACAATCCATTCGCGGCACTCCTGCCAGTCCACCTCCATGCTGAAGTCCGGTACGATCGGCACGTGGATGTCCCACACGTTCAGATCGCCCTCAAGGCCGAGCGACTTCGCGCGCAGGTCCAGATACTCGTGAAAAATCGGGAGCGCCTCGTTCACCGCCGAAATCAGCGAGCGATACACCGCCGTGGGTACATTGTCATTGAAGAGCGAAGCCTCCAGCGCGGTGCCGTATTTGCGGATCGTCGCATTGAAGACGTGTCCCTTCGTGTTCCCCGCCAGCAGCGCGCAGATCGAGTTGGCATGATCGCCATACCCCGCATAGATCGACGCAAAGGCATTCTGCCGCAGTGTGCGGTCGGAGCTGAGCAGCAGCGAGTAGAAGCTGCCGCTCGTCACCTCGTGCTCCTTGCCGTCGCCATCCAGTGCGGGGGCAAACTTCATGTCGGCGTTCGTCAGCTTGCCGAAGGCGTCGCGAGCGGTGGAGAATATCTCGCCCGCAAGACCGAGGAGAGTTTCCTCCTCGGTGGAGAGCGTGTGCGGCTTCTCCCTCAGCAGCAATTCCATCGAGCGCCGATGCGCCGCGAGCGCGGGCGCGTCGATCCACGCGCGAAGCGTCGCCTCGGGATTCATCAGGATTTCCGGCTGCACCCACGCACGCTCGCCGGCGATCTTCGCAAGCTGGCCGCGCATCCGGCTCATCCGCGCCTGGCTCTCGCTCGCGCCCGTGTCCTCGTCCTCGCGCATGTGGGCATACAGATAGACCTTGTCGATCAGCAGCCCCAGCGCGTCCTCCGCATCAAACACCGCGGCCACAGCCTCGGGAGAAGTCAGCTTTCCCTTCAACCCCTGGATCGGTTTCACCGCCTCGCCGAGCCGCCCAAAGTCCGCCTCCCACGCCTCGGTAGTTGCATACACGGATTCCACGTCCCACTTGCTGGGACGCCCGATCTGGTCGCGGGTGCGGAGGGGCTGGGTCATGTTCGTATCCTTGGCTTGATGTTGAAATCAGACTCAGTTGTCGGCGGACGAGTGGGCAACACCAACGCGAAGGCTTTGCGTCGCTCAGCGGTGCAGCGCCGCCCCCGCCTCCCGATCCACCAGCCACGTCACCCGCCGCGCGGCCACTCCCATGCTCGGGTACCTGTCGGGGGGCGAGGCGGGGTCCATGATCTCGGCGAGGACATCGGCCTTGTTGGCGCCGGTAACGAGGAAGACAACGTGCTCCGCGGCGCTGAGGACGGGGTAGGTGAGGGTGAGGCGCCAGGTGTCGAGCTGGGGGACCTCATTGGCGACGAAGCCGGGCACCGTGGAGTGAAGGCCGGCGGTGCCTGGAAAGAGCGACGCCGTGTGGCCATCGGTGCCGAGGCCGAGGAACACAAGATCGAAGACCGGAAGGCGGTCGTGGGAGCGCGGCAGCTCGTCGGCGAGGAGCTGGGTCAGGCGCGCGGCTTCCTGCTCCAGCGGGCGCGCGCCGCCGTTGGGTGTATAGACATGCGAGTAGGGAACGCGCACCGGCAGGATGAATCCACCCATCGCCAGCCGCACGTTGGAGTCGGCGTGGTGATTGTCCACGCTGCGCTCGTCGCCGAAGAAGTAGCGCATCCGGCGCAATGCGTCGGCCTCTTCCTCGCCAAGCTGGCAAAGCTCGTGGTACATCGCCTTGGGGGTGGAACCACCGCTGAGCGCAACGAATCCCCCGTGATTGCGCGCGCGAAACTCGAGCGCGGTATCGGCGAGAATCCGCGCGCCCTCCCGCGCCACGGCTTCGGGTGTGTCGAGAACGACTACCTCCGCACGTGTGGCCATCGTCACGATTCCTCCGCCTCGTAGAATGAGTCCAGCAGCGGGACCGCCAGCAGCGCCGCCGCGCGGAACCGCTCAAAGCTGGCGGGCATGTTGAGCGCCGCGCCCAGGGCGTCGGCCTCAGACAGTTCCGAGAGCACCAAGTGGCGCTCGCCCGCGTGGCGGTCGCGCTCCCCACACCACAGGTCCATCGCGCCTCCGCATTGCTGCATCGTCAGGTTGAAGACCTCGCCCTTTCGATCCGTCAGGCGAATCTCGTTCATGTTGTTGAGCACGGGGCCCTCCGTCGGCGCGACGCGTTCCGTGGTGACCTCCACGGGACCGCTCGGCGAATCGAAACGGAAACCCTTGTTGGTCGGGCCCACGGGTTTCCACCCAAGGAGCGATCCCATCCACCCGGCAAAGAGCGCCGCCATGACTTCCGGCAACGCGCGGTTCTGGTCGCGGCGAAGGATCTGCACCTTCACCACGGCGATGTTGTTAAGGTCGAAAGTCACGCCGGTGTCGTCGAAAAACGCCGCCACCTGATCGCGGATCGGGCCCAGGCGAAACCACGACAGATCGAGGATCGTCGTCGCGCCCTCGCCCAGCCGGCGAAGGATGCGCGCGGGATTGCGCGTCAGCGAGACCTGGGTGATCGTCCGGTCGGCGAACTTCTGCAGGTCGTCGAACTGCTCGATGAAGACGCCGCCAAGATTCTCCCACAGCACCGTCTGAATATCCGGCAGCAGCAGCGGCGCCACGCAGCCGCGCAGGTGCCGCGCCGCGTTGGGGCCGAAGGACATCCCGATCACCTCGCAGCACACCGGCGGCTCGCCCTTCTGGGGCACGAAGCACTGCGCGCTCACCGACGCCTTCACCTCGTCGCTCGTGTTCTCGCGCTCATACTGCAGCAGGAACAGGCGGCACGGGTACTTGGGTACCACCTTCTGCACGATCGCGCGGACGCGCTCCACCTGATCCGCCAGCCCGATCCAGATCACGTTGCCCAGCACCACGCGCGTTACGGAGGTACTCTCCGTGCCCTCCTCCATCGGCTTCCACATGGAACTCAGCTCGCGCTCGATCTGGTCCGGCGAGAGGGTCGTGTGATGCCCCTCCAGCGTCATGGTAAACGATTCTGCGGCCATGGGAATCGCACCTCCTGTTGAGGTCGAGAGTTGTCCGCTGGAGCTCCGCAAGGCAAGGGCATCCGCGCGGCGAATCCCGATGGCGCCGCGCATTCGACCCTCGCAGCGTTCCGCAACCCGACGACGCAGGACGTACCGATGACCAGCCCGCAAACCTGGAACGCCCAACTCTACGACACCAGCCACAGCTTCGTCTGGCAGGCGGGGGAGGACATCCTCCGGCGGCTCGCGCCCGCGGCGGGGGAGCGCATTCTCGACGTCGGCTGTGGCACCGGGCACCTGACCGCGCGCCTCGCGGAGGCGGGCGCGACGGTGATCGGCATCGACTCGTCGGAGGAGATGATCGCCTCCGCCCGCGCAGCGTTTCCCGCCATCGAATTCCATGTGATGGATGCGCGAACCATCCGCCTTGCGGAGTCCGTTGACGCAATCTTCTCCAACGCCGCGCTCCACTGGATTCCCGACGCCGGTTCCGCGATTCGATCCATGCGCGGAGCCCTGCGTATGGGTGGTCGCCTCGTCCTCGAAATGGGCGGATACGGAAACATTGCCACGATCTATCGCGCGGTCCAGCACAGCCTCGACGACCTCGGGATCCCCCACGCCCACGTCCCCAAGTTCCTCTACTTCCCCTCCATCGCGGAGTACACTGGCCTTCTCGAAGCCAACGGATTCGAACCCGGCTTCGCGCGGCTCTTCGACCGCCCAACCGTCCTCGATGGCGGCACCGCCGGACTCCGCAATTGGGTCACCATGTTCAAGCGCCCCTTCCTCGACCTCTTCCCACTCACGACCCGCGAGGATTTTTTCCGCCGCGTCGAGGACGAGTGCCGCGTGACACAGTGGGACGGGACCTGCTGGAGAGCCGACTACCGCAGGCTGCAAGTGGTGGCGCGGGCGGTGTAGGCGCCGCTTTCGCCTTGCCGTCCCCCCCGCCCCCGCCCCAGTTTCGCCCCGCGAGTGGGCCTATAGCTCAATTGGTTAGAGCAGCGGACTCATAATCCGTTGGTTCTCGGTTCAAGTCCGAGTGGGCCCACCAATCAATCTGCCGGACTTTTGTGCAGTTCGCCGAACTTACCCAGCCGCAGGGTTGGACCCGTGACATTCCGCCCCACCCAGCGAAACCAAGGGAGGGTCGCATACACGGCGGCTGTCTGGCGATCCCTTGTGAACCTGAAGGAACGTCGCTGCTCGGGGCGAAACAGTTTGGCCCTCCGATCCGAGTCAAGCGACTGGCTCAGCCCTTCGGCGGGTCGCTCACGGCCTTTGCCGCTTCGACGCGCGGCCGCACCGGAATCTGCACTTCGAGCCACTTGTTCCACGGCGCCAAAGACGGGCCGTTGTACAGGAGCGCGCGCGGTTCGCCTGCTTCCTCCCACGTGGGGTTTTCGGCGAGCCAGGTGCGCAGCTTGGCGACGTCTTTCTGCACGCGGCTGCGATCGTAGGAGCCACGGCCGCCCATCGAGACCACAGTGATCGGATCGGCGTCGCGGATCGTGATTCGCGCGTCCTTGGGGTCGGCGCCCGTCTCGTGGAGGTCGGACGTGCGGTAGAGAAAACTCATCGAACTTGTCCGCAGGGTGGTCGTCCCACTTGTTTCATAGTCCATCTCCACCGGCGAGGTCATCGCGATGTTGTTGCGCTGGATATGGCGAAAGAGAGGCATGAAGCCGCTGTTTCCCGCATCGGCGATTTCCGCGCGGCGCACTGCCGGATAAGTCTTGATGTCGATCGAGCCAGGTGGTGTCGGCGGCGGGTATCCAACCGGGAGCGCGGTGTCGATGTCGCTCGCGCCACTGCGCCATTCCCCCTTGTTCTCGTTCCAGGTTGCAACCGCCTCGCGGTTGCCATCCACGCGGATTGCCTCGCCGCTCTCCGGCACGGTCTCCGCTGCGTGTGTCTCAGCGTAGGCGACTGTGCCAATGATGGTGATTAGTGCAGCGATGCGACTTTTCATGGCGTATCCAGGGGACATCGAATAGGGCGAAACGGACTTCTCAGTTAAACTAGCATCCGACATGCCAATGCAGAGGAAGCCCGAGTGCCGTTCGCCGCGAAAGTGCCAGCGTGTTCCGAGCGGTTGAGGGTGCTCGACTTATGGCGTAAGTCGAGTGATTTCAGTCGGAGGCGGGGTCGCCTCAGAATCCGTTGGTTCTCGGTTCAAGTCCGAGTCGGCCCACCACTCAATCCTACAGCGTCGCTTTAGTCCCTACCGCCGCCTCGCCCCGATCAGTGGCAGGAGGTTGCCGGGGTCGGGTTCGTCGATGAGCTGGCGGCGGAAGGATTCCTCGCTGACGAGGCGGGCGATTTCGCCCATGGTGGCGAGGTGACCTTCGGGGTCGCCTTGGGGGCTGAGGAGAAGAAAGACGAGTTTGACGGGGAGTCCGTCGAGGGCCTGGAAATCGACGCCGTCGGGGACTTGGGCGATGACGCACATGCGATGGTCGAGCAGCCGTCCGTAGGCATGGGGGACGGCGATGCCGTGCCCGAGCGCTGTGGGGAAGGTGCGTTCGCGTTCCAGCAGTTCGGAGACGATCTGGGTGCGATCGATCCGGGGCTCGACGGTGGTGACGCGCTCGATGAGCTTGGCAAAGAGGTCGGCCATGTCGGCGACACCTTCGAGCCGCACGATGAGGTTGGGTGAGAGGCTGCGCTGAAGGTAGTCCGTCGAGCGACTCAGAAGCATCACGGCTCCGACACCGGCGCCCGCGACCTTGTCCTTGTTTCCGGGTCGCGCCGGATCGAGGACCACGCCGTTCTTGCCCACGTGGATCAGCGGCGTACCCTGGGCATCGACGAGCATTTTTCCCTTCGTCTCGACGATCAAGAGCGTGATCTCCAGGCGGACAATCTCCGAGGAGACGAGCGTTGGCTTGGGAAGGTTCCTCCAGACGATGGTCCCAAGGTCGCGGTGGTTTTGCTCCCCGTTCTCGGGACGCGCGGGGGCCCAGCGGTGGACTTGGTCGCGCCCGAGTGTCGCTCCCCAGTGCTGGCAGATGAGCAGGTTGAGATCCTCGTTGTCCGTCAGGGCGAGCACGTTGCCCACGCGGCGATACTCGTCCTGCTCGCGTATCTGCGGGTCGCGCGCGTCGGCTGCATAGGCATAGAAACCTTCGCTGCGGCTGTCCTCCACGGCGCGGCGGTTAGAATCGACCAGGACCACCGACACATCCCCGTGATCGCGGATAAACGCGGCGATGCGGCGGCCAAAGGGATGGGCTCCGACGATCAGCCAACCGACGGGTTCCGGCAGCTTGAGGCCCAGAATCCGCGCCAGCAGCCCAGCCGTGGAGCCCTGCAGGATGACCGTGAACGCAATGACCGAGAAGGTGAAGGTTACCAGGAACCACGATGATTCGTACTCCGAAAGCGACAGCGCGAAGAGGGAGGCCATTGATGCCGCCACGATGCCGCGAGGCGCAACGTAGCAGAGGAAGATGCGCTCTCGGATCGTCAGCTTTGTTCCCATCGAACAGAGGAAGACAGATATCGGCCGCACGATGAAGACGACCCCGAGCACCAGCAGGAGACCCGTCCATCCAAAGCGCCTGAAGTCCTCGAATTCCAACTGGGCCGCGAGAAGGATGAAGAGGGTTCCGATCAGCAGGTCGATGATCTCCGCCTTGAATTCCTTGATCCCCTCAAGGGACCCGGGGCGGCGCCACCCGAGGATCAGGCCCGCAACCGTTACGCCCAAAAGGCCCGACTCGGGAACCAGCCAGTCGTCAAAGACGAAGGTAAATACAGCCACCGCGACGGCGAAGATATTCAGGTGCTCGTCGGGGACCAGGCGTCGGCGAAGCACGAAGTCCGCGGCAAAGCCGACAGCGGTTCCCACAACCAGCCCCGCGACGACGCGCTTGAGGAATCCGCCGAGAGCCTCGCCCGCGCCGCCGCCGTTGAAGAACTCGAACATGAGGACGGCGATGAAGACGCCGATGGGATCGATCAGGACCCCTTCCCAATGGAGGATGTCGTGCAGGTTCTCCTTGATCCGGATGCGTCGCAACAGCGGCGCGACGACGGTCGGTCCGGTAACGATCACCAGGCTCGCCGCAAGGAGCGACATGGCGATGGAGCGCTCCGGGAGGAGATTCCCGAAGAGCAGGTAGATGAGCAGCGCCGTGCAGAACCACGTTACGATGACGCCCAGCGACAGCAGGCGCTTGATCATCGTGGATGCGGACTTGTAGCCTTGGATATTGAGCGTGAGCCCGCCCTCGAACAGGATCAAGGCCACCGCGAGGTTGATCAACGGACCGAGGGTTGTGCCGAGTTCCGCCGGCTGCACCCACCCGAAAACCTGAGGGCCAAAAAGCACGCCACCGAAGAGCAGGAGGACGATCGACGACATCCCAAGGCGCCGGGACATCAGCACCAGCGTGACGCCCGCAACGATCGCCACCCCCAGCGTCTGGAGCGCGGGAGAGGTGCTGTGCTGCATACCCGCCTTGCTGGCGGTTTCAGCAACGGCGAGCAGCGTCAGTGACAAGGTGGTCTGCTCCCTCGGGCGATCAAGCTACCAAGACTCTTATTTCATCCCGTGTTTGAGCGGGAGCCAACGGCAATAGCGCCCCCGGCGCTCGCTCGATCCGCCGTCGTCCATCGTCGCCGCAGATACAGATGGCGGCCATCGTGACCATTTTTTTTTCCACTCGGCGTTTTCTTCTTGCCGGTGTAGCAAAAACAGGTCTCTCGTCTCCGACAAAGCTCGGTCAGAACAACCCGGAAGCCCCGCCGGGTCGGCCTCGCGAGACCAACCATCCCCGTTCCCGCTCCAAGGAGTGATCGCCATCATGCGCATCCGTTCCGCCGCCGCTCTCGTTCTCGTTACCGCAACCACTCTCACGTTGGCCGCATGCTCGGGCCGCCCGGAGAACAGCCCCGCCATCCGCAAGAAGTTCGCCGAGGTCGACACCCTCAAGGAGTCGATCGACAAGCTGACCGCACAGGTCGAGCTGGTTGGCGCCGATGTGCGCCGCCTTTCCGAGGAGAACGGCGAGCTTCGCGCCTTCATCCCCACCGATGGCTCCGGAACCCCGGCGCTCGACAAGCTGACGACGCTGGAGTCGCGGCTGAACCAGCTCGAGGGTCTGACCGCTGGCAAGGTGCTCGCCAATACCACCACGAAGAAGGCTCCCGCCGCTGGCGCCCCTGAAGTAGCCGCCGCACCTGCAAAGACTGGCGACCTCGCAACTGCCCCGATTGCGGGTGCGCCCGCTCCCGTCGCCGCCGCGCCTGCGCAGGCCTCCAAGAAGGCTGTCGTTGCCAATCAGCAGGAAGTGAAGCCGGCCAAGGAAGTCGCGCAGAAGTCCACCACCAAGCCGGGCTTCAAGCAGATGACCAGCACCAAGCCCGCCGCGCCCGCCGCGGCCCCCGCTTCGCGCGGCACCTATCACGTGATCGAGCCCGGCGACACGGTGCAGACCATCGCCGCCAAGAACAACATCACGGCGGATCAGCTTCTGGAGGCCAATCGCCTCCCCGCAGGCGTCCGCCTCGCCAAGGGCCAGCGCCTTTTCGTCCCCGCGAAGTAACGCAGCACTCGACAGCGCCGAAAAAAGTCGAGGCCCGGGAGCGATCCCGGGCCTCGTTGCTTGATGCGGATTTAGCTGCTGACCACTGAACTACTTCGGGCAGCATTCCTTGGCGTCTGTGCAGCAGGCCTTGTCGGCGCCGGGCTTGCAGCAGTCGGTCTTGCACTTGTCACAGCACCCGTTCTCGCAGCAGGCGCATGCGCACTTGCAGGCCGCGGCGCCCTTTGGTGAAGCCGATGCGGAGGCGCAACCGGCCAACGCGAGGGTAAGGCCGAGGACGAGGCTTCGCAGAATCATCATGGTAAAAGCTCCTGTTTGGATTGGCTGAGTGTCTTGTGGTGTCGGTTTGACGCGGCCATCAGGCGACGGAATCTCAACACAAGAGCACACCACACAGGAGGTGGGTGGATGTTCCCCATCGATAGGTGTGGGCGAATGCCGTTGGTCCCAATGGTGGCGACGCGTCGCCCGGCAATTCGTGGTGATGGGCACTGAATCGTTGGAGGTCCGCCACCACCGGCGAGGGTTCTCGCACTTCCGTGCGATCTGGAATCGGAGCCGGAATCGGATCGGGGAGGCACTGGCAATTGGGCGCGCTGCTGTCAGGGGCCGGGGCCTGAACCGGAGGCGCGCCGCAGCATCCCGCCAGTTTGCCGGCCGGTCGGGCGGCAGAGGGCACGCATGTCATCTTGGTCGCCGGTGCCGCCATCGGTGGGCAGTCCGACGCACAGGCAGCCCTCAGCCCGAAACCCAAGGGGCCAGTTGCGGCCATCGCCATCACGAGGAGCAGAGCGACCATGTGCCGAATTTGGCGGACAGTCTTCATGGCAGAAATGAATCACTTGTTGGGCGCGGTTGTCGTGAGCTTCTTGGCCTCTTCCCAAAGACGATCCATCTCCTCCAGATTCGAGTCCGTGGGGAGTCGGCCCTGTTCGGCGAGGCGGGTCTCGATGTGGTGGAATCGCCGGAGGAACTTGCGGTTGGTGCCCTGCAGGGCTTGCTCGGGGTCGATGTGGAGGAAGCGGGCTAAATTAACGATGGCAAAGAGGAGGTCGCCCAGTTCGTCCTGGATGCGCGCCGTGATCACGGGGTCCAGCGGCGGGCGCTCCTCTTCTCCCTTGTCCAGTACCGGTGCGCCGACCTCCGCGCTGCGCGGGGCGATGACTTCCTCCAACTCGCCGATTTCTTCGCGGATCTTGCCGAGGACCGGTGCCACGTCGGGCCAGTCGAATCCCACGCGCGCGGCCTTGGCCTGGAGGCGGAAGGCCTGCTGCAGCGCGGGGAGCGATTTGGGAATGCCATCAAGGGCGCTCGGCGCTTTCTCTGATTTCCCGGCGCGCTCCTCGCGCTTGATGGCCTCCCAATTCTTGAGGACCGTCTCCGAATTGTTGGCCACCGTATCGGCAAAGACGTGGGGGTGGCGGCGGATCAGCTTGTCGCAAATCGCTGTATAGACGTCGTCCACGTTGAAGTGCCCGCCGCGCCGCGCAAGCGCCGCATGGAACACGATCTGGAGCCCCAAGTCGCCCAGCTCGCCGCAAAGCTCCCCCATGTCCCCATCGTCGATCGCCTCGCAGACTTCGTAGGCCTCCTCGATCGCATAGGGCTTCAGGCTGGCGTGATCCTGCTTGCGGTCCCACGGGCACCCATCTTCGGACAGCAATGACTCCATGATGTCCACCAGGCGGCGAAAGGAATCGGGGTTGGTGGGAATGGGCAGGGGCATGAAGGAAGGGATGAGGTAGGAGGGATGAGGGATGCAAAACTTTGGAGTAGGCGGCGGTGCTGCATTGGTCCCATCGGACCTTTACGTCCCATAACTCCCATCAGATCGCCAAGCGACAAGGGACCGGCTCACACCGCCGTTCATCCCCGCCGTTCACGCTTCCGCGGCGACGGTTTTTTCCTCGAGTGCCACGCCGGAGCCGCGGAGCCGTTCCGTCAGTTCCGTCATCAGCGTGGCGTCCTTGGTGTCGATCACGGGGGTGGTGTCGTACTGCTCGAAGAAAACCGAGCCGGGTGTGCCCTCGGGGACTCCGAACTCGCGGCGGAGCTTGCGGTCGCCGGGGACGAAGCCGCGGTGGAACAGCGACATGATCGTGTTGGCGATGGTGCCCTGCAATCCGCAGATCATCACCGTCACCGCCTGGGGGTTGAAGCCGCCCTTGGGCAGGCCCAGAACTTCCTCCAGCGCGCCGATCTTCTCCGGCTCGAAGTGCGTCTCCACGCGCCCCGTCTGGCCCTTCCACTCCTGGTTCTCGCCCGGGCGGGAGACGGAGGCCAGATAGCGGCGGTGCGGGCCTTGGTTCATCACGCGCTCAAGCTCCTCGACGTAGCCAAGGTCGCTGACATAGCTGGCGCCGTGCATGATGGCGTGGTTGCCGGGGTTGCCGGTGCGGTTGAAATGGTCGAAGACGATCGAGGTGAAGGGGGCCAGTCCTGTTCCCGCCGCGACCAGCACCTTGAGGCGCGCGTCCTCCTCGCCCATGGACTTCTCCACGGTGAAGTGCCCTTGCAGCTTGTTGCGCATCATCAGGCGGTCGCCTTCCTCAAGCTGGAAGAGGAGGTGCGTCAGCGGATTCTCCGACGTGGGCGTGTTGACGTATCGGATGAAAAATTCCAGATAGTCGGCGTGGGTCTGGGGCGGCGACGCGATGGAGTAGGCGCGCATCACGGCCCCCTTCTCGGCGTGGTTCATGCCCAGAATCGCGTACTGGCCGGGGATGAAGGTCGGCACGTCGAAGTCCGCCTTCACGCGGAAGATCGCGAGCGACGGGGTCAGGATCTGCTTGTGGGTGACGATGGCGTTATACTCGACGGTCTTGGTGGCCAAT
>Ga0105049_10004568_pt1 | contig 16221 bp, 17 predicted proteins | sample MAT06_FD_78087 | JGI IMG/M metagenome (GOLD analysis project Ga0105049, IMG submission 78087) | Freshwater microbial communities from Lake Fryxell liftoff mats and glacier meltwater in Antarctica - MAT-06 | ecosystem: Environmental > Aquatic > Freshwater > Ice > Liftoff microbial mat | place... | reverse complement strand
GTGCGCGCGGAAGGCGTCCGCGCCTACACCACCTTCCTCTCAGGCCTGCTCGACATCACCGACAACCTCACGCCCGAGGGGCGGGGGAAACATCCGAACGACGTAATCGTCCATGACATGGACGATCCGTATCTGGTCGTGGCCGCCGACAAGGGCACGGCGACCTTCTCCGACATCGCCAACAGCGTGTCGCGCGACTACGGCTTCTGGCTGGATGACGCCTTCGCGTCCGGCGGGTCAGTCGGCTATGACCACAAGGTCATGGGCATCACTGCCCGCGGTGCCTGGGAGGCGGTCAAGCGCCACTTCCGCGAGATGGGCAAGGACATCCAGACGGAAGCCTTCACCGTCGTCGGCGTCGGCGACATGTCGGGCGACGTGTTCGGCAACGGCATGCTGCTGTCCAAACAGATCGAACTGGTCGCCGCCTTCGACCACCGCGACATCTTCATCGATCCGACCCCGGATCCGGCGCGTTCGTGGATCGAGCGCGACCGGATGTTCAAACTTCCGCGCTCGTCCTGGCAGGACTACGACAGGTCCAAGATCTCGAAGGGCGGTGGAGTCTTCCCGCGCTCGGCCAAATCGATCGAGCTGAGCCCCGAGATCAAGACGGTGCTGGGCATCCAGGACGATGTGGTTGATCCGGCGGCGCTGATGAAAGCCATCCTCAAGGCTCCCGCCGAACTGCTCTATTTCGGCGGCATCGGCACCTATGTGAAGGCACCGACCGAGACCGACGCCCAGGTCGGCGACAAGGCCAATGATGCCATCCGCATCGACGGCGGCGAAGTGCTGGCCAGGGTGATCGGGGAGGGTGCCAATCTGGGCCTGACCCAGGCGGGGCGCATCGCCTTCGCCAGAAGCGGCGGGCGCATCAACACCGACGCCATCGACAATTCGGCGGGCGTGGATTCCTCCGACCACGAGGTCAACATCAAGATCCTGACCGGGGCGGCGATCGCCTCGGGCGCGCTGAAGGCGGACAAGCGCGATGCCCTGCTGGCCTCGATGACCGACGAGGTGGGCCTGAAGGTGCTGGTCCACAATTACGACCAGACCCTTGCGGTGTCGTTGCAGCAGGCGGAGGGGCCAGGCGCACTCGATTCCGAGCAGCGGTTCATGCAGTGGCTGGGCACCAAGGGCAAGCTGGATCGCAAGGTCGAGGGTCTTCCGGACGACCTGAAGATCGCGGAGATGAAGGCTGCAGGTCAGGCGTTGACCCGACCGGAACTGGCCGTGCTGACGGCCTATTCCAAGCTCGAGCTGTTCGACGACATCGTCGGTTCGGCCGCGCCGGACGACGCCTTCTTCAAACAGACCCTGGTCCGCTATTTCCCCGCGCCGCTGGCGAAATACGAGGCCGATATGCAGCGGCACCGGCTGCGCCGCGAAATCGTCTCGACCATATTGTCGAACGAGATCGTCAACATGGCGGGCCTGACCTTCCCCGAACGGCTGCGGCAGTCGGCCCGTTGCGACACCAACGCCCTGGTCATCGCCTTCGAGGCGGCGCGGCAGGTGTTCCGCCTCGACGAGGCGTGGGACGCGGTGTCGGCACTGGACCTGAAAATCCCGGCAGCGGCCCAGACAATCCTGTATCAGGAGATCGCCACCGTCCTGCGCCGCCAGACCTTCTGGCTGGCCCGCCGCGCCATGCGGCCGGGGATCACGGTCGATGGTCTGGCCGCCGCCTATCGCCCGGCGGCCGACGCCCTGCGCGCGGCCGGCGGGGCAGTGCTGTCGCGCTTCGAGCGGGAACGGCTGGAAAGCCGGGTCCAAACCTTTGTGGGTCTGGGTGCGTCGGAGAAGATGGCGCGCGACTTCGCCATGCTGCGCCCGCTCGTGGCCACCGTCGATATCGGCGACCTGACCTGCGAGGCCGGCTGGCCCGAACCGGCCATGGCCATGCTGTACCACCAGGTTGGGGCGGCCTTCGACTTCGACCGGTTGCGCGCCGCGGCGGGCCATGTGCCGTCGGCGGATCACTATGACCGGCTGGCGGTGCGCCGCCTGATCGAGGATCTGATGGCCGAACAGGTGCTGTTGACCCGCGCGGTGGCCAAGGGGTCAAAAGTCTCCGTGGGGGCCAGCGAGGCGACCGCCGAGGCCGCGGTGGACGCCTGGATCGGGCCGCGTCAGGCGATGGTGCAGGGCGTACGCGCCTCAGTCGATGAGATCGAGGCCTCGGGCTCGGGCTGGACCTTCGCAAAACTGACCATCGCCAACAGCGCCATTCGTGAGATAGCGTCCTCGGCAGGATGATAGTTTCCGGGCGTTGACACTCACGTCCCGGCCTTCGCCGGGATGACTTGCGGTCGCTCGCTGCCTGGGCGCATTTTTTTGGGCGCTGGAGCGAAATCGGTCTTGATGGACGCAGTCCATCAAGGCTCAGATTTCGCTCCAGATTGATTCTGGACCATTTTTTGGATTCAGGTCGATTCGACCTGAAACAAAAATGGTCTAGCGCTCGCGACGCGGTCGTTCGCTGCTTGGGCGGGAGGTCGCGCGTTCTGCCATAAATGGCTGGCTGAGGAGGGGGCTTGGATGCCGCGCAAGTTTCTGGTCGTCGTCGATGACAGCCCCGAATTCGAGGCGGCCCTGCGCTATGCGGCACGGCGGGCCCGTTCGACCGGGGGGCGGGTAGCGCTGTTGCACGTGATCCCGGCCGCGGCGTCCGACGCGCACTGGTCCGGGGTGCGCGAGGAGATCGAGCGCCAGACGCGGCTCGAGGCCGAGGCCGCCTTGAACAAATGGGCTGAGGAGGCGGCGGAACGCTCGGGGGCCACGGCGGTGCTGCTGATCGAGCGCGGCGAGGCTCAGGCGGCGATCCGCAAGGTCGTGGGCGAAGACCCCGAGATCAAGATTTTGGTGCTGGCCGCCGACGGCGGCGGACGCGGTCCCGGGCCTCTGGTCACGGCGGTGCTCAAACACGGCGCGGCCTTTACCGGCCGCAAACTGCCAGTCACCATCGTACCGGGCGAGTTGACCGAGAAGGACATTGAGGACCTGGCCTGATGCCAAGGGGGCTTTGCCTTCACCCTCACCACAAGGGGGGGAGACGAGCTTACGGGACTTGAACCGCCCGCCCGGGCGGCGCACTTAAGCACCATGTTCATCCAGACCGAACCGACGCCCAATCCGAACGTACTGAAATTCCTGCCGGGGCGGGATGTCGCGGCTTCGCCCACCGACTTCGTCAACGCCGATGAGGCGACGGCCTCGCCTCTGGCCGAGGCCTTGTTTGGCCTCGAGGGGGTGACCGGCGTCTTCTTTGGCTACGACTATGTCTCGGTGACCCGTGCCGTCCACGGGCCGGAGTGGAACACGATGAAGGCCCCGATCCTGGCCGCCATCATGGACCAGTTCGTCTCGGGTGCGCCGCTGCTGCGCAACATGGCCCCGGGTCCGGACGACAATGCGGTCGAAGACACCGAGATCGTGGCCGAGATCAAGCATCTGCTGGACAGCCGTGTCCGGCCGGCCGTGGCCCAGGACGGCGGCGACATCCTGTTCGACGCCTTTGACGAGGAAACCGGTGTCCTGACCCTGCGCATGCGGGGGGCCTGCGCCGGCTGTCCGTCGTCTTCGGCGACGCTGAAGGCCGGGGTCGAGCAGATGATGAAACACTATGTCCCTGAAGTGACCCGCGTCGAACAGGTGCTGTGAACTTTTTGAGGCGCCCACGTTCGACGCGTCCGGGCCTTCGCCTGGTTGACAGGCTCTCTGGTTGAGCGCGGGCAATCTGAAACGAATCCGTCCTCGCTTCGTGGCCGGGTCGGCGCCATCATTCCCCCATGCCCCGGTTTGAAAGCGATGATGACGCCCGGCGTCTCGGCGAGGCCCTGGCGGCCCTGCGCCGCGAGGCCGGTCTGAGCCAGGCCGAGGCGGGCGCGCGCGCCTCCATGACCAGCCAGGGCTGGGGCCTGTATGAGGCCGGCAGGCGCCCCGGCCTGTTCCGCCCCGACGTCCAGCGTCGCCTGACCGGCGCGATCGGATCCACCGTCGAAGCGCTGGCCCTCGCCATCGCCCTGGCCCTGGGCCCTCGGCCTGCGACGGCGCAAACGCCGTCAGCCGACCAGCGCGGGCTGGCCAGTCAGGGCCGGGCGTTCAGGGCCGCTTCATCGTCACCCGCCGCGCTCAGGCAGGTGCAGCTGTCCAATGACGACCTCGCGCCCTGGGCCGCGTCCGGCGTGGTGCTGGAGTATGAGCCGGGCCGCTGGCCGCGTCGGGATCAGGGCTGCGTAATCGAGATGACCGGGGGCGAGACGCGGGTCCGGCTCTATGACCGGGCCGACGCCGAGGTCCTGATCGTGCGCGGCGGACCCGGCGGGCTGACCTCCGAGGAGAGGATTGCGCGGGCCGACACACGGTCGGTCTCCGCCGTCATTGCACGGCTGGACCACTAGATGAAACCATTTCGTTGCAATGATTCCGTTTCCATGAAACCATACGGCATGGATCAGGAGACAGACAGTTATGGCCAGAATTGGTGGACGGGACGACGTGGACGTCTATGTCGGCGCGCGAATCGGGCTGCGCCGGTCGGCACTTGGCCTGTCACAGAGCGCCCTGGCCCTGCAGCTGGGGATCAGCTTCCAGCAGGTGCAGAAATACGAGACCGGCCAGAATCGCATCTCGGCCTCGCGGCTGCATCGCACGGCGACGGCGCTGGGGACCTCGGTCGAGACCTTTTTTCCGCCAGTGGAGACGGCGCGTGGCGCGGCCGACGACGGTTGGGCCGCGCTGCGATTCATCACCGCGACAGTGGATGGACGAACCGTGGCCGCCGGTTTTCCGCTGATCGAGGACCGGGATTTACGCAAGGCGGTGGCCCGCATCGTCCAGGCCCTTGCCCGAGACCCCTGACCCGTGCGTTTGCAGTGGCTGCGGCATGAGGGTGCTAGTCGTCGACACGGCGCTGGGCCTGTGCACAGTCGGCTTGTTCGAGCTCGAGGCCGGGGAGTTGCGCCGCCTGGGCCTGTGCTCGGAGCCGATGACCAAGGGCCATTCCGAGCGGGTGGCGGGCTTCGCGCGCGATGCGTTGGCCGAAGCCGGCCTGGGCTTTCGCGCCATCGACCGGATCGGAGTCACTGTGGGTCCCGGATCGTTCACCGGATTGCGGGTCGGCCTGGCGTTTGCCCAAGGACTGGGCGCGGCGCTGGACCGGCCGGTCGTGGGCGTGTCAAGCCTGGAGGGGCTGGAGGCCTCGGCCGGGCCGGGACCGGTCGCGGCCCTGATCGACGCCCGGCGGGGTCAGGTTTACGCCCGGTTCCCGCAGGGCAGTGTCACGTCGGGCCCTGACGAAGCCCTGTCGCTGGACGCGGCGGCGGCGCGGATCGGCCTGATGCCGGCCGGCGCGCGGTTGATTGGATCGGGCGCAGCCCTGTTCGCCGAAGCCTTCCCTGATCTGATCGCCCTGCCGCTGGCGGGGCCCGATCCCGAGGCGCTGGCCCGGCTTGCCGTGGCGGCCGAACCCGCGAGCGCGCCGCCTCGTCCCCTGTATCTCCGCGCGCCCGACGCCGTGCCGCCCACCCGGCTGCCGGGTCAGGCGCGCCCTGCGCGACCGTCGTGACAGTGGCTGTGGGGACAGGGACCGTGGGGACGGAGGCCTTGGGGACGGGGGCAGCCGCGAGGCTGGCGGCGCTGCACGCCTCGGCCTTCAACGCGCCCTGGGACGCGGCGACCTTCGAGACCTTGCTGGGTCAGGCCGGAGTGCATCTGACCGAGGTCGCTGATGGCTTCATCCTTGTACGAACGGTCGTTGACGAGGCCGAAATCCTGACGCTGGCTGTGCGACCGGCCGACCGGCGGCGCGGGATCGGCGCGGCGCTGGTCGCGCGGGGCGCGGCGAACGCGGCGGCGCAAGGGGCGACACGGCTGTTCCTCGAGGTCGCCGAGGACAATGCTGCGGCCCGCGCCCTCTATGAACGCTCAGGCTTTGCCGAGGCGGGACGGCGGCCTGGCTACTACGCCCGCGCCGAGGGATCGGATCAGGACGCCCTGATACTGGCCCTCAACCTGAGCGGACGGCTTCCCTAAGTGTGGCCGTCCGCCTATCCTCTGTCCCCATGGACCGGATCGAAAAACTCTGCGCCGACCGCGGCATGCGAATGACCGAACAGCGGCGCGTCATCTCGCGCGTGCTGTCGAACGCCGACGACCATCCGGACGTCGAGGAACTATATCGCCGTGCCGCAGCCATCGACCCCCACATTTCGATCGCCACCGTCTACCGCACCGTCCGCCTGTTCGAGGAGGCCGGGGTGGTCGAGAAGCACGATTTCGGCGATGGGCGCAGCCGCTATGAAGAGGCCGGCGACGACCATCATGACCACCTGATCGACACCCGGACCGGCGAGGTGATCGAGTTCTTCGACGCCGAGATCGAACGGCTGAAGACCGAGATCGCCGAGCGGCTGGGCTTTGAACTGATCGGCCACAAGCTGGAACTGTATGGCAAACCCATCGACGGGGCGGAGCCGGGCAAGCGCGAAGGCTTGATCTTCAAGCGCCACGGCAGCCGGGACGACGGGGTCTGAGGGCTGCCATGTCACGTAGCGCAGTGCGCCAGACGGCCGTAGAGGACCGCCATGACCGAGACCCCCCTTCCGTCGCCGGCGTCTGAAGGACAGGCAGCCCCCAAGCGCCTGTTCATCAAGACCTGGGGCTGCCAGATGAATGTCTATGACTCCGAGCGCATGGCCGATGTGCTGCGGCCGCTGGGCTATGCGACGACCGACACGGCCGAGGGCGCGGACTTCGTCATCCTGAACACCTGTCACATCCGCGAGAGGGCGGCCGAAAAGGTCTATTCCGAGCTGGGCAAGCTGAAAGAATTAAAGGACGCCAGAGCGAGGAATGCGAAGACCGCGACGGGAACACCGACGAATTCGATGATCATCGCGGTCGCCGGCTGCGTCGCCCAGGCCGAGGGCGAGGAGATCATGCGCCGCCAGCCGGCGGTGGACATCGTGGTCGGGCCGCAGGCCTATCACCAGCTGCCCGAACTGCTGACCCGCACGGCGCGGGCGCGGGGCGAACGGATCGGGGCCGATTTCGCGCCGGTCGACAAGTTCGACGCCCTGCCTCAGGCGCGCGGCGTGACCGGGCCGACCGCCTTCCTGACGGTGCAGGAGGGATGCGACAAATTCTGCAGCTTTTGCGTCGTGCCCTATACGCGCGGCGCCGAATGGTCCCGACCGGTCGCGGCGGTGCTGGCCGAGGCCCGTGAACTGGCGGCGCGGGGCGTGCGCGAGGTCACCCTGCTGGGCCAGAACGTCAACGCCTATGACGGCGAGGGACCCGATGGCATGCCCTCGAGCCTGGCGCGGCTGGCCTACGTGATCGCCGAGATCCCGGGTCTGGACCGGATCCGCTACACGACCAGCCACCCCAACGACATGAGCGACGACCTGATCGCCGCCCATGGCGAGCTGGAGGCCTTGATGCCGTGGCTGCACCTGCCGGTGCAGTCAGGCTCGGACCGCATCCTGCGGGCGATGAACCGCAAACACGGGCGGCAGAAATATTTCGACCTGATCGACCGCATCCGCGCCGCGCGACCGGACATCGCCCTGTCGGGGGATTTCATCGTCGGCTTTCCGGGCGAGACGGACGCCGATTTCGAGCAGACGATGGATCTGGTGCGGCGGGTTCAGTATGCCTCTGCCTTCTCCTTCATGTATTCACCGCGCCCCGGCACGCCGGCCGCGACCATGGGGGCGCAGGTCCCCGAGGCGGTGGCACGTAAGCGGCTGCACGCGCTGCAGGCCCTGCTGTGGGAACAGCAGACCGCCTTCAACGTCGCCATGGCCGGACGGACCATGGACGTGCTGTTTGAAAAGAAGGGTCGCAATGACGCTCAGGCCATCGGACGCTCTCCGTGGCTGCAGTCAGTCCATGTCGACGACGCGGACCATCTGATCGGCCGGACCGTTCCGGTGATGATCGAGCACGGCCAGCAGAATTCGCTGAAGGGCCGACTGATCCAAGACGGGGCGACTGCCCTCAAGCAGCGAGACGCCGCGCGTCGAGCGATAGGGGACCAACTGAGTGGCGCGTGAGAGTGAGTTCCTGGCCCTGGGCGACGACGCCCTGCGCGCCATCATTGGTTCCGGAAGCCGGCACCTGGCCCTGATCGAGGACCGCTTCAAGGTTCTGGTCGAGACGCCGGGCGGCGGGGTATCCATCAACGGCTCGGCCCGCGACCGCTCGCAGGCCAAGCGCGTCATCCAGACCCTGGCCAACCGCGCCGAGACGGGTGCCGAGATCACCGAGGCCGACGTACGCACCGCTCTGGGCGCTTCGGCGACCCAGTCACGGGCCGGGCAGGGGAGTGTGGCCCCGGACGCCATCGCCCTGCCGGTCGGTCGGCGCGGGGCGATCGCGCCCAAGACGGCGGCGCAGGCCAACTATCTGTCGCAGCTGTCGCGCTGCGAGTTGACCTTCGGGGTCGGCCCGGCGGGCACCGGCAAGACCTTTCTGGCGGCGGCCTATGGTGCCTCCCTGCTGCGGCGGGGACAGGTCGACCGGTTGGTCATCACCCGCCCGGCGGTCGAGGCGGGCGAGAAACTGGGCTTCCTGCCGGGCGATCTGAACGAAAAGGTCGATCCCTATCTGGCTCCGATCTGGGAGGCGTTGAACGATATCCTGGGCCCCGACGACGTGCGCCGCCGGCGCGATAAGGGCGAGATCGAGGCCGCCCCGATCGCCTTCATGCGCGGCCGCACCCTGGCCCACGCCTTCATCATCGTCGACGAGGCCCAGAACACGTCGCGTCTGCAGATGAAGATGGTCCTGACCCGTCTGGGCGAGGGCGCGCGGATGGTGGTCACCGGTGACCCGTCGCAGGTCGATCTGCTGAACCCGCGCGACTCAGGCCTGAAGCACGCCCTGCGCATCCTTGAAGATGTGAAAGGCGTGGGCGTTCAGCGCTTCGAGGCCCAGGACGTGGTGCGTCACGCCATGGTCGAGCGGATCGTGCGCGCCTACGACGCCGACACGGCCAGCCGTCGTTCGCCCGCCGATCTCGAGGATCCGGACGCGTGATCGAGGTCGAGATCGAGGATGAGGCCTGGACCGCTGCCCTGCCGTCTGCCGCTGCCGTGGCAGAACGGGCGGCGACAGCGGCGCTCGGCAAGGTCGAGGGCGATGTCGTGGTGCTGCTGACCGACGACGCGGCGGTGCGCGGACTCAACGCCCGCTTCCTCGACAAGGACCGACCGACCAATGTGCTGTCGTTCCCGGCGGTCGACATGACGATCCCGGGGCAGGCGCCGCATCTGGGCGACCTCGTTCTGGCCTATGGAGTCTGTGCGGGAGAGGCGAACGCGCAGGGCAAGACCCTGGCCGACCATCTGAGCCATTTGACTGTGCATGGCGTGCTGCATCTTCTCGGGCGCGATCATGAGGCCGAAGACGTGGCCGAGGCGATGGAGAGCGAGGAGCGATCCATTCTTGCCAGCCTTGGCGTCGCCGACCCATACAGGTCGCGATGACTGAACCTCTGCAGACGCTGAAGCCGACGCCTGAGCACGACGGCTCCACCGTCGGTCTCACTGACGGGCCCACTGACGGGCCCGGCGCGCGGCTGATCCTGCGGTTTGGCCGCATCGGTCTGGCGCTGGCGGCCGGCGCGGCGGCGGCGCTGGCGCATCCGCCGTTCGGCCTCCTGCCGGGCCTGCTCGGCTATGCCCTGCTGATGTTCCTTTCGGAACGGTCGACGCGCGTGCGCGGGGCCTTCTGGATGGGCTGGCTGGCGGGGTTCGCCTATTTCTTCATCAGCTGCTGGTGGGTCGCCGAGGCCTTCATGGTCAATCCGGAACAGGCCTGGATGGCTCCGTTCGCGGCCAGCCTTCTGCCGATCGGCCTGGGCCTGTTCTGGGGCACGGCGACGGCGCTGTATCGCTGGCTGATGCCCGAGGGCGTCAAGCGGGTGCTGGTCTTCGCCGCCCTGTTCTGCCTGCTGGAATGGCTGCGAGGCCACGCGCTGACCGGCTTTCCGTGGAACCCCGCCGGGGCCAGCTGGAAGGCGGGGTCGGCGGCCTCGCAGTTTGCCGCCGTCGCCGGCATCTATGGCCTCGGCTTCGTCACCGTGGCGGGCGCGGCGGCGTTCGGACCGCTGCTGGGAGCCGGCCCGCGCAAGGCCCGCGTCGGCGCGGCGGTTCTGGGGGCGCTGGCGCTCGCCGCCCTGGTGATCGGCGGAACGGTTCGCCTGTCGCAGGCGCGGCTGGACCTGACCGACACCGTGGTGCGCATCGTCCAGGCCGATGTACCGCAGGAGTCGAAATGGACGCCCGAGGCCTATCGCGGCATCGTCGATCGCTACGTCAATCTGACCGCCCGTCCCGGCGCGGTCGTTCCGGACCTGATCATCTGGCCCGAGGGGGCGCTGCCGGCCTCGGCCAATCGGGTGTTTGCGCCGGATTCGCCCGACGCGGCCGCTATTGCGCGCGCGGTTCAGCCGGGCCAGAGCCTGATTGTGGGCCTGAGCCGGGGCGTACCAGATCCGGCGGCGCCCGAGGGCGGCCGCTATTACAACAGCCTGTTCGTGCTGACGGATGAGGGCACCGGCGGCCTGCGCATCACCGCCACCTATGACAAATACCGGCTGGTGCCGTTCGGCGAATACCTGCCGGCCGGGGGGCTGATGGGGGCGCTGGGTGTGCGCAGTCTGACGCATATGCCGACGGATTTCAGCGCGGGGCCCCTGCCGGCACCGATCGATATTCCGGGCGCGCCGCGAGCCCAGCCGCTGATCTGCTACGAAAGCCTCTATCCGGGCTTCACGCCCGGTGCCTCTGGCCGGCCGGGCTGGATCATCAACATTTCCAACGACGCCTGGTTCGGGCGCACCTCGGGCCCGTTGCAGCATCTGAACCTGGCCAGTTATCGTGCCATCGAGACCGGCCTGCCGATCGTGCGCTCCACGCCCACGGGTGTTTCGGCCATGATCGACCCGTGGGGCCGGGTGGTCGGCGACCAAAGGCTGGAGCCGGGCGAGAGCGGCGTCATCGACGCCCGCCTGCCGGAGCCGACCGGGGTGACGGTGTACGGACGATTCGGCGACCTTCTGTTCTGGCTGGCGGTGTTGGCTGGACTGGCGATGGCGGCACCGTGGCGGCGGTTGCGCCGGCCTGGGACACCAGGTTGAGGCACCGGAGACCTCCCTTTTCGGGCGAGTTTCCCGCGTCGCGCGAGGCATCAAACCCGTTACGCAACCAGCGTTATGCGTGATATCCGAGTTTTTGCATTTTTTAATGACAGCGGGCATAGCCGGGCGCATTCAGACTTAACGGTACCATCTAAAGGACGAGTGATTATGGCGAGAGGCAAGGGCGAGGACGGTCCTCATCCCGTGGACCGACATGTCGGTCGGCGGGTTTGCGAGAAGCGCCTGGCGCTTGGCTACAACCAGAGTGACCTCGGGCGCGCCCTGGGACTGACCTTCCAGCAGATCCAGAAATACGAGAAGGGTGCCAACCGTGTGTCCGCCTCCAAACTCTGGGACATTGCGCGGTTCTTCAAGGTCGATATCGGCTATTTCTTCGAGGGCCTGAGCGGGGCCCAGACGGCCGGCATGGCCGAAGGCGGGGCGGCTTACGAGCACGATTTCCCGGCCACGCGCTACACCATCGAGATCAGCCGTCTCGCGCCGCAGCTGTCCAGCCGGCAGCAGAAGCTGGCGCTGGAGTTGATGCGTGACATGGCCGACCGCAAGGAAACGGACGAGGTCTGACCCGTCCGTCGGCCCGCCGGTCGTCTCCTATTGATCCGAGGGTGTCCGCCGCTGGCCGAAGGTCGGGGCGCGGTCCTTTTGCTGAGCCCAGTAGGCCGCGCCGTCGCGCGGCTTGAACATCGTCTTGGGCACGCCGTCGCGCGACACCACCGCGAAGGTGTTGGTCGAGGCCTGATACAGCAGCACGTCGCCGTTGGGCCGTTCGACGCGATCCGTTCCCTTTGGCGGGCGGGCGGTGAAGGCCGTGACCCTGGCCAGATAGTCCTGCGGCGTGCGCGATCCGAAATCGGCCCCATTGCGTTCGAACAGACGCGTCACCTTGGCGTCCACCGTCTCGCGGCGATTGGCCGTCAACTTGGGATTGGCCTGTTCAATGTCGGCCGGAGACACCGCCGTGGCCGCCGGCGCGCCCTCTGCGGCCGTGAGTAAGGCCTCGCCGCCGTCTGCCGCGCGCTCGCGCGTCTCGACCGCTGAACCCCCGTTGCCGCAGGCCGACCCGCCCAGCAGGACGACCACCGCGCCCGCAATCCAGAACCTGGTGATCATTTCTATCCTCCCATGGTTGAAACGTTCCACCTTCATCATAACCACAGGTCTCGTGTTCTTGCAATGTTCCGAATTCCGCCCCGATCCCTCGACGGCGCGGGACGGGATGGCTAGATGACCGACATGACCCACGCCGCCCTGTCCGGACGCAAGATCCTGCTGATCGTTGGCGGCGGTATCGCCGCCTACAAGGCGCTGGAGCTGACACGTCTGCTGAAGAAGGCGGGGGTCGAGGTCCGGGCGGTGTTGACCGGCGCCGGGGCCGAGTTCGTCACCCCCCTGTCGCTGGCCGCCCTGACCGGCCATCCGGTGCGCCAGGCCCTGTTCATGCCCGAGGACGAGACGGCCATGGGCCATATAGAACTGTCGCGCTGGGCCGATCTGGTGGTCGTGGCCCCGGCGACGGCGGGGCTGATCGCCAAGGCGGCCAACGGGCTGGCCAACGACCTGGCCTCGACCACGCTTCTGGCCACCGACAAACGGGTGCTGCTGGCCCCGGCGATGAATGTGCGGATGTGGCTCCATCCGGCGGTGCGGGCCAATATGGAGCGGCTCAAAGGGTTCGAGGGCTTCCACGGCATGGCCGTGGTCGGGCCCGATGAGGGTGAAATGGCCTGCGGCGAGTTCGGCCCGGGCCGAATGGCGGAACCGGCGGCCATTCTGTTGGCGATCGAAGGTTTGCTGGCCGGACCGGACGGCCGTCCGCTGGCGGGGCGCAAGGCCATCGTCACGGCCGGGCCTACGTTTGAGCCGATCGATCCCGTACGCGGCCTGACCAACCGGTCCAGCGGCAAACAGGGCTATGCGATCGCCGAGGCGCTGGCCCGGCTGGGCGCGCAGGTTACGCTGGTGTCCGGCCCGGTCGCCCTGCCTGCCCCCATGGGCGTCGAGCGGGTCTGGATCGAGACGGCGCGCGAGATGAAGGCTGCGGTGGAGGCCCGGCTGCCCGCCGACATCGCGGTGATGAGCGCCGCCGTGGCCGACTGGCGCGTCGACGGCGTGGCCTCGGGCAAGATCAAGAAGGCACCCGGCGGTCCGCCCTCTCTGGCCCTGATCGAGAATCCCGACATCCTGGCCAGCGCCTCGGCCCCCGGCAAGCGGCGTCCGAAACTGGTTGTAGGCTTCGCCGCCGAAACGACCGATCTGGAGGTCAACGCCCGGGCCAAGCTGTCGCGCAAGGGCTGCGACTGGATCGTCGGCAATGACGTGTCCGACGACGTGTTTGGTGCCGACAGCAACGCCGTGACCCTGTTCACCCGCGACGGCTCGGCTGAAACCTGGCCGCGCCAGTCCAAGGCCGAGGTGGCAAGGAAGCTGGCCGCCAGGATTGCCGATCATTTCAAAGCCTGAGAGCCCGTCCGCATGACCACCGTCCGTATCGAACGCCTGCCCCATGCCGGGGGCCTGCCCCTGCCGGCCTATGAGACGAGCGGCTCGGCGGGGATGGATCTGCGGGCGGCTGTGGCCGAGGACGAACCCCTGACACTGGCCCCGGGCGCACGCGCCCTGGTCCCCACGGGCCTCAGGATCGCATTGGAGCCCGGTTATGAGGCCCAGGTGCGGCCGCGTTCGGGTCTGGCGCTGAAGCACGGCGTGACTTGCCTGAACTCGCCCGGGACGATCGACAGCGACTATCGCGGCGAGGTCGGGGTCATTCTGATCAACCATGGGCAGGAGCCGTTCGTGATCCGCCGCGGCGAGCGTATCGCCCAGATGGTCATTGCCCGCCACGAACAGGCGGCCATGGTCGAGGTCGAGGCGCTGGACCAAACTGCGCGCGGGGCGGGGGGGTTCGGCTCTACGGGCCGCTAGAGCGAAATCAGTTTGGGCGCGATCGCGTCCAAACTCAGATTTCGTTTCAGCATGACGCTGGAGCCTGATTCACGGCATCGTCGGAATCGCGAAGTGATTCCTGCTCCACCGATCAGGCTCCAAGCGGAGCCATTCGGCGCGGGCCGCGTTAACCCTGCTTCCGGCCAGGTTGGGCGGTATCAAGGAGGTCGGCGTTATGGAGTCCCTGTTCGATTCGATCGGCGCGTTTCTGATGGGCCTGTTTGGGCTGGCCCAGGGTGGGTTCGACACCATCAATCAGGTCACGGGCCTGGTCATTGCGGTGATCGCCACCTTCATGATGCCCGCCTGGAGCCGGCTTTGGTCGACGTCGCTGGGGGCCGCCTTCGTCTTCATCCTGGTCGGTCTGTTGCTTCCGATGCTCGACGGCGGAGCCTTCGTGATGCCTGCGCTGCTGACGCTGGGATTCTGGATGGGGGTGCTGGCGCTGTTCCTCGGCTTCGCCGTGGTGATCGCCGTGATGTTCTTCATCAAGTCGCTGTTCACCGGCGGCGGACACAGCCGGCGTCGGCACGCGCACTGAGGCCCAGGGACTCAGTTTTGTGGGTGGGCCGCAGTCGTCGGCGCTCCAGCAACTCGCGACCGACTCTGCCTTGCGCTCCGCGCACCTCCGGGCTCAAGCAGCGTCCGACCGAGTCGGCAGCGGTAGCGCGTCAGTCATGCCGTCACCCTTGTCGAAAGCCGAGAACGTCCTGCATGTCATAGAGGCCCGGCTTGCGGCTGCGGACCCAGGCGGCGGCGGCCACGGCACCCCGCGCGAACAGGGACCGGTCGATGGCCGAATGGCTCAGCGTCAGGGTCTCGTCCTCCGAGGCGAACAGGACGGTGTGTTCGCCAATAATCCCGCCGGCGCGCAGGGAGGCAAAACCGATCTTGCCCGGTTCGCGCTCGCCGGTGATGCCGTCGTAGGGGGCGGTGCGGACGTCGGCCAGGTCCTTCCCGCGTCCGCTGGCGGCGGCCTCGCCCAGCATCAGGGCGGTGCCCGAGGGGGCGTCGGCCTTCTTGCGGTGATGGGCTTCCAGCACCTCGATGTCCCAGTCGCGCGGGTCCAGACGCTGGGCGGCGTGTTCGACCAGGCCGATCAGGATATTGACGCCCAGCGAGAAATTGCCGCTGCGGACGATGGCGATCTTCTCCGTCGCCTTGTGGATGTCGGTCTCCTGCTCGGGAGTCAGACCGGTCGAGCCGATCACCAGGGCCGGGCCGCCGCGCGCCGCGCAGGTCCGGGCCAGTTCGACGGAGGCTTCCGGCGTGGAGAAGTCGATAATCACGTCGCACAGTGACAGGTCGGGCGTCTCGCCCCGGTCGAAACGGGCCGCGACGACCACGTCTTCTCGCGCGTCCAGCACCGTCGAGACCGCCCGGCCCATGCGGCCCCGGGCACCAGAGATGCCGGCGTGGAAGATAGCGCTCAACTCGGACCCCTGTCAGTTCGTTTGCATTGTGAAGGGTTTCTCGCGGACCGTCATCCCAATCACCGTCCGTCATCCTCGGGCGTGACCCGAGGACCGGAGGCGGGCCCGCACGGTAATTGGCGCGCCCACAAATTTCAGCGCCAAAAAGGCGTCGCGCACCGGACCGTCCGGCCCTCGGGTCAAGCCCGAGGGTGACGGGGATGTATCGTGTTACTGGGGCCCGTCCGCGCCCAGAATGTCGGCCCAGAAGCGCTTGGCCTTGCCCGCGAAGGACGAATTGCGCGGGGTCTGGCTTTCGCCCAGCGAGGCGGCCAGTTCCTGAAGAAGCTCCTTCTGGTGCGGGGTCAGCTCGGTCGGGGTCTCGACGAACAGTTCGACCACCAGGTCTCCGCGATTCTTGCCGTTCAGATGCGGCATGCCCTTGCCCTTGATGCGCACCGTCTTGCCGGTCTGGGAGCCGGCGGGGACGCTGACCGGGGCCTTGCAGCGGCCGTCGCAGGCCTCGGACGTCAGGCAGGGGGCGTCGACCTCGCCGCCCAGTGCCGCTGTAGTCATGGCCACGGGGACAGTGACCAGCAGGTCCAGGTTGTCGCGCTCGAACAGTTCGTGCGGCGTTACCGACAGGAAGACGTACAGGTCGCCGCGCGGACCCCCGCGCGTGCCGGCGTC
>Ga0105049_10004567_pt1 | contig 16222 bp, 15 predicted proteins | sample MAT06_FD_78087 | JGI IMG/M metagenome (GOLD analysis project Ga0105049, IMG submission 78087) | Freshwater microbial communities from Lake Fryxell liftoff mats and glacier meltwater in Antarctica - MAT-06 | ecosystem: Environmental > Aquatic > Freshwater > Ice > Liftoff microbial mat | place... | reverse complement strand
TGAGCAGCGCTGCGGGGGAAGAGTATCGCTTTCAAAAAGACAAACCTCGAGCGTGAAGCTCGAGGCTTGTAAGTCTTTGAACTGATGAGAAGCAGCCGAGGCTGCGACTCAAGCCAACTTAGCGGGTGCGGCGACGGCCAGCGACCAGACCACCGAGGCCCAGGAGCGCGAGGGCGCCGGGGGTCGGGATGATCTGAGCGGTGATGCCGGTGGGGACGCGGTCGTAGTTGCTGGTGAAGAAGGAGGCGGGGGGCGAGAGCTGAAGCTGGGTGAGGGCACCCTCGAAGATGCCGACGGGGCTCAGGAAGCTGCCCGTGTTGCCGTCGAAGGTGGACCCGGAGAAGACAACGTTGGAGAGGGCACCGTTGAAGAAGATCGCGAAGCCCTGATTCTCCCAAGTGCCGCTGATGACGCCAGAGATGGTATCGCCATCGACATCGGTGAAGGTGAAGGTGCCCGTGCCGTCACGAAGCGTGGGGTCGATCGTCGGCGTGGAGCTGAGGTCGATCCGGAGGTCGGCAGCATCGGCACCGGCAACGAAGCCAGGAGCGAACGCAGCGACGCCAGTCGGATCCTGGAGGCGAGCAACCGAGCCGGAGGTGTTCAGACCGCCACCGGAGACCGCGCGAGCGCGGAAAGTGGAGCCGTCCCACGAGCCGGAAGCGTCGTCATAGGTGGCGGAAACAATGACATTGGCCTGGGCGGACGTGGCAAGTGCCCCGGCGACCAACGACAGAACAAGGCTCATCTTCATGGTACGGCTCATATTTTCTCCTCCGACTCGCTAGGCCAAGCTTTCCCAACTTGGCGGATCTCTCTCAAACACAACACGGGAACCCTCTCAAGATGTTCCCGAGATACTCAATATCACGCCTGAACTGTCTGCTGTCAAGCAAAATCGGAAGTCTAAGGGGATAATTGCTTACATCCCTGTACCGTGAGGCCCAGTTTGGCCCAGTTTGGCCAAATAGGCCACGGCCCGTCCCCTTCCCGAAACTCAGATAGCCCTGCAACCCATCCGAAAGAACGCCACCGAGTTTCCCCGGTGGCGCGCGTTGTACAAATCGGGTTCTGCTTGGTGGCCTTTGGAGTCAAGCGAGCTTGATCTACCTAAGACCAGAACCTTTCTTGCCTACTCGCAGCTCTTTGCCTGCGAGCAGCCACCTCGCACTTAGCGAGCGCGGCGGCGGCCAGCGATCAGACCGGCGAGGCCAGCCAGGGCCAGAGCGCCCGGGGTCGGGATGAGCTGAGCCGTGACGCCCGTGGCCCGATCCGAGAAGTCAGCGCTGAAGAAGTTGGGGGCGTTGAAGACGAGCTGGACAATCGCGCCCGAGTAGGGCTGAGGAGCGAGGAGGTCCAGATCCCAGCCGCCGACGTTGCCGTCGAAGAAGAGATTGACCGCGGCGGCACCAGCGGGGGTGATCACGACGTTCGAGAGAGCGCCGTTGAAGAAGATGAAGCCAGCGGAGCGGATCCAGGTACCAGCGATGGCGCCAGAGATCGTGTCGCCGTCGACATCGGTAGCCACGAACGTGCCAGCGCCGGTGCGGCGGTTGGGGTTCGCGGTCGGGATCGCGGTGACGTTGAGGCGAAAGTCCGCCGGATCAACGCCGCTGACGAAGCCGGGCGCGAATGTCGCCGTGCCGGGCGTGGGCCCGATCAAACGAGCCGTGTCACCACTCGTGCGAAGCGTGGCGTTGTCGGCCGCGAAGGCGTTGAACGTCTGGGTGCCAGCGTTGTAGTTGCCCGAGAGCGAGTCATAGCGAAGCGTCGCAAGGACGACATTCGCACTCGCCGTCGAGGCCACGGTACCGGCAACCGCCGCCAAAGCCACTGCATAAAGGGTCATATTCTTCATGGTCTTTCTCCTCCCAATCTCTCTCACGGCCCAGCGGGCCGAACTTCTACACACTTGCCTGGGGTCTCACTCCAGACCACCACAGTGTCGCAGATTCCTTCCGGATGTCAAGGGCATTGGATCCCATTTAACAAAAAACTTTCGAAGCTGTTGGCGTTCTCAAAACCCTTACAAATCCGCTTTTTGTAGGCCGTTTTGCGAGAGTTTCTGCTCGGGCGGTGGAATTGGATTTTCCTCAATTCCGACCCCGCCCGCCATTATTTTTCTCGATCCGCGTTCTGGACGGGACCCGACGTGACGCTTGATCTGGGTGGATTCTCTACCGTTCTGGAGGTCGCGCGGGCGACCTTTAGAGCGAAAAAAACCCCCGGGTGGTGGGCCCGGGGGCTTTAGGATGCGAGGTTGAGAGCCTCTGTCGCTCGTTCGGGCTGTGTGAGCCTGATCAAGCCGAGGTGTGCCTGGGTGGGAGGCACGATCAACCCCGCGGTGGGTGGCTGTGTAATCGGGATGGGTAGGGGCTTATTGGGGCTGAGTGAGATGGAACTCAGTTAGCAGGTCCGAGAACAGCAGGGCCAGTTCGCACGCCGCGACGACCTCCGTGGCTGGGCCCGCCGAAGAGTGGCGGGCAGGCCGGTCATCTCCTCCGGGCCTTGATCCCCCAAAGCGTGAGCATCGGGAGATGGGCCGGTTGTGCCGAGTGGTCTCGCGGGGGTGAGGGGGCGGCCGGTGTCGTTCCTGACTTCCGACTCCGGGATGGACTCCGCCATCCCGCCCTACTTCCCTGGCCTGCTGGTCTCGAATGCTCTCTGGATCGGATGGCGTTGGTTCACGCCATCCGAAAAGGTGGTGGGGTCGGGTGTGTTTTCGAACTGGGTTAGCTGCACCCCATGCTGTTGCCGCAGTTGAGGCACTTGTAGCAAGTGCCGCTGCGGACGGTGATTGAGCCGCAGACGTCGCAGGCGGGTGCATCGGCCTGGGCGTCCGCCGCGGCGCGGCTGAGGACGTCGCTCTGCATGATGGTCTCGCGCGTCTCTTCGACGGTGACGCGGGAGACAACATTGGAGACCGTTTTGATCAGGGGCTTGTTGGGGGCTGGAGTTGCGGGCTGGCGTGAGGTGTCGGCGAGCGTGGAGGGGGGCGTGATCCGTGGACGATCGCCGTCCTTCCAGCGGGCCTCGTCCTGGGCCGCAAGTTCTTGCTGGGCCCTGGGGCTGTGCGCGGCGCGATAGCCCTCGATGAACTGCATGCCCATCCAGCGGAAGATGTAGTCAACCAAGCTCTTGGCGAAGGGGATGTCGGAGTTTTCTGTCATGCCCGCTGGCTCGAAACGCTGGTGGCTGAACTTGTTGACGAGGCTGGAGACCGGGACGCCGTACTGGAGCGCGACGCTGGTGGCCGTGCCGAGGCTGTCCATCAGGCCGCCGATGGTGGAGCCTTCCTTGCTCATGGTGATGAAGAGCTCGCCGGGGAGGCCATCTTCATAGAGGCCGACGGTGAGGTACCCCTCGTGGCCAGCGATGTTGAACTTGTGGGTGAGGCTGCGGCGAGTATCGGGGAGGCGGCGGCGGCGCGGCGGCGGCGCGAGGTCGCGCTTGGGCTCGACGGGCAGGAGCTCGGTTGGTGCCGCGGCGATCGCGACGGGCTGGGCGGGTGCGGAATCGGACTTGCCCGAAGAGGATTGGGCCTGCTTTGTGGTCTCGTCCTGTCCGGCTTCCTTCTTGGCTTCGTCCGCGGTGGACGAGAGGGGCTGGCTGAGCTTGCAGCCATCGCGGTAGAGGGCGTTGGCCTTGAGGCCAAGCTCCCAGGACATGCGGTAGCACTCGGTGATGTCGGCGACTGTTGCGTCGTTGGGCAGGTTGATGGTTTTGGAGATGGCGCCGGTGATGAATGGCTGTGCCGCGGCCATCATGCGGATGTGGCCGTGGGGATGGATGAAGCGCGAGCCGAGCTTGCCGCACTTGTTGGCGCAGTCGAAGACGGAGAGGTGGTCGGCCTTGAGGTGCGGCGCGCCCTCGATGGTGCTGCTGCCGCAGATGGTGGTGTTGAGCTGGTCCATCTGGGCGGGCGTGAGGCCGAGGGCCAGGAGGAGGTTGAAGTTTGGATCGCTCGCGGCGGCCGCGGCGTTAAGGCCGCAGGCGGTGATGGCCTCGGCGGGGACGGCCCAGCCGGCGAAAGCGAAAGAGAGCTCGAAGACGCCGGGGAGGCCGGCGCTGATGGCGTTGATGTTGGCGTCGGTCAGGCCCTTGCGCTTGAGGAAGCCCGCGAGCGTGTCGCCGGCTTGGCCGCCGGGCACGCCCTTGGGAAGCGCGACCTCGAGGGAGAGTTCGCCCAGGAGATAGGCCATGATGTCGCGGACCTGCGCGGTGGAGTAGCCGAGCGCGGTGAGGGCGGGGCGGACGGACTCGTTGGCGATCTTGAAGTAGCCGCCTCCCGCGAGCTTCTTGAACTTTACGAGGGCGAAGTCGGGCTCGACGCCCGTGGTGTCGCAGTCCATGAGCAAGCCGATGGTGCCGGTGGGCGCGATGACGGTGGTCTGGGCGTTGCGGTAGCCGTGCTTCTCACCAAGGACGAGTGCCTCGTCCCAGGCGATGGTGCTGCGGGCGAGGAGGTCGGAGGCATTCTTGAGGGGGATCCTGCCAGCCTTCACGAGGGCGTGGTCGGTGGGGACGGGGCGCGTCTGCTCAGAGAGACCCTCCCACTGCTTTTCATCGCGGCGGACCCCGTGGGCGGCGCGCCGGTGGTTGCGGATGACGCGGAGCATGTTGCTCTTGTCGGCGTCAAAGCCAGCGAAGGGACCGTGCTCCTTGGCCATCAGCGCGCTCATGCGGTAGCTGCGTCCGGTCAGGATTGAGCTGAGCATGGCGCAGATGGCCAGCCCCTCGGGGCTGTCGTACGCCACGCCCGCCTGCATCAGCATCGCGCCGAGGTTGGCGTAGCCCAGACCCAGCGTGCGGAACTTCCAGGAGAGTTCGGCGATCTCCTTGCTCGGGAACGAGGCCATCAGCACGCTGATCTCGAGGACCATCGTCCAGATGTCCACGCCGTGCTCGTAACGCTCCCAGTCAAAGAGTCGCTTCTCGGAGTCGTAGAACTTGAGCACGTTGAGCGAGGCGAGGTTGCAGGCCGTGTTGTCGAGGAACATGTACTCAGAGCAGGGGTTGCTCGCGTTGATGCGGCCGGCGCTGGGGCACGTGTGCCACGCATTGATGGTGGTGTCGTACTGAACTCCGGGATCGGCGCAGCGCCACGCGGCGTAGCCGATGCGCTCCCAGAGATCCTGCGCCTTGTAGGTCTTGGTCACCTTGCCGGTGATGCGGGCCTTGGTGTTCCAGTCGGCGTTCTGATCCAGCGCGGCGAAGAACTCGTCGGGGATGCGGACGGAGTTGTTGGAGTTCTGGCCCGCGACGGTCTGGTAGGCCTCGCCGTTGTAGTCGTAGTCGAGCTTGAGCTTGAGCTCATCGCACTGCTTTGCAAGGGCGGGGTCGTGCTTCTTCAGGAGGCGCAGGCCCTCGACCATCGCCTGGACCTTGATCTCCTCGCGAACCTTCCAGTCGACGAAGTCGCCGATGTCGGGGTGGTCCATGTCGAGGCAGACCATCTTGGCGGCGCGGCGTGTGGTGCCGCCGCTCTTGATGGCGCTGGCGGCGCGGTCGCCGATGCGCAGCCAAGACATAAGGCCGCTGGAGCGGCCGCCACCGGAGAGCTTCTCGCCGTCGGCCCGGAGGTTGGAGAAGTTGGTGCCGGTGCCGGAGCCGTACTTGAAGAGACGCGCCTCGCGGACCCAGAGGTCCATGATGCCGCCCGGGTTCACGAGGTCGTCATCGACGGACTGAATGAAGCAGGCGTGTGGCTGCGGGTGGCTGTACGCGTCTGCGGCGAGAGAGAGGGCGCCGGTCTTGTGGTCGGCGATCCAGTGGCCCTGCGCGGGGCCGTTCACTTCGTAGGCCCAGTTCAGCCCGGTGTTGAACCACTGCGGGCTGTTTGGGGCGCACATCTGGTGCACCATCATGTGAACGAGCTCGTCGTAGAAGGCCTGCGCATCCGCGGCGGAGTCAAAATAGTTGTTAGCCTCGCCCCAGTGACGCCAGCAACCAGCGAGGCGATGGATCACCTGCTTGGCGGACTTCTCGGGGCCGAGGGTTGAGTCACCCTTGGCAGCGCCGGGGCTCGCGATGCCCGCGGGCCCGCCGCCTTGCGGCACGCCAGCCTTGCGGAAGTACTTGCTCACCATGATGTCGGTGGCGAGCTGGGACCAGGAGTCGGGAACCTCGGCGTCCTTCATCTCGAAGACGGTGGTGCCGTCGGGGTTGGTGATCTTGGAAGAACGGCTGACCCACTTCACGGAAGCGAAGGGATCAGAGCCAGCCTTGGTGAACTTGCGAGAGATTTTCATGAGAGGGTCCGTCCTGGGGGCGAGGTCGTTCTGAGAAGAAGGCATCAAGGCACGCGGCATCAAGGCATCCAGCCAATCAGCCGCCGAGACTTCGAATCAAACCCGCGAGCACGCGTTCGGATTCGTCCAATTCCGACTTGACGCGTTTGTACTCGGGGTCGGCGATGTACTTGAAGTCGAGAGCGAAGAGGAGTTGGGTGTCAAGGGTGTAGAGCTCGCCGCGAGCCTGCTTGAGGAAATAGACGTAGTCGGTGGTGTTGCCTCGCCCGTAGCCTTGGGCGATGTGGCTTGCGATGAGAACCGAGAGACGACGGAGCGAGGCGATGAGGCCGAATCGCTCCACTTCTGGGAGTTGCCCGGCGAGGACGTAGACGTTCTTGCCGAGCGAGTAACTTTTCTGCCATGCGATCAGGTCGCGATACGAGTTGATCTCCGCCATGTCCCGCCCCCGTGAACTCTGAAAACTCGATGCCTTGATGCCGCCTGCCTTGGTGCCTTCTTCGCTTCAATCCACCTTCGGCAGCGTCAATCCACATTGGTCCTGGTACTTCCCACCCTTGTCCGCGTAGCTCTTCTCACAGACTTCGTCGGCCTTGAGGAAGATGAACTGGGCGATGCCCTCGTTGGCGTAGACGCGTGCGGGCAGCGGCGTGGTGTTGCTGATTTCGAGCGTGACCTTGCCGCGCCACTCGGGCTCCAAGGGCGTGACGTTCACGATGAGGCCGCAGCGGGCGTAGGTGCTCTTGCCGACGCAGATGACGAGGATGTCACGCGGGATCTCGATGTACTCGACGGTCTCGCAGAGGGCGAAGCTGTTGGGGGGGATGATGACATACTGGTCGCCCGCGGGCTTGTGGCCGACGTCGACGTCGACCATCATGTCGTCGTTGAACTTCTTGGGATCCACGACGGCGATGTCGCCCGTGCGTGGCGCGGCGGTGAAGATCTTGAAACGCGTGCCGACGCGAACGTCATAGCCGTAGCTCGAGACGCCGTACGAGATGCGGCCTGGGCGCTTGATCGCCTCTTCGAAAGGCTTGATCTTGACGAGGCGCCGGATTTGTCCATCAGAAAGCACGCCCACGGCAACGCTCCACGCTGTGCGCCAATCCATGCGCCGAACACTTAACCCCGCCATGCGCCCAAACTCACCATCCAGAAGCCGCTCATCCGAATACAAGTCGATCATACGCCGAACAAACGAGGCGTGAGGGCTGTAGACTTCGCGACGCGAGGATCAGACGATGCAATCCGCACTGAACAGAAGAAATCGCGGGGACCAAGAGACTACTTCGGTCCGTGGGGGGTCATCGTACCACTACCCATCGTGTGTGCAACACTCACGGCTACAAAATACGGGGTACATTTCTGAAAACTTGTCGTTTGGGCGCAAGTGTCGATCTGCCCGGCCTTTGGGGTATTGTGGATGGGTTGGGCATTGCTGGCGGTCGGTGTCGGTTGGTGGCGGGCGTGTTCAACGCTGTTCGGTACGCCCCTTACCACTTCTTGGGGCGGTGGCTCCGACGTACCCGAGTCCCCAGCACGGCTTCTGCGGCCTTCGTACAGTACGTGAACAGAGCTTGCGCACGAAGCAGACTCGACGGATGGGGAGTCGACGAGGAGCGCAGCCGGGGGGGAAGCGAGCTGGAGGAGCCGCTCTGAGCTTCGGGACGTGGGCGGAGTGAGGCACCGTGAAGAGGTGGCTGGCCGCACGCTGGGGGAGCGGGCAAAGTTGGACGTTGCGCCCCGGTGAGGCCGGGCATGAAGGAGTTAACGCGTGGTTCGTTCGCATTTGAATCGCCGAAGTGCTTCCGCCGCGTGTGCAGCGGTGGTTGCCGCGTTTGTTGCCGGGTGTGAGACGGCCGAGCCGGTGCGCCCTCTTGAGGTCACGCCGATCACGCGTGACGTGCCGGATGCGCTGCGCGGGCAGGTGGGGACCGAGGTGACGCTGCGCGGCATCGAGCCGACGCTGGTGAGCGGGCTTGGCGTGGTGGTTGGGCTGCGCGGGACGGGTGGTGAGCCGCTACCGGACAACATCGCATCGACGATGGAGCGTGAGATGGGCCTGCGCCGGCTTGGGGCTGCGGGCAACTACGATGGTCCGTACGCGGGCATGACGCCGCGGCAGATGCTGCGTGATAAGAACGTGGCGATCGTGATCGTGCAGGCGGCGGTGCCGCCGGGTCTGCCGCGTGGCGCGACATTTGATGTCTTTGTCAAGGCCGTGAACGCAACGAGCCTGGAGGGTGGCACGCTCTGGACGACGGATCTGCGCATCGGCCCGGCGGGCACGTTCGGCGCGATCCAGACGCACCGTCTGGGCGAGGCACGCGGACCGATCTTCATCAATCCATTTGCAGAGCCGGGTCAGGAGCGATTGGCCGTGACCCAGGCGGTTGGGCGCATTCTTGATGGCGGCGTCATGGTTGATCCTTTCGGGATCGAGATGGCCGTCGACAGCGGGAGCCACCAGCGAGCGCGCTCAATCGTGTCGGCGGTCAACAGCCGGTTCCCTGAGGAGCGCGGCGACCTGACGCAGACGGCGCGGGGGCGGGCAGGCTCGAGCATCGAGCTGACCGTGCCGCAGCGGTACCGGCGGCGTCCGGGTGACTTCATCGAGCTGGTCCAGCGAGTGCAGATCGACCAGCGCATGCCGGAGGCGTACGCGCGAAGGTACGTCGACACGATCATCGAGAAGCCCTCGATGGGCGAGGAGTTGAGCTGGTCGCTCGAAGCGCTTGGGCCCAGGGCGATCCCGATCACGCGCGAGTTGTACGACGCATCGGAGCTGATCCCGCGGGTGGCGGGGCTGCGAGCGGGCGCAGGCCTGAACGATCCTCGCGCGGCGGAGCAGTTGATCACGACGGCTGGCGAGGCGCGCGGGTCGCTGCGCACCAGGTCGCTCACGCTGCTTGGTGCGGTCGATGGCACGCCCGCGGTTGATCGCGCGCTGCAAGAGTTCCTGGGCGATCGCGAGCTGGCGGTGCGGATCGCGGCGTACGAGGCTCTGGTAGCTCGCGCGGAACGAGTCCAGATCGCGCGGTTTGAATCGCGCCGGCGCCAGGACCAGATCCCGATCTCGCGCACGAGGCTTGAGGTGCTCGCGAGCGCACGCTTCTCGGGCGATTCGGTGCAGGGGATCGAGCGTCGAACGGTGGCGGGCAAGTTCATCCTGGACATCGTGCCGTTTGGCGAGCCGCTGATCTACATCACGCAGCAGCGCCAGCCGCGGGTGGTGATCTTCGGCGAGACGGGACGGAACGTCGCGCGGCCGCGCGTGGTGAGCGCGTGGTCTGACCGCTTCCTGCTGAGCACGGAGGCTGGCGCAAAGGACGTGCGGCTCTTCTTCAGGAACAGGGAGGATGCTCCCGCTCAGATCGCCACCGTGCGTGGGGATCTTGTCGACGTCATCGAGACGATGGCGCGGGACCCTCGCCCGGACGATGTTCGGCCGGGGTTGGGCATGACGTATTCGCAGGTCGTGGGTGCGCTCCAGGCGCTCTCCATCGGCGGCGCAACGATGGCGGGGATGGCCACCGAGCAGGATCGCCTCCGGGCGGACGTGCTCTCGGCCGAGCAGAGCCGCACGCTCGCAGAGCGCCCCGAGCGTCCCGGCGACGCAGCGATCATTGTGATTGCGCCGGGCGCTGGCGCGACGGAAGAGGGCCGCACGCCCGAGCCGACAGAGAAGGTGCCGACGATTGTGCCGATCCTGCCGCCGGTTAAGAAGTAGGGTTGGCCGGAAAAGTTGGCCGAGCGCACGGCGGCTCATGGAGCAACAAGTGGACCGACTTCAAACCCTGATGGCCGCGCTCGAGCACGAGCCCGACGATCCGTTTCTGCTGTACGGCATTGCGCACGAGCAGGCCAAGCAGGGCAAGACTCGCGAGGCCGTGGAGTACTTTGATCGTTGCCTCGCTAAGGACCCCCACTACTGCTACGCGTACTACCACAAGGCGCGTGTGCTCGAAGAGTCGGGGGACATCGCGGCGGCCATCGAGGCGACAAAGCACGGCATCACTCAGGCTCGCGCCTGCGGCGATCAGAAAGCACTCTCGGAGCTGCAGGGGATGCTGGATGTGCTGGAGTAGCGCGCGACTTGTGCTTGCGCCCTACTTAGGTGGTGCTCGTGTAGCTTGTGAGTCGTGCCAGTGTTGGCCTTCGCGGGATTCATATGACTCGCTCCACCAAGAAGGCACTGGTCGCACCCGCCCTGTTGATCGAGGATGAGCTCGCGCGTGCGAAGGCTCGGGCCGCGCGACTGCTTGCGCAGAAGGCGAGGAGCGAGGCGGACTTGCGTGCGCGGCTGGAGCGATTGCAGTTCACGCCGGGCATCATCGATGCCACGGTCGCGTACCTGCGAAGCAAGGGGCTGATCGATGACGCGCAGCTCGCGCGAGAGACGGTGGACTCAACGCTGCGGAAGGCTCCGGCGGGTGATGCGCTGCTCTTGCAGCGTGTCGAGCGAGAGGGCGTGCCGCAGCCATTGGCCGAGCGAGCGGTGTCTCAGACGGTTCGTCCGGAGCGAGCGCGAGCCGCGGCGATGGCTCGGTTGATTGAAGGGCGACTGCCGCGTGAGCTCGACAAGACGTCGCGGTGGCGGCGGGCGCTTGGCGCGATGGCCCGTCGCGGGTTTGGTGAGGAAGAGTCGATGGAGGCACTTCGGAGGGTGATGGGGCCAGAGCCCGAAGCTCCAGACCAGCCCGCCCAAGGCCCGCTATTCTGAAGGGATGCAGCACGTGAAGACAGCAAAGAATCCAGTTCGAGCATTCGCGCTCGCAGGCGGCTTGGCGGGCCTCTGCGTGGTGGCATGGATGATGCCGGGTTGCGTGGCCGCGGGCAACGACCGCGTGGCGCAGGGCGGACCAGGTGTTGAGCCTCGCAATGCCGCTTCGCCGGTGACGTTGCCGGTGTTCACGACCGACGAGCGCGGCGAGAGTGCCAGGTCGCGGCTTGCGAGCCGGGACGCGCCCACGCTCACGGGGCTGTCACGAAGGAACTGGCCACAGACGGTGGTGCGAGTTCCGATTGATGGCACGTACGCGTTTCCGGTCTACGCGCGAGAAAACCCTCTCACGCACAAGACCGCGCGACAGCGCGGGTCGCCAGTGACCGTGATGTCGGCGCTCGAGCAGTCGGGCACGACGGTGGATGAGCAGTATCAGGAGATGGTCTTCTCGCCGTTTCTTGCGACGTGGGACCTGATCCGCATGCCGTACGACATGATCGCGGATGTGCCGCCGTGGCAGGAGCAGTGGCACCCGACGCGGCGGCCCTATGCGCGAGCCGCGGTTGGAATACCTCTGATTGCGGCACCGATGGCAGCGCCGACACCCGCTCCAGTACCGGCTCCAGCAGCACCACCGGCCACCGCCGCGACGCCCCCCGCCACCAACGCCGCCACGGCTCGGGAGCCAAAGTGATGTTGCCCGCGACCACTCTGGATGCGCGTGGACTGCCCGCGGGTCAGAAGCTCCATCCCACGTACGAAGTGTCGCCTCGCGACGCCGCGGCGTTGCTTGCCGAAGCTGGCGCGAAGGCAGTGCTGATCGACTGCCGCACGGATGAAGAGTTCGGGCTGCTGCACGTGCCGGGCTCGCTGCACCTTCCGCTGCATGAAGTGGAGTCTCGCGGCGGCGAGCTTGAGATTGCCGACGATGCGCAGGTGCTCGTGATCTGCCACCACGGCGTACGAAGCATGAAGGCGGCGCTCGCGCTGCGGGCGATGGCGGCGTCTGGGCTTGCGCCCAAAGCCGCGGCGACCGCGCGGAGCATCGCGGGCGGCATTGACCTCTGGTCGGTCGCGGTAGATCCGGAGATTCCGCGATATGAGCGGGGTCCGGGCGGCAGCCGCGTTGTGAAGTCCTGAGAGTTTCGAATCTTGAACACGGTCCAGTGTGCCTCGCGACTTGGGAGTTCAGATGCCAACCGCAGCGAATCGACCCGTCAATCCCGATGCTGTGCTCGCGAGCCTCGGGCATGTGCTGCCTGCCGCGCCCAAGCCGGTCGCGGCGTACATCCCTTGGCGCCGCAGTGGCAACCTGCTGTACATCTCGGGACAGATCCCGATCGTTGAGGGCAAGCCCATCGCGGTCGGGCGCGTGCCGAGCCAGGTATCCATGGAGCTGGCGCAGCGTTGCAGCGCGCAGTGCGTGCTGAACGGGCTTGCGGTGGCGAAGGCCGCGGCGGGCTCGCTCGATGCGATTGCCCGCGTGATTCGCGTTGGCGTCTTTGTCGCGTGCGACCAGGACTTTGGCGACCAGCCGAAGGTGGCCAACGCCGCGAGCGATCTGCTGGTTGCGGTCTTTGGTGATGATGGCCAGCACGCGCGGGCGGCGGCCGGAGCACCCGCGCTGCCGCTGCATGTGCCAGTCGAGATTGAGTTCTTGTTCGAGCTTGTGGGCTGAGTGCGGGCTTGCGCCGGGTCTCTTTTTGCCCGTGTCATTTGGCGACGTCGCTGGGGCATCGAGCTATCCTCGCGCATGCAGATCTACGTCGACACCGCGAATATTGATGAGATCAAGGCCGCCCATGACCTGGGGGTGCTTGATGGCGTGACGACCAATCCCACGCTGATCGCCAAGGAGCGCGTCCCGTACGCGAAGCGCCTCGCGGAGATCTGCGAGATCGTGAAGGGTCCTGTCTCGGCGGAGGTCATCTCGACTGACTACGTTGGCATGATGCGCGAGGGACGCGAGCACGTGAAGATTGCGCCGCAGATCGTGGTGAAGCTGCCGTGTACCACCGACGGTGTGCGTGCGTGCAAGGCCTTCAGCGATGAGGGCGTCAAGACCAATCTCACGCTCTGCTTTCAGAGCCTGCAGGCGCTGATGGTCGCGAAGGCTGGCGCGTTCCTCGTCAGCCCATTCATCGGAAGGCTCGATGATGTGGGCGAGGACGGCATGGAGCTCATCCGCACCATCCGCGCGGTCTACGACAACTACAACTTCAAGACCAAGGTCCTCGCGGCATCAATTCGCCACACCAACCACCTGCTGCACTGCGCACTCGCCGGCGCTGACGTTGCAACCTGCCCGCTCAAGGTGATCCAGGACTGCCTCAAGCACCCGCTGACGGACCAGGGGATCGAGAAGTTCCTCGCGGACTACAAGAAGGCGTTTGGTTGAACGGCGGCGCGGCTGCTCACAGTGGAATCTGAACGCAGAGGCACGTGAGACGCGAGTCTTCGGGAGCGATGAGCTGCGCCGTCTCGCTGTGGCACGCGGGAATCAGAAGCGTTTCACCTTTGCGAAGGCGCGTTGCGGGAAAGTCGCCATCATCGCTTGAGAGGTCGCCCGCGCCGTCGAGAACCATGATGATGGTGCACGCGCGGCCGCGGGTGGTTGGGCGTTCGTCGCCGGGCGCGACATTGACGCGGCAGATCTCGAAGAATTCGGTCGATAGAACCCGTGCATCGGCGCTCATGTTGATCGCGGGTGGCGCTGGCGCGAGGCTGGCGCACGCGAGTGCGGCATCAAGGTGCAGTTCGCGGCCCGTGCGGCCCCAGTCGTAGAGCCTGAACGTCGTGTCGCTTGGTGTCTGCACTTCGGCGACGAGCACACCCTTGCCGAGGGCGTGGACGGTGCCGCTGGGGAGGTTGTGGCAGTGGCCCGCGATGGCGGGAACTGCGTCGAGCATGGCAACGATCGAGCCGTCGCCTGCGCCGCGGCGAAGATCCGCTTGGGTCACGCCGTGCTTCACGCCCTTGTAGATCATGCTGCCGGGTTCGGCGGCGAGGACCATCCATGCTTCGGTCTTGAGCTTGCACTCGGGGTGGGCCGCGGCGTAGGCGGGGCTTGGATGGACCTGCACGGAGAGATCCTGCTGCGCGTCAAGGAACTTGATGAGGAGCGGGAACGTCGCGGACTTTGCGGCGACGTCGTGCAGATCCTTACCCCAGGCAGCCATGAGCTCGCGCAGCGAGTGGCCCTTGGCCGCCCCGGACGCGACTCGCGAGCAGATGCCTCCGCCGCCTGCGCCGGAGGCGGACGTTGCGTCGAGATCGGCGAGTTCCCACGATTCGCCGATGCGTGCGCCGGGCGCGATGGACTTGCCCCACGCCGAGAGACGATCGCCGCCCCAGACCTTCTCGAGAAGGACGGGCTCAAAGCGAACGGGCATGGGGCGGGGAAGGGGCAATGGCGAAGCAGAGTGTGGAACGCGAAGAAAAGACCGGTTCACCACGGAGTGCACGGAGTTTAGAAGCAGGCGCTGGGGACTAAGCACTGGCCAACAGGGTCAGAGGAAGGCAGAGCAACGCGGCGAGCCTGACCTGGTCCGCAACCGCGGCCAAGGATCGGTCGCGTGCGTTCGTGCTGCGCACTTCCTAGTAGCCTCGGTTGCCGAGAGACATGCCGGAGATTCGGGAGTCGAAGGCGATGCGGAACGAGCCGTCGGTCGGAACGACTCCCTGGATATCGCTGATGAAGCGGCGCTTCTGGTACTTCACTTCCCTGATGAGGACGTAGAGCGTGTCGCCGGGCGCGACCTGGGAGCGGAAAGATGCGTTCTCGATGCGCAGGAACGCCGCGAGCGTGGGCTCGTTCTTGCGGACGTTAAACATGTAGCAGGCGAGTTGGGCGCCGGTCTCGATCATGAGAACGCCCGGGAACATGGGCCTTCCGGGGAAGTGGCCAGGTACCCAGAACTCGTCGCCCCTGATGTGCTTGACGCCCAGGCCCATCGTGCCGCACTCGGACCGCCAGACCACTGCGTCGAGCAGGGCCATGTCGGCGCGATGAGGGTTGATCGCCTCGAGGCCTGTGCGATCACACACGACCCCTGAGAGGTCGATGGGAGCCAGGTCAAAGAGGAGACCCTTGGGCGCATCCGAATCGAGGCCAGTGGAGGCCGGCTCGATGGCGGTGTTATCCGTTGGCAGGTGTTCCGCCGACATCACGCAGCTCCAAGATCTTTTCGCGAACGTCCTGCGCCGCGTTCTTGATGTCCTGCATGGTGCCACGGGCGCGCGTGCCAGCGGCGCGGTTGCCACCTTCGGCCTTGCGAATGTCTTCCTCGGCCTCGATGATCAGTTTTTTGAGCTTGTCAAAGGCTTCCACCGCTTGCTCCTTGCGTTGCCCGGGAGAACCCGGCTTTCTGTCGCCCTGCCTGGCTTGGGTCTGGCCAGCACCCTGCGGAACCCGACGGCCGAGAAGGATTGCCCCCCTCTGGCCCGGAGACGCCCGATACTATCACGGTAACTGGCCCGAGGGGGCACAAATGCCACCCTTATCGGCGGGTCGAGCGTGACGAAGCTTTGCTATCGGTGGACGGCCTGCGGCAGGGAGTTCTCGATGATGTCGAGGGCTGCGTGCAGGTAGGCGGGGTTTCCTTCGCGTTCGATTGCGGCGGGGGCGGCGGCCGCGGCCAGGACTCGCTTGATGTGCGCGAGTTCGGCGTAGTTGCCGCAGGTGGGAAGGCCGCGCTCGCGCCGCAGGCGTGCGAGCACGGAGAGTGGCTTGATACCCAGCATGTCCTCGTGCCCCCAGAACTGGCGTTCGAGGTAGAGGGCGTCTTCGATCCAGTGGCCAGCGTGGACGAGCGCGAGGTCAACGAGCACGCAGGACCTTCCCGACTTTCGGCGGAGGGCGTTGCCGGGGTGCAAGTCGCCGTGGCACCAGGCGGTGATCTCTCGCTTGGCCCACCGCGCGATGAGGATGCTGAGGGACCGTTGCACGCGGCGGATCGAAGCGTTCCAGCGTTTGGACTCGGCGAGAGCGCCAGCGCGGGCGAGCTCCCTTGACCTGTGGATGCGGGCTTCCCAATCTGGCTCACGCGGCAATGTCGGTGCGATGTCGCATCGCGTGGCCCGGGCCTGGAAGTCCGCCGCGGCTTCCAAGATCACGGTGGCGGCGTCGGGGCCGAGATGGTTCGACATTGATGGACCTTGCAGGCGTTCGGTCACGACCCATGCGAGGTCGAAGGACGAGAGCTCATCGCCGCCAGCGAGCACGCGAGCGCAGGGGAGGGAC
>Ga0105049_10004565_pt1 | contig 16224 bp, 6 predicted proteins | sample MAT06_FD_78087 | JGI IMG/M metagenome (GOLD analysis project Ga0105049, IMG submission 78087) | Freshwater microbial communities from Lake Fryxell liftoff mats and glacier meltwater in Antarctica - MAT-06 | ecosystem: Environmental > Aquatic > Freshwater > Ice > Liftoff microbial mat | place... | reverse complement strand
TGCGTGTCAAGCTCGCGGGTTTGGCGAGTGAGATCATCGCGAGATGCCTCCAATCGGCCTAGCTCGCGGCGTGCCGCGTGCAACTGTTCACCGAACTTATTGACCTCAATCTTTGCGGCGGTGCTCTGCTCAAGAGCCAACTCGGCCCGGGCATTCATTAATTTCACTTGTGCTTCAAGCTCGGTCGCCGCGGTCTGTTCTTCCTCTTGAAGACGACCCAAACTTTCGGCCCGCTCTCGCAGCTTGGCGCGATCGTCCTCCAACCGCTGGAATCGCTCCTGCAACTGCTTGAGTTCTTGATCGATGCCCGAACGCTCGCGCGAGAGCCGCTGCGAATCGGCACCCAGCCGCTCTAGTTTGTTTTGCTCGGTTAATAACGCGCGTTGCGCCGCCGCGAGCTGCGTCCGCGCTTGACTTGCCGCCGCGCTCATCTGCCCCGCCTCGGCATCGACACTGCGCAGCGCGTCTCGCTCGGTCGTTAGTTCAGCCGTCAACGTCGCAACCGTAGACTGTAACATTTCTAGTTCGATGCGCCGGCGCAGAATTCCCGTGGATTCATCGCCCGCCCCCGCGCTGCCCGCGAAGACCCGCCCATCCGCATCGATGATACTACAACCCCCGCCCCCACTTCCTACTCGAGTGACGAATCGGCATCGCCCGCCGGCGAGCGGCCCGGCTCGCAACATCATCGCGGTATCGATATCTTCAACCAGAAAAGTTTGACCCAAGAGCCGATCCAGCAACGAGTCTAATCCACCGTCTGCACCGATGATGCCCTCACTGCCCGCCCGAGGCTGCACCATCCGGCGGAGCGAAACCACCCGGCTATCGGTGAGACTTACGTCAAGCCCCAGATCCAAGCTGGCATCGACACCATAACTGAGGCTCGCATCGGGCGCTCCACTATCGTAAGAGATTCGGGGACCGGTCCCCGCGACCGCTGTCGGCTTTCCTTCTGGTAGGCCGCGCATCGGTAAGAACGTAACCCGCCCCTTTACCGCCGCGAAATCCTCGCGGCCGGGAAGGTTGGCAAGGCCGCTAATAACAAGCCCCTGCAAATCCGAGCCTAACGCGGCCTCGACCGCCGCGGCGATCTCGGTATCGATGCCGGCGCGAGTCTCGACGACATCCGCGAGCGGCGCGATAACCCCAGAAAAGAGGCCTTTTTCGCTGTCCCGCGCTGCCAACACCTGGCGGACGGCCTGCGCAAAGCCGGTTCGGCTGTCGACCATTTCCTGCAAAGTTGCACGGCGGCTGTCGGCCCTTACTACCTCGGAATCCAACTTGCCCACGCGCTCTGCCCGCACCCTTCGATCGCTACTTAACCGGCCCGTCGCTTCCTCAAGCTCTGACAGGCGAACATCGATCGCCTTGGCATCGGCGGATGCAGATGTAACTACACTGCGCACGGAGGTAATCATACTTTGTACGGCCGCTTCATCGCCCTCGAGCCGCCCAGATTTTTCTCGTAGACGCTCGGCCTGATCTCTCACGGCTTCCGCGCGTTTGGCATCGGACTGAATCGAAGCCACCAGCCCAACACGCTCGCGATCAATCCGTGTGACGGCCGCGACTTTAGCGGAAGCAGCTTGGCGACGTTCGTTTAACGTTTCGAGGATTGCCGCTCGCTGCTCACCGGCCGTTGCCAACTTCGCCTCGGCGGCACCCAAATGCTGAGCCATCTCGGCGACGCTGGTACGGTGCGCTTCGATCCCCCGCTCTGTCTCGGCCCGCCGCTGCTCCGTGGTAACATAACGATCCCGGTCCAGCGACGCCTGCCGCTGGGCATCTGCCACTGCACGCTCGAGCATCGAGCGCCGCTGCGCTGCTTGTTGCTCGTGATGCACCGCGCCCAGCCGCTCTTGCTCCAAAGACTTATGTCGGCTCGTTGCTTCCTGCCTGACAAGCTCTCCATTCTGCTTGGCGGTTTCCATCTCCGCAAGTGCGCGCGATCGCTCCTCGCGATCGCTCGTCAGCCCGCTGTGCCGGCTCACGACCGAGAAAATTCGCTGCTCGAGATCGTCATACTGCTCGAAGGCCAGTGCCAATCGCCAGGCCTTCAGCTCGCCGTCGTGCTCTTGAAACTTGCGTGCCTTGGCGGCCTGGCCACGGACCAACCGCAGCCTGCGCTCGGTAGACTCTAACTCCTCCCGCGCGGATGTAAGATTAGTCTGCGAGCGATCAAGCTTGCGCTGGGCCTCCACGCGCCGCTGCTTATATTTCGCGATTCCCGCCGCTTCCTCGAAGATCACCCGCCGCTCCTGCGGGCTGGCCAGCAGCATCGCATCAACCTTGCCCTGCTCGATGATTGAGTACGCATCGGCGCCGACGCCGGTATCCAGGAACAGCTCCCGGATATCCTTCAGCCGTGCCTTCTTACCATTAATTAAGTATGCGCTCTCTCCATCGCGGTATAGCCGCCGCTCCACCTCCACCATGTCGGCATCGATCGGCAAGACCCGGCGGCGGCGTGCTGCTACGTCAATTACACTTGCGCCGCCTTCCGCGCCTTCTGCGTCTGCCACGCTGGCAAGCGTCGGGGAATCGCCCGCTGGAACACCCGACTGTTCGCTATCTTCCTCGCTTGCGATCGTTCCAACGGTGCCTGACACTCCTGCCACCATCCCCGCATCGCTCACCTCTGTTGCGAGCGGTTCGGCTAGCCCGTCAACCGCCTGCGACGCTACCTCGGTACCGGTCTCCACATCTAGAAGCGGCGGCGAATCGTCGACGAACTGATCGGTGATTGGATTCTCAAACGTAAGTGCAACACTCGCCATTCCCCCGGGCTTGCGCCCCGCTGAACCGGCGAAGATAACATCGAGCATTTCTGTGCCGCGGAGCGACTTGCTTGACCGCTCACCCAGAACCCATTTAATGGCATCCACGATGTTGGATTTGCCGCACCCGTTGGGCCCGACAATAGCGGTTACCGCGTGATCAAAGCGAAACTCAGTGCGATCGGCGAAGCTCTTAAAGCCGCTGAGTGTTAATTTTGCTAAACGCATAATATTCTGCCTCCGTGCAACTGTACGTTTCGCCCGCAGACACTCGTTTGTGATCGCTTGGTAGCAACCAGTACGGTTCATCTACGACTCTTGTGCCCCATCTACTTGCGGCACCCCCACCAGTCGATCCATCGACTGGCCCTTATTCCTGCTACCGCTTAGGGTATATCAGCATATGGTCGGCTATCACAGCCCGAACAGCCCCGATCGATACTTTTTCATCGAACCGTCAGGCTATCCACCAACTGGGGTCGTAACCGAGCCAAGTATACAGCAGTCGGGACCGATCCCAACCGCGATGGCGCTCTCGCTTAGCTCCAACGACCAGTCACTTCTTTGGTGTTGCCGGCCCGATGGGCACGATCGTGGGCTTATCGCCCTCGGAACCCTGAGGTACAGCCGATGGTTCCATGACCGCGGGTTTATTTAATATTATGACTTCCTTGTCCTCGGGTGTTTCGGGCCGCTCAGCGACGCCGAAGGAACTGGCCGCCGCGAGGAGCTCACTCTTGAGCTTGTCGGTTTCGGTCGCAAACGCCGCTTGCGTCACGCCCGCCTTGAACATCTCGTGCAGCGCGCCCACCACTTCTGAGTAACTCAAGTTAAGCCCGGGGCGAGCGTCGGTGGCGCTAGGTTTTTTCGCCAGAAAAGCGACCATTTCGGGCAGCGTTCCCCGCGCTTGCTGCACCAGCGCGCGATCGGCTCCGGGAGCGAGGTAATAGACGCGAACAGCGTTAGTCGCCGCATCCGTAGTCAGCATCAACCGACCCGACCAGGCAGACATGACACTGGGAACCACCAGAGCCTGCTTAGCTCCAAACAGCACGATCCGCGGCCGACCCTGCTGGGCGATGTAGATCAGCGGCTCACCGTACGGGACAATATCTAACAGAAATTTATCTTCGACTAACCGGCGCTCCACTCCCTGCATCGTGTTGCCAGGGAACGCCATCTCCGAGAGAATCTCAAGCTGCGAAGGCGAATACCGCGGCGCGTTTCTCTCGCGGTTGGAGCGCTGGGAAGCGCTGAGGCGATTGTATTGCAACCGCTCCGAACGGCTTGCCAACGCCTCGTACGCCGCGATCCGTGTGATAAAGTCCTCTCCGTTGAGCAGCTCACGTAATGTTACATCAACGGTGGGCCCCCCATCGATGCGCCCGAGCAGCTCAATCGCCGCGGACCGCACCGGCCCCCTAGGCCCGTTCGCAAGCGAGGTGAGCGCGGGAACGGCCCGCGGATCGTTTAAGCGAGCCCCAGCTCGCAGCCCTGCCATGCGCGGGGCCAGCTCAGCATAATCATACAACTCTCGCGCGAACGGCAGACTCTTCTGCCCCAGCGCCTCAAGCGACCACGCCACGCTCTCGGCCATAACCGGCTCGGAAATTACACCATCTACATACCGCCGCGCGTACTGCTCCGGCACGTTCTGATCAATGCGTATGTGCCGGAGAATCTGCAAAAATTCCCCCGGTTTGCGCCGGTACTGGGCCGGAACTCGGAGTGGGATGCTTCCTCCGCTTCCGGTCGACGCGTTGGGCCCCCCCCGCCCTCTCGCCACCGGGCCCCCATCCCCAGGCTGCTCGGGAAACCGGCTGTTGATCGCGGACGTCACCGAACGCACCAACTGAAAACTTGGGGTATTGAGCGTCATCCCGATCTGCAATGGATTTGTTACGACACCACCATCGAGCACGCGCCCCACGAGCCTGCTTACGCCGGTATCCTCGCGCCCCGGCTCCGAGAATGGGTTGATAAATACAGGACCGCGTGCCCGCGCCAATCCGCGCGTTTGAACCTGTCCGAATGTGGACGCGTCACCAATGCGTAGTTCAGTTGTCCAAAGGTTGCCCCCCTCTAAACTTGAGGCATTGATCGCGCGTACATAACAATCGAAGTTTGCACCCGCCGGCGACCCGGGTGGGATGGCCGCCTGCACCAGCACCACTGCAACACTTTTGTCTCTTAGAAGCTGTTGAGGCGTGACTCCATCGATGGCCGTGCCACGATAGTCTCCAGCCTTGCCGATGCCCAGCAGTCCCATCTCCCGCTCCATCGTCGTGCGGATGCTATCGGGCAAGACATCGCCGCCGGTACCGTTCAGCCCCACCACCAAGCCGTAACCGGAGACCAGCACCGGCTCGACGCCCGAAAAACTTGCTTCTGCCCCCACTGTGCCGCGTAGCAGGGTAGGAATATCTCGAGCTGGCTGCACCGTCACCGGCTCCACCACACTCGGTTTCTTGTTGCTACATCCCGTCGTGGCCCAAAGACCTCCGGCAACCAGTAACGAGATGAACATTCCAAACTCAACACAAATTTTTCGGAGCCGGCCACGTGTCATAGGCCGAAATATACGGTCATCTGGCCGCAAAAGACGCAAACCCGATCCGAAAAGACACGAGAAGGCCCGCCGCGGCACTTTCAGAATGCATCACCCCGCGAGTTTTGAGTTTGGTTTGGGCGAGCGAGGACCAATCACGGCTGGCCGTGCCCGCCACGATCTTTAAGCAGCGGTTTCCGCCAACAAATCGATTTACGCCGCGACTCCGGCGAGGCTAATAGGAGCGGCGGTGCCCTGCTCCTCATTTACCTTCGCCATCGCGAGCACCCACGTCTCACGTTCGTACGCAAGCAAATGGAGTACCTCGTCTACTTTGGTCAGATTTTTCTCATGGACCGCCTCAACCAAGTGCTTGTACATGAAGCTATAAAGTGAGCGCACACGATCGGCCAGATCAGCATCGCAGTCGGGGCGGATCGAAGTCATCAGCTCAATGATGATCTCGCGGCACTGAGAAAAGCCGTTGAAGCTCGCCTCAAAGTCCTTATTGGCAAGGCCCCCTCGCCCTTGATTAGCGAACTTGATCGCCCCATCCAACAACATAAGCCGAAGCTCGGGCGGCGAGGCAGAGAGTACCCGGTTCTTCAGGTAAGCTTGGGCATTTCGCTGCTGTGTGCTCATCGGGTTGAAACTGTAACCTGTGGTATTCATTCAGCGGTTCTATCGGAACTCGCTTGTCCGCGCTTCAGCGGTCATCGTAACGTAATATCGCATCGCCCCGGTCGCGTTTCCCTACGACCCGCAAAGGCCGCATACACTGCCTCGGCCCACCAACCGGTCCCCCGCAGTGGGCGTCAATACCAGCAGCATCGCGTGTGGCCCTAATCTAGCCACGCCGCCCTTAGCTAACCCGCGCGGGGCAGACTGTTTAGCGCGTTCTGCTGGGTCTGCAACTGGCCGATGGCCTTCTCCATCGCGATAAACTTAGTCTGCAACGCAGCCCGCTTATCTTGAAGTCTCGAATCAAACGCGACAATGCGATTCTGCTGCAAAGTCACCTGCGCCCGCAGATCGTTCTGGCGCGAAGTCAGGATGGCCGAAGTTCCATCGACATACCTCTTAGCGAGCTGTTCAAGCTTGGAAACCACCCCCTGCGAAGAGAACGCGTTGCCGGAGTTAGGATTACGCACCGTCACGCCATCTCCCAAGTCTGTTACTTTGTCATCGACCGCCACCCGCGCGGTGAACAGCGACTCAACACTCGCCGCGTCGGTGGCGAGCGACTGCCTCAACCGCGTGCTGTCTAGTACGAGTTTGCCCCCAGCCCCCACCGTGATACCCACCGCCGCAAGATTTGAGAAGGCGCCGCTGGATCCGCTCGCCGAGCCCTGCACTGTCTGAAATAACTGCGACCGAAGCTCGAGCACGGTACCATCGCCCAGCAGCGGCGACTTACGTTTACTCTCGGCATCGTATTTCGTCTGCAACTCGATACGCTCAATAGCGGTATTGAACGTTGTCAGAAACGTCTGAATAGACTTTTCAATCCCTTCGGTATTGCTTGCAATCGTGAGCGAAACCGGGTCGGCACTCGTGCTCTTAAGGTCAATCTTTACGCCCGCCAGGATGTTGTCAATAGTATTGGTCGAGCTGGAGACAGCGACGCCCGTCGCCGCGTCCGAACTCCCAAAGAACACCCGCGCATCGCGCCCTTTGTCCAGCGTTGTCACGCCGAAATCAAACGCACCCGAATCGGTGATAAAACGCCCCTGCGACCCCGATTGCGTACCCGTGAAGCTCAACCGAAACGGCGTCGAGCCGCTGCCATCACGCACGATCGTGGCGTTCACACCCGCCTTGGCGTTGTTAATTTTGTCCATCACCTGCTGAAGGGTGTCGGTCGCGCCCAGCGTGACCGTCCGCTCAAGCGACCCATCCACCTTGTTTAAGAGGCCCGTGCCCGAGGCCACGCCAACTAAGTTAAGCTTTTTCGCGATCGTACCGCCTACGTCTTCGACCTTGATTTTCTGGAGCCCCGCTGTCTCGCCCCCCGTCAGCGATTCGCCGATCACCACTCCGTCCCCATTAGCGTTGACCTCCGCACGAACTTTAAGGCCGCGGCTGTTGATCAGGTCGATCAGCTCGCCCACGGTAGTCACCGAGTCGCTTATATTAATATTAGCACTGGTGCCCGCCGAATCGGTGATTCTGAACTCGCCGGTCCCTACCGATTTTCCCCCGTTGAGCGTGTTAAGTGATGTCGCCCGAGATATGTATTTACGTTGCGCGTTGGTGCCGGTGACACCCTGCCCAGCCACACCACTCGCCCCGGTCGAGATGCCCAGCGCGGTCGCTGTATCCAGCCCCGTCGTGCCGGTGATCCGCAGCGTCGAACCACCGCTGGTGAGATCAGTAACTTGAATGCCCGTCCCTCGCTCGTTCAGCGTCGCGGAGATTTGCTTCACTCCCCCAACTTTACTATCCTCCTCAAGACGCGCCAGCATATCCAGCACCGACCCCTCGGTATCGAGGTAAGACGTAAATGTTGATCCATCATGCAGCCGAAAGTCTACCTGTCCGTCCGTCGCGCCCGCCGTCGATCCCCTCAGGCCGCGAACTAGCGTGGTCTGCAGGCCCGCCTGAATGGACTTACCAAACAGTGCCGACCCCGAAGCGCTGAAGGAAAGTCCCAGGTCCGCCGCGGTGCTATCCGTCCCCTCCGTCACCGATAGCGTCTTGGTAACGCTTGAATCTACGATCATTAGCCGATTGTTCCCGGAATCAACCGACCCGCGCACCGTTGTAAACCCCGCAGCATCCATCGCCTTGTTAATTCGCGTGATCACGCCGTTCATATCCGCCACCGAGCCCTCGGTCTTGGCCGTCACTCCCGCGGTGGTCGTCCAGACGTCCCCCAGATTGATTTTCACCGCCGTGGGTGCCCCCCCCGATGAGACGTTAATTATAAACGAGTACGAGTCCTCGGTGGTTGACCGCTTTACTGAAATGCCGTTCCCATCATTCAACGACGCCAGCGTCGTCGCCCCGCTCATTTGATAGACGCTATTCCCGGTAATGGTCCCCGACACCGCGGCGACGCCCGCCAGCCCCAGCCCCGTAGCGGCGGTTGAGCCCTGCGCGTTCGCCACCGTCGCCGCGCCACCGGCGCTGTCTCTCAATACAAACTTGCCGCCGCTCACCGACGCCGTCACTGATGCCGTCCCGTTGCTGTTTATTGCTTCGAGCACTTCGTTCACCGTCGTCGCACGACTTAAGTCTACCGTCGCGGCTCTGCCCACCGAATCTGTTACAACAATCTTCCCTCGCGCTACACCCCGCCCGTCGTTGAGGTCCGCGAGTTCAACATCACGGTCCAGCCGCGCCTGCACACTCTCAAAGCTAATTGTGGATGCCCCAACCGCCGAAACATCCTTATTGGCAAACCCTCGTGAAAGTCCCTGCTGCGTTGATACCAGGCGATCCACCAGAAAAGTGTAACTTCCCGGAACCGCCGTCGTATCCGCCGACGCGCTGAGCAACTCGGGCTTTGTCGAGGTCGCGCTCTTGGTTTGAAAAGTCTTAGCCTCGCGAAAGCCCGCCGAAGCGTTCTTGATCGCCGTTATCCGCGAGTTAATATCCAAGTACGAGCTTTGCTGCAACTGAATCTGCGCCAGCCGCGACTGAGCCTGCGCCTTCGGCCTCCCCTCGATGGCGAGCAACTGCTCAATCAGCTGCGCCGAGTTAATTCCGCTAAAGATTCCAACGCTGCTGGTAATTCCGCCCATACCGTGTCCTTCCGGTGTAAAGTTCGCCCGGCGCCAACACTTGCTGGCTATTCGCTCTCCTCTTCATCGGCTCGTTACGACCACAAGTACGGCGCACACCCCTCACTCCCACCGCACAGCCCTCCCCATGTTCCCCTACCCGTGCAATCCGTCCAGCCGCGCCCACCCCCCACCGCTCTCCCGCACTCCTGCCCCCCCACCCGTTCAAGCGGCCCATTCGCATACGCCGCCCCCTACCTAGGCCATACCCTTCTGTCAGCTACATTGCTGCTTACTGCTCCTGCTAGTTACTACCGCTCGATAACCAAACCTTCTGCTCCCACGCCGTTCTGCGCTACAACCAACGAGCGCGGTTATCCCCGGACTACGGCCGTTTCATTACGATTTGTGTTTCCCCATCCTTTCACACCCCGATAATTGGTCGGTCTGCTTCACCTAATCCCCGCCCGCTAACCCCCGCCCGTCCAACTACTTATTATGTCCACCCTCGCGAGCCAAGTATCTCTTCTCCCCGTCGTCATCCGACCGGTCCCCGCGCTCGTTAAGGTAATGCTCCTGCTCTGCTGCATTGCTGTGGGGCTCTCAGCAATCGCCTTCGCCATCGCCGCTGTGGTGCTGAGCGTCCGGCCCATTTGGCTTATGTTTGGATTTGAGCTTGTTACGCTTGTCGGAGCGATCTTCGGCCTGCTGTTTTGCCGCGGAAAGTTCCAGGACGGCCAAGCGCTCGCGCTCTGCTGCGTCGCCGCGACGTTCTTTGTCGGTGCGGTGTTAAGCTACCTCAGCGTGAACGGTGCCCTTCAGACTTCTTTAAGTGCCGTAGGTATTAGTCTTAAGCCGTACGTAGTCGGTCGCTCGCTCGCTGCCGCACTCTTGATTGCGCTCGCCGCAGCGATGGTCCTCACGCGCACGAACGCCTCCCGCCCATATCTTTGGCGAGCGTTGCTCACCGGCCTGCCGATCCTGATCGTCGGCGGCGCAGCGTATGCGGGGCGCGGCGCGTTAGCCTCAGCCCTCTCATCGCTCCCCGGTTATATTACGATATTCATTGCCCTCATCGCCGGATTGGTGGCGGTCGTGCTGATAAGCGCGAGCCTGCACTGCCTCATCCGGGCCTTTGAGTTTGGCCGCCCCACCAACCCTGAGGTCTGATTCCTCCCCGCTCTTGGCATATCGCCGTGTCAGCACATCGCTGGCTTAACACATTGCCGCGAAGCTCAAGAAGCAAAGCAGGATGACGCGGCGGCGGGGTTCGTTCAATGCGAGTAGAAGTTTCATGGCTGGCCTTTCTAAAGTTGTCTGCTAGGTTACCTTCAACCGCCATGCCACATACGCCGCAACGCTTGCAGCTCGCCCCCCTCCCCTTCGCCCGTCGCCCTCACCGCAGCTCGTTTACTCCAAACCTAGGTTTTATGGGCCATTTGCCGCACTTGCGCCGCTCGGACCTGCGCCCCGACCCGGAGACGCGCAGCACCTCACGCTGCGGTTCCCGCTGGCAGTCGCGTTTTCGCCACGCCATGAGTCGCGTTTTTGCACCAATGTTCAGGTTCCGCCGCTCACCCCACGCCGACCCCGTGGTCTTGGTCGCCTTAGTCGCCCTCATCGCCCTGTTCACAAGTGGCTCGCCCCAGCGAGAAGTCCTTCAACGCGTCAGCCCACCGGCGACTGTATTAACACCCAAATCAGCGACCTCCCCCGATTCCTCGTTTCAACCCGACGACGCGGCCCGCGAATCGCCCGATGCAAACTTGAACCCGCCCGACCCCGCCCAAGCCATGGCGCTCTTCAAACGACTCGAAGGCTGGGTGCGAACAGGCAAGATTGAGGCCCACCCGGCGCTCATTGAGCGCGCCGGTCGATCCGTAGGCACCGCTGTAACATTACGTTTCCAGGGCATTCTCATCGGACGAGGAGTTGCGTGCAGCGATGATGGACTTACGTTTGTCAACGCTGCTCGCGCCAGCTTGGAAGAGGCCGCCCGCCGCCTGCCCAAGCCACTCGGCCTGGCTCCCGAGACCAATGCTTTTGTTCAACAACTCTCTATTCAGCTTGAGCTCTCCGGCACGCTTATCCCCATTTCTCCTAAGACTTACGGCGAACTCGATCTCCAGCTCCAACGTGGCGTCGAGGGCATCGCCGTCCGCTATCAGGGCGACCTCACCGCCGTCTTCCCCGCATCGATGATCGTCAACGACACCTCACCCGGCATGGCCCTAGCCGCGGCGATATCAACTGCTTCCGGCGATCCCACTCTTGCGCTGCGAGACAACCCCCAGAGCCAGCCCCCCGATTTCACCCGCCGAACCGGCGCAACGATTTATAAGTTTTCAACTCAGACACTGGCACAACCCACTGTTGCGCAGCCGCCCACCTTTCTCTTCCGCGGCCATAAAGTAATTTCCGACACAGAAATTACGCTACCCAACCTTCGCGCTTTCGCCCACAACCTGGCCCAATACCTGCTCCGCTGGGGTTCCGCCGTCTCACGCTCGCCAAGCAGCACGGCAAACTGGCCGCAAGGAACGTATCTCCCTACCCGCGACTCGTACGCCCAGCCTGCGGCGTCGCTCGCAGAGTTCGCGGTTGTAACATATGCCTTGCACCGGCTGATGGCCGTCGAAGCCCGCCTCGGGCCGCTGGCCGCAATCGACCCCGCTTCGCCTACGTACTCGCCGTTATTCGACATTACACCGCGGTTTAATATCGCAAGAGTTGAAGAACTCCGCAAAGCCCTCGATACTCCACAGACCCAAGCCCAACTTACGAGCCAACTCACCGGCCCAATGGCCAGCTGCCTTCAAGCACTTATACTTATGTCGCCAATGGAAGGGGTGAAGCCCGCCCTTCGATCCCTGCCAGCCCAACTTGTCGCGCTGGATCCTCAACTCCGCACTGTCTTTGATCCGGTGACCGGTTGGCACGAAGCCATTCCGGAGGGCGCACGAGCCTTCGCCGCCTTTGTGCTCGCCACGCGTGCGCTGCCTATGGAGGATGAGTCAGGTCCCACGCGAGAGACAGCCACGCAAGCCGTTCGTTCAGTCTTTAGAGAGACCAAGCCCACGATGCTCGTGATGCACATGCCTTGGCTTGGCTGGGCGGAACTTACACTCGCTGAAGATGCCGCAGGCCCCGTGGGCGCCACAGGCACACAGCGCACAGCTGTCCCGGCCGCCGCGGCGTTGCGCGACATGCGCGACCTGATCGAGAAGTTTCAACTCACCGAAAGTGATGCCGGTGTTGAAGGCCCAGACCTGATCGGGGGCATAGTTTTTACGAGTTCACTACAGTTACTTCCCAGTGCCCACTCACTCCGTCCGCTCGCCTTCCTCGCGACCATGATCGGCGAGCCACGACTGACCGACGAAAGCGAGAAAATGGCGCACCTGGCGAAGTTACTTTCTGGCTTACGCTTCACGAGACAACTGGCGCTTGATCAATCCGCCGCGTGGTGCGCGGTTGATGCTCCGACCGCTTTATGGGGAATACGGGCGAGCCTTTGGGACACGCGTCAAAGCCCCGAGGCAACGGCACTCGCGTTGCTCGCAGTGTGCAACACACTCGATAGCCTCACTCCACGCGAAACGTCGCCGCGACAGAGTAAGTAACTCACAGTTACTGCATAACAAATCGGTCGACGTCGCCGCCCACCCCACTCCAGCGCTGTCCGCCAATGCCTTACGCCCGCAGAAGCGGAACTACTTCCCATTTTTGAATGTAATCTCACGGCGCGGACGCGATTCCTCGCTGAAACAGCCACGCCGCAACTATCGCGCTACCCACCCCGTCCCCCCATCCAAACTATGAGGTCCTTCTTTACCCATCCCAGCTCAACCAATGGCCCCAGCACCTCCGCGAACATCACTCCCCCGAAACCCCGATTCTTGTTCATAACACGCAAGTCCAACTTAGCCCAAAATGCCCGCTTCCGACCGCTCGTAGAGCGGCACGATTCCACCCTCAAATCGCGCAATTTATAATCACCCTACCTACCATTGTTTTAGACTATGACGCACGCATTCTGGCCCTTGTTTCACGCATCTTTCCCGCTTTGTAGCCCAGATGCGCCCCCTCAGGCTACTGGCGACGCAGGTAGCGCTGGTGGAGCAGGCGGTTTAGGTGGAGTTGGCGACGCTGGCGGTCCGCCCGGGGGCTTGCCCGAGGGCTCGCCGCCCGAGCAGCCACCCGTCCCACAGCGCGTCGTAGACCAGGACATTTTGCGTGAGCTGAAAGATTCTTACCTCACCTACGCCATGAGCACCATCATGGATCGGGCACTGCCCGATGTCCGCGACGGTCTCAAGCCCAGCCAGCGCAGAATCCTCGTGGCAATGAATGATCTTAACTTACGTCCTGGACGTAAGCACCTTAAGTGCGCCAAGATCTGCGGCGATACCTCCGGTAACTATCACCCCCACGGCGAATCGGTCATCTATCCCACGCTGGTAAACATGGCCCAGCGCTGGCGCATGCGCACCCCCCTCATCGATCCTCAGGGTAACTTCGGCTCCATCCTCGGCGATCCCCCCGCCGCGATGCGATACACCGAAGCCCGCATGCTCTCGAGCGCGGTAGACATGCTCGCGGACCTGAAGCTCGACACGGTAAACTTTCAGCCCAACTACGACGACCGTCTGATGGAACCGCTCGTCCTGCCGGGCCGCTTCCCCAATCTGCTAATTAATGGCGGAGTCGGCATTGCCGTGGGTATCGCCACCAGCCTCTCTCCACATAACCCAACCGAAGTATTTGACTCAATCATCCGCGTTGTCGAAGGCCGCCTCGCCGACCGCTTCGTTCCGCTCGAAGAACTCATGCGCGATATCACCGACGAACACGGCAACATCACTCGCCAAGGCATCAAAGGCCCCGACTTCCCCACCGGCGGTGTCATCATGGGCCGCCGCGGCATCCTCGATGGATACCTCCACGGCCGGGGTAAAGTCTCGGTTCGCGGCGTCTGCCACACCGAGGAGATCGAGAAGACCGGCCGCCACCGCATCGTAATTGATGAGATCCCGTTCATGTTAAGTCAGGGCGGGTTGTTTGAATCAATCAAGCACGCCGTTGAAGAAGAACGAATCACCGACGTCTCTTACGCCAACGACGAGTCCGGCCGCGAGGCCTCCACGCGCATCGTGCTCGAACTCAAAAAGGGCGCGGATCCGCGCGTAGTCGAGCATCAACTTTACGAGTTTACGCCACTCCAGCAGACCTTCAGCATGAACCATATCGCGCTGGTAAGCAACCAGCCGCGCACGCTCAGCCTCGTCGAGATGATCGGTTGTTATATTGATCACCGGATTGTCGTCATCCGCCGCCGCACCGAGCACCTCCTCCGCGAAGCCAAAAAGAAAGCTCACATCATCGAGGGAATGATCTACGCGGTCTGCGATATCGACGAAGTAATCAAAGAGATTCGCGCCAGCACCACTCGCGAAGAAGCCATCAACCGGTTAATGGACCGCCGCTTCTCGATCTCACCGACTCATAAGTACGCCCCGCTCCTTCCCCGCCGGCTCATCGAGCGCCTCGACCTCGCCAAGGCCGTGGGTGGCATCGCCCTCTCACGCGTGCAGGCCGAAACTATCGGCGCCATGCGTCTAATCCAGTTGGTGGGCCTGGAAATGCAGCGCCTCACCAACGAATACAACGCGATCATCGTTGAGATTGAAGAGTTCGAGCGCATCCTAAGCGATCCTAAAGTTATTCTCGGCATGGTCCGCGATGATTGCGTCGAGATGCGAGTACGTTACGATTCACCCCGCCGAACCCGCATCGAAGAAAGCGACGGTGATATTAATATCGCCGAGCTCATCCCCGTCACCGACGTCGCCGTCACCATCAGCCAGACCGGTTACGTGAAGCGCGTGCCGCTTGACACCTACCGCCAGCAGGGCCGCGGCGGCAAGGGCATCCGCGCTGGAGACGCCAAAGACGACGACTTTATCCGCCATGTCTTCGTCGCCAGCACGCACGACGATCTCCTATGCTTCACCAACACCGGGCGTGTCTTCAAAATGAAGGTCTACGAAGTTCCTGAAATGTCCCGCACCTCCGCCGGACGTAATATTATTAATCTGGTCAACCTCGGCAAGGACGAACGCACCTGTGCCTATCTCTCGGTCAAAGACTTTGAGGCAGGCAGCGATTATCTTACATTCGTCAGCTCCGCCGGTATAGTCAAGCGCACCGCCCTCAAAGATTACCGCAACGTAGGTAAATCGGGCCTTATCGCCGTCGGCCTCAAAGAAGGCGACTCGCTCTTGGATGTAACTACCACCGGCGGACGCGACGATCTGCTCCTCGCAACCGCCAACGGAATGGCCATCCGTTTCAGTGAGGAGGACGTTCGCCTCATGGGCCGCCCCGCGGCGGGCGTCAAAGGCATCGAACTTGAAGAGGGCGACCGTGTCATTGGCGTTGTCGCCATTCCCATGGACGTCGATGCCGATGGTGACAGCATCACCAAGGACCCGTCCCTCTGCCTGCTTACGATCACTGATCGCGGCTACGGCAAGCGAACCCCCATCGATGAATACCGCGTCCAGCCCGAGGTTGGCAAAGCCCGCAGCCAATCACGCGGCGGCAAAGGCCGCGCCGATATCAAGACCGGCGACCGCAACGGCCTCTCGATGGCCGCGATGGGCGTCCGCTCCACCGACGATATCGTCGTAATTACCAAAGGTGGTCAACTCGTCCGCACCCCCGCCGTCGAAATCCGCGAGTGCGGCCGCGGCACCATGGGTGTCCGTGTCGTCTCCCTCAACGAAGGTGACAGCGTGGTCTCCACCGCAAGAGTTCCCGAAACCACGATCGTACCTTAACTCGGTCCCCTCGCCCCCGCAGCTCAGCCCGTCCGCGTGTACAGCGCGCAGACTCCGCGCTTTTCTGGCCGGTAATTGCGGTATAACCTGCGCAAGTCCCTGCGCCGGTAGGACGGCACCGCGGGTACACTCACGTGTATCGCCCACTAAACAAAAGCGCGGAGACCCTATGAGCACGATGTCCACCCTCAAGTCCCCATGCCCTGTCTGCGGCTACGAGAATGAAACCGCACTTAGGTGCACCGAATGCGGCTGCGACTTCTCCCAGCTTGTCCCACTACAGGCACGAAGGCTGGTCGTAGCGGGGCTTGTCGCTGCTTGGATGATCT
>Ga0105049_10004564_pt1 | contig 16226 bp, 11 predicted proteins | sample MAT06_FD_78087 | JGI IMG/M metagenome (GOLD analysis project Ga0105049, IMG submission 78087) | Freshwater microbial communities from Lake Fryxell liftoff mats and glacier meltwater in Antarctica - MAT-06 | ecosystem: Environmental > Aquatic > Freshwater > Ice > Liftoff microbial mat | place... | reverse complement strand
TTAAGAAGACGACCCGCGCCGGGACGAAAAAGCAAAATCCGCTTTTGGATTCTATGCCTTTCCGATAAGATCTCTTTATGACTATCGGCATTCCCAAAGAAATCAAAGCCCAAGAATATCGCGTCTCCTTGTTGCCCTCGGCCGCGTATCAACTCATCAAGCGTGGGCACTCTGTGTTGGTAGAGCGGAATGCGGGTATCGGGGTGGGCTTTGACGACGACGACTATAAGGCGGCCGGCGCGCGAATCGTGGATGAACATGCGGCTGTTTTCGCGGAATCCGACCTCGTCGTAAAAGTCAAAGAACCACTGCCCGAGGAATATGCCCTGTTACACAAGGGCCAACTGCTTTTCACTTACCTGCACTTGGCCGCGAATCGCACGCTCACCGAGGCACTCATGGCGACAGGCGCGACGTGTGTTGCTTACGAGACTGTGGAAGTCAATCACCGCCTTCCCCTGCTGGAACCGATGAGTGAGATCGCTGGCAGGATGTCCGTGCTTGTCGGCGGATACTTTCTTGCGAAGCACAATGGCGGGAAGGGTGTTCTGCTCGGCGGCGTTCCGGGCGTGCTACCAGGTAAGGTCGTTGTCATTGGCGGCGGTTCCTCTGGCGTCAATGCCGCTCGCATGGCCACAGGCCTCGGCGCGGATGTAACAATCTTGGAAGTTGACTTCGAGCGCATGCGATTTCTCGACATCACCATGCATACCGCCCACACGCTTTATTCAAGTGAGGCAAGTTTATTGGAAATCCTGCCCAGCACAGATCTCCTTATTGGAGCTGTTCTCGTGCCTGGCGCACGGGCTCCAAAGCTCATCTCACGCGAAATGCTCCGCCTTATGAAACCCCAGAGCGTGCTCGTAGATATCGCTATTGATCAAGGAGGTTGCGTCGAGACTTCCCGGCCAACGACGCACGATAATCCCGTTTTTGTTGAGGAAAACATCTTGCACTATTGTGTGGCAAATATGCCCGGTGCCTACGCGCGCACGGCGACCCTTGCACTCACAAATTCCACCTACCGCTATATCGAGACACTAGCTGATTTTTCGCTCGCGGAAGCGATTCACCGCCAGCCGGGACTGGCCAGTGGTGTCAATATTCACCACGGCGCGATCACCTGCAAAGCCGTTGCCGAGGCGCACAATCTACCCTTCGTGCCCTTCGCAGCATGAGTGACCTCACCGGGCAAATCCAAACCATGGGCCGACAAGCCCGCGCCGCATCACGCGCACTTGCGCAGCTCACGACTTCGAAAAAAAACACGATTCTGCGGGCCATGGCAGATTCGCTGGACGCTTCCGCAGATCGCCTCATTGCCGCAAATGCGCAAGACCTTGATCGCGCCGACGCTGCGGGCCTGAGTGACGCTGCAAAAGATCGCTTGCGCCTCTCGCATAGCCGAATTACCGAAATGGCCGAGGGTATTCGCCAAGTCGCTTCACTGCCCGATCCGGTCGGCGAAATTCTTCGACAGTGGTCGCGCCCAAATGGCCTAGACCTCACAAAAATCCGCACGCCTATAGGCGTCATCGGCATCATCTACGAATCCCGTCCAAATGTCACAAGCGACGCCGCCGTCCTTTGCCTCAAGACCGGCAATGCCGTCATTCTTCGCGGCGGTTCCGAGGCCCTGCAATCCAACCTCGCCATCGCAGAGGCCCTTCAGTGTGGCGGCACGCGCGCTGGCTTACCCGACCACGCGGTCCAAGTGATCCCAAGCACAGACCGGGATGCCGTGCGAATCATGGCGCAGATGAATGAGTGGATGGATCTGATTATTCCCCGCGGTGGCCATGCCCTCATTGAGGCTGTCGTCACGCATGCACGGATGCCCGTGATCAAACACTACGATGGGGTTTGCCATGTCTTTGTGGATGCCAGTGCTGACTTCGATATGGCACTCGCCATCGCGATTAATGCCAAGTGCCAGCGTCCCGGAGTCTGCAACGCCATGGAAACGCTTATCCTCCACCAGAGCATCGCAGCAGATTTTCTCCGTTTTGCCGGACCAACTTTTGCAGAACAAGCCATCGAGATTCGTGCAGACGCCGAAGCTTACGAACTCCTCAACGAGCAAGCTTATCCGCATGTTCGCGCAGCCGACGAGACTGCGTGGCGCACAGAATACCTCGCCCTCATTATGTCCCTACGTATCGTCCCCAACGTGGCTGCTGCCATCGCGCACATTGAGACATATGGATCGCACCATAGTGACGCCATCATTACAGAAGATCCTGAAATGGCCGAACGCTTCCTCCGCGAAGTAGATTCCGCGACGGTTTATTGGAATGCCTCAACCCGCTTTACCGACGGCGGAGAATTTGGCTTCGGCGCAGAAATCGGCATCAGCACAGACAAGCTCCACGCTCGTGGACCCATGGGCCTCGAGGAACTCACCACCTATAAATACCTTATCCGTGGTTGCGGTCAGGTACGGTAGTCGGATTTCAGAAAAGCCGAAAAAAGAGTTGGCGGAGGGGGTTGGAGGTCAACGCGGTGAATCGCCGCCTAATAAATCGTAGGCAAAGGTGGCCTGTTCGATTGTGCCGGACAGTGGGCCGTCGAGCAAAAACAAGTTACTGACCCCACCACTGACTGCAAATTTACCGATGCCACCGACCGATCTTAGGCGTGAGAAGGCGGAGCGAGTTAAGAATTACCAGCAAGGTCGCGCCAGTGTCGGCTAGGATCGCGAGCCAGAGCCCAGCGTAGCCCATGAAGGCAAGGGTGAGGACGACAGCCTTGATGCCGAGGGCGAAAGCGACGTTGAAACGAATGATACCGAGGGTGCGACGACCGAGGAGTATGGTTTCGGCGACACGGGTGAGATCATCATTCATGAGGGCGATGTCCGCCGTCTCGATGGCGGTATCGCTGCCGATGGCACCCATCGCAAAGCCGACTGTAGCGACGGCGAGGGCGGGGGCGTCGTTCACTCCATCGCCGATCATGCCGACGTGAGTGTATTGGATGACGAGCTTGCGGACGTGCTCGACCTTTTGCTCAGGCATGAGATCGCCGATGGCTTGGTCAATTCCAGCTTGTTCGGCAATGGCGCTGGCGGCGCGTTGGTTATCGCCGCTGAGCATGATGATTTTCTCAATGCCCGCGGCGTGGATGAGGCGAAGGGCTTCGCTGACTTCCGGACGCAAGGTATCGGCGATGGCGATGATGCCGAGAATTTCTCCGGCGCAACCTGCATGCGGCGCGTGGCCGATCACGGCGAGTGATTGGCCTTTTTCTTCAATGGCGGCAAGCTTTGCCTCAATCTCCGATCCACAAAGGCCGGTGGCGTGGGCCATCTTGTGATTTCCAATGAAATACTGGTGAGCTTCGATCACGGCGTGGGCACCACGACCGGTCACGGAGGCGTAATCGGTGGCGACCGGGATGGTCAGATTCTTTGCTTTGGCGGCCTCGGTGATGGCGATGGCCAGCGGGTGCTCAGAGTGGGCGTTAATGGCGGCGGCGCGAGCGAGGATTTCATCTTCGGATAAAGCGGAAGTGGAAATAACGGCAACGACCTGCGGTTTTCCCTGAGTTATGGTGCCAGTTTTATCAACGGCGAGGGCGCGGAGTTTCCCGACGGATTCCAAATGCACGCCGCCCTTTACCAACACGCCACGGCGGGCTAGCGCAGTGAGACCGGAAACGATGCTAACGGGAGTGGCTATGACAAGGGCGCAGGGGCAGGCGATCACTAGCAGGACCAGCGAGCGATAGACCCAGAACAACCACGCTTGATCAAAAAACAGTGGTGGAATGAGTGCGACGAGGATGGCGACGAGGAAAACGGTAGGGGTGTAAATGGCGGCGAAACGATCCACAAAGCGCTGCGTGGGTGGTTTGTTTTCCTCCGCCTCACCGACGAGTTGGATGATTCGGGCGAGCGTGGATTCGGAAGCGGGCTTGGTAACGCGAACGACAAGCGAGCCTTCTGCGTTGACCGTGCCGGCATAGACGGGATCGCCGGATTGTTTATCCACAGGCATGGACTCGCCGGTGATCGCGGCTTGGTTGACAGTGGAGTTGCCTGAAATCACTTGGCCATCCAACGGGATGCGGCTGCCGCTTTTTACGAGGATTTCCCAGTCAACGCCGACTTCGGTAACGGGCATTTCCTGCTCACTACCATCGGGATTTCTAACAAGGGCGGTGGCTGGCGAAAGTTTGAGTAAGGCATCGACTGCCTTGCGCGCCCGCCCAGCGGCCCATGATTCTAAAAGTTCAGATAGGGAAAATAGGAAGACGACGCTGGCCGCCTCCGCACCTTGGCCGATGATCCATGCGCCGGTGACGGCCACGGCCATCAACACATTGATATCGAGCCGGAATTTTTTGATTGCCCCCCATGCCGCTGGAAACACTAACAAGCCACCCGCTAGGGTGGCCCCGGCGAAAGCGGCGATGGACATCCACTCGGGATCCAAGTGAAGCCAGTGCAATACCAGACCGATGCCAGTGAGCAGGCCAGATGTGATGACAAGCGTGCCTTGTGGCAAGCGGCCTTCTGTATGGCTGTGCTCGCAGTTTGTGCAGGTGCTATTTGACATAAGAAAATCAGGAAAGCTCCGGGGCTTTTATACAGGAAACGGCCACGGGGTGGAGGATTTCCTTGCCCGGTTGGTCGCCCGCGAGGACGAAGGGAACCATCGCGATGCGTGCGGAAAGCGCCGTAATCATGACCGGCACGAACCACTCTAATGTACCACGGATAATCATTTTTTTGGTGAAACCCTCGCCCTCGTGCTGCATCAAATGGAGTGACTCCCCTTTATGGCTTCAAATTCGGAGTCCGAGTTTATACCAAACCCACTCACACCCGAGCGTTTATTCCTGCCAATCTCCACCGAGGTGGGCTTTCAGGAGATCGCGGTGCTTGGTGATGCGGCCCCGAACGCGCTTTCGCCAGAGTCGGAAACTCGATGGCTTGAGCTCGCGGCGCATGATGTTGATCACGTCTTGCTCAGCGAGGCCGGTGCGCTCTCGGATTTCGTCGAAGCTACAACGGTCTTTCCACGCAAGGCGTATGATGTTGGACGTGACTTCTGGGGTTGCCTTAGGGGTGGAGGACACAGTGTGTACTAGCCAGCCATCACATTTTCGATCGTCGTGGCGTGGGCGGATTCTAGTTCGGAAATTGACCACTCTTGCACTTCGGCTGCGGTAGAAATACGAAGTGCGGGGTGAGTGGTCACGAGTCCCAAGCGCCGAGCGGGAACGCCCCGCCACTCGAGGAGTGAGAGCACGCTGGTGGCGTTGGCGGGTTTCACGGAGATGACAATTCGGGATTGGGATTCGTTGAAGAGCACGACATCCGCCCGCTTTGCTTCGGTGAGCAGGGCGACTTCTGCGCCGAGGGCAAGGCTGCCTGCGAGGCAGGACTCTGCGAGCGAGACGGCGAGGCCACCTTCGGAGCAATCGTGCGCGCTCTGGACGAGGCGCATACGGATAAGAGCACGGACTGCGTTTTGGACAGCGATTTCTCGATCGAAGTCGAGTTGAGGCGGCGGGCCTTCTTTGCGGCCGTGAACCGCAAGGAGATAGTGCGAGGCGCCGAGTTCGTCGCCGGGTTCGCCGACGAGAATAATGACGTCGTCCGCTTGCTTAAAAAACTGGGTGGTGATGTGGGCCACATCCTCGACAAGACCGACCATGCCAACGGTGGGCGTGGGATCAATCGCTCCCTCGGGGCTTTCGTTATAGAGGCTCACATTGCCGCCGGTGACCGGCGTGTCAAAGCGACGACAGGCTTCGGCGAGGCCTTCGATTGCCTCGCGGAGTTGGAGAAAATTCTCTGGCTTGTGGGGATTTCCGAAATTCAAATTATCGGTAACGGCGAGCGGAATGGCACCCGTGCAGGCGATATTCCGAGCGGCTTCGGCAACGGCGATCTTGGCCCCTTCGCGCGGGTCTTGCTTGCAGTAGATGGCATTGCAATCTGTGCTGGCGGCCAGAATTTTATTCGCTTCCCGAATGAGAAATACTGCGGCATCGGAGCCAGGTAGAACCACGGCTCCGAGGCGCACCATGTGGTCGTATTGCTGCCAGACCCAGCGCTTGGAGGCAATGCTCGGGTGGGAGAGGAGAGTCAGTAGCGCGACGTGGCAATCTGCTTCTGCGATGGTAGCCACATCAATTGGGGCCACTGGGACATTAGGTGCTGCTTCACGGGAGTAGAGTGGTGCTTCGTCAGCAAGTTGGCGGGCGGGAATTTCCACCACGATATCATCGCCCTCGCGCACACGCATCATCCCATCATCATTTACGATGCCGACGAGCGCGTAGGGCAGATCCCATTTTTCAAAGATCGCGCGGACATTGTCTTCTTGGCCTTTTTTGACGATGACGAGCATACGCTCTTGTGATTCGGAGAGCAGAATTTCGTAAGGAGACATGCCACTCTCGCGTTTGGGCACAAGATTAACATCAATCTCGACGCCCGTGCCGCCACGGCTCGCGGTCTCGCAGGTTGAGCAGGTGAGGCCAGCGGCACCCATGTCTTGGATTCCGGCGACGCAACCGCTAGCTAGGAGTTCAAGGCAGGCTTCAAGGAGAAGTTTCTCGCGGAATGGGTCGCCAACCTGCACGGCCGGACGATCCTGCTTTGACTCCTCGGTGAGTTCACGCGAAGCAAAAGCGGCACCAGCCAGCCCATCGCGTCCGGTCTCAGCTCCCACGTAGAAAACGGGATTTCCAATGCCGCGAGCGGCGCCCCGTGCGATCTGCTCGTGGCGCAAGACTCCAAGACAAAACACGTTGACGAGGGGGTTTCCAGAATAAGAGTCGTCGAAATAGACCTCGCCGCCGATCGTGGGAATACCGATGCAATTCCCGTAGTGCGCGATGCCGGCGACGACGCCGGCAAAGAGGCGACGATTGGTGGCAGCTTGGGGTGATGTGCCGCGGATGTCCCCAAAGCGAAGCGAATTCATGGAGAACACAGGACGCGCACCCATTGTAAAAATATCTCGAATGATTCCCCCGACACCTGTCGCGGCCCCTTGAAATGGCTCGACGGCGCTCGGGTGATTGTGGCTTTCCATTTTGAAAGCAATCGCCCAGCCATCTCCGATATCAATGACCCCCGCGTTTTCTTCTCCGGCTTTCACGAGGACGCGAGAACCCGTAGTGGGGAATTTTTTCAGCTCTAGCTTGGAGTTTTTGTAGGAACAATGCTCGCTCCACATGACGGAAAACACGCCAAGTTCCGTGAGGTTCGGACTGCGACCGAGGATGCTGCAAATGCGCTCGTATTCTTCAGGTGTGATGCCGTGCTTGGCGATAGTGTCGGGCGTAATCATGGTGAGGCGTGCTTAGCTAAGGAGGCTTTCGAAGAGGGCTCGTCCATCTGTGCTCCCGAGGAGAGGATCGCATGCGCGCTCGGGATGGGGCATGAGGCCGAAGACATTGCCTGCTTCGTTGCGGATGCCCGCAATGTTTTCGAGCGATCCGTTCGGGTTTGCGTCCGCTTGAATGCGGCCCTGCGTATCGCAATAGCGCAGCAGGACTTGGTCGTTCGCGCGAAGATTCGCAAGAGTCGCGTGGTCTGCATAGTAGCACCCTTCGCCATGCGCGATGGGTAAGTTAAGGACTTGGCCCGTGCACGCTGCGCTTGTGAAGCGGGAGTTCCATACCTCCACGCGCACTCCTACGTGACGGCAGATAAAGTGGAGCCCGCGGTTGCGGATCAGCGCGCCCGGGAGGAGTCCGCTTTCGCACAGAATCTGGAAGCCATTGCAGATGCCCACGACCGTGCCGCCCTTGGCCGCAAAGGCTTTCACTGCTGTCATGATTGGAGAGAACCGCGCGATGGCACCGCAGCGTAGGTAGTCGCCATACGAGAAGCCTCCCGGCAAGACCACGGCATCGTAGCCGGCAAGAGACTCATCTTTGTGCCAGACGATTTCGGCGCTGGCACTTGGCAAGGAATTGATCGCAAGAACGCAGTCTTGGTCGCAATTGGAACCCGGGAAACGGACGACGGCAAATTTCATAAGAAGGTTGGCGGCTACGCCTGAATGTGCAGCGTGTAGTCCTCGACCACCGGATTGGATAACAAGTCTGTGGCCACGCTATGCAAGCGTGCCTCGTCCACAGATCCGGATAGTTCGATTTCTATGATTTTCCCAATCCTCACACGCCCAACTCCCTCCACGCCCAGGTGTTTCATTGCCTCAGCAGCGGCGGCACCCGCGGGATCAAGAACAGATGGTTTAGGCAGAATGGTTACGAGAGCTTTCATCCCGCAGAGGCTTTCGTTTCAAGCACGAAGCGACAAGCGGAATTTTTTTCTTTTTCGAGCGATACGCCTCACGAGTTCTCAGGCGAAAGCGGCGGCGGGGTCGCAGAAGCGCGAGCTGTGCGATGAAATACTCCGCCACTACTGAACTGCGTCCATGCCCACCTCAGCCACCCAATCAGCGCAGCCGCCAGCCAAAGAGCCCACACCAACATCAGCAAGCGATACCACCAGATAGAGATCGAGAAGCACCCTACCTCGGGCAGGACACTCTCGCATCGCGCCAGATACCACTGCAACGCTGTGCGTGTCGAGCCGTTGCCAATGATGAACATTTCCGGACTTCCAAGAAGTCCCTCTGCAACAACCGCGATGAAAATACCGAGTGCTGTGGCTGTGAGGGCAATAAGCAAAATTTGCAGCACATTGTATGGCAATGGCGAGAATTTGCGGAAGGATTCCCCTCCCCTCCACGAAAGGAAAAAGAGCCACGCCACGACCAAGAACGCAGCAGCCAAGGGCACTTGCGTGAGGCCGAGCGCGAGCAGCATCCATGAAGTCGTGCTCAGCGGGGATCGGGGAATGCGGCCAAGGATCCATGCGGCGAGAAGGGCACAGATGAGCACTGTCCAGAATCGCACAGCCGGCCCGCGTAGAGGTCCACTCGTCCACAGCACCCAGCGGCTATCGGGCACATTCACGATGCTCGTGATGTTCGCACTCTCGACCGGAAGCGTCACTCGATCCGCAGTGGCTTGTGAGCCAAGCGGGATGTCTGTCTTCCAAGAGAGAGCGATGGATTGTTCGCCTGGACGCAATGGGACGATGATCCCGTCACCGTCCTTCCGAACCGGCAGAGACTGGCCATTTTGCGTGAGAGCGGTAACTTCCGCTGCGGCAGGGAGGCCAATAATAAAGTCTTCACCGACGCTGCACTGGAGCGCAAGTGCGAGCTCTGAGACGCGCTGGCGGCTGCCGAGAGTCGTGGAGTGATTGGCGCTTTGCACGGTAACGGTCGCACCGGGGATAGCGGCCGGGCGACTTATTTTTAGCTCTACGCTTTCGCCTGGCCATGGGTTCCACACGGGCACAAGTTCCGCATTGTTGGGTTCAAAAATGGGCGGTAGGCCGGAGATCGCCACATTCCACACGGGCGAGGCCACGAGGCGCCACCGTTCCACCCAAGCGTCCTCGGCCTTTGTCACAAGCGCAAGGGATTCCACGGGCGTCAATTCACTTTCCCATGTGAATGACGATTCATGCGCCCCGAGCCTCACTTCCACAAGGCCATCAGGTGAGGCTACCACATTTGACGTAAGAATATTTTCTCCACGCAAAATCGGAACGCGCAGAGACATCGCTTTCGGTTCACGCGAGAGGCGGGTCACAGTTGTTCGCACCTGCCAGACGAGACCAATTTCTATGTGGCGATCCACGGCGGCTACGCTCTCAAAATCCTGACGGTCATAACCCGAGCTTCCCGTCACAGTTTTTTCCTTGAGAGAAAAAAAGAGCTGTTGCTCCGGCACACCATCCGGCCGCAATCCCACCACGTTCCAATCCGGCGCATCAATCGTCACTGCCCGCGGCTTGAGAGAAAATCTCCACTCCCACTCCGTCACATCCGCCAGCAAGCCTTCCACCCTCACCTTGTGAACTCCCGGCGGAAGCACAACAAAGAGAAAGCCGTTGACGCGCCGCACCACGGCATCAGCTTTGCCATTGACCGTGAGCGATACCGGCGACCATGACGCGAGTTGCCCGGGCAGCGGCACAGCGGTCTGCAAAGCCGTATGCACCTCCACGTCCATCGCGAGGCGTCTATCTTTGAGAGATAGCGAGACAGCAGAAATATCGGCTGCGTGTGGGTATGCATCTGGTACTACGAGCAGGCGTTCCCGCAGAGTTTGCAGCATCGTTCTATCCGGCATCTGCGCCTGTGCGGATGGCACCGCAAGCCAGAGCGCCACGAAGCAGGCTGCCGCACGCAGGAGCGGCGCGCCAAGACGCCGGGCATTGAGCAAAATTCCCGCCAGCATGAAGACCAAGACCACGCGCAGGATCGTCAGCCATCGTTCTAAGGCCAGCGGGATGAGGATCGGCTGGACTTGCTGAGATTCCTGGACTGGTCCATTCCAGCCATATGAGACCGTGCGCCAGCGCCAATCCGGAACGCCTGGGCCAGTCTGAATACGGGCTTTGAAATCTTGAACGAGATTGCTGCTGATTTCGCGCTTTCGTGAAACAGATTGTGGAGAAGACTCTGACCGGTCCAGATACTCATTTACTGCGTTCGGTGCAGCCGCAAAGCCCACCGCCCCGCCCCAAGCGGGCGCTTCGCTCTCACCTATTTTTTCAAGTTGCGGATAAAGGGCCTGTTGGATTTGACCTACTACAAACGGGACGAGGATAAAAACAAACGCGAGAATCGTGATCCATTTCCATGCGACAATCAGGCGACGTCCCCACCCCGCTGGGACGACTCGCAGGAGTGCAATCGGCAAGAGCAACATAAGCCAGACGAGTCGTGGGGCAGAGGGTTCATGGTATGAAATCGCAAACGCGAAAAAGGCCACGAGGGACGGCCAAAATCCCCAGAGCCGAAAAATCGCCAAGGTGAAAATGAGCAGAAGAAATAGGTCAAGTAACGTCCATGCCGTGAGCCAATCTCCACTCACCCAATCGGCTCCAAAAAGAGCGAAGAGACGCCAGCCGGGCGGGAGATTCAGCGCGACGTTCAAGCCTTCGGAATCCGTCCGCCAGCCAGAAGCGGAAATATGACTCGTATTCGCCGTGCGGCCCGTTGCCTCCAGCTGAATGTCTCGGCTTCGGATCTCCACGCCGGGTGCCTGTGTCTCTGGATTAAGAGTAATGAGAAGTCCTTGGCCTTGGCTGCGCACGGAACCTAAGTCTTGCCCGGCGGCGGCATCCAGTCTCCAGATTTGCTGCATGCTCCCCGAGAGGCGATCTCGGAACGAAAAGCCTTGGCCGTCCTCATCCAGCCAAAGCTCCCGACTAATCGTAAGCGGAGCCGGTCTTTGCAGGCCCATGCCACGCATTCTTTCCTCGATACGAAATGCCGTGGAAGTATCCCAACGATAGACTGGCCACTGACGCCATTTTTCCGGAAACGTCGTCTGCGAGACATCAATCGTCGGTGCACCAATGACATCCACCATACGGAATTCTGGCTTGCTCCCAAAAGCAATAAGCACGTCGGAAACCGCTGGCTGTACATTTGGAGAAAATCGGAACTCTGCCGGGTGATCTAGCCGGAAGGCCGTCAGCCGCACCGTCCACTTCCCCGCGCGAACTTGGGCCTTCATCTGCCCTGCATCATCGAATGCGACTGGCAGCGCACTTTCCACGCTCGACAGTTTCCAACCCAGTGGAAGGACCGCGCCGATTTGTTCCTCGCGATTTTTACCACTTACGATCAATTCGATTTCCGTCATGAGCCACATCGGAATGCCGTCCTCAATGGCCGCATCAATCTTCTTCGAGAGAAAATCTTTCTCGGCCTCGGGAGCCGCTGTCGCACGTTGGAGCCAGAGACGTCCTGCTCCGTCCCACGATGGCGAAGGCACGGGCTGACCATCTAGCGTGAGCGCGAGCAGGCCGATCTCCCGAGGAACGGGCAAATTCTGCGGAATCTGCGCCCACCGCCATTCACCTTCGATGCGATGCGTGCCAATTGGCAGCCTTACACTGGGAACATTTTCGCGGGGAAGGACAGGATGGACGAGGCCATTGACTTTTACGCCCACCGGCCATGCCTCGCTTCCACCCGGTAGCGGCACCCATGCCGCATGGAAAACAGTCACCGAAAAGTCAAATCGCCCACCCGTCGGCACGATCTGCACGACCAGGCGGGAGGGCCAAAGGCTTAGCGGACTCGTCGAATCATTGTAGGGCGTGGGGCAATCACGCATCTCATCGTTCCATAAGGCCCACGTGACCCACGGCTTGAGCAGCTCTGGAATTTCGCGCTCAAGGTTTACCTCTGCTGCTATCGAAACAAGAGGAACAATGGCCAAAAGGCCGATCACCGCCAAACGAAGGCATCGCATGAAAAGAAATAAATGATTTGAAGCCGACTAAAGCGAGCCTTTTCAGTGCCGTTTTGCCCTTGAGAGGATCCTAACGTCATCCGCGCACTCATCCCATATTTTGAAATGCAAAAAAGCCAACCTGTGCCAGTATCTGAAACTCTTACTTGAATGGCGACTTACCTTAATTCCATCGGTGCGAGCGGGCAGGCGGCCACACCTGGCGAACGGCGTTTCGGCGAACGTCTCCGAACCCTGCTTGAGGAAGACTATCTCTGTTGGCACGATGTGCCCATCGGCCCATTGCGTCAGCACCCCGACTTCGTTACCCTGCACCCCAGACGGGGCTTATGGGTTTTCGAAGTCAAAGATTGGCGTCTCTCGACCATCTACGCGATCACGAAGCAAACCGTTGATATTCGCACCGCAGATGGCGCACTCAAAACCGTTGCAAATCCGCTCGAGCAGGCCCGTTCCTACGCCATGGCCATCGTCAATAAGCTCTCGACCGATCCGCAGCTCCAAGATCCATCCAACCGCTACAGAGGAAAAATTTGTTTCCCGTACGCCTACGCAGCCGTTCTCACAAATATCACCCGCCGGGAGCTTGATGGCGCCCTTACCTCTGATGAGCAAGACCTCGTGCTGCCCGCGCGACTGATCATTTGCAAAGACGAAATGACCGAAAGCGCGTCGCCTGACGTCTTTCAGGAGCGTCTCTGGGGCATGTTTCACTACCGCTTCGGCGAACCGCTTACCCTCCCCCAACTCACACGCGTGCGCTGGCACCTCTTCCCGGAAATCCGCATCGCGTCGCACCAAGGCGAGTTTTTTAGCCCCATCCCCAGCCCGGACGTCGAGGAGGCAATCCCTGAGATCGTTCGCGTGATGGACCTCGCGCAAGAGCAACTCGCTCGCAGCCTCGGCAGCGGCCATCGCGTCATTCACGGCGTCGCCGGATCGGGGAAAACGCTCATCCTCGGCTGCCGTTGCCTTCACCTAGCGAAGCAACTTCACAAGCCCATTCTCGTCCTGTGTTTCAACATCACGCTCGCTGCTCGACTCCGCAGCTTTATCTTCGAGAAAAATATTAGCGACCGCGTTCACGTCCACAACTTTCACCAATGGTGCCAAGCTCAATTGACCGCATACCACGTTCCGCTCGCCCCCTCGGAGAAACCCGTCTTTGAGCGGCAGGTGGAATCTGTCATAGACGGCGTCGCACGCGGACTCATACCGCGAGGCCAATACGGCGCCGTGATGATTGATGAAGGCCACGATTTTGAACCCGAGTGGCTCCGCCTCGTCGCACAGATGACCGACCCCACCAGCGACTCACTCCTTCTGCTCTACGACGACGCCCAATCCATCTACCGCAACCGCTCTCGCCTCAAGTTCACTCTCTCCAGCGTGGGCATCAAAGCCCAAGGCCGCACAACCATCCTTCGGCTCAACTACCGCAACACGCGCGAGATCCTGGCGTTTGCCTACGACTTCGCTGCTGCATTCCTCCAGCCCGCCGACGCCGATGAGGACAATATCCCGCTTGTCCGCCCCGAAGCGGCGGGCACGTCTGGTCCCTCACCCGCTTTTCGCAACCATCTCAGCGTCGAAGCCGAGATCCGCTACGCCGCCGCCTGCATCGCCAAGTGGCAGACCGACGGCGTCGCACTGAACGAAATCGCTGTTCTTTACTTTGATGCTGATCACGGACGCCAGCTCACCGACCACCTCCGCTCTCTCAACATCCCATGCCGCTGGATGGCCTCTGCCAACTCCAAGCGCGCTTACGACCCGTCCAAAAACGAAGTCTCCATCCTTCCCGTCCCCAGCAGCAAAGGCCTAGAATTCCACGCCGTCATCATCCTCGGCGTCGGTCACCCCGCGCGCCGCGACCAATCCGAGAGTGACGTCGCTCGCTTGCTCTACGTGGGCATGACCCGCGCCCGTGAGAAACTTCTCCTCACCACTTCTACACCCAGTCCCTTTGCGGACCGCCTCCACGAATTAGCTACAAGCAAGGCCCCCTAGCTGTCCGCGAATTGTGCGGCGCGGCGGCGGAATTAGGCGCCGCATTGGGAGAAGGGGGCTTCGATTATTGCTTTATTGGCGGCCTGTCCGTGCAGCGTTGGGGCGAAGCGCGCGTGACAAAAGACGCCGCCGCCACGGTGCTGACGTGTTTTGTGAATGACGAAAGACTGGTGGATTTTCTTTTCCCGTACTTTTAATCCAGAGAGGGAAACACTCGTGAATTTGCTTTGCGTTACCGGATTATTCGGTTGGAAACAACCAGCGGCATCGCCTTGGATGTGGGGTTGGGAGCACTCAACTTCGAGGTGGATAGTGTTGTGCGTTCCACCTACTGGGAGATAGACAAAAATGATGATGCAGAAACGCGGGCTGCTTTAAATGGTAGAGCCGCGTGGCATCTGCTTCTAGCTGATGGAGCGGTGGTGCCGTTCGTAGAGTTGCCTTACTTTGCCCATCGGCTGGAAACTAGTCGCTCCCGCGATAGGTCGAAATAAAATCCTGCGCGAAGCTCTCGAATGTGCCCGCAATGATGTGCTCGCGGGCTTTTCTCGTGAGGGTGAGGTAGAAGTGCAGGTTGTGCAGAGTGAGCAGGTGGAGGCCGAGGATTTCTTCGCTTTTCACGAGGTGTCGAAGGTAGGCACGCGAAAATTCTGCACAGGGCGAATCTTCAGAAAGCGGGCGCTTGTCTTCGGCATACTGGGCATTTTTCAGGCTAATGGTACCCATCGAGGTGAAGGCCGTGCCGTTCCGCGCGAGGCGTGTTGGCAGGACACAATCAAACATATCCACCCCACGGCGAATCATTTCTAAAATTTGCGGTGGAGTGCCAAGCCCCATGGCGTAGCGAGCGTGGTCATGCGGAAGAAAGGGAATGGCACTCTCGACGGCGCGAAACATTTCGTCCTCCGGCTCGCCGACACTGACTCCCCCGATCGCATAGCCGTCGAAGCCGATCTCGACAAGGCCGCGTGCGCTGCGCTCCCGCAGGTCCGGGTAACCACTGCCTTGCGTGATTCCGAAGAGCAGGGGGCGCGCGTGCGCAGGCTGGGCATCCCACCAAGCGCGACAGCGCTGGGCCCACCGTTGGGTGAGTTCAAGGCTGGTCGCCGCCGCCTCGTGAGTGCAGGGGTGCGGGGGACATTCGTCAAACGCCATCACGATATCTGAATCCAGATCCCGCTGAATTTCCATAGAGGTTTCGGGACCAATGAAGGTGGGCGTTCCATCCAAGTGATTTTGAAAATGCACGCCGGCTTCCGAAATCTTCCGTAGTTTTGCGAGGGAAAAGACCTGATACCCGCCACTATCTGTGAGGATCGGACGCTCCCACTGCATGAAGTCATGGAGCCCGCCTTGCCGCGCGATGAGCTTCTCTCCGGGGCGGACGTGGAGGTGATACGTATTTGCAAGGACCACCTGGGCACCAAGCGATCGCAGGTCGCTCGGGGACATCGCCTTTACGGTGGCCTGTGTTCCTACGGGCATAAAGGTGGGCGTCTGGATCTCGCCGCGTCGTGTCTGCAGCGTTCCCGCTCGTGCGCTTCCACATTGGGTCTCCAGTCGAAATGCGAGGCTCATGGGCGAGATGGTTGGGGCATCTTGAGAAAATCACTCACTTCGCGCCATTGTTTTGGGGTGAGGCTATCTATTGCGTCGTTGTGATCTATTCCCGCCATCATGACGATTTTCTTGGGACCCTGAAGACTTTCATAAAGCCGCCGTGCGCCTGCGGACGGAGTCGTGGCGTCGAATTCAGCGGCGATGATAGCGACTGGCACTTGGATGTTTTTAAGAGCGGCAATCGAGTCAAAACTATCCAGCACCAACAAAGAAGGCAGCCATGGATAATGGTACGCAGCGACATTTCGAATCGAGTCGAAGGGCGTCAATAAAAGCAT
>Ga0105049_10004563_pt1 | contig 16227 bp, 17 predicted proteins | sample MAT06_FD_78087 | JGI IMG/M metagenome (GOLD analysis project Ga0105049, IMG submission 78087) | Freshwater microbial communities from Lake Fryxell liftoff mats and glacier meltwater in Antarctica - MAT-06 | ecosystem: Environmental > Aquatic > Freshwater > Ice > Liftoff microbial mat | place... | reverse complement strand
GGTGCCCAAGGCAATCAAGTTGTCATCTACAGTATGGTGCTCGATACGGAGGACGATGTCGCCATGGTGCTGCCTATCCCGGTGATCCCGGGCCGCGCGGAAGACTCCGCCCGAATTCACCCCGTGGCCTTTGCCGATCCCGCCCTCGATCCAGGAAAAATCACCTTTCCGACTCTGCATGTCCACGATGGCGAGATGCACGCAACAGCGCGACCACGCTCTCTATTGCCAGGCCTCGTCCGCCGACATCAAAATGAACTGGAAGGAGCCCGTTGCGCTGGCTGCGGGATATTTGAACTTGGCGACTCTCCACGGCGCGGTCACCGGAAACGCGCACATCTACAAGCGCTCTTTCCGAGGGGAGTTGGCGAACGAGGAAATCGTGGTCCTGGCGTGAGCGGCGGCGAACCTGCCCCGTGGTCCTTCTCGCTCCAAATTCCCAGCCACCCGCTCTGTGACGATTGACCAATAGATCCGTGAATTTCATTTACTCTCCCCGCGTCACGCCGTAGAGATCGAGATCGATGCTTTGCCCAATTCTAGTGACCTCAAGACCCCGACCTTCCGGGAGGCGTTGCGTTTTTGGTTAAAGCTAGGCTTCATCAGTTTCGGTGGTCCTGCCGGACAGATCGCCATCATGCACACCGAACTGGTGGAGAAGAAGCGCTGGATCGAAGAGCACCGGTTCCTCCACGCTTTGAATTTCTGCATGTTGTTGCCGGGACCGGAGGCGCAGCAACTCGCCATTTACATCGGCTGGCTGCTTCATCGCACTTGGGGAGGGATCGTTGCGGGAGCACTTTTCGTGCTTCCGAGTGTCGGTGTGCTCTGGGGGCTCGCCTATATTTATATGGTGTGGGGAGAGGTAGCCTGGGTGGCGGCGATTTTTGCGGGGCTGAAACCGGCGGTGCTGGCGGTGGTAGTCGCCGCGGTCCTGCGGATCGGCCGCAAGTCCCTCAAAAATGCGGTCATGCTCGGCCTCGCTGCCGCGGCTTTCATGGGGATTTTTTTCTTCAAAGTGCCCTTTCCCCTGATCATTCTTGGTGCGGGAGTGCTGGGCTGGATCGGCAGCCGGGTGTGGCCGGAATACTTCGTCATCGCGCGGGGACACGGGGGAACTCCGGGTGCCCCCTCGGTTGAGGTGATGGAGCCCGGCGGTCCCGCGCCGACCTGGCGGCGCTCGTTGCGGGTCGTGATCCTTTGCCTCATCCTGTGGGCGACACCGATCCTGTTGGCCGGCTCAACCCTCGGGTGGAAGCACACCGTCACCGAGCAAGGACTCTTTTTCTCCAAAGTGGCGATGGTGACCTTCGGGGGTGCCTACGCGCTGCTTCCATCCGTAGCCCAAGCGGCGGGCGAGCAGCAAGGTTGGCTCGCGCCTGCACAGATGCTGGATGGCCTGGGACTCGCGGAAACGACTCCGGGGCCGCTCATCATGGTGGTGCAGTTCGTCGGATTCGTCGGAGCCTGGCAAAATCCGGACGGACTCTCTCCGCTCCTGGCGGCGACGTTGGGAGCGCTTCTGACAACCTGGGTCACCTTTGTTCCCTGCTTTCTGTGGATCTTTCTCGGAGCACCTTACATCGAGCGACTCCATGGGAATGAACGAGTCGCGGGAGCGCTCTCGACGATCACCGCTGCGGTGGTCGGGGTGATCCTCAATCTGGCGGTCTGGTTCGGTCTGCACGTCCTCATTCCCGAGGGCCGGCCCGATTGGACCGGAATCGTGATTTGCGCGGTCGCTCTGCTTGCGATGGTGCGCTGGAAGGTCGACGTTCTCTGGATCATCGCCGCGTCAGCTTTGCTCGGACTCGCCGTCTTCTGGCTGTCGTAGTTGTTCCCGGATGAATCTTTGCCACCATCGCCGAGCTAGAAGGCGCGTGCTCGCTCTCGCCGGGTGCGCGGTGCTTTCGTCAGGATGCGGTTTGCCCGCTAAGTTGATCGAGCTGCCAACCGCCCGCCTCGGCACGGCGATGCTGCAGGGGAACTGGAATTCGCTGGAGGGTCTGCTCGAAGACGCCCTCGTCACCCCGAATCAGGGAGATTCCGCCGCCGCGTTGGCCCGCTTCGTAGCGCGCTGGCGATCCGAACGCGACGCCTCGACGGAGGGATTGGTCGGAAATTATCGGGTGCATTTTGATACGACGAGTCCGAGCACTTGGCTCCCCGGCGATTTTGATCGTTTCTCCCCGGCGGCGAATTTCGTGGTGCAGCGTCTCGAGGCTTTTGGTCGAGAAGGCTCGGGGGCGGCCCTTCTCGCGGAGCGCTCGAATCGCGGCGCGGAAACGATTGATCGGTGGCATCCTCCCGAAGTGGTCTCGCTGCCTGTTAGTGCGGTTCTGGTGAAGGGGCCGTCGTCGGGGACGACCACCGAGGTCGCGATCACCCTCTACGATTCTCTCGCCCATGAGACCGCGCTACTGGATACCCAACCGGTTCCGCTGGCCGCCGATTTCACGGGGGCCTACGCCAATCTATTGTCGCGCGGCAAAACGCTGCTGCGCGGGGAACTCGGCGACCTGCTCACCCCGTCTCCCAAACGAGATCCCCAGGTCTATCTGATGCAGCCCTACGACCCGGACAAAGAGACGATCCTGATGATCCACGGCCTGCTCGATTCGCCCCTTGGTTGGGCCGCGATGACCAATGCCATCTGGGGTGATCCCGTCCTTCGCCAGCGTTATCAGATTTGGCACTATCTTTACAATACCTCCGCTCCGCCCCTCTATTCGGGTCGTCTCTTGCGGGAGCAACTCCACGAACTGCGCGCCAAGTTCGATCCAGATCGGAATGACCGGGCCACCACGGACCTCACCCTGGTCTGTCACAGCATGGGCGGTTTGGTGGCCCGCAGCCTCATCACGGCCCCGGGTGAGGTCTTTTGGAATGCGGCGTTCACCCGACCTCTCGCTTCCCTTACCCTCTCGGATTCAGATCGAACCACACTTATAGACGCGATGTATTGGAAGCCCGACCCGGCGGTGCAACGCGCGATATTTCTTTCTACTCCTCATCGCGGGACCCACTTCGCGGACGGCCCTCTGGGGCGCCTGGGCAAAGCGCTGGTCAATCCACCGGCACCATTTCAGGAGTTTTATCAGCGTATCGCTCGCGACAATCCCGGGATCTTCACGCCCGCCTACGCAGATCTGAGCGATGGCAAACTCGACAGCGTCGGCTCCCTTTCACCCAATCAGGCCACCATCCGGATCCTCCCTGACCTGCCGCTCGGCTACCCGGTGGCCCTGCATAGCATCATCGCCAACAAGGGTCGCCACGGACCCTTGGCGGAGTCGAGCGACGGGGTGGTGCCCTACTGGAGCAGCCATCTCGACGGGGTGGAGTCTGAGAAGATCGTGCCGAGCGGCCATGGCTCCCCCGACAATCTGGAGGCCATTGCCGAAGTGCACCGAATTTTGAAGTTGCCCTGAGCTCGCGGAAGCGCAGAGGTTCGCCCTCGCCCAAAAAGGGGTTGAAGAGAGCGGGAATCCTCACTACTTTCCCGCCCTTCGCCAGATTGAGGCCCTCGGATCACCCCGGGTCCAGAACCTTGGCCAAAACTTCCCCCCATCCATGCTGACCCAGATTCGCCACATTCAGAAGGGCACCCTCATCCTAGTGACGATCGTGATCGTGATCTCGTTCGCCTTTCTTTACTCCGACTTCGATTTTACCCAGGGAACGGTGGGACGTCAAAATTGCGTGGTGAAGGTTTACAATCGTTGCTATCGCCTCAAGGAAGCGCAAAAGCTGGCCAACCATTTCGATGTCGCCCTGCGTCTTGGGATGTATGACTTTGCCTCGGTGCTCTTCGGTGAGGATCGGCGAGATGAGGACCGCACGAATTTCATGATGAGCCTCGTGATCTTGCGGCACGAGGGGGCCAAGCTCGGGATCGAACCCAGCGTGGAGGAGATCAAGGCGGCCATTCCCACGCTGCCCGTTTTCCAGCAGCCCTGGGTCACCGGTGACTTCGTCAAAAACAATGTCCTCGGACCGAACGGCTTCAGCGACGGCGATTTCGCTCAATTGGTGAAAGACTACCTTGTGTTCCAAAAGCTCCGTGAGCTCATTGGCACCGGGGTAAACGTCTCGCCTGCCGAGGTCGAGCAGCGCTATCTTCGCGATCACCAGCGGTATCGTGCGTCCATCGTGCGATTTGATCGGAAAGACTTTGAGTCGAAAGTGGATGTCAGCGCCGAGAAGATCAAAGAATCCTTCGAGGCCAATGCGGAAGATTTCAAATCGGAGCCGAAGCGCATCTTTGAGGTCATCACCTTCACCCCGAAGGCACTTCCCGAAGACGCCACCAATGAGCAGAAAGCGACCGCGACTCGCGACTTCGCCAATGCGGTGAACCGGGCTTATGCGGATCTCGCGGCCGATGGACCTCACTTTTCCGAAACCGCCGCTGCCGTAGTGGGCCTGAAAGACGGCTTCACCGCCACCAGCACCACCACGGCCGCAGTTTCTCCGGCCGATCCTCCGAAGGAAATTGCCGAGAGCGACGAAGCGATCACCGCCATCTTCAGCGATGCCTTGCCGGTGGGCAGTGTCACGATCCCCGTGGGGATCGAAGGAGGCGGATATGCCGTTTACTACTACAAGGAAGACATCGCCCCCGTTCCGCTCACGCTTGAGCAGGCGACCCCGGCGATCAATGAGGCGATCCTCAGCAAAGAGTCCAACCGCCTCGTCAAAGAAGCCGCCGAAGCGGCCCGAACCAGTCTGAGCGATGCCTTGGCCGCGGGCAAGGACCTCGCCGCTGCCGCCGCCGGCGCGAGTGTCTCTCCAGTCGATCTGCCCAATTTCTCCGCCGCCGAACCGCCCGCTGAGGTCGAAGAAGCCAGCCTCATCGTCGAAGCTGTCACCGGGCTGGATGAAAATCAGGTCTCCACTGTCGTCGAGCGTCTCGGAGGCGCGGGGTATCTCATGGTAGCTGTTTCCAAAATCGAACTTTACGAGAACGAAAACGAGGAGTCGGAAAAGCGGACCCTCGCGGCAGAAACGGAGAATAAGCTGCGCAATACGCTGTTCACCTCTTGGTTTAACCAGCGCCGCAAGGAGTCGGGATCGGAAGTTCCCACCTTTGGCACCCCCATGGTGGAGGAGCCAGTCACTCCCGAGTCGTGAACGATCCCCTCGACGATCTGTTTGACGACGCCAACGGGCATCTCGCCTTGGGAGATTTCCCGTCGGCGGTCGCCGGATACCGGAACTGTGTCGCGCGGGATCCCGGGTTTTTCGATGGGTGGCACGCTTTAGGCATGGCCCTATATAAAACCGGTCAAATTCGCGAGGCGATCGGGGCCGGGCTTCAGGCGACCACTCTGCGCCCCAACGATCTCCTCGCTTGGACCGCGCTCTCGCAGATGTATGTGAGCGACGGCCAGATCGCGGAAGCGGAGGACGCGAAAGGAAAGGCCCGCATCTTGTCGCTGGGAGGTCGGATCGTGCGCGAAGAGCCGCCCGCACCGAGTCCGGAGTGAACGTATCCGGGGCCTTTCGCCGGCCTTGTGCCGCACTCCTGCGAATTGCCAGAACCACCCGGTCCTTCCCCCGGGAAGGGCATCCCCTGGGGTTGCGGAAAACTCAGTCACTTGAGTTTGAGTCAGTTAGAACAAGCCTTGGCGGACGAAAAAACGCTCCGAAATCTGCTTTCTTTGACCAATTATCGCGATTTTCCGGGCAAAGTTTCAATTTTGGCACGCGGGGTGCTTTCCAGTCTTGCGAACCTGTGAGCAAGGGTCTCATGACGAGACGCTTGTGAACAAAACCAAACAAATATGAGATATATATTCAACCTGAAAACACTATTGCTTGCTGCCATCGTGGCGGTGCCGCTGCTGTTCGGGAACCTCGTCGTGGCCCAAGACGCCGCGCCGGAAGCTCCCGCTGCTGAAGCTGCGATTCCCTCCTACGAAGATTTTGCAGCCGGCCCCGACTACGCCGTGTTCACGATCAACAACCTCTGGATCTGTCTCGCGGCAGGACTGGTGTTCATCATGCACCTCGGATTTTCATCGCTCGAGTCCGGGCTTTGCCAATCGAAGAATACCGTGAACATCCTTTTCAAGAACGTCTGGATCGTCACAAGCGGTATCCTCTTATACGCTCTCTGGGGTTTCAATTCCATGTATCCAGGTGCTGGAAATGGAGCGATCGAGGGCTATTTCGCCATGGGAAGCTGGTTCGGCCAATCGCTGGACGATCCTGCCATGACTACGAATGCCTACAATGCCGGCTACACGTGGTGGGGTGACTTCCTCTTCCAAGCCATGTTCGCTGCGACCGCCGCGACCATCGTATCTGGTGCTGTGGCGGAACGCGTCAAGCTTGGCAAATTCATGATCTACTCGGTGCTGCTCGTTGGCTTCGCTTACCCGATCTCCGGATATTGGCAGTGGGGTGGTGGCTGGCTCAAAGCCATGGGCTTCTACGACTTCGCCGGTTCCTCCGTTGTTCACGCTTTCGGTGGCTTCGCGGCTCTCGCATGCGTCCTCATCCTCGGCCCTCGCAAAGGCAAATACACGGCGGATGGCGTCAAGCCGATTCTCGGACACAGCATGCCTCTGGCCGTGATCGGTGTGTTCATGCTTTGGCTCGGTTGGTTCGGATTCAACGGCGGCTCCGTTCTCAGCGCCGATCCGAAATTGGTGTCCTTCGTGCTCGTGACGACCTCCTTGGCCGCCTGTGCCGGAGCCGTTGGTTCGATCGCGATCTCGTGGATCGTTCTCAAGAAGCCGGACCTCTCCATGGCTTTGAACGGCATTCTCGCCGGTCTCGTCGGGATCACTGCGGGTGCGGATTCGGTCAGTGAAGCCAGCTCGGTGTATATCGGTCTGATCGCCGGTGTGCTCGTGGTCTTCTCCATCATCTTCTTCGACAAACTGAAGATCGACGATCCAGTGGGCGCCATCTCGGTCCACGGTGTTTGTGGTGTTTGGGGAACCCTTGCCGTCGGTATCTTCGGTTCGGTTTCCTTCGTGACCCAGCTGATCGGAACTCTCTCCATCGGTGCGTTCGCCTTCGTCTTCTCCTTCGTGGTGTTCTCCATCTTGAAACTCCTCGGCGGTGTCCGGGTCAGTGCGGAAGAGGAAGCGGAAGGTCTCGATGTGGCCGAGCACGGTGCTCCCGCTTACAACATCTGATGTTTCCGAGTTACGCCCTTTCCTAAACTGAAGGGCGGTCTATTCACCAAAGCGGCAGGGCGGGAGTCCTGCCGCTTTTTTGTCACTTCAAATCCCACCCGGAAAAGCTCGACAGCTTCCGCCCGAAATCCTATATTCGCCCCGTGCAAGAATACGCCTACATCCACGACGAGGACGACATCCCGGCAACCTTTCTGGAGGTTCCCTTTCTCGAATCCTTTTCCAAGGAGCATCTCGATCAGGTGCTCCACGCCTCCGCTTTCATCGAGTGCGATCCGGGCGATGTGGTGATCGCCGAAGGAGACGAGGCCTCCCGGATTTTTATCCTTCTGGCCGGCGAGGTTGCGGTCATGAAAGGCGGCGACCAACTCGTCACCATGGACCAGACTGGAGACATCTTTGGCGAACTCGCCGCGTTGGCGGATGAAGTCCGGTCCGCCTCGGTCGTCGCGGTGCGCGACACCTTTTGCCTTGCGGTGGATCAGCGGTTCCTTGAGGACGTGATGCCGAAGGCGGACAATCCCCGCTTCTACGCCTCCCTTTACGAGTTCATCGCGAAGCTGACAACCAAACGATTGAAGGCGACCTCGGCCTACCTGGCCAAAATCGACTTGGAGCTGCGCGATCTCAAGGCCCGGCTCGCCGCGAGCTAGGCGGGATTCACTTCCCTTTTCTCCCGAGGAAGATTCGGTAGATCAGCAGCAACAAAACGACGCCACCAACGGAGACGGCCAAGCTGGGCAAATCGAGAGAACTGCCGGCCTGCGGAGTGCTGATGTTGAGCAGTCCGGCGACATACTTGCCAAGCACGGCCCCCCCGATGCCCGAAATCGTTGTGATGATGCACCCGCCGGGATCTTTGCCGGGCATCAGAAATTTCCCCAAAGCTCCCGCGACGAAGCCCACCGCAATCGTGATCAACCAACTGATGGTGTAAATATCCGAATACGGGGGGGATAAGTCGAGCGACAATTCGGAAAAAGATCGCAAGATTCCAGCCATGCCCGAGTCCAGTTCCGAACCCCCGCCACGTCTTTTCAAGGATCGCTTCGGGGCGGCCGCTGCGCGGCAGCTCGGGCAGCAGGTGCAGGAGACCTGGCCCGCTTTTCCCAGGGAGCGTTTTGTGAAACTCGCTACCGCCGGACTCGAAGCGCTGGAGTTTCACGCCAGGATTCAACAATTTTCCGGCGCTTTGCGGGACACCCTTCCCTCTGACTACGAGGAGGCCATTGGAATACTCGTCGCCAGCCTGCCGAGTCCCTTGGAGAATGAGGAGGAAGTCTCATGTCTCTGGCTCCAGTGGCCGGTGGGACAATTCATCGCCAACCATGGGACCGGACATTTTGCGGCCTCCTTTGAGGCGATGGAGGCCCTGACCCAGCGGCATTCAGCCGAGTTTGCGGTGCGTCCATTACTGGCCGCCGAGCCGGAGCGCTCCGTCGCCCGACTGCTCGAACTCACCCGGCACCCAAGCTTGCACGTGCGACGCTGGTGCTCCGAAGGATCCCGCCCTCGGCTGCCGTGGGGGCTGCGTCTCCGGCATTTTTGCAAGGATCCGGCTCCGCTCTGGCCCATCCTCGAAGCACTCCGCGACGATCCCAGTCTTTACGTGCGCCGGTCGGTGGCCAATCATCTTAATGACATCGCCAAAGATCATCCTGACGCGGTCGTGGCACGCTGCCGCGAGTGGTTGGTGGATGCGACTTTAGGACGCCGCTGGATCGTGGGTCACGCGCTGCGTTCCCTGATTAAAGCGGGTCACCCCGGTGCCCTCGAACTTCAGGGGTATCGGGTGCCCCAGGATCTTACGGTCTCGTTCTCGATCCAGCCCGCCCGGGCCCGCGTCGGCACAACTTTCTCGTTCGAGCTCGCTTTCACTTCCCGAAGTTCCCGAAATCAGGCGATCATGGCGGATTTCGCCGTTCACTTCGTCCGCAAAGGAGGCCGCGCCTCTCGAAAGGTCTTCAAAGGAGTGACCTTCGATCTGGAGGGGGGGTGCTCCCGCATCGTCATCAAAGCACTACCGATCCGCGCCACCACGATCCGGGCGCTCTACCCCGGGGTGCATCGCGTCGAAGCTCAGATCAATGGCCTGACCCTCGCCGAAGCGGCATTCGATTTGGTCATGGTGTGAAGGAAGCCCCCGATCTCGGCGTTTCCTCAGTCCGGATCCAAGAATCCCGGTTGAGAACAGGGCGGAAACGTGTAGGGAAAGAGGGCCTTGGCCCTGCCGCACTCCTCTCAATTTCCTCATGAAAATCAAAGCCTTCCCCGCTCTCGTTCCCAGTTCCGGATCCGCCGAAAAAATCGCCTCGGTGCCCTACGATGTGGTCAATACCGAAGAGGCGCGGGCTCTGGCGGAGGGCCGTCCCCACAGTTTCCTGCACGTGGTCCGGGCGGAGATCGATTTCCCGGTGGGAACCGATCCATACAGCGAGCCGATCTATCAGAAGTCGCTGGAGAATTTCACTCGCTTGCAGCAGGACGGCCTGCTTGTCCGCGAGCCGGAGCCTTGCATCTATCTCTACCGCCAGATCATGGGCGGGCACAGCCAGATCGGGATCACCCTTGCCTGCCATATCGAGGATTACGAGAACGACATCATCCGCAAACACGAAAAAACCCGCAAGGTCAAAGAGGACGACCGCACCCGGCTCACCGACGTTCTTAGCGCGAATACCGGACCGGTTTTCCTGACCTATGAGGATGTCGCGGCGGTGGATTCCTTCGTCGCAGCGTGGTTGGCGGCCCATGAGCCGACCATCGACTTCGTGGACCATGTCTCCGTGCAACACACCGTCTGGCGCGTCGCCGAGTCCGAGGCCGGACCGGTCCTGGGTGCCCTCAAAGAGGTGGCCCTTTCCTATGTGGCCGATGGTCACCACCGCAGCGCGAGCGCTGCCCGGGTCGGCAAGCAGCGCCGCGAAGCCAATCCCCATCACACCGGCGAGGAAAGCTACAATTGGTTTCTCGCCGTGATGTTTCCGGCCTCCCAGCTCCGCATCCTTCCCTACAACCGAGTAGTGCGGGATTTGGGAACGCTCTCGACCGATGGATTTTTGCAAAAACTCTCCGAGAACTTCCACCTCGATTCGAACGGGCAAAAGGTGCCGACCGAGCCGATGTCGGTCTGCGTGTATCTGGCAGGCCAATGGCACACGATCCACTGGACGGGGGTCGCGAGCGAAGATCCGGTCGATGCCCTCGATGTCTCCGTCCTGCAGGACTGCGTCCTGGCGCCCCTTTGTGGCATCGGCGATCCACGGACCGACGAGCGGATCGACTTCATCGGCGGCATCCGCGGGACCGGCGAACTGGAGGCCCGGGTCGATGGCGGGGAGTGGGCGGTGGCCTTCTCGATGTTCCCGACCACGGTCGATCAACTCATCGCGATCGCCAATGCGGGTGCCATCATGCCGCCGAAATCGACTTGGTTCGAGCCGAAGCTGCGCTCCGGCCTCTTCATCCACACCCTCGACTGAGCGGCGGAAACCTTTTAGAACGGCGGTTGGCCGCCGCCTTCCTCGCTGGCGTCTTCCATTTTTTTCAGGACGATCGACATGTCTTCGACCGCTTCCCAGACGTGCCAGGCAACATAAATGGGCGCTTCCGCTTGCACCGCGAGGGCGATGCTGTCGCTGGGGCGCGCGTCCATCTCGATGATCTTGCGGTCATACAGCTCGTTTTCCGCAGTGATGACGAGACGGGCGTAGTAGACCGTGTCGGAAAATTCGTTGATGACCACCCGATCCACCCGGGCTCCGAGGGCGGTTAATACATCGGCGAACAAGTCGTGGGTCTGCGGGCGCGGCTTGGGAGTGCCGTGGAGGAACATATTGATCGCAGAACCGACCGAATGGTCCACGTAGATCACGAAAACCTTTTCGTCGTTCCCGATGAAAATGGCGGACCCGGCACTCGTGGCGAGCACATTCTTCACTTCCACTGCAACGACGGATTTGTCCATGATCGAAAGGTCCCGAAAAGGGGGGGAACCTCCCGCACTATCGGGGGGGCTGGGTCATTATGCAAATGGGAGCGGCGCGCGGCAAGTTTCCGTTTCGTATTCATGCTCCCTGCGCCGCGTAAGCGCGATGCTCCGCCGCCACCGCGATATATTTCTCCGCCCACCCTCTCAACTCCTCCTGTTCGACCTCAGTGAGGGTCCGTACGATTTGGGCTGGAGTTCCGAGGACCAGCGAACCCGGCGGCACGATCATTCCTTTCGGCACCAGCGCCCCTGCCGCGACGATGCTGCGGCGACCGATGACGGCTCCATCCATCACGATGGCACCCATGCCGATCAGCACTTCGTCTTCGATGGTGCAGGCGTGCAAGAGTGCCCGATGCCCGACCGTGACATACTCCCCGACCACCGTCCCACGGTCGCTGGCGAGGTGCACGATCACGCCATCCTGAAGGTTTGAACCCGCGCCGATACTGATGGGAAGGAGGTCGGCCCGCAGGATGGCACCATACCAAATGCTGGCTTTTGCAGCGACCGTGACCTCGCCGAGGAGGACGGCTCCAGGCGCCACGAAGGCTTCGGGATGGACCTTGGGAATCGACTGAAGAGACGGACAAAGAGGGGGCTGCATGAGGGAAGTTCCTCCAGAATCAACGAAAAAATGATTAAAAATATCGATATTTAATGCTTGCTAAAGGTTTTTTTCCTCCTTACTTCATGGTTGATACCTGTCCTTACTGCTGATCTGGTGGCGAATAAACGCCGCCGGGTCCGTGGAAAAGGACTTCACAGAACCACCCACTCAACTTACCAATCCGCCATGAACAAGGGAGAACTTATTGAAGCCGTGCAAAAGTCACTCGGTGACGACACCACGAAAAAAGCCGCCGAAGAAGCCGTGAAAGCGGTTCTCGAAGCAATCGCCGTCGGCGTGAAAAAGGACGGTTCCGTCCAACTACTCGGTTTCGGAACATTCGAAGTGCGCAAGCGCGAGGCCCGCACCGGACGCAATCCGAAAACCGGCGAGCCGCTGAAGATCGCTGCTTCCAAAACAATCGGATTCAAGCCAGCTGCCGCCCTCAAGGGTTCGCTCTGAGACCTTCGAATCCTCATTGATTTCGAAAAACGCGGCAGGCTACTGCCGCGTTTTTTTTGTGTCAGCGGCACATCACAGTGGCACTGGGATCGCCTCGCACTGCTTCCGCCAACCGGGAAAATTCCATTTGTTCGGGAACCCGGCGCATTGCTCCGGTTTCACCGCCTGGATGCGGCAGGTGTTGCGCCCCTCAAGGAAGACGCAGGCTCCGTCCGGTTTTTCGATCAGGGTCAACCCGATCCGGTTGCGTCGCAGAATGGTGTATTCGTCGATGAATTCCGGGACAGGAATCCCTAGATGATGTGCGATGCGATCAACCTCTTCGTCGGAAACCGGCACTTCGCCCCGCCAACGGCAGCAGTTCCCGCAGCGCTGACAGACGAAGCGGTGGCCTTCAATCATATCGTGGAGCATCATGCCGATAAGATGGCGGGTGAACGTGATTTGTCACCTTTTTGATCGCCGGACAGACTGATCTGCGCCGCTTTGCGCCAAAACAAGAGTTTCAGGGAAGCGAAAAAATAGGCTGCGAACAAAGTCAAGGCCTCGTATGCTTGCGCGCCTTCCCTGTCCGTGGAACGACCGTATTTTCGAAACTTCATGATTCATAAATTATTAAGCGCTTTTTCCAGCGATATTGGCATCGACCTCGGAACGGCGAATACGTTGATCTACGTTAAGGATCAGGGGATCATCCTGCGGGAGCCCTCGGTTGTCGCGGTGAAGGCCGGAACGAATGTGGTCCTCGCGGTGGGCGACGATGCGAAGCGGATGCTCGGCCGCACCCCCGGCAACATTGTGGCGGTGCGTCCCTTGCGGGATGGTGTCATCGCTGACTACGAGGTGACGGAGGCGATGCTGCGCTATTTTATCCGCAAGGTGAAGACTCATCGGAATTGGTTGCGCCCACGGGTGGTCATCGCGGTCCCTTCGGGCGTCACGGAAGTGGAGAAGCGCGCCGTCACCGAGTCCGCCGCTGCGGCCGGGGCCAGGGAGGTCCACCTCATCGAGGAACCGATGGCGGCGGCGATTGGAGTGGGCTTGCCCATCCAGGACGCGGCGGCCAACATGATCGTCGATATCGGCGGAGGCACCACGGAGGTGGCGATTATTTCGCTCTATGGCTTGGTTTACAGCCGCAGTGTGCGGGTGGCCGGAGATGAGCTCGATCAGTCGATCATCGACTTCATGCGCCGGGTTTACGGCTTGGTGATCGGCGAGCGCACCGCCGAGGAAGTGAAAATCCGCCTTGGTTCGGCCTATCCGCAGGCGAAGGAAATTTCTGTCGAGGTCAAGGGCCGCGACCTCATCTCGGGGCTGCCGAAGACGATCAAGGTGCTATCGACCGACATCCGCGAAGCGATGGCACAGCCGATCCACATCATCGTCGATTCGATCCGCGCCACCCTGGAGCGTTGCCCCCCGGAGTTGGCTGGCGATCTGGTGGATCGTGGGATCGTCCTGACGGGAGGTGGAGCCCTCCTCCGCGGCCTCGACACGCTGATCACCGAGGAGACGGGTCTCCCGGTTCATGTCGCCGAGGACCCTCTCAGTGCGGTGGCGGAAGGCACCGGCAAATTGCTGCACGAGCTGAATTTCTTGAAAAAAGTGGCCCCTCGCTCGCGCGTCTGAGCCTTGACCGCTCTCCTGTGTGATCCCGTGCGTTCCCCATGAGCCGATTCAATTTGTTTTTTGTGTTCGCCTTCGTCGGGCTGGTGGTGTGGGTGACCTTGTTTTCCCCCCGTCTCATTGGCAATATCCAGGAGGGAGCCCTCGTGATTTTCAGGCCTTTCATGGAAGCTTCGGATCGACTGGAGGAAGAGGTGGGTGACCTGGGAGAGGAGCCGGTGACGCAGAGCGAATGGCGCGAGCGGATTCTGGGGGTCGAGCGGGAGCGGGACCAACTACGCCTTGAGGTGACTCAGCTCGATGAAATTCTCAATGAAAACAATCAGCTCCGCCGCGCCTTGCAATACACGGAGCGCTCGCCTATCTCGCTGGTTGCCGCCCGGGTGGTTCATCGCAAGCCGACGGTGTGGCATCACACGGTGTTGATCGACAAAGGGCGAAGTGAAGGCATCGAAGTGGACTTTCCAGTGGTAGTCCCGGTGGGTGAGGAGACCGCGCTGGTCGGCAAAGTCTCGGAGGTGGTCGGCGAGCACAATGCGGTGATCATCCTGTTGATCGACGAGGTTTGTCAGGTCTCGGCGAGACTGGACGGGACCCAGGAGCAGGGGATCATCAGCGGCGAACGCGGAGCCATGCGCCTGCTGCCCAGTCTGCGTTTGAGGTATCTGACCAAGGAATCGGGAGCCTATCCGGGAATGAAGGTGTATTCTTCTGGAGCTGGTGAACTCTTTCCGCCGAATCTTCTGATCGGGGAAGTGGTTCAATTCGACGTGGGCGTCATCGATGCCGAGGCTCTCGTGATTCCGAGCGTCGATTTCTCCAGACTCAAGGACATTTTCGTGCTGCTTCCGCTCAAGGGGACGGAGGAAAGCGACGATCCGGTCGAGATCCCCACCCGTCCACTCCCCGCGCCCTCGCTATGAGATTCCTGGGATTTTGCGCCGTGCTCCTCGTAGGATCGTTTTTTGCCCAGGAATTTGTTCCGGTGCTTATGTGGGCCTACGCCGCGCGGCTCTTGCTGGTGCATACGGTTTTCTATTGCGTTGCTTTGGCAGTCCCGTTCCCGGTGATGCTGTTTTTCGCCGCCATCGCCGGATTCTGTTGGGACGCCCGCTTTCACGTGCCGGTGCCACCGCTCGATGCCATCACACCCGGTTTGTTGAACTCGGAGCTGCCGTTCGGATTCAGCATGTTTCTTTTTGCCCTCCTGGGTTCTGTGATCCAAGGGGTACGCCCTGTTTTCCGCAAAGGGCGCTGGGAGCTGCCCATCATTCTGGTCTCGGGCTGCATCGGCCTGGGAATGCTGATCGAGCTGCTGGTGATCAGCTTCCAGCGGGGCGAATGGCTCTCGCCAGCCGAATTCTGGTGGAAACTGCTGCTGACCGCGATGTTTTCCGCTCTGCTTTCGCCGTTTTTGCTGCTACTGTTGAGTCGGGTCGCGAACCGGACGAGATTTCGTCTTTGGGTGGAGGGGCTTCAGCGCCGACAACGCTACGATGGAGAATCACTATAGAATCCGACTCTATTTCCTCGCCCTGCTGGTGCTCAGCGGGGTGGGAGTGCTGGGTTATCGGCTCTTCCAGATTCAGGTGGTGCAGCATTCCTATTACGCTGCCCGCGTTCCCGGGAGCAAGTTCGAGTCCGTCCGCATTCCTGGGATTCGAGGGGAAATCCGGGATCGCAACGGGGTGACCCTGGTGGACAGCACTCCTACCTACGAGCTTCGGCTCGACCTGCGAGAGATCGTGGCCACCTATCGGAAGACGCATAAGGAACTCCCCTCCTACACCTGGGAGCGGTTCGACAGCTACGGCCAGCGGGAGAAAAAGACCGAGACCGACATCGTGGCCGTGGTCGCGGACACTGTTTTCGTCGAGCTTAGCAAGTTGGGCCTTCTCGCCGACTACAGTGCCAATTCCATGAGGGTGCACTACCGGACTACCAAAGGGATCGTTCCCTTCACCTTCCGGCGCGATCTCAGCTTCAAGGAGTTCGCCCGCTTCGCGGAAAACAACGTTGGAGTCCCCGGAGTCAGCGTGGCCCGGGTCGGGCGTCGCCGCTATCTCTACGACTCACTCGCCTGCCATACGCTGGGTTACATGAACCTTTCGGACATCGATCAGGTTCCCTCCGAACAGCGGAACGAGTTCAACTATTACGTCGGCGACGATTACGGCGTCATGGGCGTGGAGAAAACGATGGACCGTTATCTCCAGGGCAAGGCGGGCAAACTCATCATCGAGAAGGATGAGAAGGGCAAATTCGTCGGCGAAGTCAGCAGGACCGAGGCGCAGCCGGGCGGGGATGTTTATCTCACGATCGACGCGCGCATTCAATACATCACCGAGCAAAGTTTGCGTCAGATAGGGCGTGGTGCCGCCGTC
>Ga0105049_10004561_pt1 | contig 16232 bp, 9 predicted proteins | sample MAT06_FD_78087 | JGI IMG/M metagenome (GOLD analysis project Ga0105049, IMG submission 78087) | Freshwater microbial communities from Lake Fryxell liftoff mats and glacier meltwater in Antarctica - MAT-06 | ecosystem: Environmental > Aquatic > Freshwater > Ice > Liftoff microbial mat | place... | reverse complement strand
TTCTCCATCGCTCAGATATTCAAATAGGCTTAGAAACTCTCTATGGTCGGTCGAGGATAGGGCTTCTGCGATTTTACCAGAAGATTTTACAGTAAGGGGGGCTTTGCCAGAATCGGTTTTCAGACATTGGAAAAAATATTCACTGAGTGTCGTTTGGCAAATAAACAAACGGGTTTCTGGTATTTCAAGCAAAAGTGATTCAAGAAGATCAGTCTTTGTCCCCTTGTAATATTCTACAAGTATGGAGCTATCTAAGAAGACCCTATTGCTCATAAACCTCAGTTTTTGTTGTAGAAATATTAGGGAATTTGGCCTTGCCTTTAAACTTCAACGCAGTTTTCAAGCAGTCAGGCATTGTATTGGTGGCCTTTTTTGTGACATTTTGTGCATCATGTCCGTGTTGCCTAAGCAAGAGGAATTCAGCGTATGCCTCCAACATTGCAGTGTTTTCGGGGGTCAATTGACCAATCAATTGGGACAGTTGCAAAGCGCTAGTCATGATTTTCAAATTTTGAATACAAAAATAGGACATTGTTTTTATATCACTTAAACAAACATTCCGCCTGCCGCATCAGCAAATCCACTTGTTGCACATCATAATCGTCGAAGCCCTTGCTCCAAAGGATGCGGAGTTTGTCTAGTCCATTGCGGCGTATTTTTTTCAGCGCTTCAGGGTTAAGTGGATATTGAGCATGAAAGATAGAAGCATCGTTGTCTGGACTAAAAACGCCGTCGTCGGCAACTGCATTTTGTAATTCAAAAGTGCTGCCGTCGAGGAATTTGAGCGTGGCAACGCTGTTTTTTTCCAAACGGCCAAAAGCCTTGCGAGCATTCGGGTCGTTGATCTTAAAGGTCAGCAGGAGCGTGGCCTTGGTTCCGGTACTGGCAAGTGCGGCTTCGCAGATGACGTGGGTTTTACCTTGCAAATAAGTTTTAAGGGCGGGATTGGTGTAGCGAAAAAGTTCGGCATGCGCCAACGCTCGGGAGATTTCGCCTGAAAACTCGTCGCGGCTGCTGGAAGCGATCACGCAGGGGGGGATAGGAGGGGCGAGCATTACATCGGCAGCAGCGCTGTATTTTTTTGTGGTAGATTGGGGTCCTTGTTTGGCTTTCTCTTTATTTTCTTTTTTGGGTTCATTCGTTGCAACAGCTTCATTTTCAGGTTTTTCGCCCACCTTGATCGAGTCCTCGGCGGGTAAGGGTGGGTAAAGATCGTCGTATAACTGAGTCACTAACTTCCATGCTTTGGGAAGGTTTTTGCGAATAGCCAGACTGTCCATATCTGTCAGATCGCTAAGCTGTTCGGCTTTTTTTGCCCGTTCTGAAAGTTTGGATGCTTTTTTGTAACGGGCATTTGATTGTTTTAGGGCCGTTGAAAGCGAATCATTAAGGGCTTTGGAAGAAGTTGTATCTTTCTTGGCTGCAGCGAGGATAGTATCTGCCTGCGTAAAGTTTTCATTGGCCGCGACCAATAACCTGCTCGTGACGTAGGACAAATATTGTGCTGTCTGAAAAAGATTGCTGTCAATGCGAAGCAATTCGGCATGGCTCAGGCTGTCCAAAGGTGGCAACGCTTTCGGACGAGTCTGGGCAAAAATCGAATTTTGGGCAAACAGAAATTGAATCAGGAGGGCAAACAAGCCTATTCGGATACGAGAATGCATTTTTGTCTATTTTTGGGCAAAAGTAAGCGGGGTTTGCGGTTTTTCGCCCCCGCATTTTTTTAACTAACTTTGTTTATGAAATTCCTTCTCACGACATTAACCATTACCACCATAACCCTCCTGCTTTCTTGCGACACAGGAACCAAAGCCCCAACCAACCAAACCATGGATTTCAAACAGATCCCAGTGACCTACCCCGCTACGCGGAAAGACACGTCCGTGACCGACAATTACCACGGCACCACAATCAGCGACCCCTACCGATGGCTCGAAGACGACCAAAGCGCGGAAACCAAAGAATGGGTAAGTCGCCAAAACATCGTTACCAATGGCTACCTCAGCCAAATCCCCTACCGCGACAAGGTAAAAGCCCGACTGGAACAGATTTTTAACTATGAAAAGTATGCTCCACCCTTCAAGGAAGGCGGCAAATATTACTTTTTCAAAAATGACGGCCTGCAGAACCAAAGTGTCATGTATGCGCAGGACAATCTCAACAGTCAGGCCGAAATCGTGCTTGACCCCAACAAATTCAGTGCTGACGGCACTACTTCGCTGGGCGAATTGGACTTTTCCAAAGATGGCCGATACCTGGCCTATTCCACTTCCGTGGGCGGCTCAGATTGGCGCAGCATCGTGGTCAAAGACATGAGCACGGCTCAGATGCTGCCGGATGAAGTCAAATGGGTCAAGTTCAGCGGAATCGCCTGGCAGGGCGATGGGTTTTATTACACCCATTTCCCTGAACCCAAAAAGGGCGACGAACTGACGGCTGCCAACAAACTGGGCGCAGTTTATTTCCACAAACTGGGCACGGAACAATCTGCCGACAAATTAGTGTACGCCGACAAAGCGCATCCCGACCGTTCATTTGGTGGCGCGACCACCGACGACGAGCGTTTCCTGATCGTCTCCGGCTGGGAAAGCACGAGCGGCAATGCGTTGTTTGTCAAGGATTTGAGCAAAGCGAATGCCGCTTTTGTTACCATCGTCAATGCCTACGAAAAAGACTATGGAGTGGTGGACAACATCGGTGACAAACTGCTCATCCTCACCAATCAAAACGCTCCCAACCAGCGGCTCGTCCTGGTCAATCCTGAAAAGCCGGAAGAGGCCAATTGGGAAACGCTTGTCCCCGAAGACCCTGCGGATGTGCTGCAAAGTGCCGTTATCTGTGGCGGCAAAATTGTTTGCTCTTACCTTCACAACGCTTCCAGCAGTCTCCGGGTGTTTGACATCGCAGGCAAGCTTATTCAGGAGGTCAAACTCCCAGAAATTGGCACGGTTGGCGGGATGACAGGCAAGCCAAGCGACCCTATGGCGTTCTTTTCGTTTACCTCCTTTTTGCGCCCCAACACCATATACAGTTTGGACATGAATTCCCTGGAAATCAAGGTGTTTAAAGCGCCTAAGATTGATTTCAATCCCGATCTTTTTACTACGGAACAGGTGTGGTATTCAAGCAAAGACGGCACCAAAGTGCCCATGTTCATCACCCGCAAGAAGAACATCGCTTACGATGGCCAAAACCCAACGTTGCTTTATGGATACGGTGGTTTTAACATCAGTGTTACGCCTACGTTCAGTCCTTCGCGGGCGGCCTTGTTGGAAAACAACGGCATCTATGCTGTGGCGAACATCCGGGGCGGTGGCGAATTTGGAGAAAAATGGCACAAGGCGGGCACCAAGTGCCAAAAGCAAAATGTGTTTGATGATTTTATCGGCGCGGCAGAATTTCTGATTGAAAAAAAATACACTTCGCCTCCACGCCTGGCCATTCAGGGTGGTTCCAATGGTGGTTTGCTTGTAGGCGCCTGCATGACCCAGCGGCCCGATCTGTTTGGGGTGTGCTTCCCGGCAGTGGGCGTGCTTGATATGATGCGGTATCACCAGTTCACCATCGGATACGCCTGGGCCACGGATTACGGACGTTCAGACAATGCCGAAGATTATCCTTGCCTCATCAAATATTCCCCGCTTCAAAACGTGAAAAAAACGGCTTATCCTGCCACGATGATCACTACCGCAGATCATGACGACCGCGTGGTGCCGGCACACTCCTTCAAGTTTGCCTCCGCGTTGCAAGAAAACCAGCAGGGCACGAACCCGACCCTGATACGCATTGAGACCAGTGCAGGCCACGGCGCAGGCAAGCCGACCTCCAAACTCATCGAAGAAGCCGCCGACGTGCTGTCGTTTATGTTCTATAACATGAAAATGCAGGTGATTTATGGAGATGTGAAAGGCTAGGGAATGTCTAATGTCCTCCTTCTAATGTCCAATATCCAACAAGAAATGTCCAATGTCCAAATAGGCTTCGCTCTTGCGTTTTGTGCGTGTGAGCATTCAAGAGCAGCGCCCCCCTTGGACATTGGAAATTCCTTGTTGGACATTGGACATTAAAAGGAGGACATTGGACATTAAAACGCGGACATTGGACATTCACCCTCACTTCACCACCACCGTCTCCACCCTCACCTCCTTCTCCGTCCTAACCCTCAACTGATAACTCCCCGCAGGCAAATGCTTTAAGTCCAGCGGTATATTCTGCTCCGTCACGTCGCGTACCGTCCAGGTGCTGAGTACCCGGCCAGTAGCATCCAGGAGCGTGAGGTGCAGCGTTTGCGCTTTGGGGGAAGCCACGGCCAGCCAAGCCTTTTCGTGGGCGGGGTTAGGGAATACTTCGGTGAAAAATTCGGTCGAAACCTCCTGATTTCCAACGGTTTCTGTCAAAGTAAAATCGAAAGAAACGGTACAGCCACCGCCATCGGTGATCACCAAGGTATAGTTGCCCGCCGGGGCATTGGTGAGGTCTTCGGAAGTTATAAAAGGCACTCCATTGAGTAGCCAAACGTTGTTGTATTGGCCAGATCCACCTGAAATTTCAACGAAAACAGCCCCGTCACTTTGGCCTGGCTGCGGCTGCACTATGCTGGAAGGGAAGGCAAAAATCGGGGAAGGGTCTAGCAGTGTTGTGGTCAAATTAAATGCACAGTCCAGTGCATCGGTCACCGTGACCGCGTAATTGCCAGAGCTCAAGTTGCTGATTTCAGCCGTGGTTGCTCCGTTCGACCAGAGATATTGGTAAGGCGCTGTGCCACCTACCACCATAACTGACACCGAACCATTCGTGCCATTGAAACAATCAGGATGAATGAGCATATTCGTTCCCGCAATGTTACAAACCACCACTTCACAATCATCGGCGGTGCCCGACAACGCTTTTTCACAACCAATTGCATCGGTCACTACCACGAGGTAGGTTTCGCCGGATGCCAGCGTTTGACCATTGGGTGTGCCGCTGAACGTGTAGGGTGAAATGCCGCCTTGCGCTTCGATTTTAAGTTCCGAAATGTTGGTGCTGATACATTTTTCTTCCACTTGTAAGGCGATGGCTTCAAAGGGGGTTTGTAGTGAGCCGTCCAGGATTTGCAGGCAAAAACTGCCCGTTTGAGGACCAGCCGCAGCAACCTGCGAAGCGATTTGAACATAGTAGGTCTCCCCGGCAGAAAGTGCCCCGAGGGTCAAAAAGCCGTCGCAGCGCAGCGGGTTTTCGGCACAAAGCACATTTTCGAAATTGCCACAAGCGCCTTTCCAAATGGCCAAAACATGCAGAAAATCAGCACCTGTATTAAAGCGCAGGGATCCAGAACCAGGTGCAATGAAACTATACCACACATCGCCTGATATGGAAATCACACAAGGCGGAACCAGGCCGGAATTCGTCGCGCCCACGTTGCTTCCGTCCACGCAAGCACCACCGATGTTGACTGAAATAGCCGATGCACATTGGTCATTGACCGGTGCGCCCAGGTTTTTCTTCAAAATCTGGGGACAAAGCGAGCCTTCCACAGTGGCAAACGTGCCTGAAATTTGAACGAGGTACGTTTCGCCTTCCGTCAGGCTTTTGAGTTGGAGCGAACGGCCGTGGTGGTTGGAAGCCAATTCTGCCATTGTGTCGCAGCCGCCAGAATAGACCGTGATGATGTCGGAGAAATCGGCGTTGCTCCGCACTTCCAACAGTTCATTGGGCGCGAGCGCAGGAGCGATGAAGGAATACCATACATCGTGCCTCGCCAACTCGTTGAGTGCGGGTAAAATAGGGAAGGAGGTGGCATTCAAATTATTGGCGTTGACACAAGGAGCGTCTATTACAAGCGGGAGCGCGTTGGCGCAAACGTCGTTCGTAGGAATCAATGGAGCGGATGCAACCTGCGCTATGCCTACACAAAGTGTGCCGCGTGGAATGCCAAAGGCCCCTTCTCGCCCGCTGACACGGAACAGATAAGTCGTGCCGTTTTGGACTGACAAATAAGTGTTTTCGCCCGTGAAACCATGTTCGTCGCGATTATTGCAGAGTAGCAGTTGGGGGGTGCTGCAATCGCCCGTGAAGACATTGACCACATCGTTGAAAACTGCGTTGGTGCTAAGTTTGGCGGTGCCTGTGAAATCCGCTGTCCAAGTGTACCACAGTCCACCCACGCTTTTTTCAACACAAGTAGGGTGCGGGCCATCCAAGATGGCGTTGTTATTGGAGCTGGGTTGGCAGTTTTGGCCTGTGAAAAGTTGCTGGGCGTTGATACAAATATCATTGGCTGGGCCATTGCCAGTGATTTTCACATTGTCAATCCCGACCCACCAGCCCCAATCTTGGCCATCATCGTATTCAAAAATGACCCGCATTTGCTGCGAACGGTAAGGCGAGAGGTCGAGTACAACGTGGACATAGTTGGAAAAATAAGGGCCACCGACATCACCTTCGAATGCTCGCACCAAAAACTCTTCTCCGTTTCCATTTTGGACGTAAATAGCGATTTTTTCGCTGTAATAGCGCAATATTAAGTCAAAATCCAAGCCGAACTGCCCAAACTGTGCCCCATCGAACCAGGGCGAAACAAGGCGCACTACAGAAAAAGGAGTATCTTGTCCCAGAAGATCGTCGTCAAAAAACGCAAAACAAGTGCCGTCCATCGAGTTGCCGTCACCGAGTGCAGCGCCTTCCGTAATAAGCCCGAACTTCCAATTGTCCACGCCGGTCACGATTTGTGTTTCCCAGCCAGCAGGTTTTTCGCAACCATTAAAAGGTTCTACCACCACATTCGTACCTTGGCCTTTTCCAGTCACAGAAATATTATCAATCCCCGCCCACCAGTTGAAGCCGTTGGCGTCATTGTAACGGAAAATAAGTTGGGCGTTTGACGACTTGGTCAGTAGGGAAAGGTCGAACACAAGTGTTTCAAATTCATAGAGATTGCTGCCAGTGGCATGGAAATTGTCGTAGCGGCGAATCAAGGTTTCCGTGGTGCCGTCGGTTACCAGCACATCAAAAGATTCATTGGCTTGATCCCAGTCTCGGAAATGCACGTCCACGGAAAGTTCGACCGTGGGATGCTGCGAAGCATCGAAAGGAGGGGACACGAAATCAAGGATGTAGGCAGGGGTTTGATCGCCCGTAGCATCATCGTCTATAAAAAGAAAGCAGGAGCCGTTCATACTTTGGCCGTTGTTGTCGTTGTTTAAGACGGCATCGCCAACATACCACACCGGGTTTTGATTGCCGGTGGAATTTACCTGCCAACCGGCAGGTAATGTGCAATCATCAAAATTTTCGGTGAATAGGGCCACTTGAGCATAAGTGGGAATCACCAAAAAGACAAAAATGGAAGATAAAGCAGCGAGATGGCGCATCATTGTTCAGAAATTTTTTCGTGCGAAAGGTAGAAAGGAGGCGCGGGAATCGGGTACCAAAAAATTAAAAAGTTGCCAGATTGCATTCTTTCAAAAAAAATTTGTGTGTTTGAAAAACAGCCCCATAAATTTGCCGCCATTGGAAGCAGCCGCACCACACTTTAGTGCACTGATTATCAAAACCAAAACTCTCCCTGACCTTGGCTAAAAAACGCGTTGTCAAAGATTATGATGCCCTTTCGGAGGACATCACCCGGCTTGTAAAGCAAAAATACCCTTCGGGCTATGCCGAAAGCCTCGTCACCTATAGTGACAAGGAAGGCAAAAAGGTATCGGCACTCCCTTTCGAGACCGACGATACCTATTATCTCATCCGTATGACCATTCTTGAGGCCAAGCGCATCGTTAAAGAAGATGAAGACTTCGACGATGATGGCCAGCTTAAAGAAGAAATCGTTGACGTGGAAGTGGAAGTGGATGATGAATTCGATGGAGCAGGCGAAGACGACGAAGATGTCGACGAAGGGCCGACCGACGAAGATGATCATATCATCGTGACGCGCCGCCGCGACGACGACGATGTCCAAGACATCCCCGACGATAAGGATTATTGAGCCTTCGAGTCTATTCGGAAACCTCCAGAGGGCATTTCTTTGCTACTGGAGGTTTCCGAATTGGCATCTACTGCGTCCATTTGTCAATTCTAACCAGCGCTTTTGGGTAACCATTGCGTTCGGCAGTACTTAACAGATCGGGCCTGTGGATTTTTTCAGGGGGGATTGCGACAAGTTCGGGACACCAGATCCGAACGTAATCGCCCTGAGGGTCATAGTTTTTGGCTTGGGTTAGTATGTTGAAATATCGGTCTTCCCGAAGGTCGCTGCCCACCCCTGCCACATAATTCCAGTTGCCCCAGTTGCTACAAGGGTCGTAGTCAATCAGTTGGCTTTCAAAGTGTTCAGCGCCCATTTGCCAGTTTACTTTCAGGTCGCGTACCAGAAACGAGGCCACATTTTGGCGTCCCCGGTTGCTCATCCATCCCGTGGCTGCGAGTTCGCGCATATTGGCGTCCACAAAAGGAACGCCTGTCTGGCCAGTAGCCCAGAGATCAAACAGCTCCCTGTTATCTTTTAAGTGGCGCAGGTCTTTTTCCTGAGTGCCCCCTTTTTTGAAGATTCGGGTACCGTATTTTTTGCCCATGAGGCGAAAAAAATCACGCCAGAGCAGTTCGAAAAAAAGCCAATAGGTGCTTTCGTTGCTTACGCGCTCCCGTTCGTACCGTTTGAGTTCGTGGTAGACAAACTTGGGAGAAAGACAGCCCGAAGACAGCCAAGGGGAGAATTTAGAGGAGTAATCCGGCCCCAGAAGGCCATTGCGTGTTTCTTTATACTGGGCAACGAGGTCTTTTTCCCAAAAATAATGGCGCAAACGTTGCAGGGCTTCTGTCTCGCCGCCTTTGAAAGCAAGGACGGCACGTGGGTCGGGTTCAAAGGAAGCCATCCCAAAATCCTCCAGCGTTGGCATTTGGCCAGGCTCTAAGTTCTGGGGCAAAGGGGGCAAAGCGGTGGGAGATGGGAGCGGCTCGCGAACCGTCGTGATGTGTTCAGTCTCTTTGCGGAACTGGGTGAAGGCATCGGGTGTATGCTGCACGGGCACGGGCAGATCCTGCGTATGGTAGAGCATTTTCCCACGGGTGTACAATAGTTCCACTCCGACGCTCCAAAGTTTCTGCTCCAACCCATCCTGCACCAACACTTCTTCCTGGGTGCGTTCGCGATTGCAAATTACCCAGGAGGCTTTAATCTGTTGGGCCATTTCAGCGAGAATACTTTCGGGCCTTCCGATGCGAACCAATAATTTCCCCCCCAGTTTCTGAACATTTTCACGCAGTTCAGTTACGCTTTCAAGGACGAAACGGGCACGGTGCTTGCCTGTTTTTGGGAAACCCAATCGAGTTTTTCCCCGAAAAACTCGTTCGTCAAAAATATAAATGGGGATCACTTCCTCTGCCATGCGCAGGGCGGTGGCTAGGGCTTCGTTGTCGTGAAGACGGAGGTCTTGGCGAAACCAAACAATGGCGCGTCGTTTCATGCTCCGTTAAACTTTAAGAAGCGCCTTTTGTTTGCAAAAACGGCTTAATTGTACCTGCTTTTTATGGCTCAAAAAGAAAACAGTAAAAACCTCAGCACACTTTTGCGAAAAATCAAGAACAAACCGCTTGACCGCGAGTTGGGCTTTGGCAAAAACGTAACCCTCAATGGCCGTTTGATGAACTCTGATGGTTCGTTTAATGTGTTTCGAGAACCACTTGGGCGCTGGGACAATACTTACTACCACTTGGTCACCATGCCTTGGCGGTATTTTTTTATGCTGATTTTTAGCTTTTTTCTGCTGCTCAATATCCTTTTTTCGGGTATATACGTCCTCATAGGGGTTGAGAATTTTAATGGGGTCACCTTGGGTAGCTTTGGGCATAATTTCATGCAGGCCTTCTTTTTCAGCAGCCAGACACTCACCACGGTCGGTTATGGTCACATCAGCCCAAATGGTCTGGTAATCAGTATTTTGGCGTCGTTTGAATCCTTTTTGGGCTTGCTTGCTTTTGCCTTGATGACCGGTTTGTTGTACGGACGGTTTTCGCGGCCTTCAGCCAAAGTTGTATTCAGCGAAAACCTAATTATTGCGCCTTACAAAAGTGGAAAAGGACTGATGTTCCGAATGGGAAACGCCAGCAGAAGTGAACTCATTGAGACTGAAGCACAAGTGTTAATGGCCTTCAATCAACGGGAAGAGGACGGCGCCGTGAGTCGAAAATTTTATCCCTTGGGCTTGGAAATCAACAAAGTAAGTTTCTTTTCCCTCTCCTGGACGATCGTTCACCCGCTCAATGAACAAAGCCCCATTTTCAATTTTTCTGCCAAGGACATACTCGATGCGAACGCAGAAATCATGGTGCTGGTCAAAGGCACAGATGAGACGTCACAGCAGGTTGTTCATGCCCGACGTTCTTATTCTGGGGAAGAAATCGTGTGGAATGCAAAGTTTAGCCCAGTCATTGAGCGAGCAACGAATGGGGTGCCAAGGTTGTTGACGCGGAAGATTGGGGCGCATGAATTGCTGGAGATAGAGTGATCCCCAAACTGTTACCTTCGCCACTAAAACTGCCCGGGACCGTAATCCCGAGGTGCCATATACCGTGAAAAAAGATACTCTTCAGCAACTTACCGCCGCTGCCCGCGAGCGCATTCTCATCATTGACGGCTCTATGGGCGTCTTTCTGCAATCGTATAACCTGCCCGAAATTGATTTTCGTGGGGAAAGATTTATGGAGCATTTCCGAGAATTAAAGGGCAACTACGACGTGCTTTGCCTCACTCGCCCCGATATTATCGAGGGCATCCACCTCAAATATCTGGAGGCAGGTGCAGACATCATCGAGACCAATACCTTCAACGCCACCTCCATTTCTCAGGCAGATTTCGAAATGCCTGAAGGCGTATGCTACGACATCAACAAGGCTGCCGCCGAAATTGCCCAACAGGCCATACGTGAATGGCAAACCCTCAATCCTTCATCTCTAGGCAGCCCCAAATTCGTGGCGGGTGCATTGGGTCCGCTGAATAAAACGCTAAGTCTAAGCCCTGATGTAAACGATCCCGGCTACCGCACCATCACTTTTGATGAGGCTAAAGATGCCTATGCCGAACAGGTTCGAGGTCTGGTAGATGGTGGTGCAGACATTATTTTGGTGGAAACCATTTTTGACGTACTGAACTGCAAATCAGCGATATACGCCATCGAAGAGGTTTTTGAAGAAAAGGGTTTCCGCCTGCCCGTCATCATTTCCGGTACGATTACAGATGCCTCTGGCCGGACCTTGAGCGGACAAACGGTGGAGGCATTCTGGATTTCAGTCAAACACGCCAAACCCTTCGCCGTCGGGCTCAACTGTGCCCTCGGCGCCGAAGAAATGCGCCCACACCTCGAAACCTTGGCGGGTATCGCCGACTGTTTTGTCAGCGCTTACCCAAATGCCGGCCTGCCCAATGAGTTTGGCGAATACGACCAAACAGCGCACGAAATGTGTGTGTTTATGGAAGACTTTGCCCGTTCAGGCTTTGTAAATATTGTGGGTGGATGTTGTGGTACTACGCCGGATCATATTCGGCACATTGCAGCGCATGTAAAACAATACCCGCCGCGAATTCCAGCTCCCCGTCTGGAGAATGCATATACCCAACTCGCTGGCCTCGAGCCACTTATCATCCGTCCGGAAACCAATTTTGTGAACATCGGCGAGCGTACCAACGTGACGGGTTCCTCCAAATTTGCCAAACTCATCAAAGAAGGCAACTACTCGGAAGCCCTCACCGTGGCCCGTCAACAGGTAGACGGCGGAGCGCAGGTTATTGACGTGAACATGGACGAGGGCTTGCTAGATTCAGAGGCAGCAATGGTCAAATTCCTCAACCTCATGTCCGCCGAGCCTGACATTGCCAAACTGCCTGTGATGGTGGATTCTTCAAAATTCCGCGTCATTGAGGCTGGATTGAAATGTTTGCAGGGCAAAAGTATCGTCAATTCGATTTCGATGAAAGAGGGGGAAGCGGAGTTTATCCGCCAAGCCAATATTTGTCGCCGTTTTGGCGCCGCCGTGGTGGTCATGGCCTTCGATGAGCAAGGTCAGGCCGATACGATTGAACGCAAGGTCTCCATTTGTCAGCGGGCCTATAAAATTCTTACCAATCAGGTTGGCTTCGATCCAACTGACATCATTTTCGATCCCAATGTTTTCGCCGTAGCAACAGGAATAGAGGAACACAATGAATATGCGATCAACTTCATTGAAGCTACGCGCACCATCAAGACCACTTGTCCGGGCGCAAAAATTTCAGGTGGTGTGAGCAACCTTTCGTTCTCGTTCCGGGGCAACAACCACGTCCGCGAGGCCATGCACTCGGCGTTTTTATACCATGCCACCCAGGCTGGAATGGATATGGGCATCGTGAACGCCGGGATGCTCGAAGTGTATGAGCAAATCCCGAAAGAGCTACTGTTACGTATTGAGGATGTGTTGTTTAACCGACATCCTGATGCCACGGAGGAATTGGTGAAATTGGCCGAATCGTTTAAAGAAACGGGTGGCAAAGTCATCGGCGAAGACCTTGCCTGGCGCAATGCTTCTGTTCAAGAGCGCATCACACATGCCCTTGTACGCGGTATCGACAAATTTGTGGAAGAAGACACGGAGGAGGCGCGGAAACTGTACCCTGCTCCATTGCAAGTCATCGAAGGCCCACTCATGGACGGCATGAACGTGGTGGGCGATTTGTTTGGTTCGGGTAAAATGTTCCTCCCGCAGGTGGTGAAATCAGCACGGGTGATGAAAAAAGCGGTGGCGTACCTTCAACCCTTCATCGAAGCTGAAAAAGGCGGCACCATAACGGCCAAAGGAAAAATCCTCATGGCTACAGTAAAAGGTGACGTACACGATATTGGCAAAAACATTGTCGGTGTGGTGCTCGGCTGCAACAATTATGACATTGTAGACCTCGGGGTGATGGTTCCTGCTGACAAAATTATCAAAGCGGCCATTGCTGAAAATGTGGATGTAATTGGCCTCTCGGGACTCATTACCCCCTCACTGGATGAAATGGTTCACGTTGCCAAAGAAATGCAGCGACTGGGCATGAAAATACCACTGCTTATCGGTGGCGCCACGACTTCCAAAACACATACAGCCGTCAAAATCGAGCCGCAATACCAAAATGGCCCGGTCGTACATGTGCTCGATGCCAGTCGTTCGGTGGCGGTGGTGAGCTCACTTTTGACCAAAAACGAAGCAGAAAATGACGCTTTTGTAGCCAGAACAAAAGTTGAGTACGAACAAATCCGCATCCAACGTGCTGGGCGCCAATCTTCCAAACAATACCTGACGTTGGAACAAGCCAGGTCGAACAAGATGAAACTGGATTGGGAAGGATACACGCCGCCCAAACCCAATTTTACGGGTGTCAAAACCTTTGAAAACTACCCACTCGAAGCACTGACAGACTATATTGACTGGACGCCGTTTTTTCAAAGCTGGCAATTGGCTGGTAAATATCCGGCAATTTTGGAGGACGAAATTGTCGGCTCTGAGGCCAAATCACTTTACCACGATGCGCAGGTGATGCTCCGTCAGATCATAGACGGAAAATGGTTGGAAGCACGGGCAGTGATCGGGATTTTCCCGGCAACGGCGGTGGGGGATGATATAAACGTAAGCATTGGAAGGATTTCAAGCTCTTCCAACGTTTTGCTCCACCATTTGCGTCAGCAAAACGTAAAAGCAGCGGACCAGGCCAATTTTTGCCTTTCAGACTTTATCTCCCCCAATGGCGACGACTACCTCGGAAGTTTTGCCGTGACCGCAGGCATCGGCATCGAAAAATGGGTAGAGAAATTTGAAAAGGACAACGATGATTACTCCGCCATCCTGCTCAAAGCCCTTGCCGACCGGCTCGCCGAAGCCCTTGCCGAACGGATGCACGAAAGCGTGCGCAAAGAATTTTGGGGCTATGCAAAGGATGAAAATCTTGACAATCAAAACCTTGTACAGGAAGTGTACCAAGGTATCCGCCCGGCTCCAGGCTACCCGGCCTGCCCCGAGCATACTGAAAAGCGGACGCTCTGGCAATTGCTCGACCCAGAGAAAAATGCTGGGATGCAATTGACCGACAGTTGTGCTATGTACCCAGCGGCTTCTGTGTCCGGCTGGTATTTCAGTCACCCGGAGTCCAAATATTTTGGGCTGGGTCAAATCGGGAAGGATCAGGTGGTGGATTATGCGCGTCGAAAAGGAATGCCTTTCGCCGAGGCGGAGCGCTGGCTTGCTCCAGTATTGAATTATGATGCGTGAATTTGGAGGTGATCGAGCGATGCATTGATAAAAGCCCAAAGGAGGGACAATCACTTTATCCTTCAATCACTCCTTTTTGAGTTCGTAAACTACCCACATGCGTGTGCGACTTTGCCAGCCGTTAATATCGTAAGCTAAAGCCCAATTTGGGTAGTAAGCATAAATACGGTCAAAACGGAATCCGGGCAGCGGTACAGGCGCAGGACTGAGGTAATCACTAAAAAACATCAGGTCGCCTGCCCGTAAGGCGCTCGTATCATTTTGATACCTTGAATCAGTGTACCAGGAGACCTGTTTTTGAGCCGGGTTTTCGTAAAAAGGCATGTTGAGCGGATAGTGTTTCCGGGGCTCACTTTTCACAAAATACACCGTGGATGTTGGGTGTTTTTTATACCAATCCCAAAGAAAATATGAATAGGCTACCAGCCCTTTGGCAGGCGTAAAAGTCCAAAAAATGACGAGCGGCACATTGATCCAAAGGCTCACACGCAGTACTTTTTGCATCCAATTTTTTACCCCGTAATTTTCTCGAAAATATTCCCAGCCGACCACTACAAGGAAGAAAAACGGTAAGATCATTGGGAAAAGGAAACGCATTTCTTTGTGTTCTACCGCTATATGTGCCAGAATAAAAGGCACTAAGCACCATGCCAACACATGGCGAGGCTTTTGCCAAATTCCAATTGCGAAAAAGAACAGGAGGACAAGACTCAAGGGTGGCAAGAGGGCAATAAACGTATTTTCAAAATACCACCACCAGGGTTCTGTGCCAAATTTGGCTTCGCTATGCAGGATGTTTGTAACGAAATAGTTGTAAGGTGGGCATATCCAATCTCCGTACAACCAACAATCAGCAGCAAAACCCATTACAGAGGCCCCTAAAACGCCTACAAAAAGTGCTGCCCAAGAGGAGAGACTAAGCCTTTTCTCGAACAAGAGCCATGCCACCAGACCAATCCCGGCAAAGGCGATTTGATAGCGAAAAAAGAACGAAAACCCCAATAATAGCCCTGCGGCGACCAATTTCACGCTAAAGCGCCCTTTTTGTTGTTCTATTTGTTGAAGCAATAAAAGCAAGCCGCCAAAAAAGCAAATGGCTGAAGTGTTCTCAGAAGAAAATCGGACATTGAGGTAAGGCATGAACCAAAAAAACAACAGCCCGATCCGCATCCAACGTGCTGCATCAGGGCTTTTTAAATCGCGTTCCAACCATAAAAACCACTTCCAGGAGACCCAAAGCCCTGCTAAACCGCAGATTAATCGGGTTATGAAAATGTGTAGAAAAGGGTTCTCAATCCCCAGTTTTTGCGCAACCAACACCGTGCTATAGGCTAAAAACGGCTGTAACCCGGGGCGCATCTGGGCAGGGAATTCCCAAGGCAAGTCGGCAGCGGGGATATTTCCCAGTTTGTAATTGGCAAATTCCCAAATCTGGAAATGCTCATCTGGATGATGATAGCCTATGGTGAACCATGCGGCTAGAACACAAAGTGCAATGCCAGATAGGAGTAAAGTGCGATCTGAAAGATTGGGTGCCATAAGGATATTTGATTCAGAGACCTTCCTTTACCAGTTGGTAGACTCCCCAGATACGGGTGCGACCTTGCCATCCGTTGGTATTGTTGCGTAATATCCAATCGGGGTATTTTGCGAATTCGCGTTTCAAGCGAAACCCTGGGGGGGCTTCAGGCACTGGAGACAAAATTTCCGTAAAAAGCATCAAATCTCCCGGACGAAGGGCTGTAGTATCGTTTTTGTAAGCCGGGTCAGTGTACCAGGATAATTGACGTTGTTGCGGATTTTCATAAAAAGGAGTGTTTAGGGGGAATCTTTTCCTGGGTTCTTTTTTTACAAAATATACGGTGGATTCAGGATGGATTTGATGCCAGTCCCAGAGAAATTTTGAATAATATACACGGTCTTCTGCTGGAGTGAAAATCCTTGTAACCAATAAGATAGCATTGATTCCAAAGCAAAAT
>Ga0105049_10004559_pt1 | contig 16239 bp, 11 predicted proteins | sample MAT06_FD_78087 | JGI IMG/M metagenome (GOLD analysis project Ga0105049, IMG submission 78087) | Freshwater microbial communities from Lake Fryxell liftoff mats and glacier meltwater in Antarctica - MAT-06 | ecosystem: Environmental > Aquatic > Freshwater > Ice > Liftoff microbial mat | place... | reverse complement strand
TGGGTCGACTTCAATGGAAACGGAGTTTGGGGAGACGTTCCCAACGAACGAATCGCAGCCGATGTACAAGTAACCAATGGACCGATCAACGTTACGTTTCCAACACCTGCGTCCGCAGTTGGTCGCGGATTTGCTCGCTTCCGATTGTCTCAAGAAACGGGGCTAGCTCCAACCGGTCGCTCCCGTTCCGGTGAAGTCGAGGATTATGTATTCTCGATCGTGGATGGCCCTCGCGTGTTGTTGCAACCCGACAACTTCACCGTTGCTCGCAATAGTCGAGACAACCCGATGGACGTCTTGGCCAACGACTTCAATGTGCCCGGCGAACCATGGACTATCACTGGGGTTAGCACAGGATCCCAGGGTGGTCGAATCTTGATCGCTCCCGGTGGGAAATCGGTGATCTACTCTCCAGCTCTGGGTTTCACAGGCCGCGATACCTTTACGTACCGAGCCACCACGGCGACAGGCCGAACAGAAACAACAACCGTTACCGTCGACGTAACTCTGCAATTCAACGATCCAGTCGCGGTCGATGACTCGTTCGACGTTCCCACTAATTCGATCGGCTTCCCGCTAAGCGTGTTGGCCAATGACATCGAAGGTCGTGGCGGCGCACTGACGGTTCTCCGAGTTTCCACGCCGGACCAGGGTGGAGCTGTCGTCATCGGTTCCGGAAGCCAAAGCATTCGATACACTCCCCGACGCGGATTCGGCGGCACGGAACAATTTACCTATACCGCGACCGATGCGTCCGGTAAAGAAACGACCGCCAATATCACCGTTCACGTTGTTCCAGGAGACCGTCTGGATGACGAAGTCGAATTTAGCTTCGAGTTCCGCAATGCGGCCAATGAGGTGATCACAGAAGTTCGACAAGGGGATACGTTCAGGGTCGTTGTTTTTGTCGACGATTTGAGGCCAGAAAAAGCAGCCGCGGAAAATCCTCCTCGTAATATCACCGATCCAGGAGTCTTTTCGGCTTACCTGGACCTGCTCTATTCAGCCGGTCTGGTAACACCGAACGCTCCGACGGGTGGCACACAAGATTTTGCTGCGACGTACATTGCTCCCTACCAGTCTGGTCGGGGCGGCTCTGCCATCACCCCGGGCATTATCGACGAGCTTGGCGCATTCATAGGAAACGTCGCTTCCTTTGATCAACCCAATAGGCTGCCGGTCGTAATTTTGGATTTCACCGCTGCCTCCGCTGGTATTGCAGAGTTTGTTGGGGATCCAGCGGACAGGATTCCCGGCTCCGAAGTGACGTTCTACAACGCTCCCTCCTCGAGCCGCGTTCCGAACGAACGAATTCGATTCGGCCGATCCACCATTGAAATCGTTCCTAACGGCGTAAACTTCCCGTTCGCCGTGGATGATATTCGGTTCAACTTGCCACAAGGCAATCCGTTCAACGTCGATGTGTTGACCAACGATATCAACGGTACTCAACCTCCTATTCGAATCACTTCGATCTCTCAGCCAGCTAATGGCCAGACGCAGATCAACAACAACAATACGCCAAACAACTTTACCGATGACACCGTCACCTATTTCCCATCGACCAACTTTGTCGGGGTAGATCAGTTTCGGTATACGATTACGGATGAGCGAGGCTTTACTTCGACAGCAACCGTAACGCTGAGTGTAGGCTCGCCCATTGCTGACGACGTTATTCGATTGCGACTGAGCGCCACGGACTTGGCAGGAACGCCCATCGAACAGATCGTGGTCGGACAGCAGTTTCAACTTAGAGGGTTCGTTGAGGATCTTCGAACGAATGCGGTAAGGCCAGGAGTATTCGCCGCTTTCCAAGACGTCCTGTACAGCCGCAATTTGGTCTCGGTCAATTCTAGGACCGAAGCTCCAGGCTTCGTTGTCGGATACGCTGCGGACTACTCCAACGGCAGGTCAGGCGACATTCGCGTTCCAGGTTTGATCAATGAGATCGGGTCAGTCCAATCGACTGCCAACGATCTTCCGACCGGACTAGGCGAAAAGCTGCAGTGGGTCGTGACCCTAACAGCTCGAACCACTGGTCTTGCGACTTTCTTGGGCGATCCTGCCGACATCAAACCGTTCCACGACAGTTTCGTCTTCAATCCAACAACTCCACTAACACCTAACGAGATTCGCTACACTGCCGATTCGATTCTTATCGTCAGTGCAGCAGGTGGTGGTGGATCGAGTGGTGGCGAGGGAAACACGAATCTTTCGAATCAGTTCGACGTCAATAACGACGGATTTGTTTCGCCGATCGACGTTCTGATTCTTGTCAATTCGCTCAATACGGGCGGAAGCGGGCCACTGCCTACCGGTGGAAGTACTGGTAGCGGCGAAGGTGGAGCTGGCAGGTTCTTTGTAGACGTTAATGGCGACAACTTCTTGTCACCGCTGGATGCATTGATGGTGATCAATGAATTGAACAATCGTCAATTCGGTGGATCCGGTGAAGGAGAAGGAGCCGAGGATTCCAGCGACGAAAGTACTACTTTGCAGCCGATGGTGGTAGAAGTGCCATTTGCAACGAAGAAGTCGTCGAACGCACTATTCGGTCCGCTCCCGTCCTCTAAAGATTTGCGAGGAGCCAATAGTTTGGATGACTACCTAGCTCAGCACATGATCGACGAGGAAGAGTTCGACTATCTGGATGGACTCGCACAAGACGTGCTAGGTGCCCTTTAATCGCTCGGCGTTCATTTTGGTTCGTGGCTGCCGGAGGCGATCTCCGGTGGCCCCATTTGGCTGGCGGCGGTAGCCCGTTCGCATCTTGAAAGCACCGGAGAGCAAAACGTGCTATAGTGATGTGATCCGCATGAAAATTTGTACCCGTGTCATAGGCTTCACGTCTGTAAACAAGCGTCTTAAGGCGAGCGGCAAGCTGAAAAGTACCGTAGGATGGGACCATTGTCCCGTCCGTTGACTCGTTCGGGACAATGGTCCCAAACTACAACTGGTATCTCACAGCCTGCCGCTCGCCTAACAGCCTGGAAGCCTAAGCCATCGGTAGATTTCACCTAGCCGCTCGCTTCATTGCTAGTGTCGACTTCCAGCCTGCCCAAAATCCCGCCACGATCATGTCTTCCCACCCCTTAGTTATGCCCTCTGCGCTCTTGGTGATCGCATTCTATGGAGCTGGCGCTGTTCGAACGGAAGAACCGACGTTTGAGCGGAACATTCGTCCTATCTTGCGGCAGTTTTGCTTTGACTGCCATGGTGCTACGGACACTAGGGAAGGCAATCTCGATCTTCGGCTCGTTCGCTTCATGACGCAGGGGGGCGATTCAGGCCCCGCTCTCGAAATCGGCCGTGCGGACGGCAGCCTTTTGGTGAAAAGAGTGCTCGACGGTGAGATGCCTCCGGGCGAATCGCATTTGCCTGCCGTACATATGGAAGTGCTCAAAAAATGGATCGATGCTGGGGCTAAAACGGAACGCCCCGAACCGGATGAGATCGGTCCTGGAGTTCCCATCACGATCGAAGATCGAGACTATTGGGCCTTCCGACCCATCGTTCGTCCCACGGTTCTGGATCTACCCACCACGGAGCGCATTCGTACTCCGATCGATGCGCTCTTGATGCAATCGATGCCGACAGGGCTTTCCTTTTCACCCGATGCAGACCGGGAGACGTTGATTCGTCGTGTCTATTTCGACCTCGTTGGCCTGCCTCCTGAGTTGGACGATTTCGAACGCTGGAAGAACCTCGCCGATGCAAATTGGTTGGAACAACTAGTAGAAGCGTTGCTGGAAACTCCTCAGTATGGGGAGCGTTGGGCACGGCACTGGTTGGACGTCGCTGGTTACGCCGATTCGGAAGGGCAGACTGCACAGGATGCGGTCCGCCCCTGGGCTTGGAAGTATCGCGACTATGTGATTCGGTCGCTCAATTCCAACAAACCGATCGATCGGTTTATCTTGGAGCAACTCGCTGGCGATGAACTTGCCGGAGTTCGGCAAGGGGATTGGACCGCCGATCAGATTGAGTTACTCACAGCTACCGGTTTTCTCACCATGGCAGCCGATGGTACCGGGGCTGGAGACAATAGCCCGGAAGCCCGCAACAAAGTCATCGCGGACACTCTCAAGATCGTTAGTTCTTCGCTTCTAGGTCTTAGTGTTGGATGTGCGCAGTGTCACGACCATCGCTACGATCCGATTTCTCAGCTGGACTACTACGCGATGCGAGCCGTTTTTGAGCCAGCCCTCGATTGGCAACAATGGCGAGTACCTGATGCTAGGCGCATTTCGCTGTACACCATCGCCGATCGCGAGCAAGCCGATACCATCGAACGTGAGGCCCAAAAAATAGCTGAGGAGCGTGCCGTCAAGCAGGCGGGTTTCATGGCCGAAGCTCTGGACAAAGAGTTGATGAAGTACGAGGAACCGCTTCGAACGGAACTTCGCATGGCATACGACACAAAGGAAATGGAACGTTCCGAACCGCAAGCGATGCTATTGAAACAGTATCCGAGCGTCAACATTACGCCTGGGGTTCTGTACCAATATCTCCCAAAAGCGGCTGACGAACTCAAGTTGTACGATACCAAGATCGAGGAAACCCGAGCACGCAAACCCAAGGAAGAATTCTTGCGGGCGATGACCGAACTCCCGGGCCGTGTACCGGACACACTATTGTTTCATCGGGGCGATCATCAACAGCCCAAACAAAAAGTGTTGCCGTCCGATCTGTCGATCGCAGCCAACGAGGGAGAGTTGCCAAAATTGCCCGAACGAGATCCCAGTCTGAAATCAAGTGGTCGACGCTTAGCATTTGCGCGTTGGTTGACGAGCGGAAGGCATCCACTGGTCGCCCGTGTACTGGTCAACCGAGTTTGGTTGCATCACTTTGGACAAGCGATCGTTCCAACTCCGTCTGAGTTTGGCAAGCTCGGTATGCCCCCGACCCACCCTCAACTCTTGGACTACCTAGCGGATGAGTTCATGAGAAGCGGATGGGATTTAAAACATCTTCCTCGCACCATCCTGCATTCCACCGCTTGGCGACAACGCTCAGTCATCGATGCAACGAAGTCAGGCGAGGATTCAGAGAACACTTACTACTGGCGCAAGTCTATTCAGAGGCTGGATGCTGAGGTCATACGTGATCGCATGCTGATGGCGTCGGGCACGCTAGTACCCTCTCTGTTCGGTCCTCCCGTGGCTATCAAGGTAGATGAAGCGGGCCAGGTCATCGTAGATGGCCAACAGAAACGGCGGAGCCTATATCTCCAAGTTCGCCGTTCCCAACCTGTCGCAATGCTACAAAGTTTCGACGCTCCCGTCATGGATGTGAATTGCGAGCGACGCCCTGTATCTACCGTTGCAACACAATCGTTGATTTTGATGAATGGCGAGTTTGTATGGCAACAAGCCAATCTTCTAGCCGAGCGCGTCATTCGTGAGGCAGAGCTCTTGCCGGCTCAGCTGCATCTCGCTTGGCGACTGGTCTATTGCCGTCTTCCTACGGACGAAGAGTTTAGGCTATCGGTAGCCCATGTTGATAGGCAGCTGCAGGCCATGCAAATCGACCCTCGAGGCATCGCTTCAGGGTCGAGCATTGCGAAACAAGTTTTGGTCAATTTCTGCCATACTTTAATGAATTCTAACGAATTCGTTTACGTTGATTAGGAGTGGAATCGAATATGGGCATCTTTGGTCGTCGTCAGTTCTTGGCTGAAAATGCAATGGGGATCGGGTCTATTGCTTTGAGTTGGTTGTTGCAACAGGAGCAAGGCAAAATGCCGAAAGCCATTGCGTTGGCGAAGCCCCACAATGACTTGCTCCCGCGCAAGTCACATTTTGAACCCAAAGCGAAAGCCATGATCTCTTTGTTCCAGCATGGGGGACCGTCCCATATGGACTTGACCGATCCCAAGCCTGAATTGACCAAGTACAGTGGAACCGACTACAAAGAGGATATCCATTTCAGTTTCGTGAATGAAGCCAGCAAAAAGCTCTTTGGCAGTCCGTTTCAGTTTGCTCATCACGGTCAATGCGGAACGGAGATTTCGGAGCTGCTGCCCCATACAGCTGAGATCGTTGACGACATTTGCTTGATTCGCAGCATGCACACGGGCGCCAATGGCCATGAGGTTTCCATTCGTTATTTTCATGGTGGAATACCTGGGGTGTTAGGACGTCCGAACTTGGGATCCTGGCTGGTTTATGCATTGGGGTCGGAGTCACAGAATCTCCCCGCTTACATGGTCCTAACCGATCCAGGTGGCTTGCCCGTCGATGGGGTGACGAATTGGTCCAATGGATTTATGCCTGCCATGTTCCAAGGAACAGTTCTGCGGCCCATCGAACCGAGGATTCTCAACCTGGAACCACCCCCACATGTACGAGGGAAATTTCAGGAGCAGAATCTGGAGTTCCTTCAGGATTTGAACAGGCGACATTTGGAAAGCCATCCTGGCGAAGCGGAGTTGGAAGCGCGTATCGCAAGCTATGAGCTGGCAGCTCGCATGCAAACGGCGGCCGCAGAGGCACTCGATATCGAACAGGAGACGGACGCGACGCACCGACTCTACGGGCTCGACGAACCTGAGACCAAAGAGTACGGCACGCGTTGCTTGCTAGCGCGAAGATTGGTAGAGCGGGGTGTACGATTCGTTCAGCTGTTTCACCATGGACAGCCTTGGGATAACCATAGCGCAATCGTCAAAGGGTTGGCTTCGATCTGCAAGAAGACCGACAAGCCGGCAGCAGCATTGGTCAAAGATCTCAAACAGCGAGGTATGCTTGATTCGACCATCGTCCATTGGGGCGGCGAGATCGGTCGATTGCCCGTAACTCAGGAGCATGGCTCTCCGGAAAATGCGGGCCGCGATCACAACGGTCAAGGCTTCAGCATCTGGCTCGCAGGTGGCGGATTCCAGGGCGGTATGGCGTTCGGAAAGACAGATGATTTCGGACATCACGCGGTGGAAAACATCGTTACACCAAACGATTTCCAAGCCACTCTCTTAAATCAATTCGGGTTGAAGCACGACGAATCGCTTTACATTCACAGTGGTCAAGAACAAACCATTGCCAACAAGCGACCAGCCAGGGTAGTCCGAGAGATCATTTCCTAATGTCCTGTTGGGTGGACACTGTAGGTCCTTTCCTCGGTAGCGGGGGCATGGCGGATCCATTGGGGGAGAGTCGAACCGGCAACCATTCCTAGGATGCTGGCCAAAAGGCCGGCAAGCTGACTTGGGAACTCAGCCCCCCAGCTGCGAACGAGCGTCAATGTTAGCCAAACTCCGATACCCAAGGCGATACTCAGAAGGGCTCCTTGCGTGGTCGCGCGTTTCCAATAGAGACCAAACGACAGCGGAACGAAAGCGCCAACTAGAGTGACGTGGTATGCCGTGGATACCATGTCGTAGATCGGAGTACCGTGCATGACGATAGCGTAGGTCAATACTACGGAGGCGAAAACAAAGATGGAGATCCGCATCGCCATGAGCAAATGGCGATCATCCAGGCTGGGCCATAAGTGACGCAGAATATTCTCTACGAAACTGGTGGCCGGCGCCAGGAGCGTAGCCGACGAAGTCGACTTGATGGCCGATACCAGTGCCCCAAAAAAGAGGACTTGCGCAAAAAAAGGCATGTGGGTTAGGATCAGTGTTGGCAGCACTCTCTGCGGATCACTCTTCAGCAATTCAGCCGTCTCCGCCGGCATGATGATCAAGGACGACACAACCACAAACATGGGAACGAAGGCAAAGGCCAGGTAGGACAAGCCACCGATCACGGCACCGTTTCGAGCCGTCTTAGCATCCTTGGCTGACATCACTCTTTGGAAAATGTCTTGTTGTGGTATCGAACCGATCATCATCGTTAAGGCGGCACCCACGAAAAACAGCCAATTCTTGAGCGTAGGTTCCGGGAGCACCGTAAAGAGCTCTCGTTCATGGGCCAAGGCGAACACCTTGCCCGCTCCACCTGCGAGACTAGACGATATCCAAGCGATGTAGGACAAACCAATGACCAATACGATCACCTGAACAAAGTCGGTATACACCACCGCCAGCATCCCGCCCATAATCACGTAGATCAAAACCAAAACGGTCCCGACAATCATGCCTACCGGCATGCTGATAGCACCATTGGATAAAACCGAAAATACCAACCCCAGGGCTGTGATCTGAGCAGCCACCCAACCCAGGTAACTCAGAATGATAAAGATCGAGCAAAGAATCTCCACTACAACACCGTAGCGATTTCGAAAGTAATCGCCGATGGTCAACAGTTTCATCTTGTAGAGACGCTGGGCAAAGAACAATCCTACTAAGACCAAACACATTGATGCCCCGAACGGATCTTCCACGATCTCTCGCAGGTTGCCATTCACGAACTTGGCCGGAATACCAAGCACGGTTTCTGCGCCGAACCAAGTGGCGAAACTAGTCGTAATAACCATGATCAGCGGTAGCCGACGGCCTGCGACTGCGAAGTCGGCGGTGTTCTTTACGCGAGAACCGGCCCAAGCGCCGATCGCCAAAGTCCCAAGCAAATAGAGGATGACGAGGACGAGTAGGGCTACATTCATTCTGCTTGATCCGTAAAAAAATCTTGATCCGTAGTAAAATCCGTGTGGTTTTGTGTTGCGGTTGGAGAGGAATTTAAACCCTGTGGAGTCGGTTGAAAAACAGGTGACGTAACTTCCAGCCTCGGGTCTTTCCTTCGGCTGGAAGCACTTATCACCTCTGGTCATTAACCTCTTTCACTGAGAAAGGGCAGGGGGATGAGCACTCCATCTCGATCCCGGCAGTCCATTTCCAAATGCTCGGGAAACAGGGTATCGCTTCCCAGGATTTGAACGCTTACGCCGGCCGATTCCTCTAACTGGATCATCTCCCGGCGTTTCTTATTATTCAAGTAGGCAGCAACATTTTCGTTTACCTTGACAATGACCCTTACCGCATTGGGCATTTGGCAGGCCATCATCAAAAGTCGCGTGACTTCAATCGACATGCTTTCCGCCGTTTTGACTAGGCTGCGTCCGCGGCAGCATGGGCAGTCTTCGTACACGCTCCGCTTGAAGCTTGGTCGAATTCGCTGCCGCGTCATTTCGACTAGGCCGAAGGGACTGGTTCGAAGAATTTTGGTTCGGGCTCGATCGCGGTCCATCGCATCGCGCAACGTCTTTTCGACTTTGCGCCGATGCGAGTCCTTGCGCATGTCGATGAAGTCATTGACGATAACGCCACCCAAATCTCGCAATCGCAACTGGCGTGCAATCTCTCTGGCTGCGTTCATATTCAAATGAAAGGCATTGTCCTCAGCGTTTTGCTCGCCTCCTCGAAAGTTTCCGCTGTTGACGTCGATGGCAACCAAAGCTTCGGTTTGATCGATGACGATCGAGCCTCCACCTTTGAGCGGCACCACGCGTTGATGGATACGAGCTATCTCTTGTTCCAATTTGTATTTGTAGAACAATGGCTCGCGGCCCTCATACATTTGCAACCGGTCGGCAACGCGCGGCATGACCAGTTCGACAAACTCTTTTGCCCGTGCATACGCATCTGGATGATCGATGACGACAGAATCGATGTCCTCGGTAAACGTATCTCGGATCGTTCGAATAAGGATGTCGCTCTCTTCGTAGACATCGCACGGTGCGGGAGTGGTTTGAATCCGCTTCACGATGACCTTCCAAAGGCGCAGAAGGTAAGCTACGTCGAGCGAGAGCTCTTTCCGAGTGCGTTCTTGGCCTGCGGTGCGGACGATGAACCCCACCCCTTTGGGCAATTTCAGGTCGAGCATCATGGAACGCAGCTTACGTCGTTCGTCATCATCCTCGATTTTGCGGCTAACCCCGACTCTCCCCAAGGCTGGCATCAGGACCAGATATCGACCAGGGATGCTGATATAGGTCGAAAGGGTAGGTCCCTTGGTCCCAATCCCTTCCTTGATCACCTGCACGAGGACTTCATCTCCGCGGCGGAAAATCTCTTGAATGGGTGGCTTGAAGCGGGGCCTGCCGCTTCGGAGTTTGTTGCTGCGACGACGTTGGTTTCCGCGACCGTTGCCACGTGGGCCTCGGCTGCTGGAGACTTCTTCTTCGTCTTCATCATCGTCGTCGGGACCGTCGTCCTCCGATTCTTCCTCGATGTTATCATCGTGATCGTCATCTGCGCCTGGGTAGTTCCCCTCCATGATTTCATCGGGGTCGTAACCGGCTTGGCGGAAGTACTGTGCTTCGACGTCGCTTATATGAAGGAATCCGTTGCGACCGACGCCGAAATCGACGAAGGCCGCTTGGATGGAGGCTTCGATGTTGACAATTCTACCTTTGTAGATATTCCCAACCCAGTTGTTTTGGCTGGTTCGTTCCGTATAGAGTTCTTCCAGAACTCCGTCTTCTAGCAAAGCTATTCGGCATTCTTCGGGCTGGGATACATTGATGAGCATTTCCTTTTTCATCAGACTGTTGTGTTCCTTTCGATTGTCAACATCCGGCGTCATGCGGCCGCAGTTCGGGCGAACGGTCGGCGCCGGGATGGTTGAGCGATTGTTTATGCTTGGAGTACTATTTCGGGCACGAGCCCGGCAAGTTGATTCATCAAAAAAACGTCGACTTCGCGAGCTGTCGAGAGACGTAGCGCTCGCCAAGCCATCGCTTCGCATTGGCCAATGGTGACCGAGCGAATGGCTTTCTTTAAAATGGGTATTGCGGCTGGAGCTAGGCTCAAAATTCGAATTCCCATTCCGACCAACAGCAGCGCATAAGCGGGGTTATTGCTCATCTCGCCACAGACGCTGGTCGACTTCTTTTTTTCCGATGCGATTTGCTGGGTCCTTTGGATAAGTCGCAGGACGGCGGGATCGCACGCTTGGTAGAGGTCAGCAACCGAGTCGTTGCTGCGATCGACGGCAAGCGTATACTGAGTCAAGTCATTGGTACCGATGCTAACGAAATCGATTTCGTCGATGAACCGATCGAGCATCAGCACTGCAGCGGGGACTTCGACCATCATCCCGACTTGAACTGCACATTGAATGTGTTTGCCTTCGGATGCGAGATCTTCTGACACTGAGCGGAGTACGAAACGTGCGTTTCGCAGCTCATCGAGAGTCGTGATCATCGGAAACATCACACGCACGTCACCCAAACAAGCGGCGCGCAAGATCGCGCGAACTTGGATTCGGAAGAGTGCGGGGTTTCGAAGACTTAATCGAATACTTCGCAAACCGAGGAACGGATTGTTCTCTTGTTCGGCGAGCATCGTCAACCCCATCTTGTCCGCACCCAGGTCGAGTGTGCGAATGACAACGGGTCTGTTTTGCATATCGCGCACTACCTGCGCGTATGCTTGATAGTGTTCCTCTTCCGTAGGCTCTTGGTCGTGCCCAAGGTAGAGAAACTCTGTGCGGTAGAGACCAACTCCGTCGGCTCCCCGTGCGACGCAGGAAAGCGCCTCATGAGGGAACTCAACATTGGCCATCAGTTCGATGCGAACACCATCGCTGGTGCACGCTGGTAAGTCGCGAATTTCTTCCAATTGCGTCGCGATCGATTGCCGGAGCAACCGCCGTTGCATATACCGGTCACGGGTCGCGTCGTCTGGCGAAACGATGATTCGGCCCAAGTGGCCATCGACGATCACTTCATCGCCGCCGCGGATGTTGTGCAGAAAATTGCCAACTCCAACCACTGCGGGAATCTCCATGCCGCGAGCTACGATGGCCGTGTGGCCCCCCGTGCCGCCCGCTTCGGTACAAATCCCCAGCACCTTGTCACGCTCGAAGGCGGCGGTTTCACCCGGCGTCAAATCGTGACTGACGATGATGGCTTCGTGCGGCAAGTTCTTGAGGGTTGCGATGGGCTGACCCGTTAAGGCTTCCAACAGCAGGCTTTCCACGTCGCGAATGTCGTGAGCGCGTTCGGAAAGAAACGTGCTGGTGGCTTTCTTGAAAGCAGAAGCGTACTTGGTGAAAACTTCGCTCACCGCATACTCGGCAGAATAAGTTTTTTTGCGAATCAGGCTTTCGAGCTCGGACTGAAGATGCGGATCGCGCAGAATCTGCTGTTGTGCAGAGAATATATTGCCGAGTCGTTCGCCGAGTTTTGCAGTTGTCGATTGACGACTTGTTTCCAGTTTTGTGTTGGCTTGCTCGACCGCAACGACGAGCCGATCCCATTCGCGTTCGTCTTCTCCGACGGCGACCAAACAACGAGTGATACGGTAGCCCTCGCGATCAAATACGAGGGCTCGTCCTATCGCGACACCGGGCGAAACCGCGATGCCTTGCAATTCCAGCATACTGAACAGAATCTATCTGGTTAAGGGGCTGTTTTGGACAGCCCAATGTGCGGTAAAAAAGGGATAATGGGCTTCGGTTGGTTGGATAAACGACATTGCGTCGCGTCGCTGGCAAAACGATACAAACTAGGCGATTACCTCATCGAACTGTTGATCAAACATAAGCCGGATAACGCGAATCGCTTCGTCGGCATCTGGCCCTTGGGCTCTCAAGACCAACTCCGAGCCGTGGGTTGCTCCGAGGGTAAGCAAGCTGAGGATGCTGCGGCAATCCGCTATCTGACCAGCGCGTTCAAGCTCTATCTGGCACTGAAAGCCAGTTGCAGCACGCACTAGTTTGTCTGCAGGCCGCATGTGCAATCCCTCAGGATTGTTGACCGTGACCGTGCAGTGTTGGATAGCCGATGACATACAGATTTAGGAAGTGAATTGATTTCCGTCAGCTTCTTCGAGCAATTGATGAATATCTTCCTCAGTCTTGGACTGACGCAGCAGTCGGCAAAACATGTCGTCGCGAAGCTGTCTCGAAATGTTTTCGAGGGCTCGCAAATGATCGCCGGGTCGATCTGGCGGAGACACCAGCAAGAAGAACAGCGAGGCAGCCTGTCCATCGAGCGATTCAAAATCGAGCCCGGCGGGACTGACTCCTACGGTGCCAATGAGTTTCTCGACACTCGCATGCTTGGTGTGTGGAACCGCGACGCCGCGGCCGATGCCGGTGCTGCCGAGCTCTTCGCGCTTCATGATCGCCTTGATGATGTCCGCTTGATCTGCAGCTTTGATGTCGCCTGCCTTGACTAGGGACTCCACCAATTCAGTGATCACCCCTTCCTTGGTAGTAGCGGTCAGCTCAGAGCAAATTGCTTTTTTGGATATGAATACGGCAAACTTCATTACTGGAGGACCCTTGCAGCGAACCGCGACTCGTCGATTAGCAATTTAGTTGGCGATAGAAGCCAAAAAAGTGAAAAGGAGAGTCGAATAGTGGAATGAATGGGGATAGGAACGATAGAGGCAAAGCCTAAACTTCGCCATTGCCAGTATGTTTTACCGGCGTAGCCTTGTGGTCAGTGACCTTTTCTTTGTGCTTGCGAATCTGTTGCTCTACTTTTCCAATCGTTAGATCGAGGGCCGAAAGGATCGTGGTGGATTGCGTGGTGGCAACGAAATCATGCGAATGTTCAGCCGAAACGTTGATTTCCACTGTCGGCTTATCCAGATGCTCGAGATCCACCGTCACCTCGATAGCGCTGATCTTGTCGAACAACCGCCGAACCTTTTCTGCCTTCTCGACAATGATGGCTTGGTCTTCGGCCTTGAGGTGGCCATGGCGAGCGGATACGTTGACTTGCACGGACGGTCTCCAACTGGAGGTAGATTGGGTGAATTCGGGAGATTTGATTCTACAAAAGCCAGATTTGCTCTGGGCAGATCGGGCCGGTAGTCTCGGCCGAATTGTAACTCTTTCCGAAGATAGCCACAAATCCCCGTATCCGCGGTTTACTGGCATTGGGGCTAAGTTTGTGGCGAATGCAGTCGGAATTTGGCAAATTAGGGAGCCTGCAACGTGGCGAGACGCCCATGGCTGGCCCGCGTCGGCACAATCAGCCGCTCGACATACTAAGTCGGGGACTACCGCCGGATCGCTGATAGGACCCTGGCTTGATATGCAATTCTCTGCAATCAGACATCGAGCTTTTCCTCAATTTAACACATAAATCGAAGACTGCGATTGACTATCGAAGGGACTTTCCGCCAAGCTGAGGTTTGGTTCCATGACGCTTCCAGAGAGCGTTTCGGGGGACTTCCAGTCCTTTTCCCTGATTCTCACCGCGGAAGTTTTGTGATGCAACATCAGTCGTAGAGCGAGCCCCTGCGCCCTGCTAGGACGTTTTTTAAAGTCTGTCCTAGAATCGAACGATGCTTGTGTAACAAGTAAGATGATGCTGGAATAACCGTTGAGAGCAGCTGCGAAGCTCTCAGCACCCGATTGCCTTCGAAAAAGCTGTACTAGAAATGACAACCAATTCCGAGCCAATCCACTCATCGCTCGCTTCGGACCCCGACTACATCGATTTGGTGAAGGAGTTCGTAAGCGAGTTCCCAATCAAGTCGGAAACGATTCGTCGATGCATCCTCGAAAAGAATCTCAACATGCTTCAACGCACCATGCATCAGATGCGTGGTGCATGTGGAGGTTACGGTTTTCCAACTCTAACGGAGTCGGCCGGTAAAGTAGAAGAGAGACTCAAAGCAGGTCAAACTTTGGAAAGTGTTGAAGCCAGCATCTCCGAATTCCTCAACCTGCTAGCAAGAGCGACTGCTGAAAAGGCTTAGCTCAACCATGATGATTACCAGCCCCAGATCGTAGTCACTCTCGGCACTAGTGACCCACCGTGGGTCGCACCTGCCGGGTGCGACAATGAGTTTGAATCCAATTCCCCCCAATGATGGCCTAATGATGGCATTGACGAAATGCCGCGTAGCGGGTGTGGCAAGTGTTCCTAGACGATCTATCGATTTGCAAAGGTAAAGCTGCATTCACGTTTTTTGGGTCGTGGCTGGGTTGAGTGGGGAGAGAAGAAACAAAAGTTGGGCTGCAGATTTCGCACCCAGTTTCTTCGAAATATGGCTGCGATGTACTTCAATGGTCTTGATACTCAGGCCAAGACGAGAAGCGATTTGTTTGCTGGGCGTTCCTTCACGCACCAGCGTCGCGATTTCCAGTTCGCGAGCGGTCAATGTTTTGAACTTTTTCTCGTACTCTTGGACGTCAGAGGAGCAAAGGATTGCTTGCCGATCGAATTCGATACATTGTTTCACACATTCGATCAATTTGGTCGGTTCCACCGGCTTTTCGAGATACTCGACTGCTCCGAGCTTTATCGCTTCCACCGCAGATGGCACGGTTCCTGCAGCCGTCAAGAATACGATCGGTTTCTTGAAATCTCTTAGCTTCAGTTCTCGAAAAAGTTCCATGCCTGACATCAACGGCATTGCTTGATCGAGGATCAGACACGCCGGTCCAATCTTAAGCGTTGCCGCTAGAAAATCGGCTGCATTTTGGAACGGAACGCAGTTCAAGCCCGCCTGGCTCAAAAGAAAAACTAGGCTGGCCAGAAAATCCTGGTCATCATCCACCAGGAAAACCCTCCCCAATTCGTTTGTATCATTCGGAATCAAGAGCAATCTCCTCGTTTAGCTCCTCGTCTAACATCACACTTAAGCTTCTACCGACTCTAGAATGTCAAGTTGAATTATACGTGTCAAGTACCCCCCGGTTGGATTGTTTTGTTAAAAAACAGCTTCGAACTATTGGGAAAACAAACTGTAAGCTTTCTGTTTTCAATAGAAACAGCAACTCAAGACTGCAATTTCTGCAAGCTTCCTTGAAAAACAAGGTTCATCCTGCGGACGCGTTGTACGCTTCGAAGTCGAAAGGAAGAAGCTAAAGGATGTTCCCCTGGAAACTTTAGAAGTGGATTTTACGCCTACATCAAGCCATACCGACAGCGGCCAGCCATGAATAAACCCAACAGAGCATCCCAATCGAAGCCGCGGTTGTTGCTGGTTGATGATGACCAATACATCCACTCTATTGTCCAGGCCATGCTACAGTCACTTGACGTGTCGATCGAGCATGCGTTTGGCGGGGAAGAAGGCCTAGCCTTGGCGATCTCGCAGCCGCCCGATCTAATACTGTTGGATTACCAGATGCCAGACGTCGACGGATTGACCGTATTGAAATCCCTCAAGCGAGAGCCGACCCTCGTAGCCGTACCAACGATTCTCATCACGGCCTCGGATGATCCAACCCTTATCTCGCAAACGTTTGCCTTGGGTGCTGTCGACTACGTGCGCAAACCGTTTATCCAGAGTGAGTTGGAGGCAAGGGTTTTTGCTGCCTTAAAAACGCAGCGTCTCATGCGAGAGCTTGAAATCGCCGCTCATACGGACCTTTTGACGGGTCTCCT
>Ga0105049_10004557_pt1 | contig 16246 bp, 15 predicted proteins | sample MAT06_FD_78087 | JGI IMG/M metagenome (GOLD analysis project Ga0105049, IMG submission 78087) | Freshwater microbial communities from Lake Fryxell liftoff mats and glacier meltwater in Antarctica - MAT-06 | ecosystem: Environmental > Aquatic > Freshwater > Ice > Liftoff microbial mat | place... | reverse complement strand
CTTGGCGGCCAATCAGGCTTAGGTTTACGCCATTGGGCAACGCCCCGGGCTGTGTTGATGCCGCGCCGTTGGCGCTCATGAAAAACCTAAAGTCACATCTAAAAATTGACGATCAGGATACCGTTCTCTGCTTGACCACTCGTAGCTCTCCCACCGCCCCTGGCCATAATTGGACACGATAATGATCATCTCCCTCAATCTCATCCTCAGACAACGAATCTAGAGCACCATAAGAGATACGGGCGGCGTAGATTCCGGGAGCGACCTCTATCCGTGCCGCGTCCGGGAAATAGTCGGTACATCCCGCGATGACGATTTTCCCGCTGGAGACGACGATTGAGCACTCGATGATGTGATCCCACATATCCGCGTCTTCGGGTGGCTCGTGGTCATGAATCTCAACCACAACCGGCACGGTCATGTTCCTGACCGTACCAATACCGATGGTGCCAGGTGCGGTCGCCAATAGTCGAGCGAACGCGATCTCATCCCAGCTATCGCCATCAATGCCCTCAGCGAGTTCATCTTGGAGGTAGAACTGAAAATAGTCGGCAAACAGGCTGTAAGTCGTTCGATGCATACTCACCGCCTCACTATCCCATCCTTCACCGCCCGGCTCACCGCCGCGGCGATGCAGTTCACGTGCAGCTTTTTGTAGATGCAGCGCGTGACGTAATCGACGGTGTGCTGGTTCAGTTCCAGCTTTGCGGCGATCTCTTTCTTGCCGAGGCCGTCGACCATCAGCGACAGGACGTGGCGCTCGCGGTCGGAGAGGCCGGGGTCTTCCTCCGGGGCCTTGTCGGGTTTGGCGGGAGCGATCTTCGCGAACATCGACAGCACGCGTTTTGCCACGCGGGGATTCATTGGCGAACCACCCGCCAGGGCCTGATCGATGGCGGACAACACCGTGGCCATCGGTTCGGATTTCAGCAGGTAGCCCGACGCGCCGGCGCACACCGCGCGGAAGATCTTGTCGTCGTCCTCGAACACCGTCAGCACCACGATGCCGGTGTCGGGGACCAGTTGCTTGATGCGGACGATGCCCTCGATGCCGTCGATGCCAGGCAGTCCGATGTCGAGCAGCACCACGTCGGCGCGTTCGCCGGACAACAGCGCGGCGAGGGCGTCTTCGCAGCGGCCGAACTCCTTGGCGGTAAGATCGCCGCGGGCCGACAACGCGCGCGCGGTGGCGCGGCGGAAGGCGACGTTGTCCTCGATGATCCAGATGGTGGTCATGTCGGCTTCTGTACCGCAGGGATGCGCACCGATCCAGCCGTGGATGCCTGCATGCGTGCAACCGGTATGGTCAGCGTGATGCGCGTGCCCTTGCCTGGAGAAGACTCGATCGCGAGCTTGCCACCCAAGGTGCGCGCGCGTTCACGCATGCTGGTCAGGCCCATGCCACCACCGACGGCGGCGCTGTCGAAGCCGCGGCCATCGTCGCGGATTTCTAGACGCACCTCGCGGTCGTCAGCCACCAACGTCAGATCCACCGCACCGGCCTGCGCGTGGCGGACGATGTTGGTCAGGGCCTCTTTGATGAAGAGGAAGAGTTCGCGTCGTGCGGCCGGCGACCACGCGGCGGGAAGCGTCTCCAGCGGCGCACTCCAGCGCACCGTGAGTCCGCCCAGCAGGCGTTCGACCAGCCGGTGCAGGTGGCTGGCCAGATCAGGGCCGGCCTCTTCGCGGGCACCGGCGAGCCACAGCACCTCACGCATGCCGTCCATGCTTTCTTGCGCGATACGACCCACCTCTTGCCAGTCGGCAGAATCAGTGGTGGTGGGCTGCACCGCGCCGAGTTCGCTGAGACGGGCGATGGCGGCAAGGTTGCTGCCGATCTCGTCGTGCAGGTCGCGCGCCAGACGACGGCGGAGCTGCTCCATCTCACGCGCACGCCGGCGACGCAGCACCACCAACCACGCCGACACGGCGCCTACCGCGATGCCGCCGATGATGGCCAACACCCACCACGAACGGCGGCTGGCATCGTTCACTAACGCCGGACGCTGGGCATCGAGCCGCGCCAGATCTGCTCCAAGGCGCGCACGCTGATCCCAGGCATCCAGCCAGTCCGGCAATTCCTTCAAGCGGCCATAACTGGTGAACCCGTCGACCAAGAGCGAACGCGGCCATTTGTTACTGTAGGAACTGGGGTCGACCGTCGAGGTGACCGTCCCATCGCGCGCGACGTTGCGGTCGTTGGCATAGACCTCGATCTCAGACAGGCCGAAGCGGCTGTGATTGCCGGCAGGCAACGCCACGCGCACATGACGGGCGGTGATGCCGGCGGTACGGATGGTGATCGGATTGCCCCCGGGGTTGGGATAGTCGGCACGGGTGGCATCGAGGATCGTCACCGCGTCGGAAAAATCAGCGGTTTTCGCCGCCTCGACACGGAAGCGTGGCGGGAAGCTGAACCCAGGGATGTCGGCGCCGAGGCGCGCGTGCGTGGCGTAGAGCCGCACTTCCTGCAACGGATGCTCCTGAGCGAGATCGACCGCCATGAAGGTGAATGGATCCGTGGTGGTGGTACCGGCGAACAGGCCATCCCATGGCAGCAGTTCGACACTGATGGGCGGTCCGAGTGGCGTACGCCCATCGACCAGATTGGGCATGGTCCAACGCGGCGGCAGATTCATGTTCGATGACGCGGTCACCGGCCGTCCGACCGCAAGGTTGCGCCGGCCCGACAACACCATGAGTTCGCCGATGGCGTAGAAGTGCTGATTGTTCTCCACCGCCAATTTGGTGACGGTGATGCGCACGTAGCGCGCTGTGCGCGGTTTTTCCAGCCGCACCACCAAGGGCGCGATGCCCGGGTCCGGCAGATCGCTCTCGGTGAAATCCGCCACCGGCACCGGCTGGGCGAAGTCGGCACTGTCGGCGACATCGATGCGCAAACGCGGCGGGAAACCGTAGGTGCGTTTGGTGTCCGCCTGCCAGTCGAGCACCGCCGGGATCAGCGCGATGTGTTCGATGGTGACGGCTTCCTGCAGGTCGACCTGCACCCACGGCGGCGTCAACGGTGGTTGCGGCATGCGTTGATGCTGGTGGCCGAACTGCGGCGCGGTCTGGCCGATCACTGGTGCACCAAGGGCGTCGAGCTGCGCGCGCGTCGCCTGGCGCCGCTCATCGAGCGTGCGCAGCTCACGGCTGAACCAGCCGAGCCAGGCGGAGTCCTCGACTGCTGTCGCGGTCAGGGCACAACCCACTAGAAGAATAATGGCAGAGCAACGCACGCTGGGTGATGATGCCCGCGGCCTGGGTGGTTCAACCCGGCGGCGCGGCGGCGACCACCGGCGTGGGGCGCGCCCGAATCACCAGCAGCAGGATGCTGAAGGCGAGCGCCACCACGGCGGCGCTCCAGGTCAGTGCGGTGACTTCGCCAAAGCGGTCCGACAGCCAACCGACCAGCAGGCAGGGCCCGCCGAAACCGATGTAGCTCCACAGCAGGTAGCCCGACACCGCCGCCGCGCGACGGTCGCCGGCCGCTGCGTTCACCGCCGTCAATCCGGCGAGGTACATGAAGCCGAAGCCAGCCGCGCCGGCGCAGGCGCAACCGCAGAGCAGCAGCACGGGATTGCTGGCCCGCACCCCAAGGTCGAACAGCACCAGCGCCGAGGTTGAGCACAGCGCGCCATAAAGGACGCCTAAACGCGGATCGCTCGGGCGCAGACGCGGCATCAACTGCACGAATGCGCCAGTACCACACAAGACGAACACCCCGATGCCCGCGCCGGTGGGCATGCCGGCAGCGGCGAAGGCCGCTGGACCAGCAGCGAGGATGGTGCCGGAGACCGACCAACTCAGGGCGTTGCCCAAGGTGAACAGCCGGGTTCCCGGCGGGAACGTCGGCAGGCGCAGCCAACGTCCACTGCTACCGCTGGTGCCGCCGGGCACGCGCCACAGCAGGATGCCGACCAACACCAGCAGCACGAACCCGAGGTGGTAGCTCCACGGCGCCAGACCACCGCCACCGGTAGCGACCGCGATGGTGGTGATCAGTCCACCACCGCCGAACGCCGCCGCGGTAGTGAATGACGACCACCACGCCGCGCGCACCGGATCGCCCAGACGTTCGGTCAGCCACGCCGTCGCAGTTCCAAGCCCGAGCGCCACCGCCATGCCGTGGAACAGCCGACCGCCGAGCAGCACGTAGACGTCAGGCCAGATGATCAGCGCCAACGTCGGCCCGGCAGCGCAAAGGATGGCGGCCAGCACCACCGGCCGTCGACCGAGCACGTCAGAGGCACCACCGGCAAACGCCAGCGTCGGCACCAGCCCCAGGATGTAGGCAGCGAACAACAACGAGCGCCCGGTGTACCCGAAGTCCGCCGTCGCAGCGTACTGCGGGTAAAGCGGCATCTGCAGATTCACCGCGCTGCCGACCGCGACGATCGACAGCAGCACCACTATCCAGCCACGCGTGTCGCGGTTCATGATTTGGCTTTCGCCAAGTGCGCGGCGAGGTCGCCCAGGCAACCGATGGCGCGAGCGGTCGCGGGCGACCAGAACGGCGCATTCAGGCGGATGAAGTTACGATAACGCGGCGGGGCCATCTCGGTGATGAACTTTACGTAGAGCGGACGCAGACGGCGCAGATGGCGGTCGAAACCGCCGCTGGCGAGCAATTCCGCGACCGCCGCCTGCGGGATGCCCGCGCAGGCGATGTTGGTGGTGAACGTGAGGTGCTCGACCGGACGCTGCCAGCGTTGCCCTGGGATGTTGTAACCGACGCGGATCCCCGGCGCGACATCCCTTACGGTTTCAAATAAGCAGCGAAACGGTCCATCACCTTGCGGATGGGAATGGCGAGGTTGATGCCGTCGCCGTGCGAATTCACGCCGTCAGTGGTCAGCACCTTGGTGGTGACGCCGATGACGGCACCGCTCTGCTGATCGATGACCGGGCCGCCGCTGTTGCCGCTCGCTACGCGGCAGTCGTGCTGCAACCACTCAACCCGTCCGTTGCCGCGCCGCACCGAACCCAGGATGCCGCGTGACAACACGATGTCGCTGGGCGAGGTCTGCAGTGTCAAAGCGATGCTGCCAGCCAAGGGGAAGCCGGCGGACAACAGTGGACGCTGCAATTCATAGACCTCGCTCATCGGCAGCGGTTCGTAGGGCGCTCCGTCAACGGCTTTGAGCAGGGCGAGGTCATCGGCCTCGGCGTAGTCGACCACGCTCATGCGCACCGGACGACGATTGGCGCTGGCGTCCCACATCGCCATCACCGTAGCGTTGCGGTCCTTCAGCACGTGGGCGTTGGTCACCACCAAGCCATCGCGACTGACGATGAAACCCGTGCCGGTGCCGCGGTCCTTGACCACCAGCAGGATGACGCCGGCCACCAGCTTGGCCTGCTGGCTGCCAGCGACTGGGCCTTCGGCAAGGCCGCCCGGGGTCGCCTTACCAACCGGAGCACTGGCCGCGGGGCCTTTCTGCTCCTCGGCACGGCGTTGGGAGATGGCTGCGAGGACCTCATCCACGCGTTTTTTCTGTGCGACCAATACCTCGTCTTTGCCCACCAAGCCGGCAATCGCCGCCTCCTGCTGATCGACCGCGGCCTTGGCCTGATCAATGACCTTGCGCTGAATCTGGATCAGTTCGAGCGTGCGCAGGGCATCGCTGCTGCCTTCCTGGGTCTTCTTCTCGTAAAGACTCACCAGGTTATTGTGCTTGGCCACCTGTTCGTTGTAGGCGTCACGCGACATGCCGAATGCGATCTGAAGCTCCTGCACCTGACGCGCGAGCACACGACGTTGTTCGTCAATCTGCTGACCATCGGCGCGCGCAGCACGCTCATCCTGATCAATCGATTCCATGCGGATCTTTGACGAATCACGATCACGTTCGGCGAAACGCGCAGCCTCCTGCGCGGTGGCTGGGTTTTCACGGGCAGCGGCTTTATCGAGCACCTGCTTCACTGCCGCGCCGGTGGCCTTGGTTCGCGCCTCGGCCAACAATTTTCCTAACGTGGTCTCATCCGCATCCGCCGGAGCATCGATCTCGTAACGCGTCTTCAATTCTGTGCGCAAGCGGCGTACACGATCCGCTGCCAGCGCCTTATCGGTGGCGTCCTCGCTGATGGCCTCGCGCTCCTTGCGGTGGAACTTCCAATACATCGCCACTAGGTGTTCCATCGTCGCATCCGGTGGCGGCGAGAGTTTGCAGCTATCACGCAGGTAATCGACGAGTGCGAGGCGCTCGCCCAGGCCGAAGGGGTCCTCGATCTGCGGCTTCGGCAATTCTTCTGCGATCACCAGGAGCGGTGCGACCAGAAACATCACGAGGACTAACAGCCTGAACATATGGGCGGATGATAGTCCCGGCATCGTCGGGGCAACGACGTGTGGCCCATTCCTGACGCAATTATTCCTGACGCAATTATTCAACGCCGCGGGTGGACAGGAGCGGCCCGGCACGGAGGCTGGACGACCTCCCGGCCAGGAGCGTCGCTGCGTCAACGTCCCTGCCATTGCTCGCCCATCGCCTTCAGGATCGCCGTCATGCCTACGCTTTACGTCACCTGCCCCGCCTACGCCATGCGCGGACCGCTTGATCGCCAGAGCCATATCGATCAGGCCACCTGGCTGGCCGAGGAGATGAATTGGCGCCTGGTGGTGTCGCCACTGCTGGACCGTCACTTGGGGCCTGGGGCGTGGCTGCCAGTGGCTGAACGCATCGCCGATCTGCGCACGGCTTTGCGCCACGATGCACTGTGGGCGTGTCGCGGCGGCTACGGCAGCATCGAACTGGTGGAGGCGGTGCTGAAGGCGCGGCAGCGCAGCGGACCACTGCTGATCGGTTACAGCGACATCACCGCTCTGCATGCGGCCTTCGCCGTCCGCGGCTGGCAGCGGCGGGTCTATGGCGCAATTCCCACCGGCAACCGCCGGGGCGGGCGCGCCGGTACCAGCTTGCTGGCGGCACTGCGCGGCGAGGCGCTCACGCGTTCCTCGGCGAGTGATGCCGGCGCGCGGGTGTTGCGGCCAGGACGTGCACAAGGGCGGTTGTTCCCCGCCTGCCTAAGTGTGCTCGCCAGCGTGGTGGGCACGCCAGCGATGCCGGATCTGCGCGGCTGCGTCCTCGCGATCGAGGACATCAAAGTGCAGCCGTTCCTGATGGCCACACATCTTAATCAATTGTACTTGAGTGGCGCGCTGCGCGGCGTCCGCGCCCTGCTGGGCGGCACCTTCACCCACAGCGAAGACCACGACTACGAGGGCCCGACACCGGATGCGGTGCTGGCAGAGTGGGGTGAACGTCTGCGTCTACCGACCATCAGCCACCTGCCGTTCGGTCACCTGGACGATGGGCTGGTGCTGCCGTGTGATCGTACGGCGCAGGTCCAAGCGACCAGCAACGGAGCATGGACCCTAACGATCAACGCGGCAGGGTCATGACCATGGTCGACCTTGATGTGCTGGTGGCGCAGGCGCGGCGGTTGCGCCATGACCTGCACCGGCATCCCGAACTGATGTACCAGGAAGAACGCACTGCCCGCGTGGTGCGCGATGAACTCACACGACTGGGCATCGCTTGGCAGCCGTGCGCCGGTACCGGCACAATCGCGCGCTTGGCGGACGGCGCGCGCGGACGGCACGTCGCGCTGCGGGCTGATCTCGACGCGTTGCCGCTCACCGAACTGACCGGCCTGCCCTATGCCAGTGAACATCCGGGCCTGATGCATGCGTGCGGTCACGATGGTCACACCGCCAGTCTGCTGGCGGCGGCGGCGTGGCTGAAGGCGCATGAAGCAGCACTGCCAGGTCCGGTGACGTTAATCTTCCAACCGGCGGAAGAAGGCGGCCACGGCGCCAAACGCATGGTCGAGGGCGGCGCACTTGCCGGCGTCCACGAAGTCTTCGGCTACCACAACTGGCCGCCGATCCCCTTCGGCAAGGCCGGCTGCGTGCCGGGCACGATCTTCGCCGCCAATGGCGAATGGACCGCGACCATCACCGGACGCGGCGGACACGCGAGCTCACCGCAGCACTGCATTGATCCGATCCTCGCCGGTGCGCACTTTGTCACGCTGGCGCAACAGATCGTCAGTCGCCAGGTCGCGCCGCAGGACGCCGCAGTGGTGAGCGTGACCTGCTTCCACGGTGGCACCGCCGACAACATCATTCCCGACAGCGTCGAACTGGTCGGCACCGTGCGTGCGGCCACCACCACGCTACGCGATGAATTGGCCCGCCGCGTCGAGGCCACCCTCACCGCGGCCTGCGCGCCCTCCGGCGCGAGCGGTCGTTTCACCTACCGGCCCTGTTACCCCGCGACGGTCAACCATGCCACGTCGGCGGTGCGCGCGCAGGAAGCGCTGCGGGCAGTGCTCGGCGCAGATGGCCTAGCCAACGATGGGTTGCCTGTGATGGCAGCAGAAGACTTCGGGTATTACCTGACCCAGGTCCCTGGAGCGTTCATCCTGCTCGGCGCCGGTCGCGCTGGCGCAGTGATGGAACCCTGCCACAGCCCGCGCTTCGACTACAACGACGACCTCATCCCGGTGGTGGTGCAGGTATGGTCGCGGTTGGTGGGCCTCGTTTGACGCTGGCCGTGGCTTTGGCCGTGGCTTTGGCCGGGTCCATCTCGCTGCGCAGCCAATCGAGGAACGGTGGATTGCCGCCAACTATCGGCAGGAACACCACGCACGGCGTTGAATAACTGTGCAATGACTTCACCCGGGCGACCACCGCGTCCACGTTGGCGGCACTGGTCTTGGCGATGAGGATGATCTCTGGGGTCTCTTCGATACGCCCCTGCCACCAGTACATCGAACGCAGCCCTGGCAGCAAATTGACGCACGCGGCAAGGCGTTCACCGACCAGCGCGCGACCAATGCGTTCGGCCTCCGAGAGGTCGTTGCAGGTGATGTAGGCCACGCGCAGGTCACCAGGGTCGTCGCCCATTGGTCGTCTCCCTTTTACGAGTGAGCACAGGGTTCTGCGCGCAAGCCGGAGTCAAGGCGGCCGGTAATCGACCTTGGCAGTTTTAGGGTTTGGCAGGCCACCTGCGGGACGTAAGGATGCAAGCGGTCCCACAGTGGGACCGGGCATGCAATCAGGGATCCTATGCGCACCAAGACTCTCGCTTTCGTCATGGCCGGTGGAAAAGGCACGCGCCTGGAACCGCTGACCTCGGCCCGCTCCAAGCCGGCGGTGCCCTTTGGTGGGAAGTACCGCATCATCGACTTCGTGTTGTCGAACCTGGTCAACTCGGGCATCTACGGCACCTACGTGCTGACCCAGTTCAAGAGCCAGAGCTTGGCCGAACATCTCAACCAGACGTGGAACTTCGGCTCGGCTCTGCCTGGGCACTTCATCACTCCGGTGCCGGCGCAGCAGCGCACCGGCGAACACTGGTACAAGGGCACGGCCGACGCGATCTTCCAGAACCTCAACCTGGTACTGGAGTCCAAACCTGAACTAGTGGCGGTGTTCGGTGGCGATCACATCTTCAAGATGAACGTCCAGCAGATGGTGGACTACCACACTGCCAAAAAAGCCGACATCAGCATCGCCGCGATCCCGGTGCCGCTCGCCGAGGCCAGCGAATTCGGCGTCATCCAGGTCGACAGCGACTGGCGCATCACCGGTTTCCAAGAGAAACCCAAGAACCCCACGCCGATGCCCGGCAATCCGGCCATGGCCCTGTGTTCGATGGGCAACTACATCTTCACCAGTGGGATCCTGATCGACGCCCTGCAGAAGGACAGCGGACAGGACAAGTCGAACCACGACTTCGGCAAGAATGTGCTGCCGGAGCTGTTGGCGACGGGTAATGCGCTGTACGCCTGGGACTTTGCCAGCAACCGCATCCCTGGTTCGACCAACACCGACTACGACGGCTACTGGCGCGATGTCGGGACCATCGATGCGTTCTATGAAGCGTCGATGGACCTGCGCGCGATCATGCCGCAACTCGACCTCTACAACCAGGAATGGCCGATCCGCAGTTCGCCCAACTCCTTCCCGCCGGCCAAGTTCGTGCACAACAGCGAAGGCCGCGTCGGTCAGGCGATCCAGTCGATCGTGTGCGAAGGCACGATCGTCTCGGGTTCCACCGTGGTCGATTCGATCATCGGCCGGCGCTGCCGCATCAATAGCTATTCGGAAGTGCACGCCAGCGTGCTGAATGACGGTGTGGACGTTGGTCGTGGTGCGCGTTTACGTCGCTGCATCGTCGATAAGAATGTGACCATCCCGCCCAACGATGTGATCGGCTACAATCACGACGAAGACGCCAAGCGCTTCAAGGTCACTGAGACCGGCATCGTCATCATCGGCAAGGATCAGGTCGTCCAACCGCTCAAGCGCTGAAGCGCCCAAGCCATAGGCGAAGAAGCCGCGTATATGCGACCACGCAAGGCCACCGAACTGCCTGAAGGTCCCCTGCCGACCGACCGGGTCGAGGTCGACGGCGTGTTGGTACATTCTCTGACCGCTCACGCGATGTTCGCGATGGACCGCCACAAGTGGATCGAGAGCGAAAAGACCGGCCGCGATGTCGGCGGCGATGCCGTGCAGGAGTGGCTGGACCGCTGCTGGAAGGGCTGGACCCGCGCGCGGCTGATCGAACACCTCTACGGTTGGCGCTGCTGGGGCGCCTTCGGACGCGACGACTTCGGACTGCTCACCCGTGAAACGGTGGACTACCACGTACCGCGTGCGATCCTGGAAGGCGTCGCCGAGGTGCTGGCTGGGGGCGGAGAGAACCTGGATGTGATCAATTGGGCGCTTGCACATGGTCATTCGCTCGATGCCATCCTGTGGCTGCTTGATCACATCGATATCAATGCCAAACGTCAGCGCCTGCTGACGGACCATATCCGGCTCTTCACTGACGGAGGCTGAGCATGAAGCGCGACGAACTGGAAGCGATGACGGTGAAGGAATTGCGGCTGATCGCCGCTGAACGGGGGGTGCCCAAGGCAACCAAGTTGAGCAAGCCCGAACTGGTGGCCGCGCTTAGCGCCGCCAAGGCCAATCGCTCATCCCCCAGGACCAAGGTCACCGCGACCAGCACCCGCACCAAGCGGCGCAGTTCGTTCACCACGCCAGCACCGACCAAACGCAAAGCTGCCAGCAAGCTGCCACCCGGCGCCCCGGCGGCAAAATCGTCCTCCTCGCTGCTCGCACCCGTCAAGGCGCCGGCGCCAGCGCCGATCGTCGGTTCCAATCCCGGCCTGCCGGTGCCCGAACATTACGGCCACGACCGACTGGTGCTGATGGTGCAGGATCCCCACCACGTTTTCGCCTATTGGGAACTGCAACCTGAGACCGTCGCACGCGTCAGTCATCAGGCGCAAGGCAACGGCACCCCGGTGCTGGCGATCCACGCCAATGGCACCACCGAATACCGCGAGGTCGATCTGCGTGGCGGCAACTACTACCTCGCGGTCGGTCCCGACCAAGACTACGAGGCCGAGCTCGCCCTACGCGACCGTCACGGCAAGCTGCACGTGCTCGCACGCTCCAACAAAGTGCACACCCCGACCCCGACTATTTCGACGCGCGTCGATGAGCAGTGGATGGGCGTCGATGAGACCTTCCATGAACTGCTGGAACTCGCCGGCCTGCCCGGCCACCTGCGTGGTGCCGGCAGCGTGGCGCGCCTAGCCGACCAACGGCGCCTGGCCTGGAGCTGGCAGCACAGCGGCGTGACATCGCTATCGAGTGGCGTGTTGTCGAGCCACAGCCTCAGCAGCACGTCGCGACTGTCGAAGACTTGATGCTGACTGCCTGCCGCAGGCAGGAGGGCGCCCATGCCTGAGGGCTACCTCCTGCTGGTGCTTCATGCCCACCTGCCATTCGTCCGCCACCCGGAGGACCCGCATTTCCTTGAGGAACGTTGGCTCTTCGAGGCCATCACCGAGACCTACATCCCGCTGCTGTCGCGGCTCGAACACCTCTTGCGCGACGGGGTGCACGCGCGACTGACCATGACTTGGTCGCCGCCGCTGTGCGAGATGCTGGTCGATCCGCTGCTGCAGAGCCGTTACCGCCTGCATGTGTCGCGTCTGCTCGAACTCGCCGAACAAGAGGTCAACGCCAAGGCCCACGGCCCCTTCGCCGAAGCCGCGCGGATGTACCGCGATCATTACCGTTACTGCCTGACGGTGCTCGACCGTTTCCATGGCAACATCCTGAGCTGGGTACGCGAACTGCGTGACGCCGGCGTCTTGGAACCGATCACCTGCGGTGCGACCCACGGCTTCCTGCCGCTCATGCTCACCAGCGAGGCGCAGCGTGCGCAGATCGCCGTGGCGGTGGCCAACTACCGCAAACATTTCGGCGCCAATCCCAAAGGCATCTGGTTGCCGGAGTGCGGCTACACTCCCGGCGTCGAACAGCTGCTCAAACAGTACGACATCCGTTACTTCTTTGTCGACACCCACGGCATCTATTACGGCACACCACGTCCACGCTATGGCGTCTATGCCCCGGTTTACACCAGCTCCGGAGTCGCGGCCTATGCACGCGATCCTGAAAGTTCGCGCTCGGTGTGGTCGGCTGAAAGCGGCTATCCTGGCGATCCGTTCTACCGCGAGTTCTACCGCGACCTGGGCTACGACGGCGAGTACGATTACGTGCGCAATTTCCTGCATCCAGACGGCGTGCGTCGCAACCTGGGGCTAAAGTACCACGCCGTCACCGGCAAGGTGCAGCTGCATGAGAAGGCCCCCTACCTGCCGACACCGGCCTTTGCCCGGGCGATGGATCATGGCGACGACTTCGTGCGCAAACGCGTCGAGCAGAGCCGGCACCTTGCCCACCTGATCGGTCGCGCGCCACTGATCGTCTCGCCCTACGACGCCGAGCTGTTCGGTCACTGGTGGTACGAAGGCCCGCAATTCATCGAGAGCATCTTCCGCTGCGCCCAGGCCGGCGGCCACGCGCTGATGCCGGTCAGCGGCGCCGAACACCTCGCCGATTTCCCGATCAACCAGGTGCTCACCCCATCGGCGTCAAGCTGGGGCGACGCCGGCTACAACGGCGTGTGGCTGAACCCCGCGAACGACTGGATCTACCGCCACCTGCATGCCGCGGAGGAACGCATGGTGGCGATGGCGCGCAAACATCCGCTGGCCGACGGTTGGCAGAAACGCGCACTCAACCAGATGGCACGCGAACTGTTGTTGGCGCAGTCGAGCGACTGGGCCTTCATCATGACCACCGGTACCACCGTTCCCTACGCGATCCGCCGCACCCGCGACCACATCAACCGCTTCACCGGGCTGTTCGACCAGGTCGCATCCGGCAACCTGAACCATGACAGCATCCGCGAGATCGAATGGCGCGATTCGGTGTTCCAAGAGATTGATTACCGGGTGTATTGTTAAGTCAGGGGCTTCGCCCCCGCGGCCCCGCGGGCCTGCCCCCACGGGCTTTGTTATGGCTCGGATTCGTCGGCTTCGCCTCCTCATCCGTGAGCGGATGTGCTTCGCACATTATGTCCGCCCACCGCCACTCGGCGCTCGCCCATCGCACGCGATGGGACTTCGGACTTGAGTAAGTGCTCCAGGCGTTCCCGTTGATCCGAGCCGCACTGGTGTCGCCTTCATCCATTTCCTTGCCGCAATAATCCAAGGACAGTAGCCCGGTGCCTCACCATGCTGGGATGGGGTGAGACGGCCGCCTGACCAGCGCACCTCAAGGCCTTGGCGGCGAGTGCCGACAGCTCTAGAACCCTAGCCGCGTCGACCCCGCCAGAGCTTCAAGAGAACCCCACGAGATCCCCATGACCACTTCCGTCCTACGTTCCGCCACCCTCTGCGCCCTGCTCGCTGTCGGCCTGCAGGCCGCCGCCGCCGAGGGCGTGGTGCTTGGCCAGGGTGCGCTCAAATACCAGGTGGTGCCGGGTTGGGGCAATGTCGCCGCGGACATGATCACCCTGCAGAACTGCCACGCCATACGCCAGGACGCCAGCGGTCGCATCGTGATGATCAACACCGGACCGAAGAACAACGTCATCATCTACAACGGCGATGGAAAGATGACCGCCACCTGGGGTACCACCTACCCAGGAGCGCATGGTCTGGCGATCGTCAAGGATGGCGACAGCGAGGTCCTGTGGCTGACCGACCACGATCGCCATGACGTGAGCAAGCTCACTCTCGACGGCAAGGAACTGCAAGTCATCCCCTGGCCGCAGGGCGTCGCGCCGTACACCAAGGCCGACGAATACAAACCCACCGACATCGAATTCGCCGACGACGGCAGCTTCTACGTCTGCGACGGCTACGGTCTGGCGATGATCCTGCACTACGGTGCTGACGGCAAACTGATCAAGGCCTTCGGCGGCAAGGGCAACGAGCCGCACCAGCTCAACACCCCGCACGGCTGCGCCATCGACCGCCGCGATCCGGCGAAACCGCTGCTGGTGGTGGCCTCGCGTGGGCACAAGGCGCTCAAGCGCTTCACCCTGGCCGGTCAATACGTCGACACCATCCCGATGCCCGGTGCCGAGGTGTGCGACGTGATGGTGCGCGGCAAACTGCTCTACATCCCCAACCTCAACGGCTTCGTCTCGATCTTGGATGAGCACAACAAGGTGGTGTCGAACGTCTCGGGTGACCAGCCAGTCTACGACGACAAGGGCGTGCTCCAGCCGATGAAACGCACGGGCGACACCTTTATCCACCCACATAACCTCTACGTTGACGCGGCGGGCAGCATTTACGTGGCGCAATGGAACTCGAAGGGCACCCATCCGATCCGCCTCAACCCGGTGAAGTAAGGCTCGGGTACGGGCAGGAAGTCAGCGACGATCCCGCTCGCAGCAATGCGCGGAGGGATTTGCGGAATGCGCGGGCAGGTGAATACTCCTGTACCGTGCCTGTATCCACCCACCTCGTCGACCTCGACCAACGCCCGGACCTCGGCCCAGCGGTGCTTGGCCTGTTCGCCGCCTGCCCGCCTGGGGCGGAACACCAGGTGTGTGGCATCGCCGCCTGGATGGGCCTGACGCCGACACAGGTCACTCTGGACCAGGCCGCTGGCGTGCTGGTGATGATGGCGGGAAATCGTGCTGTCGCCGCCCTGGCGATCTGTCCCTATAGCGAAGAGCAGGTGACCATCTGGGGACCGGCGATCAGTCACGGCGCACCAGCAGCGGTCGGCGGGGATATGCTCGAAGCTGCTCGCGGCGCGCTGCAGTTGAGCCGCTACGGCAGCGTCCGGGCATTGGTCGACAGTCGCAACCGCACGGCACGGACATTGTTGCAATCGCACGGCTTCAATGCCTGGAAGGACAACGTGCTGTTCGAACGCCGCATCGAGACGTCACAGGCAGAGCAGGCAACCCGCGTCCGTCTGGCCACTGCCCGCGATCACAGCACCGTGGCGACGGTGTTCATCCAGGGTTTCCCCGACAGCGACCACTGCCTACCGAATCTGGCGAAACGCGAACACGAAGGTTTCCGTCACTACCTGCTGGAAGACGCCGGCCGCGTGGTCGCCGCCGCCGCCGTACAGGATGCTGGCGGACGCGCATGGCTCAAACTCATCACCACCCGCCCGGACCTGCGTGGCAAGGGCCACAGCCGCATGTTGCTCGACGGCCTGCTGGTCGAGGAAGCCAAGCGCTACTCCCGTGCCATCGCCTTGGAAGTCCTGGTCGACAACCAGGCCGCGGCGCATCTCTACGAAGCGAGTGGCTTCAAACGCAAGTTCACTACGACGGTGATGACCGGGCCGGTGTGAACAATCCAGCTTGATGACTGCGGCTAACGAAGCCGTCATCAGTCATCACGCTTCTTTTTCTCGCGCCATTGTTTGACCGCATAGGCGATCCCCAGCCCGATGATGATCAGCGGGAAGATGCCGAAGAGCACCAGGTTGGCGCTCAAACTCAGGCTGAGAAGATCGCTGAACATGCCACCTTCGTACTGCTCGCGATGAATCGTTGTGATTCCGTCGTCGGGGTCCTTGATCAGACCGTAACAGGATGATCCACGCCGGCGACCTTGACCACGTCACCGGTGTGCAACTTGCGCCCTGGACGCAGGTCCTCCACCCCGTTCACCAGGATGCCGCCGGCGCGCACCGCATGTTTGCCCGCACCGCCGGTGCCGACCGCGTCGATGGTCTTGAGGAACTGCACCAAGGTGATGTAGGGCCGGCCTTCGCCGTCGAGCGGACGTTGCTGCGCTCGTTTGGGCGGCGTGATCGCTGGGACTTCCACTTTGTGCGCAGGGGCCGACTTGTTGGTGCCGGACTTGGCTGGTGCGAATTTGGCTG
>Ga0105049_10004556_pt1 | contig 16247 bp, 15 predicted proteins | sample MAT06_FD_78087 | JGI IMG/M metagenome (GOLD analysis project Ga0105049, IMG submission 78087) | Freshwater microbial communities from Lake Fryxell liftoff mats and glacier meltwater in Antarctica - MAT-06 | ecosystem: Environmental > Aquatic > Freshwater > Ice > Liftoff microbial mat | place... | reverse complement strand
CGGAAACTAAGGTTTATTTTTCTATAATTTAGGTTTTGATGATTGGATTAAAAAAATTGTTTCAAATTCCAATAATTAGATTCAGTCTTCATCTGATGCTGATTTTAGGTTTGTTTGTAAATTTATTTAATCTTTACAACCTCTATTCTGCCCAAAACAGCCTCGGTATAGAAAAAAAGAACCTAGCAGATTTAGTTCAAAGTAATTTAGATTCCAAGAACAAAAAAGATTACTTTAATAGTGACTTGTATAAAGAAAAATACAGTAAAGAAAATAATTACCGAAGTCGAGGTGAAGAAGTTATAGATACTTCAACTATAGAAACTACCACTAATCAACCAGCTGTTTATAGGCCTGATCAATCAAAGCAAGAACAAAACAATATCCAAAAATGGCTAGAATACCTTCTAGGTCAGAATTAATACTATAACAAAGCAATTTATCCAGGTTTTTCCTGGATTTTGTTTTAATTTTTTTTACAGATCAAATATGGCAGTGTCATTAAATTCATTCCATTTGATACTGCGATCGAAACCAAATATTACTGGATCAGCTTTTATGTCAGTTATTTTGAGGGGTTTAGTCAGGTACACTCCAGCAAGTGTTCTAGACCTACTGAAAGCCACGTAAGTTTGCCCAAATATGAAAGCTCCGTAGCCCATATCGATTATACAATTATCAAAGGTCTGCCCTTGTGATTTGTGAATGGTTACAGCCCAGGCTAATTTTAGCGGATATTGAGTAAAGGATCCTACAACCTCTCTAACCATTTCTAGTTTTTCTTCGTCATATCTATACTTATGAGCTTCCCAAGTGGCAAAATCTACTGCAATTATTTCTTTTTTGACCTTTACTAGGATATTTTCTTTTTCTAGAGATTCTACAACCCCGATAGTCCCATTTACCCATCTTTTGTCAGGATCGTTTTTGATAAACATCACTTGGGCACCTACTTTTAGGCTGAGGTATTTTTCAGTTGGATATAGCTCTTCTGTAAAGCTACCTGTAATTATCGCCCGGTAATCTAGTTCATCCCCTGGCAGTTTGCTGAGCTCGCTTGAATTTATATAACTTGCGGCTTTGTTTATCGTAGTAATTGTGATTGGGAGAGTTTCAGTAAGAATTTCTTTTTTCAAAAATTTATTGTTTATCCAGTTAATTAATTCAGGATTTGCTACTCCATATCGTAAATAGTTTAGTAATTTAATAAACTCTAATTCACTTTGGCGATAGTTCTGAGTAAGTTTGATAAACCTTAAATTCAGATCCTTAAAACTATGTGCTCCAAAAAAATATTCAGTTTTGTATTTGGCTTTGAATTCATCTTTTTCAGTGTTTCTAAGAACTGGGGGTAACTGGAAATGATCCCCAAAAAAAATAACCTGAACTCCACCAAAAGGTATTCTAGGCTTTTCTTTATTTAATCTAAAAAACTTATCTAGGCAGTCTAACATGTCGCTGCGAACCATTGAAATTTCGTCAATAATGAGTGTGTTTATGGATTTAATTCGCTTACTATCTCTAAGTTTATGGATTTTACCCTCTTCAATCAATTTCCAGCCAGGATCGGTATTAAAACGGCAAAAACTATGAATAGTCTCCCCCCCTACGTTGATTGCAGCCATCCCAGTGGGAGCCAGCACAGCAACTTTTTTGTCAGTATTTTCTAAGAAATATTTTAGCAAAGTACTTTTGCCGGTACCAGCGTCTCCAGTGATATAGATGTTTTCTCTAGATTTAGTCATCAATTTTAGAGCTTCTTGGGCAATGGGATTATTTTCAAACATCAAATTATATTTTAGGAGTTATAGGTTTTTTTAAATTTCTGAATTTTCGTTAGGCTATTTCTGGCAAACTGTGCAAAATACAGTAGTTCTACCAGCTAATTGTGTTACAGATAGAGTATTTCCGCAGACTAAGCAGGGTTTACCACCTCGTCCATAAACTTTGTGGTGGTGGGCGTAGTTTCCACGACTTCCGTCTCCTAGCAGGTAATTGGCTATTGAAGATCCACCTAAATCTACTGCCTTTACTAAAATAATTTTTATAGCCCGGAAAAGCTTCTTGATTTCTTTATCGTTTAGGCTTTTAACATTTCGGGTAGGTAGCACTCCAGCCGTAAAGCAAACTTCATCAGCATAAATATTACCCAACCCAACAACAACTTTTTGGTCTAAAAATAGTTTTTTTAAATTCCCAGATTTAGTTTTTAGGCGTTTTTTAAACTCCTCTTCGTTAAAACTTTCCTCTAACGGTTCCATACCTAAATCTCCAAAATGTTCTTCGTCATCTAGTTTTATTTTACTAGAAAAATATAATAAATACCCGAATTTGCGGACATCATTGTAATACAAAGTTCCATTTTCTAGGTGAAAAATAACATAACTGTGTTTGTTTGGGAGGGTGGTTTCAGAATCTTGAATTGGGTGACCGCCAGTGATTAAATGATTTTTATCTTTAAAAACCAGCTGGCCAGTCATTTTTAAGTGAACAAGTAATATGCCACCAGTGTCCAATTCAAAAATCATATTTTTAGCTCTTCGGGTTAGTTTTTTAATCTGGCTGTTTTCTAATCCTGAGATAAATTCTTGAGTTTTTTCGCTAGATTCCTGCCTGGCAGTTCCTTTGCTGGAGACTAGTTTTGGAAGTAGGACTTCAACTTTAGTAATTTTCTGGTCTAAAATATACGGCAGTAAACTTCTTCTAAGACTTTCTACTTCTGGTAATTCCGGCATTTGTTTATAAAAACAGCACTAAGGACTCATGTCAATTTAGAAAATTGGTAAAGCAGTATAGGTGATACTCTGGGTATAAGTCCCAGCTGCCGTCGAAACTCTGATATTGAGATTATGACTTACGAGAATTGTCCTTGTGGTGTCAGTAGTATTGGGTAGGTTGGGTCCAGTGGCAGTTACTAGGGTGGTAGGAGATACATAGTCAAAGTTTACAGAGTTAGTAGCCCCAGCATCAAATATTGAATTTCTGGCAATTGTGCCACCAGTAATGATTCCAGGGTTAATCAAAACGCCATATCTCTCTGTCCCTGTAGTAGTATTGTCAATTAGATTTCCTCCTGCCCCTCCAGTCCCCGCAGCTGCATTTGTCATACTCAGGACTCCGTTATAAAGACCATTATTAGAAGTTTGAACATTAACTACATACCCAGAGGCTGAGTTTGAAGTGACTTTGATCCTGTAGCTACATTGAACTCGAGTTAATAGATTTGCAGTTCCTAAATCGCAAGTGTTTGTTACAGCCGTATCAGCCGTGTTTCTAATTGCAAAAGCTAAGGTGGAAATTACAGTAACTTCTGCCCCTGTAACCCAGCTTACATTGGGTGAGAATTTAGCTACAAATAGTTTCCTGATACGGTGTTCATTGTCCAAACCGCCAGTTCTACTTCCAACCCCAAAAAAATTTCCAGTTTTAGCTATTGGGCCCGAACCGTCATTGGCGTTGACTATTGTGGTACCATTTAAAATAATAGTTCCATTGACTCCGCTGTGGTAGAATTCAGCTGTTCTCCAAGCGCTATTATCAAGGGTTGTTTGAGTACTGCAGTTAATCCCAGTTCCATTACTAACCACGCTTTTGGTAAAACAGGCCCGATCTTCATATTCATCCATAGTGAAATGGTAACCACCAGTTACTAGGTCTTCTTCAGCTGGAGTGGAGTTGTTGTAGGCATATAGCCAGTTTCCATCAGCTCCAGAACCGCCTCCAGACCAAAATTCATATTGGGTATAGAAACCACTACCAGGGTTATAATTATACTCACACTGGCCTTGAAGTCCTGTTGTAGCATTTGTAAGCCTCACCCACTTGTTTATAGAATCGTAAAAAGCATTATTTTTCAGTGTGCATGTAGGGGTAGTTTGCATGTCCTCATATTTTTCCATTGTTAGACTTGGATCGGCGGTTGAAACCAAGGCGGGATCTCCATATTGGAGATAAATTACTTTGGAACTAGGTCCAGTATTTATAGTGGGAACTTTGATCCATAGAATTGTCGTGGCTGAATTACATCCAGATTCTAGCCAAAAACTGAGATCCGTAGCCCTATTTGTATCTTTGACTCTAATGTCGGCACAGTCACTGCGCATTTTGCTAGTACTAATTAAAGTAGCAGTATTAAAGATATAGCGGATTTGATAATTAGTCTGAACTGCAGCCCCAGCCCCGGTATTAGAAAATCTAATCGACCTCTCATATAATGGTGCTGCAAAAGTAGTAACCTGGTTTCCTCTAAATACGTTTGGAAAGCTAAGAATAACTATAAAAATTATAGCCAGTATTGAGTTTAATAAATTTTTCCGACTACTAGTCACTGAGTTTAGTTTCTATAAATTTACAGAGGCTTAATAAAAAAGCTATTAAATTACTTCTAAATTCAAGTCAACTTTTTTATCATTGGTCTTTAACTCAAAAGGGACGACGGTTTTTAAATCATCAAAAATTATTAGCCATTTCCCAGGTGGTAGAGAACCGGACTTATCGTCTGTAAACCAGCTATCAGGTTTTGTTTCACTGTAGCAATTATCATCTCGTTTCAAGCTAAAATTACCTTGGCTACTTACTTTTATTTTTTGGGCTCCAGGAAAATTAGGGCTACAATCCCATAATCTGTCAGTTTGCAAGTCAAATCTAGAGTCTTCATTTACATCTCTGTAGATTTTTGCTTCTGTATTTGTAGATTTTAGATTGTTTATTTTACCAGAAACTTGAACCAGATCCTCCACATAAAAATAACTTAAAGTAATTTTGCTTACACTCACTTTTCCACCCTTATCCCAGAGTCTAAAATACAAACCGTTATTGTTACTAAGGCTAGCTGGTAGTTGGAACTTTTTACCCAGATCAGACTGCTCTATTTTAGCAATTTGTGATTGAAGAGAACCCTTTTCATAGTTTTTTAAATCTATTTGGATTTGGCTTTGGCCTTGAATTTCTCCCAATACCGCAATATCAGTAAACATCACACCTCTTTTTGGCAGACCAAGCAGGCTCGGAGCTAGAGCAAAATTGCAACCATTGACTTCAGGTGGAAGAATTGGAGTTTTGCAGTTTCCATGTCCGTTAGTGGAGATGCTGTTTTTTTTCAGTTCCAGTTTTGCACCAATTTCTGTAAAAGCGTTGTTTCCAGTAAATTCCTGGATTTCCTTCTGACCTATTGCTGTAGACTGCGATGGTTTGATTTGGACAGTTTCAGTCCTGAATTCACTAGCCTGGGCATTTTTGGGATTATTTCCGAAAAGAAAATAGAAGTTGAAAATCACAGACAGTCCCAGAAAAGCCACTACTGAAAACATCAACCAAGGTTTTTTTAGCAATTTTGGGGAATTATTATTAATGCTGTCTTTGACAGTTTGTTCGATTATCTTCTGGAGATCTTTTAGATCTAGATACTCAGTTTCATCAGCTTTATTATTTTTATTATTTCCACCAGACATATTTTCGATAAATTCCTTCTCGGTATATTTATCTGCTACAATAAAATCTTCTGTGGGCTTATTATCCACTAATACAAAGTTAACTTGATGGCTGGCTCGTGACATTTCGTTTCTGTTTATTTTTGTTTGTTCTTCTTTTGAAGAAAAGGTATATTACGGCCAGTATAGCTGAAATTATTAGAATAATCAAGAGCAGTTTCCAAGGAAAGAAAAATATTTCTTTTTTAATAGATTTTATCTCCAGATCACCGTCAGAATTGGCAAACAAAACCCTGATTTCTATAGTTTGACTACCAAACCAGGGTCTAGAAAGTTCTGTATTGTTTTTATCCTTTATTTTATCAAGGCCTGCAGGATTTCCTGATAGCCAGTTTACTAAAAATTGAGGTTTCGAAAATAAATCAAAACTACGACTTGAATTCGGTAAGATGATTCTGTTTTCAGGGTTTAGCTGTATTGTAGTTTGAGGATTGTCTTTATTTTGGTAAAAAAAGATGTTTCCTGAGGGCTTTAGATAAGTGTTTCCACTGACACCAATTTTGTAATTAATTTCTATTGGGTCAAAAAAAGGATCGTAAAAAGAGCTAGAACTAGTTTCGTTCTTAGCTTCAAAATTCTGGATACTAATTTCACGTTGTATTTTGCCGCTGACATTAACGAATAGAAGTGAAGAAATTCTCTGATTTATAACTACTTTGTTTTGGTTATTTGTATCTTTATTATCAGTCCCAAAGATTAGTGCAAAGTAATAGCTTCCAGGATTTGCATCTTTTGGAATAGAAAGTATGGCCTGAGTGGTTTTTCTCTCGTCATCTTTAATTGCAAAAACTGGTTCTGGATAGTTTACCCAGTCTTTGTGAGGATCGCTACTATTAAACTCCCTAAGTTCTGGTACTCCTTCATTCTCGGAAGCTTGAAATGTCTGAGTGAGCCTTTGCAGTTCATAGCTTTGATTTCCTTGATTATCATTTTCTATTTCGATTTCAACTTCGTAATTTTTACCTCTATCAACGTCTAGCTCAATAATTGAGGGACTGATTATGATTCCACGATCTCTGCTATTATTTTGGGTATTAGTATTTATAAAAATAAAACTGAAACATAGAAGTATTAAAAAAGAATAGGCAAAAGATCTTTGCATTGAATTTAACATAATGCCATAATCTAAAAGTATAATCCCGAATTTTGTAAAGTAAAAACACCCCTTTCGGGGCGTAATTTATTGCACATTATTTCTTTTAAAAGCTAGGATTTACAGTGTAAGTAACTGTTTGTGTGTACAGTCCCGCTGGCGTGTCACTTGCAATTCCAGCGTTGTGGGCTACAAGTACTGTGTTTGTTGTATCTAGAGAAGCTAGAGGATTGTTTGGTCCAGAGTATGTAACAAGGGTTGCAGGTGCTGCATTAACATAAGAAACAGAGTTAATTGCTCCAGCGTTATAAGCTGCACCTAGGGTTGTGGTTCCATTAGTGATTGAACCTTTGGTAATTAAAGCTCCATAGTTTTCGGTTCCAGCAACTATATTTGTACCTGCAGGTCCTACAGCAGCGTTGTTAAATGGAGTAACTCCGTTAGTAAAATTACCAGAAGTTGCAACCGAGATGGTAAAACCGTTTGCAGGATTACCGCCAACCTTTAGTCTATAACTACAAGTTCCAACTGAAGCAGTAGAAAGATCGCCCATATCACAGGTATTTGTGTCAGCAGTGTCGCCAGTATTTCTAATTGCAAAGCTGAGGCTAATAGGAACCACGGCTCTTACATTAACTACGTTGGCCTGGCCTACATATTGAAAACTACCTCCATAATCTCCAGTGGAAGTAATAACTGTGAAAGGGTAGTTACCTTGGGTAGCAGGCGTAGTGAGTCCTGTAACCACTATACTGACAGCACCTACTGCTACAGTGGCACCAGGAGTGAGTGTGTAAGTTCTAGTACTTCCAGAAACTGCATTAGATGAGGCAGAAGGGGCGATACCATTGATTGTAAAGGTGGCCGCAGCAGCACCTCCGTAGGTATTATTGAAAGCAACTCTTACATTTCCAGTGATTGGCACGGAGACAGTGCTTGTGTAAGCAATTGTGCTTATTCCAGCTGTCGATACAGCCCTGGTACTAGGTGTCAAGGTAGTTACAACACCAGCAGCGCTAGCAACAGGTGAAAAACTAAAAGCTACTCCAGCGAAAGCCAGACTTGCAATTGCCATAGTGGCGTTAACTCTAGAAAGAAGTGTGTGTGACATAGGTTTGTTTTTGTTTTTGTGAAGCCTTTTGGCTCAACTTAACCTAATTATATATTAAAAGTTAAGTGTCGTCAAAGAATTTTGCTTGACTGAGAGTACTTAATATAAAAGATTTCAGTATGGATTTTAGTTTAACTTTAGGTTTTTTGAATTTCTTTACACTCATAGTCCTGGGAATATATTTATTTATTAATCTAAAAAATCGAAATCAAGAAAATATTGGGAAACAGATTTCCCAGGAATTAAACCAGAGTCAATTGCAGTTTCTAAGCCAGATTTTGGGTAAATTAAATGAGCTAGGATCGGAACAAAGCAGAGAAATCAGTAGTAATTTAATCAAATTAGAACAGCGATTCGGACAGATTCAATTACAAATTCAAGAAAGTCTAAATGACGGACAGAGCAAAAGCCAGCTAGTGATCCAGGAAAGACTACAACAGGGTATAATTCACCTTTCAGAGCTGAATAAAAATGAACTTTCTAAGCTCCAGGAAACTACTAGATCGGGCCTGGAATATCTCAGTAAAACTAATCAGGACAGACTGAATCAGATCAACCAAGACATTCAAAAAAGACTAGATGATAATTTCCAGCAACATCTTAAGTCATTTGAAGAAGTTTCAAAAAGTGTAGGCCAGGTTCAAGGTCTTGCACAAAGAATGATTGATTCCACTACTTCAATTGATAAGCTCAATACTATTTTTGGTCGAACTAGCTCAAAGTCTTTTGGGGATTTTGGTGAGCAGTATCTAGAGTCTTTACTGAGAGAAAACTTGCACCCTAATACTTGGCAGAAGCAAGTTACAGTTACTGGATCTTCAGAGAAGATAGATTTTGTAATTAATATTGAAGATAAAAAAATAGGAATAGACTGCAAATCCCCATTTACCAAATATCAAGATTATTTAGAAGCTCAGCCAGACCAAAAAAAATCAGCCAAACAAGAGTTTCTCAGGTCAATTCTGTTTATGGCCAAAGAAATTTCTAGAAAATATGGCAAAAATAACTTTGTTGATTATTTATTAATATACTTACCTAGTGATAGCATGTATTCTGAGGTCGCGGGTGATATACAGTTAGTTTCAGAGTTGCAAAAACTCAACGTCTCGCCAATCTCTCCAGTCACTATTTTCCCACTGATTCTGCTTATAAAAACTTATCAGTTCAAAGACCATATAAATAAGAATGCTGAGCAAATTATCCTTGGGCTCACCAAAATTAAGGAAAATGTCAGGTCATTTCAAGAGGAATTTCGCAAACTCGGCGACAAAATTCGCCAGGCCCAGCAAAACTATGATAGTGCTGAAAAAAGCTTGGTAACTGTAGAAAAAACCGTTGACAGATTAGAGAGTTCTGAAGAACCTGAAAAAACAGAAGCATTGATTTAGAAAGCTTTACAATTTACAATTTCAATTTCAGATTTATAACGATTGCCAGTATAGCTCAGTTGGTAGAGCGGCGGTATCGTAAACCGTAGGTGGCAGGTTCGATCCCTGTTGCTGGCTCCATTGACAAATTTCATATTTTACAATTTCCTCAATTAAACGCAAAAGCGAAGTCGATTCTAAAGATTACAATAAACCACCACTGATTATTTGAAGAACGTAAGTTAAAAAAAAGTATAAATTTAGTCCTACCTAAAAATTCAGGAAAACCTAAATAGATGGTGAAATTGTTTCAGATTAGACTGGTTTTTGCATTACCAGTTTTTATTTATGCCCGATATTTTTATATTCACCACAATAATTCTCTTAGTTTCGTCAGCTTATTTTGGTTACAATTTTTTTAAATTAAATTCTAAAGGCTCGACCACTACTGGAAATCTTAGTCGAGAAGAAATCGATAGAGAAGTAGAAAAAAAAGCTAAAGAAATAAAAGCTGAAAAAGAAGCCCAGCTTGAAAGTGTAAAAATTGAGCTTAAAAAAGCTTTTGCTGAAAAAGAAGCTACAATAAATGAGGATCTTCAGTCTAAAAATGAAATTTTCTTAGAAAAAATGAAACTTCAATCTCAGGTTGACCTGCAAGAAGAGGAAAAGCAAATGCGCAAAAGAATTCTAGATCTTCAGGTAAACATCGAAAAAAAAGAAAGTTCACTAGATGCAAAATTGGAAAGACTTGATGAAGACAAAACCAAACTAGAACAAATCAAAGATGGACTGAGAAAATTCAAAGATGATTTACTTTTGAAACGTGATGAGGTTGAAAAGAAAGAGGAAGAGTTAAAGATTAAAGTAGATAGTAAATTAGCTGAAATTGCAGGATTAACAATGGTTGAAGCTAAAAAAAGAACTTTAGACACAGCTAAAGAAGAAATGGGTCAGGAGCTTTTGGTTTGGCAACAGAAATACGTAGAAAAATATGAAGAAGAAGCTAATATTCAGGCTAGAGAAATAGTGGCTTTAGCAGTTCAGAGATGTTCAAGTGAGGTTTCAAACGAGCTTACAATCACTACAGTCAAATTAGAAAATGAAGAGGATAAAGGAAAAATCATTGGAAAGGCCGGAAGAAACATTCAGTGGCTTGAAAAAACTCTCGGAGTTGAGCTGATTATCGACGACACTCCAGGTGTGATTACACTTTCTGGATTCAGTTCAGTTCGCCGCCACATTGCAAAAAGAACAATGGAAATGCTGCTCAAAGATGGCAGAATTCACCCTGCAAGTATTGAAGATAACTACGAAAAATCTAAAGCTGAAATCGCCCAAGAAATTGCAGATGCTGGCCAGTGGGCAGTCAATGAACTAGGAATTTATGATTTTCCAGCAAAATTAATCAGGATAATTGGTAGATTGAAATTTAGAACCAGTTATGGTCAAAACATGCTTAAGCACAGTGTGGAAATGGCAAAATTAGCTGCACTACTGGCTAAAGAAATGAATGATAGGTTTGTTCATAGAGAAAATCCAATTGACGTAGAGGTTTGCACTAAAGGTGCCCTCCTTCATGATGTAGGAAAAGCTGTAGATGAGGAAACTACTCCAAAAGGAAATCATATTAATCTTGGTGAGAAAATCTGTGATATGTTTGGGCTCGATTGGCGGATTAGGAAATGTGTTTCTAGTCACCATGATGAGAGTTACTACGATCCTGAGCATGGTTTTTGTTTAGAGGCTGCCTTGGTAGATGCTTGTGATAATATTTCTGGTGGTCGCCCAGGTGCTCGCAAAGAAACAGCAGAGGCTTATTTCCAGAGAATGGAAGCCATGGAGAAAATTGCTGAAAACACTCCAGGAGTAAATAAATCTTGGATAATGAGAGGTAGTAGAGAGCTTTGGGTTTTCTTTGACACTCAAAAAATTACACCAGCTCAAATGCACACCACCACCCGCACAATAGCTAATCAAATTCAAGCGGGGGTTAGGTATCCTGGTGAAATCAAGGTAGTAGGGCTTTGGGAGGATAAAGTAATCGAGTACGCGACCTAAACTTTGGTCCATTAGAGCTGTAGACCTTAATGAGTATTGACAAAACCTTTAGTTTGTGGCTTGTTTACAGGAGTACGCAACCGTAGCTCAGTTGGATAGAGCGAAGGCCTTCTAAGCCTTAGGTCACAGGTTCGATCCCTGTCGGTTGCACCATTTAGTAACTTAGAGATTTAGATCGAATAATTTGAAAAAAACTATTTTGGTACTAAAACCAGTTTAAAATTAAGCAAAAAAATTTTTAAGTAAAAAAAACTGATTGTGGAAAAATACGAAAATAATCACATTCCAGTACTTTTATCAGAAGTTTCTAAGTTTATTGATCTTAGAGAAAATTTGAATATTTTTGATGGGACCCTGGGCGGCGGTGGATATACAAAAAAATTTTTGAGCTCAGGTCATAGAGTCTACTCTTCAGATTTAGACAAACAAGCTCTGGAGAACTTTCACAAAGAGATTTCAAAGACTGACTTGTCAGCAAATTTTCAATCGCAGCAAAGTAATTTTGCTCAGTACATAGATACTTTTGAAGATAATTATTTTGATTTTATAGTTTTAGATCTTGGTTTTTCTAGCAATCAGTTAAGTCACTCGGGTAGGGGATTTAGTTACCAAAATATAGATGAAATCCTAGATCTTCGCTACGATACAAATATCTCTAAGCCCTGCTGGGAATTACTTAAAAGTGTAAAAACTGTGGATAACTTGGGTAAAATCATCTATAAATACTCTGGAGAGAGTTTATGTTTTAGAATAGCTAGAAGTATGCTTGTAAAAATTGAAGAAAATGAGCTCGAAACAGTGGCAAATCTAGTGGATTCTGTAAAAAAAGCAATTCCTCTTTCGCTGAGTCGTAAACAAAACGCTATTTTGAGCAGGGTTTGGCAGTCACTGAGAATTTGGGTAAATGCTGAATTTGAAAGTCTAGAAGTATTTTTACCAAGAGCAGTAAAAAAATTAAAACCTGGAGGTAGGCTTGCAATTGTTAGTTTTCATAGCTTAGAAGACAAAATAGTAACCAAATATATGAGATATTTAGCAAAACCTATTGATGTTGATGACTTTGGAAATACAGTTAAAAATTATAATTTACTAACTGCAAAACCTATTGTTCCTGTGGAGAAAGAAATTCTAGAAAATCCACGCAGTCGCAGTGCAATTCTCAGAGTTCTGGAAAAAAATAAAAAAAATTAGAGGCTGGTTTGTAAGCGGGGTCCTGTCTAGCAAATTATAAATAATTTGGAGATAGTAATTTATCTAAGCGAGCTACCATTCTTGCTCTTGCACCAGGTGGGGTTTGCCCGACTGTTAATCACTTAACTTAGTCCGTGAGCTCTTACCTCACGATTTCAACCTTACCTGAGCCGAAGCCATCGGCGGTATGTTTCTGTTGCACTTTTCAGTTTTTCAACTCCCTAAGGTTTCCCTTGGCACGCTACTAGTGTGCCACCTACTTCACAAGTCAAACTTGGGGTGTCCCGACTTTCCTCTGTAAAAACAGCTACTATCCAACCAGCCAGTGATGATTTAGCTATTGAAAATACAAAATGTCAATTTTATTATTCGGTTTAAATATATTCGTTCAGTAGCAAGATTTGACACTAACTACTTTTTATTGTACTGTATTATGTATTACAAAGTAATATATAAAGCTATGGATTTAGACATCAACGAAAGTCAGATAAAAAAAGGGATTATTGAGATCGCTATTTTAATAATTTTAAAGTCTGAAAAATATGGTTCGGAAATAATTGAAATGTTGAAAAGAGAAAATATTGATTTACCTGAGGGTACTCTTTACCCTGTTTTATCAAGGCTAAATAAAAATGAATATCTAAGTTACCGCTGGCAAGAATCCACTGGCGGGCCGCCAAGAAAATATTTTCAAATTACCGAAAAAGGCCTGGATTATTTAGCCCAGTGTCAAGAAATTTTGAACCAACTAACCAAATCTATTAAAAATTTAAACTCTAAAAGTAAATAGTATGCCCAGCAAAATTATCACAATTAACAAAGTAAGACTAAATCTTGAAAAAGAGATCGTCCGGCCAGTTCAAGAATATTTGGTACTAATTGAGGAAAACTATGAGGAAGAAGTGGTGCTTGATTTAAGTAGTAGTTTTTTAAATAAGCTTTACGAAACTTCTCAAAAACAAGCAGTCACTAAAGAAAACTTTGAGAAAATTAAAGAGGAAATTGGTATAGTCGAAAAGCCAATTAAAAGACGATTTTATAGGTTAAAAAGCGGTTTATGTGGTATTTCAGCAGGAATTTCTGCTTATTTTAATATTCCAGTTTGGATATTGAGAATCATCTTTACTTTGCCTTACTTTCTGGGTGTTTTAACTATTTCAATTTCCTATTTTTATTATAATTTTGAACACTTTCCAGCTTGGATTGCTAATATATTTTTCAAACCAAACTCGCCTACAATTCAAATTACAGATTTTACGAGGTTTTTAATTGATAGAAGCTTTGATATTTTTGTTTTTTATATAATTTTATGGTTTTTCACACCTCGAGCTAAAACTGAAAAAGAGGAAAACTCTGTAAAATGGAGTAAGGAAGAAAATGAAGAATTATACAAATCTGTTTTAAATAAAATTACGTATAAAAATAAGTTTGTCCGAAGAGGTTTAGCCAAGTTTTTTTTCATAATCGCCAAAGTTGGTATTTTTGTTTTTGATCTGGCAATTGCCGTGATTACTAATATCTTCTGGACACTTTTGGAAAACTTTATGTATTTTGTGATTTTCTTAGCTATGATTTTTGCTTTTTTTATGGTTAATTACTTGGGTTATCTTTTATTACTTTCTGGGAATCCAAAATTTAGGTAAGAAAGAATTAAAGCTAATCTAATTCGCCAAAATTCATCGCTTGTCGCTCTGGTAAATTTAGGTTTTTTTAACGATGCGAGCATCTGAAGGGGCGGCGGCACGTTGGTGAGGTGGTTTATTTTCACACAATTCCCACAAAATTTCGAAAATTATTTTGTAAAAACTTGCAATCAAAACATCCTCAATCACCACAGCCCTTGCTAAAACAGTATTCCAATTTACTACTCGATTATTGTAGATATTAATGTAACCTAGGCTTGAAAACTTGGCAGGTAGATATCTTACTTCTCTGTTTACTTCAGTTTCAATTCTAGCTTTATTTTCCAAATTTACTGCCGGCTGAAAGGTAAGTACTCTGTGCGAGACTGCTTTTTTTAGCCTTTTTTGAATGGCAAAATCTACATAATTTTCACCTAAAAAATTGTAGAATTCGTCGCTGTTTCCTATAAAAAATAGCTCATCTTTAGCATTTTCATACATTTCTAAAAACAGGACTTCAAATTCAGCTTTTCCTTGGGTGATTTTAATTGGGATACTGCTGTTTGATAGGGCTTGCAGTTGTTCTAAATCTGGCAGAATTTGTTGAAATTGTTTTAAATATTTCTCGGTTTCAAGTTGTTTTTGCCGTAGTTTAATTAATATATTTTTGGGATTAATAATTGAAATTTCTTTGTTTCTACCAACTGGTTTGGTGATTAAATCAAACTTTGTTAAAACCTCTAAAACCTCGTAAATTTGAGTTCTATTTGCTAAAGTAAGCTTTGAAATTTCAGTGATATTTATATTTTTATGACTTATTAAATACTCATACACTTTTGCTTCTAACTCGTTTAAACCTAAAAATTGGACTATTTCAACAAGTAAAGAATTTTTCATAGTACTATTTGTGTAATTTTATAACAAAAATATCTTTTAATTTCTTTTATAATAGATACAAAACTTATAATTGTAAAATATTTTAACACTTAAATTTTTAATAAGGTCTTTTTATGTCTTATAGAAAGAGTGTCAAATATCAGTATTTCAAATTCAAATAATATTGTAGCCATTTTCGGAGCTGGTCGAACTGGCCTGGCTTTAGCCAAAGAACTTGTAAAATTAGAATATAGTGTAGATTTGTACGATATTGAAGACAAAAACTTGGAGCTACAGAAACAAATTAAATTTCACAAAATATCAACCGACTCCGATTTAGCCAAATTACAACTTCAACTGGAGATTGAGCGAAACGGCCAAAATTACGAGTCTATTTTTCACACTTTTTTATACACAGCAGCAGACTTTGAAAATTTTATAAATATTACCGGTAGTTTTAGCCAGCATTTTGGGACAATTGGCACAGTGTTAACAATGGATCGCACCCAAGACAGAGGACTTCTAAATGAAAATAGCCCAAAACTAGCTTTAGAAAATTTGTGTCAAAATGGCGGCTACGCTGCGGGCAAAAGGAAGCTGGAAATAGCAATTGAAAACTGGAAAATACAAAACCCCAACACTAAATTTTTTACTGCAGATACTTTTCATATCGCTGGAGAAGGCTGGGTACCTGGTAATAGCTTTCCGTATTTTAGAAACCACACAATTTTAGATCACATCAAAACTGGCCAAATTTGGCTACCAAAAGCTGGGGATATTTTACACCAGATTATAGATCAAAGAGATTTAGCAAAACTTATAGCTCAGGGAATTACAAACAAATTGCATGGTGGTTTTATTATTTTAAACCCAAAAATTATAACTGTAGCTGAATATTTTGATGAAATAGCAAATATAATTATGCCAGATAAAACCCTAGTTATAAATGAACTGGAGACAAACCAAGTAACAGATACCCTGATGATGCTTCTCGATTGGGTTTGTGATATAGAGAAATTTCAAAAGGCGATAGGCGAAGAAATTAAATTTCAAACTCACTCCGAAACCCTAGAATATTCAACCAGATTTTTGAAACATTTATTAGAAAGGCATCCAGAGAAAAAATTTCAACCTTCCGATATTTATACAAAGATGAATGTTGAGCCAGAACCCGAAATTGCACAGTTCAATCTAGAAATTCAACAAGCCCGAAACCCAAAACTTTTTTAAAATTAATTAAAACTTATGTTAGAACAACAACTTCAAACACCTCACGAGCTACTTCAAACAACTACCAATATTGAACATATTATAACAACAATGTCATCACTTGCGGCACTTTATGCCCACGGTAATACTTAAAATTACCCCCTTTTCAGAGGGCTTTGTGATTTGAAACTTACATGGCTTATTTTTTTACACTTTACTAACTTTTTCCTG
>Ga0105049_10004552_pt1 | contig 16251 bp, 17 predicted proteins | sample MAT06_FD_78087 | JGI IMG/M metagenome (GOLD analysis project Ga0105049, IMG submission 78087) | Freshwater microbial communities from Lake Fryxell liftoff mats and glacier meltwater in Antarctica - MAT-06 | ecosystem: Environmental > Aquatic > Freshwater > Ice > Liftoff microbial mat | place... | reverse complement strand
GACTGGGCCAGCTGGTCCTCGGGCAAGCGGTTCCCGATGGGCCTGGCCCTCGGTACAGCATTGGTCGGCTATCTGGTGCTGGGCCTGCTGCAGGCCGCCCCGGCCCTGCCCGGCCTGACCTGACCCTGCCCGGCCTGACCTGACCCTGTCTGATCTGACCTCATTTCTTGTCTGGAAATATCCCGGGGGAGGCCGCAAGGCCGGGGGCAGAGCCCCCAGAACCCGATCAGCCCCCCGCGCCCCGCCAGTTCCATCCTTTCGCCATGATCCGCCGTTAGACCATCAACAATCCCGCCGCCATGAAGGGCAATTCGCCATGAACATGCACGTCTCGAACGTCATCGCACCGCCAGCGCCGAAGAACATGGCCGGCATGCAACTGAACCCGGTGATGATGCGCGACATCCTGCTGAAAACCATGTTCCGCATGAACGTGACCCTGGTCAGCGAAATCAGCCGGGCGATCTGCCTGCCGATCCCGGTGACGCAGGAACTGGTCGATCTGGCCCGCAGCCAGCGCCTGTGCGAAGCGACCGGCACCCTGAACGCCAATAACGGCAACGAGATGGGCTATCAGTTGACCGATGCGGGCAAGGCGCGCGCGCTGGATGCGCTGGCCCAGTCGGAGTATTACGGCGCGATGCCGGTCCCGCTGGATGCCTACCGCGACCAGGTGAAACGCCAGTCGGTGCGCAACCTGCAAGTGACCCGCGATCAGCTGATGGCCGCGATGGGCCATCTGATCCTGCCCAAGAACCTGATGGACCAGCTTGGCCCCGCCGTCAGCGCCGGCCGTTCGGTGCTGATGTATGGCCCGCCGGGCAATGGCAAATCCTCGATCTCGAACGGGATCAAGATGGCCCTGGGCGACAAGATCTATATCCCGCGCGCGATCGAGTATTCCGGTCAGGTCATCACCGTCTATGACCCGATCGTGCATGCCGCCGCAGAAGAGGATCTGGACGATCCCAACGTGCTGCGCCGCACGTCCGGGCGCTATGACACCCGCTATGTCCGCTGCGAACGGCCCACGGTGATCACCGGCGGCGAATTGTCGCTGGCGATGCTGGATCTGGTCTATAACCCGGTGGCGCGCACCTATCAGGCGCCGCTGCAGTTGAAATCATCCGGCGGCATCTTCATCATCGACGATCTGGGCCGTCAGGCCGAGCCGCCGCAAAAGATCGTCAACCGCTGGATCGTGCCGCTGGAAGAAGGCCGCGACATCCTGGCGCTGCAATCGGGCGAAAAGTTCGAAGTGCCGTTCGACACGCTGGTGATCTTTTCCACCAACTTTCACCCCAACGAGATTTTCGACAAGGCGGCGTTGCGGCGGATCTTCTTCAAGATCAAGATCGACGGGCCCAGCCAGGAAGATTTCCTGAAGATCTTTGCGATGGTGGCGCGCAAGCGCAAGGTGGCGCTGGACGAGGCCACGCTGGTACATCTGCTCAAGCACAAATATCCGACCATCGACAATGTCTATGCCAATTATCAGCCGATCTTTCTGATCGACCAGATGATCTCGATCTGCAATTTCGAAGGCATCCCGCACCAGATGCGCCCCGACCTGATCGACCGTGCCTGGGCCAACATGTTCGTCAAGGACGAAACCATCGTCAAGTGACGTGACGTAGGGTGCGCATCTTGCGCACCTTTTGCGGCGTAGTGCGCTTCCTGCCCGCCATCTGCCGCGCGGTGCGCTGAAGCGCACCCTACGCGAACTGTTCCCGGATCAGCCGCTCTTCCAGCCCGTGGCCGGGGTCAAACAGGATGCGGTGCCGCACCATCAGTTCGATCCCGACCTCGACCGAGACCACGTCGCGCACCGGGATGCTGTCGGCATGCGCCATCACCGGCCGCTTGCCCGGATCCTGCACCTCGAACCGCACAACGACGCTTTTGGGCAACAAGGCCCCGCGCCAGCGGCGCGGGCGGAATGGCGCGATGGCGGTCAAAGCCAGCACCTCGGCCCCGATCGGCAGGATCGGGCCATGCGCGGAATAGTTATAGGCGGTCGACCCGGCCGGTGTCGCCAGCAGCGCCCCATCGCAGACCAGCTCTTCCAGCCGCAATTTGCCGTCCACCAAAATCCGCAACCGCGCCGCCTGCGGCCCCGTCCGCAGCAGGCTGACCTCGTTGATCGCCAACTCCTCGGTCACGGCACCGGTCACCGTTTCCGCCCGCATCCGCAACGGGTTGATGATCGCCTCTTCGGCGGCGGCCAGCCGTTCGGGCAGCGCGTCCTCGGCATAGTCGTTCATCAGAAAACCGACCGTGCCGCGGTTCATGCCATAGACGGGCATGCCCGCACCCTGCGCCCCGTGCAGGGTCTGCAGCATGAACCCATCGCCGCCCAGCGCCACGATCATCGCCGCCTGCGTCAGCGGCGCATCGCCATAGCGCGCCGTCAGCCGGGCCTTGGCCGCCTCGGCGGCGGGGGTTTCGCTGGCCAGAAAGGCGATAGGCAGGTCGCGCATGGGAGGGGCGGGCCGTTTTGCGGTCTGATTTGCTTGGCAAAATCTTCTGTCCGACCGGGGCGCAAAACACAAGGCCGCATCGCGATGCCGCAGCCCCCCCATATGGGGGTCGTTTTCCGTCAGCCGGGGCTTGCCCCCCCGCGTCAACCGGGCATAGTGCCGCCCACCGCGCCCCGACCCAATACGCCCTCCGCCCCCGGCCCGCCCCCGCAAAGGACCCAGCGCCCATGCCCTCTTCCGGTTTCTTCACCGACAGCCTTGCCACCGGCGACCCCGCCATCTTTGCCGCCATCGGTGCGGAATTGGGCCGCCAGCGCCACGAGATCGAGCTGATCGCGTCTGAAAACATCGTCTCGGCCGCCGTCCTGGCTGCGCAAGGCAGCGTGATGACGAACAAATACGCCGAGGGCTATCCCGGCAAACGCTATTACGGCGGCTGCCAGCACGTCGATGTCGCCGAAAACCTGGCCATTGCGCGGGCCTGCGACCTGTTCGGTTGCGGCTTTGCCAATGTGCAGCCCAATTCGGGCAGTCAGGCCAATCAGGGCGTGTTTCAGGCGCTGATCAAGCCCGGCGATACCATTCTGGGCATGAGCCTGGATGCCGGCGGTCACCTGACCCATGGGGCCAAGCCGAACCAGTCGGGCAAATGGTTCAACGCGGTGCAATATGGCGTGCGCAAGCAGGATTTGCTGCTGGACTATGACCAGGTCGCCGAACTGGCCACCGCGCATCGGCCAAAGCTGATCATCGCCGGCGGCAGCGCGATCCCGCGCATCATCGACTTTGCCCGGATGCGCGCGATTGCCGACAGCGTGGGCGCGTATCTGCTGGTGGATATGGCGCATTTCGCCGGTCTGGTCGCGGCGGGTCTGTATCCCAGCCCGTTTCCCCACGCCCATGTCGCCACCACCACCACCCACAAGACGTTGCGCGGCCCCAGGGGCGGCATGATCCTGACCGATGACGAAGACATCGCCAGAAAGGTGAACTCGGCCATCTTTCCCGGCATCCAGGGCGGACCGCTGATGCATGTCATTGCCGCCAAGGCCGTGGCCTTTGGCGAGGCGCTGCGGCCCGAGTTCAAGACCTATCAGGCCCAGGTGATCCTGAATGCCCAGACGCTGGCGGATGAATTGATGAAGGGCGGGCTCGACATCGTCACCGGCGGCACCGACACCCATCTGATGCTGGTCGACCTGCGGCCCAAGGCGGTCAAGGGCAATGCCACCGAAAAGGCGCTGGGTCGCGCCCATATCACCTGCAACAAGAACGGCATCCCGTTCGACACCGAAAAACCCACCATCACCAGCGGCGTCCGTCTGGGCAGCCCCGCCGCGACGACGCGCGGCTTTGGTGTGAACGAATTCCGCCAGATCGGCCGCTGGATCACGCAGGTGGTGGACGGTCTGGCCGCGCATGGCGACGATGGCAATGCCGGGGTCGAGGCGCAGGTGCGGGCCGACGTGACAGCGCTTTGCCAGCGCTTCCCGATCTATCCCGGCCTGTGACCGATCGGGTGACTGGCGCCCGCGGGGCAGCAATGCGCCCCGGGAGTGCCCGGCCCGGGTCACCCGGCGCCAGGACCGACCGCTAGATCAACCCGCGCCAGAGCAGGACGCCCAGCACCAGCCCGACCATCAGCAGCAGGTTGAAGGCCAGCACGCCCATCAGGTTCACCCACCAGTCGCGGGCGGCGCGGGCGGGGTCGCGGGTGCGCAGATAAGCGGTCAGGATCGCATGGGCGCGCGCCGCCTTGCCCAGGTCGATCATCCGCATCAGCTTGGGGTTTTGCGCCAGGTCGGCGACCTGCGCCAGGTAGCGCGCCTCGCGCGCCACCGCCCGGGGCAGCATCCGCCCGGCACGCGCCACCTGCGCCCGCAGATCGGCCCCGCGCAGGCCCAGCCGTTCGCGCATCAGCGCCCGCGCCTCGGCCGCCCAAAGGTGAATGTCCTCGCCCGTCATGGGGGGCAGATTAAGGCGCGGGCGATGGCAGGTTCAATGCCTCTGGCGGCGGATCGACCACATCATGTAGAGTGATGCCATGCTGCATCTGACCCGTCATGACCCGCCGCCCGAGGCGCCCGCCGCCACTCCTCTTGTAATTGCACACGGGCTGTTCGGCTCGTCCCGCAATTGGGGCGTGATCGCGCGCAGGCTGGCCGACAGCCGCCCGGTGATCGCCGTGGACCTGCGCAATCATGGCGCCAGCCCATGGTACGCCACCCATACCTATGCCGACCTGGCCGACGATCTGGCCCAGGTGCTGATCGCGCATGGCCCGGCCGACGTTCTGGGCCATTCGATGGGGGGCAAGGCGGCGATGGTGCTGGCGCTGTCGCGGCCCGAGCTGTTCCGCCGCCTGATCGTGGCCGATATTGCGCCGGTGGGCTATAACCACAGCCAGATGCCGCAGATTGCGGCGATGCGGCGGGTGGATCTGACGCGGGTGACATCCCGCGCCGAGGCGACGGCGATGATGCGGGCGGAATCGCCCGAGATCGCGGCGTTCCTGTTGCAAAGCCTGGATCTGGAGGCGCGGGCCTGGCGGCTGAACCTGGACGTGCTGCAAGCCGCGATGCCCGCCATCATCGGCTTTCCTCCGGTATCGGGCCAGTTCGCGGGGCCCGCGCTGTTTCTGTCCGGCGCGCAGTCCAGCTATGTCCGCCCCGCCCATCGCGGTGCCATCGTGCCGCTGTTCCCGCAGGCGCGGTTTGCGGTGATCGAGGGGACAGGGCATTGGCTGCACGCGGAAAAACCACGCGAGGTCGAGGCGGCGGTGCGGGGGTTTCTGGCGTAGGGTGCGCAATCTCTTGCAGCGCGCCGCAAAGGTGCGCAAGATGCGCACCCTACATGTCGGTCGGCGTCAGTATCGGCGCGCAGAACAGGTTGGCGATCAGGATCAGCAAGGCAAGGGACAGGCTGCGCACCGTACGGTTCCACATCGGGTTGTCCCTTCGGATACCAGCGGCCCCGGCGATTGACCTGTGCCCACTGGCGATCGGCAATTGAAGGTACGGTCTTTGGATCGTCGGCGCAGCGGTTCCGGGCCATGCAGCCTGCAAGGACGATGGCGGGATAGTCGTGGAAGACGCCGAAGGCGAGGCTGTTGGCGCGCCGATACTGCCCGACGTTTTCGACCGATGCAATGCGGGACCGCAGGGGCGTTGGGGCAGAAGCGAGCCATTGTCGGGCACGGCGAGGGTTTTGCTGCTGTGCCAAACGGTGCCATCGAGGACCGGAATCGCAACATCGCCCGGCCCCACCATGCGGGCGATTTCGGTGAGATCGGCGTTCATCGCGGCGGAGTTGACGAACGGCAACGACGCAACCAGCGGCTGTGCCGCGGCTGAGGCAGACGGCGCCAAAGAGGCAGGTCCCTTCGCATCTGGTGTCGCGTGGCACCCGCGGCCGACTGCCGTGCTTCGCCCAGAACCGGGTGAGCGCGCCCTGCTGGCCGACGCGCGCGTTCGCCATTGTCGATCGAATTTGCCAGCGGTTGCGCCATCGGTTCGGGCACCGCTGGCGACGGTGTGACAAGGCTCACTTCTGCAACGATATCTCGACAGGCTTTCCCCGGGCAGCGCACCAGCAGCGCGCGACCAACATCATGCCTGCGCGCGGTCTCGGCCACCAGGCCGTGTCTGCCACGGCCTTCTTCACCGAACCGCACCTTCTTTGCATCCGTCCAGTGCCGACGGCGGCCGGTATCTTTGACAGAAAGATGGTCAAGTCGGGTCTGAATCCATGGTCGCTCATATAGCCGCACCCTGTCCCGGTCCGGTCAACGCAAGAAGACGGCCCCGGCGCAGGATTGTTGTCATTCGCGCGCCCGCAGCACCTGGGCCGGGCGGGCGGCCAGCGGGCGCAGGGCAAACGCCAGCCCGGCCAGCAGCGTGGCCAGCGTGCCGCCCAGCACGATGGCGATAGCCGATGGCCAGATCACGGTGAAATCGGTTTCCATCACGAAACGCGACACCGCCCAGCCGCCGCCGATGCCGGCCGCCAGCGCCACCGCCCCGGCCGCCAACCCCAGCAGGGCCGAGCGCAGCGCAAACGACCACAGGATGCGCGCGCGCGTGGCGCCGAGGGTTTTCAGCACTGCGGCCTCGTAGGTCCGCGTCCGCTCGCCCGCCGCCGCCGCACCGATCAGCACCAGAAACCCGGTCAGCAGCGTCGCCGCCGCGCCATAGCGGGTGGCGGCGGCGATGCCCGACAGGATCACCGCAACCTGGTCGATCGCCTCGCGGATCGCGATGGCGGTGATGTTGGGATAGGCATTGGCCAGATCGCGCAGGATCGCCGCCTCGGCCGGTTGATCGGCATAGACGGTGGCGATCCAGCTATGCGGCGCGCCGGCCAGCGCGGCGGGGTCCATCACCATCACAAAGCCGATCCCGGCGGTTTCAAAGTTCACCACCCGGAACGAGGCGACCCGGGCGGTGATGTCGCGGCCCAGGATGTTGACCGTCAGCGTATCGCCCAGCTTCAGCCCGATCTCTTGCGCCTCTTCCGCCGAAAAGCTGACCAGCGGTTCGCCGGTATAGCCGGCGGGCCACCATTCGCCTGCGGTCAAGGTGGTGTTGTCCGGCAGCGTGTCGGCATAGGTGACGCCACGGTCGCCCTGGATCACCCAATGGTCGCCCGCAACCTCGGCCGCCGGGCGGTCGTTGATGCGGGTGATGATGCCGCGCAGCATCGGCGCGGCCTCGACCCGCGACACGCCGGGGTCGCCAGCCAGCCGGGCGCGAAAACCGTCGATCTGGTCGGGCTGGATATCGACGAAAAAGTAGCTAGGCGCGACGGCGGGCAGTTCGTCAGTGATCGCTGCGCGCAGGTTGCCGTCGATCTGGCCCACGGCGGCCAGCACCGACAGACCCAGGCCAAGCGAGAGGATCACACTCGTCGTCTCGCCCCCTTTGGTGCCGATGGCCCCCAGTGCCAGCCGCAGCGCGGGCCGCCCGCGCGCCCGCCCCGCCGTGCGGCGTGCCAGCCAGCGCGCCAGCGCCGCAGACCCGACCAGCAGCAGCAGCGACCCGGCGATTCCCCCCGCGGTCCACAACGTCAGCCAGGCCGTGCCGGAAAACCAGATCGCAGCGCCCAGAAGCAGCGCAAGCAAAAGCGCCGTCGCCAGCAGATAGGGCCAGCGCGGCAGCCTGCGCCCGCCGGCAGCCCCGTCGCGGAACAGTGTCGCGGCGCGGATATCCTCGACCCGGGCCAGCGGCCACAGGGTAAAGATCAGCGCGGTCAGCAGGCCGTACAGCGCGGCTTCGGCCAACGGGCGGGGGTAAAGCGCAAAGGCGGCAGGGATCGGCAACTGCGATTCGATCAGCGGGGCAAATGCCAGCGGCAACGCGCTGCCCAAGGCCAGACCCAGTGCGATGCCCAGCAGGGTCAACACACCGATCTGGATGAAATAGGTCTGAAACACCGTCGCCCGCGTCGCGCCCAGGGTGCGCAGGGTGGCGATGGTTTCGGTCTTGCCCGCCAGATAGCTGCGGACAGCAGCGCTGACGCCGACCCCGCCGACGGCCAGACCGGACAGGCCGACCAGCACCAGAAACGACCCCAACCGATCCACGAACATCTCGGCCCCGCCCGCGCCCTGCCGTGCATCGCGCCAACGCAGGCCGGATTCGGTAAACCGGGACTCGGCCTGATCCTCGATCATCTGCAGATTGGCCCCGGGGGGCAGGTCCAGCCGGTACTGGGTGGAAAACAGCGTGCCTTCTGCGATCAGGCCGGCATTGGCGAGGTCTTTCAGCAGGACCAGCGTGCGCGGACCCAGGCCGAAGCCGCCAGAGGCATTGTCGGGATAGCGGGTCAGGATCGCCGACAGGACGAAATCCTGGGTACCCAGCCGGAACGTGTCGCCGGGGGCCAGCGCCAGACGGTCGGCAAGCGCGGTTTCGATCACCGCGCCGGGCAGGGTGCCGGTGCCGGCAAAGGCCTGCGTCAGCGGCATCGGCGGGTTCAGCGTCACCGCGCCCACCAGCGGATACAGGTCATCGACCGCGCGCACCTGGGTCAGGGCGCGTTCCGCGACATCGCCGGTGCCGGTCACGGCCATCGAGCGGAAATCGACGGTTTCGCTGACGCGCGTGGCGATGCCGGCCATGAAGGCGCGTTCATCGTCCGTGGCAAAGCGATAGGTGAACTCGGCCTGCGCATCGCCGCCCAGCAGGGCCGCACCCTCCCGCTCCAGCCCGGCCTGAATCGCGGACCGCACCAGTCCGACGGCCGCGATGGCGGCGACGCCCAGCGCCAGGCAGGCCAGAAAGATGCGAAAACCCTGCAACCCGCCGCGCACCTCGCGCCGGGCCAGACGGGCGGACAGGGCCAGTTGGTTCACAATGGCGGCGGTCATTCGGCGGCCGCCCGCAGCGGGGCGGCGTCGATCCGGCCATCGCGCAGGCGCACCACACGGTCACAACGCGCCGCCAGTTCGGCGCTGTGGGTCACCAAAACCAGCGTGGCACCTTGCCGGTCGCGCAGATCGAACAGCAGCCGGATGATCGCCTGGCCGTTCGCCTCGTCCAGATTGCCGGTGGGTTCGTCGGCCAGCAGGATGCGCGGGCGCGGGGCGGATGCGCGCGCCAGTGCCACCCGCTGCTGTTCGCCGCCCGACAACTGCGCGGGATAGTGGTCGGCGCGCGGGCCCAGGCCCACCGCCTCCAGTTCGGCGCTGGCGCGGGCGAATGCGTCGCGGTGCCCGGCCAGTTCCAGCGGGGTTGCGACATTTTCCAGCGCTGTCATCATCGGAATCAGGTGGAAGGACTGGAACACCACGCCCATATTACCCCTGCGGAACCGCGCAAGAGCGTCCTCGTCCATCGTTGTCAGGTCATGGCCCAGCGCCATCACCCGGCCCGAGGTCGCGCGCTCCAACCCGCCCATAAGCATGAGGAGCGACGATTTGCCCGATCCGCTTGGCCCGACAAGGCCCACTGATTCGCCGGCCTGGATATCCAGGGTGATGCCGCGCAGGATATCGACCCGGCCTGCATTGCCGTCCAGCGACAGGGTTGCATCGGTCAGGGACAGGACGGGGGCGGGTCTGGTGTCGGGCATGGTGTCGGGTCTGGTGTCGGGTCTGGTGTCGGGCATGGGGGCGGCCTTTTGGCGGTGTCTGTCAGCGGGATATGGGGTGATGGCGGTGCTGCGCAACCTTTGCGTGACGGTGGCGCTGCTGGCGGGGGCTGCCCATGCCGAAACCGTGACCGTGGCGGCGCTGGGCGACAGCCTGACCCAGGGTTACGGCCTGCCTGACGGTCAGGGGTTCGTGCCGCAGTTGCAGGCATGGCTGCAGGCGCAGGGCGCGGATGTGGCGGTGCTGAATGCCGGTGTGTCGGGTGATACCACGGCCGGCGGGCTAAGCCGGGTGGGCTGGACCCTGACCCCCGATGTGGACGCGATGATCGTGGCGCTGGGCGGCAACGATTTCCTGCGCGGGATCGATCCGGCGGTCAGCCGGGCGAACCTGGACGGCATCCTGCAGGCCGCGCAGGCGGCTGGCGTGCCGGTGCTGCTGGTCGGGTTGCAGGCCAGCGGCAACTATGGGCCCGAGTACAAGGCGGCATTCGACGCGATGTATCCCGACCTGGCGGCGCAGTACGGGGATGAACTGTTCCCCAGCTTTTTTCAGGGCCTGCTGGGCGATGACATCGCAGTGGCGCGCACAACCTACATGCAGCAGGACGGGATCCATCCCAATGCCGATGGCGTGGCCCGGATCGTGGCCGCGATGGGGCCGGCGGTTCTGGCCCTGATCGGGCGGGTGGACTAGATGCCGGGGCGGCTGTTTCTGACCTTGTCGCCCGCATCCATTGCCGCATGGTTCGGGTCGGCGGACGCCCCGCCCGCCGACCCGCCGCGCCGCAACATCGCGCCGGGACAGTCGGTGCTGTGCCTGACCGCCGCAGGCTGGGGCCGCGCCCGCTGGGGCATCATCCCGGTGGGGCGGGTCAATGCGCGGGGTCGGCCCGTGATGGAAACCATCGTCAACGCGCGGTCCGAGACGGTGTTCGACAAATCCGCCTATGCCGGCGTCGGCCGTGCCGTGATCCCGGCCGAGGGCTGGTACGAATGGACCGGCACGACCGGCCGCAAGACCGCCCATGCGATCCGGCCCCGGGGCGGCGGGCTGTTGGCCTTTGCCGCCATCCACGATGTCTGGACCGGGCCGGGTGGCGTGCAGGTACCGCAGGTGGCCCCGGTCACCTGCGCGCCATCGGGTGATGTGGTGGCGATTCACGACCGGATGGGCGTGCTGTTGCGGCCACAGGACGTGCCGCTGTGGCTGACCGCGCCGCCCGATCAGGCGCGCGCATTGCTGCAGACCTGGCCCGACGGCATGCTGGCGGTGACGCCTGCAACAGGCATCGACTGGGACGGGGCGTAGCGGTCAGCCCGCCTCCCACTGGCGCAACTGCTGCAGGGTGAACACCGGCTGGACCGGGCCGTCATCGGTCGGGTCATAGCCGGGATCCTGCGGCAGGCAACCGCGCCCGCACAACTGGCGCGTGGTCATCGTGTCGGTATCCACATACCACAGCCGCCCGCCGGGCGTGGCGATATAGCCGTCGATGCTGTCGGACGCATCGCTGAGCATGTCGGTCGTGGTGGGAAATTCGGATGCGTAATAAGGGCTGTAGGTGCCATGGGTATGGAATGACGCCAGCAGCGTCATCCCCGCCGGTATCTGCGGCAGGGTGCAGGATGCCTCGTCCCCTTGCAGCGCCTGGGTCGCCATCAGATTGCCCGCCGGATCGCGGCCGATATAGCCGCAGAACTCGGTATTGGCGGCAAACGACCGGGTCTGCAGGTCGCGCAGGATGCCCGTTACATAGGCCAGTTCCGCGCCGCTGCCCGTCGCCTCGGCCGATCTTTGGCTGCTGTTGCCGCCGCCGATCCCCCCTGCCAAAAGCGCGCCTGCCTGCACGTTCGACTGGCCCTTGGGCGCGGCCGATCCGCTGGTCTGCACCACGGCTGCCCGCTGCCCCGTTTCGGCAGGACCGGACTGGGCCAGATCGCAACCAATCAGGGACAGGGCTACCAGAAACATGGGCCCGAATCGGGCCAGGCCCATGTCAACACGCATTGTTCAGATCACATCGGTTTCAGGTTGATCGCCGATTCGCGGCCATCACGGCCGGATTCGATATCGAACGTGACCTTCTGATTGTCCTTCAGCCCGGTCAAGCCCGAACGCTCGACCGCAGAGATATGCACGAACACGTCTTTCTTGCCACCATCGGGCGCGATGAAACCAAAGCCCTTTGTGGTGTTGAACCATTTCACGGTGCCGGTGGCCATCGTGAGGGTCTCCTTCCTTGTCTCCGCTCGCAGGATGCAGCGGACCGGCTCGTCAGTGCTGATCGATTGACTGGGCCGTGAAGGAGACAGTGGTCGATAGAGGTAACGTGGCGTGCCGGAGGATACCGGTTTCGCGCCAGAAATCAAGAACGCTGCGTCACGCCGCCTCGCCCACCGGGCGGTTGGTGGGGGCGTGCCGGGCCGGGCGGCTGGCCGCGGCCAGGGCCAGAAGCGCAGACAGCGGCCCCGCGCCGATCCAGATCGCCAGCGCGGCGGCCAGCGGCACATCGAACACCAGATAGCCCGCGACACCGCCGCCAAGGCCAAGCAGGCTGCCGATCAGGATAAACGCCGTTGCCATCGCATCCTCCATCCCCGTGGGATTGACAGGATCATGCTGGCGGCGAATTCGGGCGCGAATGTGGCAGGGTTGCGGAGTTTGCGCGGCCAAGGCCAGTTGCGGCCGGTCAGGCGGGCGGTTTGTCGGCCAGGATGATGCCGGTGCAGTTCACCGGATTGGCCAGAACGGTGGCGGGACGTTGCGCCCGGATGATCAGCCCCTGCGCGCGCAGGGCGGGCAACAGGGTGCGCAACTGGTCGCCAAGGATGGCATACAGGCGCTGGGCGGTATTGGCGAACTCGAACACCGGTTCGACCAGCACCAGCGGCCCGCGCGTGACCCGGGCCATCGCCGCCACGCACGCATCGGCATGATAGGGCAACTGTTCCAGACAATGCACGCTGAATACCAGATCGAAACTGGCATCCGCCAGCGTTTCCAGCGTGATGGCGCTGTCTGGCGTCATCGTCACACCGGCCAGCCGGTCGCCCCAATAGGCCCGCCCCAGCCGCATCCGCTCGGGCGAGATGTCGATGCCGAACAGGTTGGCACCGGGATGCGCCTGTCTTAACAGCATCAGGTTGGTGCCATTGCCGCAGCCGACCTCGAGCACGCGCAACGCGCCGCCATCAGGGGCCAGGCGGGACATTTCAGCGATGACGGGGGCCAGATAGGCGGCGCGAATGGCGGTGAAACGAACCAGATCCATCCGCCCTTCAATCCAGGTCCAGGTCGCGCCCTGTTCATAGGCGCGCATTTCCCAGTCGTCATAGGTTTCGTAAATGGCCAGGCTGACGGCGGGGTGACGGCGCGGATCCTGGCCCCGGTTCAGCCGACGGCGCGCCTTGCGCAGCAGATCCCAGGTTTTCAGCGCAAAGAACAGCCGGGCGGACCGGATACCCCGGCGCGGCGTCAGGTATTTGGCGGCTTTGTCGGGTCGGGGCATCGCATGCGTCCCTTTGCGGCCCCGCGAGCATGCCCGATCGCGGCGACAAGGGCGAGATTGGGACGGGCGACCCCGGCACCTGATGCCGGCATCGCCCGGAAAGGCGCTTACTGCGCCTTCAGATTGATCGCCGATTCACGACCGTCGCGGCCGGTTTCGATGTCGAACGTCACTTTCTGCTCGTCACGCAGGCCGGTCAGGCCCGAACGCTCGACCGCCGAGATGTGGACGAACACGTCCTTCTTGCCGCCATCGGGGGCGATGAAGCCGAAACCCTTGGTGGTGTTGAACCATTTCACGGTGCCAGTGGCCATCGTGATATTCCTTCTGTCTTTTTTTGCTGTCCGCAGCGTGCGACAGCCTGGCCAATTCACGTCTGGATCGAGGACTGTAAGCCGGTAAGGGAAGACAGCAGGAGTCGATAGAGAAGATCGTTCGCAGCGCGCATATGGCCGAAATGTCCGCAGAATGCAAGTGGCAAACCAAAAAGTCGCCGTCGGGCCGTGTCGATCAGGTCCGGCCCCGGAACTTACCCCTGGCCGCGAAACCGCAGCATCGGGCCGCCACCGGCCTGGGGGATCACCAGATCATGCAGAACCTTGCCCAGAAGTGCCGCGACCAGGAAGATGGCCGCGTCGCCGGAAAACATCCCCAGCGCGACCAGTGCCGGGCCCGGGCAGAACCCGACCAGGCCCCAGCCGACCCCGAACAGCACGCTGCCGGCCACCAGCGACGGATCGATTCCGCGGGTTGCGGGCAGGTCCGCCTTGCCGCCCAGCAAGGGCCGCGCCAACCGGCCGGCGACACGGAACCCGACCAAGGCCATGGACGCCGCCGCCGCCATCACCAACGCCAGCGAGGGGTCCCAGGCACCGGCGACATCCAGAAAGGCCAGGACCTTGGCCGGATCGGTCATGCCCGCGACCATCAGGCCGAACCCGCAAAGCAGGCCGCAAGCCAAAGCTGCCAGCCGGATCATGCGGCACCTGCGGAATTGATCACATGGCGCACCATGTAGACCGTCAACGCACCGCTGGCGACAAAGCACAGGGTCGCAACCAGCGATCGGGGCGACAACCGCGCCAGACCGCACACGCCATGCCCGCTGGTGCATCCCGACCCCAGCCTGGTGCCAAAGCCGACCAGAAGACCGCCCGCCGCGAGGATCGGCAGGCTCAGCCCGGTTGCCGGGGGCAGGTTGCCTGCCGGTTGCCACAGCAGCAGCACGATCGGCGCCATCACCAGCCCGGCGATGAATGAAATGCTCCAGGCTGCTTCGCCTTCGGCGCCACCCAGCAGTTTGCCCACCATGCTCGAGATGCCCATGACCCGGCCGGTCAGCATCACCAGCAGCGCAGCCGCCAGTCCGATCATCGCGCCGCCCAGCAACGCCGACCCCGGCGTGAAGTTGATCCAGTCGATTGTCATGGCACCTGCCCCCGTTCGTGACCCAGGTCAAAAGCTATCCAAGGCCACAGGCAAGTCAAGCGTCGGCTTGACGGGTCACGGTGACGCGTGTTGAGCGCTAAGGGGCGCTGCCGGTCCGGGGGCTGACCCTGGCATCAGGCACGGGGGCAAGACGGACGACACGGACCCCGGGGGGGATCGCGGCGCGGCTGGTTTCGAGGGCGGATCATATGCTCGCCCAATCAGTGAAACGATAGGGCGGCGGCGGCGGAGGCGGCGGGGGAGGGGAATGCATCGCGGTGACCTTGACCTGGGGTGTGATGTGCCAAGGTTGGGGTCGGAGGCAGATGACAGGCAAGAACGGGGTGGTGATATGGGATAGCGGGGGGCTGGTGCGCTGAAGCGCACCCTACGCGGACCGCCGCCGCGAAAGAAATTGTTAACCTTGTTGCGGCAGGGTTCGCGCATGTCAGCTTACATCCGCCCCCGCCTGCCCGGCCAAACGATTTTCTTCACCGTTGCGCTGGAACAGCGCGGGGCGACGTTGTTGACCGATCAGATCGAACGATTGCGGGTGGCGGTACGGCAGACGATGGCGGAACGGCCGTTCCGGATTGATGCCTGGGTGGTGCTGCCGGACCACCTGCATGCGATCTGGACGCTGCCCGAGGGGGATGCGGAGTATTCTGTCAGGTGGGGCGCGATCAAGGCGCGGTTCGCGCGCGGTTTGCCTGCTGGTCAACAGCGAGGCAGCCATCTGCTGCGGCGCGAAAAGGCGATATGGCAGCGACGATTCTGGGAGCATCATTTGCGCTCGGCTGCCGATGCCGAAAGACATTTGCACTTTTGCTGGATGAACCCGGTCAAGCATGGATTTGTGGCCGCACCAGAGGACTGGCCGTACTCCTCTTACCGCCGCGACAGGGCGCCTGGCTTGGCTGCCGCGTAGGGTGCGCATCTTGCGCACCATTGCGACGGGGGTGGTGCGCAAGATGCGCACCCTACGGGAACCGGCCTAGCGCGCGAACTTCTTGAACTTGACCCGCTTGGGCTCCAGCGCGTCCACGCCCAGCCGCCGCTTCTTGTCCTCTTCGTAGTCTTCGAAATTACCCTGGAACCACTCCACATGCGCCTCGCCTTCGAAGGCCAGGATGTGGGTGCAGATGCGGTCCAGAAAGAACCGGTCGTGGCTGATCACCACCGCGCAGCCGGAAAAGTCGACCAGCGCATCCTCCAGCGCGCGCAGGGTTTCCACGTCCAGGTCGTTGGTCGGCTCATCCAGCAACAGCACGTTGCCGCCCGATTTCAACAGCTTGGCCATGTGGACGCGGTTGCGTTCGCCCCCTGACAGCAGACCGACCTTTTTCTGCTGGTCGGACCCCTTGAAGTTGAACGCGCCGCAATAAGCGCGGCTGTTCATCGTGGCGTCGCCCAGCACGATCAGTTCTGCCCCGCCGGAAATCTCTTCCCACACGGTTGCGCCGGCGGTCAGGGTATCGCGCGATTGATCGACATAGGCCATCTTGACCGTGTCGCCAAAGGTGATCGCGCCGGCGTCGGGCGCCTCGCCCCCGGTCAGCATGCGAAACAGGGTCGATTTGCCGGCGCCGTTCGGGCCGATCACGCCGACGATGGCACCGGGCGGCACCGAAAAGCTCAGATCCTCAATCAGCAGCTTGTCGCCCATGGCTTTCTTCAGCCCGGCGACATCGATCACCTTGCCGCCCAGCCGGGGGCCGTGCGGGATGATGATCTGCGCCTTG
>Ga0105049_10004549_pt1 | contig 16255 bp, 15 predicted proteins | sample MAT06_FD_78087 | JGI IMG/M metagenome (GOLD analysis project Ga0105049, IMG submission 78087) | Freshwater microbial communities from Lake Fryxell liftoff mats and glacier meltwater in Antarctica - MAT-06 | ecosystem: Environmental > Aquatic > Freshwater > Ice > Liftoff microbial mat | place... | reverse complement strand
TTTGATAGATTCTATTGTGACAAATGTTGGTTTGAACCCAGTTCGTTTCTGCGGAAGTGGTACAGCTTCTTTCTTTAATCTCACTACTAATTTCGGCGCCATCAATTTTTATAGCTGGAGTTTTGGCGATGGAAAATCTTCCTCCTTACAAAATCCCACCAACAATTATTTGGTGCCGGGAAATTACACAACCCAGTTGATAGCATCTACCATCAATGGTTGCAGGGATACAACCCGTTTTGTTGATACCATCCGGGTATTTAGTTTGCCTGCTGCAGGCATCAGAGGTGATAGCATACATTGTTCGCCGGGAACTTATTCGTACAATAGTGTTATTAATTCTGTCGATAATATTCAAACCTACCAATGGTTTGTAAATGGCATACTGCGCAGTAATACGATTAATCTAACTACAAATTTTTTCGCAGGCATTCAGTCGGTCTCTTTAAAAGTGACTACTATCAATGGTTGTATCGATAGCATTGCTAAACTAATAATAGTTGATTCAGTTGTTGCAAAATTCACCATTGTCAATCCAAAAATTTGTGGCGATTCAGGTACAGTTCGTTTTACCAATCAATCTGCATCCCGTTTTAACAATCTGCAATATGTTTGGGATTTTGGCGATGGTCAAACAGGTACAGCTACAAACCCAATTCATTTTTATAACAAGGCCGGCAGTTACATCGTTTCGCTGAAAGCCAATACACCCAACGGTTGCAGCAATACTGTTATTACAACGGATACCGTGCGGATTTACAAAATAACAATAGCCACTATCATCGGCGAATCAGAAAAGTGCATGCAGAATACCCTCGTGTACAAAGCCGCAATTGTTACAGAAGACAAGGTTATCAATTACAACTGGCGGTTGAATGGTACGCTTGTTAGTACAGTCGATACTATGCTATTTAATTTCACCAATGCTGCTACTTATACTGTAACGCTAAATCTGCGTACACAGTTTGGTTGCGATATCACCGTTGCAAAATCCGTTATTATTCATCCTTTACCAGTGCCTGCTGCAGCCCCTGATACTACCATCTGTTTAGGAGGTACTGTATTACTGCGTAGCTACGATGGCGTAAGATTTGAATGGACAGCCGCACCCGGATTGCAAAATATTAACACAGCCACACCAACAGCTACACCCGCCGCATCAACAAAATATTTTGTAAAGGTTACCAACCAGTTTGGATGCATTCAAAAAGATACGGTAAGCATACAGGTAGATATACCCGTTGGTCTTACTGTTAGCAAGACGGATAGTATTTGTATTGGTGAAAGAACACAGCTTAGGGCAACGAGCTCTGTTAGTAATTATTTGTGGAGTCCTGCAGTCGGTTTGAGCAGTACTACCATTGCCAGTCCCTTTGCTGCACCAACGATTACGACCGTTTATAGAGTAATTGCTTTTAGCAACAATGTTTGTAAAACAGATACCGGCTTTGTAGTGGTTGCGGTTGGTAATATCCCAACTGTAAATGCCGGTGCAGACAGAAATATTGCTGCCGGAACATCTATTCAGTTGCAGGCACAAACTACAGGTGCAGATATTAACGCCTACTTATGGACACCGGCTACTGGCCTTAGTTGTGTGAATTGTGCCAATCCTTCTTTTGTTGCTGACAATGATATCACCTACAAAGTAACTATCCGAACTATTTACGGTTGCACGGCAACAGATGAAGTAAGAATTGTGGTTTTCTGCGGCAAGGGGCAGTTGTATATTCCCAACGCTTTTAGTCCGAATAATGATGGACTGAATGACCGGTTTTATATCAAAGGCTATGGCATAGCAAAGATTAAGAAGATGTTGATTTTTAATCGTTACGGGCAAAAGGTTTTTGAAAAGCAAAACGTACCAGTCAATGATGCATCGCAAGGTTGGGATGGAACCACCAAAGGCCAGCCGGCTGCTCAAACAGCCGCTTATGTTTATGTGCTGGAAGTGATTTGTAAAGACGGACAGGAGTTTAATTACAAGGGAACAGTGATGCTGGTGAAGTAAAGATTTCTGTTAAAAATCCTATGATGGAACTACATAAAAACACACCCACATTTTCTGCCAAAAACAGGGCAGCCTGGCGCAAATGGCTGGAGAAAAATCATGCAACGACCAATAGTGTTTTCCTGATTATTGTCAGAAAAGAAAGTGGTGTGCCTTCAGTTTATTATCCGGAAGCAGTAAACGAAGCCATTTGTTTTGGCTGGATAGACAGCAAGATTAATAAACGGAATGAGCAGAGCTACTACCAATATTTTGCAAAACGAAATCCGAAAAGTAACTGGAGCAAAGTGAACAAAGAAAAAGTTGAAAAATTACTTGCCGCCAACCTGTTGGCACCTGCTGGTTTAGCTGCAATTGAGCTGGCCAAAAAATCGGGTACCTGGACGGCTTTGGATGAGGTAACAGCTATGCGCATCCCGGTTGATCTGCAACAATTGTTTACCGAAAATAAAACAGCTTCTGCCAATTTTGATACCTTTCCCCAGTCTGCAAACGGGGCATTTTAGAATGGATACAGAATGCCAGACGCCAGGAAACCCGGCTGAAGGGGATACAGGAAACTGTGGATAAAGCTGCGGTGAATGTGAAAGCGAATTTTCCTAAATAAAAAAAATCACTTCATTTTATACAGTAAAATAATGGTTTAAGTTTCAATTAACGATCGTTTGAAAAAGGTTTAGGCGTATAAAATTGAGGATTCTTTTCATCATCATTGATTACTAAAAACAATCCGTATTTAAACGGCTGGTTTATGATTTTCCACCGGGAAAAAGTAATTAGAAAAAAATAGAACATAGAATGCTTTTGCACATAACCAAAAACCGGAGAGCAAAACCGTTAAAAACTCTGGAAGTGATTGTAAATTTAATAGCATATACTACTACCCAAATGGGGCTGATAATAAAAGCAAAGGCGGATAAAATGAGAATGAAAAAGGAATTAAAATTGATGATCAAACAATACAGAATATCAATCTAACGAACAAAAAAATTAGAGGAGATTGGAATTACAAGATAGGTCGATAGAGGTATCATTTATTATTCAGCAGATACTTAATATAAAAAGAAAAGCCCATACCAGCCAACGATGTGTGGATAGCAATCCATATTTATAGACTGGTTTTCTGAAGCCTTGTTGACCATACAAGCAACTACGCCTTGTGTATTGCTATTATAGTATAGATTCAGTCTGTAAAATCGGTAACGTCTCAGCATTTTCTTCGGCATTGCCTGATAACTAACTCCCGGTGCATCGTAATAGTTTAGCCAGCCCTGATCAACGCATTCAATCTTTGGGTTAAAAGGCCCGTTGCTAAGTGCCAGATCTTCTATAAAAATTTATGTACTTTTTAAACGATTATTTTCCTGATTTACAAATCCGGTAAAATGTTTAATGGCTGGTAGTTTTCAGACTTTAATTGTCAAAAGAAACCCCACTGGTTTAAAATAAAAAAATTAAACCAGTGGGGCAAAGTACAATGCACATTGATATTATGCTTCCTGTTCTTCAGTTTCCGACGATGCCATAACAGCACGCTCGGTTACATCTGTTAACTTTTCATCGGCAGCTTTTTCTTCAGCCAATGACTCGTGCAGCAATGATTGCACTTCCGATAGACCTAACAAACCTGCATACGCTGCAAGTGTGCCGTAAGTAGCAATTTCATAGTGCTCCACTTTTTGTCCTGCTGCAATAATTCCTGCATCTCTCATGCTGCCCTTATCTGTTTCTGACATAATGCCTTCTGCCTCTTTAATCAATCCTTCCATTGCATCACACTTTTTTGCAACAGCTTTTTCCGCTAAACTAGTGAATACTTCTTCCAGTCTTGTTACCTGTCCTTTTGTTTCTTCCAGATGATTGGTCAATGCATCAGCCAGTTCCGGTGAGGTAGCATTTTTAATCATTTTTGGGATCGCTTTTGTTAAGGCTTTCTCTGCCCAGTAAATGTCTTTCAGCCCATCAACAAAAAATTTATGCAATCCTTCTGGTGCATTTCCACCAGTTGAAACGGCCATTTTACCATTTGTTTTTTGAGGTACTTTTTTTTCATTTTTCATTTTGACTAAATTTTGTTTTTTTTAAAGAAATTGATTGTTTAAGATGTTTTTTACCAAATTTGAGCCAATCAAACTAATAGAAGATAAGTTAATAAAAACCAATGCTATAAGGCAGAATTTGCTTTTAAACGGTTACTCAATTAAATGATTTGTAGATTTTTTTACTCAAAAAAGGTGATCGTTTATAAAATATTTTCTACACTATTAAAGCAACCGCCAGTGCTGGTATTCTCAAGTGTTATTTTATGGAGTGCAACGGGGCCGCTCTTTCATTTTTCAGAAGATTGGCAATTGGTCATGAATACCAGTAGAACCATCATTACCTTTTTAAAGGCTTTTTTAATACAGCATTTTCAGAACAAGGATACTACAGCAATGCAAATAAAACTAAACGAATTACTGGCTGCCAATAAAATTGTGATCAACCGGGTGGTCACCTTGTCGTGCCTCGTCATGTGTTTTATATCTTCTGTAATGGGCAAAGAAAGAGTGAAGGGTGCTTATGTCTACAAGCAATTAAACATAGAAGATCTGTCGGAACCTGGGCTGATGTTATCCAAAGTTTTTTATAAAATTTTCTGATTTAGCGGAAGAGGAAAAAGAATTATTTACCAACTTATTCAGTAAAAACCAATCAAAACCACGAAGAAAAATCCACGTTGGTAAATCAGGGAAAGATGTGCTTCCAAAAAATAGCACATTGCGAAAATTAATTAAATAGCCGTAAACAAAAGGCATCAAAACCAAAAGATTAATTATCAAAAATTAGGCAAGTCGCTTTTTTACCTGTACTAAAAATGGAGTCTTTTTCGCCACGTGAACAGTTATTTTGCCAACTAAGTTTATAAAAGGGTTTGCTTTTACCTGGCTTTCCAAACAGCAGGGTTTGAGACAGTTTTACTTAATAAAAAGAAATTTGATTAGCAGTTTAATTAACAGGTATTGGTAGTTACAGGTGAAGTAACCAGTTGCCACTGATAACTATTTGGAAAAGGTAAATATCTCTTGTTGTACTTTTGTCGCTATACAAACTTCATTAAAGTTTTCTATGGATTTAAACTGTAATTGCTCTAAAATTTTGTATTCATAAAATACGTTAAAAGAGCTGCTTTTAAAAGGCCACGGTTCTACACAAATTTCTTTATTTTCTTTATAGTGTACCGTGTTCATATTGCCATCGGGGCTTTGAGAAATTTCCATTTTTCTTCCCTCAGGTTGTATTTTATCCAAACAAATTAATAGCGAGAACGCATCACACCATTCTAAGAACCTATATAAGCGATCAGCAAAAATTTTATTAATATTTAAGTTTTTTAAAACAGATGTGCGGTATTTTTCCTGATCCTTTAAAAAATTATCCAGTCCTTTATCTGTTTTGCGTTTATCGCCATCGTATAGAAATTTTATATGAAGAGAAGTGAGCAAACCGTTCAGTTGGCTTTTGGAGCTTCCAATTTCCATCAGGCTGAGCATTGGCGTTAAATCAGTTTTAGTATTGTTGTCCTGAACAATAAAATTTCGTGGTGCACCAGCCTCCGTAAGGTTTTGTTGGGCAAGCGTTTCAGTTACGCCATCATCATGCTCTGCAATGGCAAGGAGTGCAGGCACCATAATTTCTACCGGTAAATCAATGTCATATTGATAGCCTATCATTGCAGATAGCAATCCATGCGAACGCTGGGTTATAATTTTCCACCCCTTTTGATGTGACGATACGATCATAAAAATTTAAAAGAGATTTATTGTTTCACTTCCTCTTTTCATAGTATTTGCTTGTAATAAACATGCCAAAGTTTTTTATAAAATAAGCGGACAAAGATCTAAATGCGATATAAGATGCGATATTTCATTTATAATTTCCGCTATATTAAACCTTTTCCCGTTACAGGCGAAAATACCATTGTCACCATTTGTTCCGTTCTTATTGGTAAAGCTTAAATTGTTCCTTTACCACTGCTATCACTAGCTATTTGAGCACCACGAATTTTGATAGTGTCCTATAACACCTAACTTTCCGCTCGTTCTTTTTGATTAAGCGCAGATATCACATTTACATTTTCGGGTTCATCTTCATCCCGCTCTTTTTTATTAAGCGCAGATATCACATTTACATTGTCTATTGCATTTTCACCATCGCACGACAAATCATTTTTTTGAGTTGAGTGTTCCCTACCTTGCAGACCATCCGATGATTGAGACGTTGCTACTTCATCTTCTTCACTTTTTATTTGCAACGCATCTTTATTGATTATCCTATTTTGCGATGATGAATTGTTTTGCGCATTGCTTTGATTTTGTCCATCCTGCTTTTGATGATCTTCATGAACAGCTTTTAAGCCGTCTTTGATTAAATCCTTATTAGTTTGTTGTTGCTCCATATAAAAGTTTTTAAATCAGATAACCTGTACGCATTGATTTCCCTAAAAACATGCCAATTCATAGCACGTTTAGTAAACAGGTTGCGACTAAATTTGAGCAATTAAATACACGAAATATTTACTAATAATGATTAAAAATTGCAGAAGCCAGTCGTTCCTGCAAATTGGCTAGTGGTCTTCGTGAAAAAAATATATTGTCGATTTGTATTTTTTCGGTGCTTGTCTTTATTAGAAACGAAAGTGTTGAAACTCCTGATTGCACGTCCTTTCAGCGCCAGAAAATGGATTTATTTACAACCGGATGAGGGCAGCCAGGTGATTGCTTTATGATACCTAACTGCAGATGTTGAAAATGATTTAATTATTGTCAACAACTTATCTGCCGAAGCGGTAGTAATGTTGTAGTTTATTTTCTTGTCCGGCCAGCAGATCAGGAATTATTTTCATGCCCTGGGCAGAAAAGGTGATGCCATTGCCACCAAAGCCCAATACAAACAGACAGTTTTTAAATTCCGGTGAAGGGCCAATATAGGGTAAACCATCTTTGGTAGTGCCAAACACACCACCCCAACTGATGTCTTCAATAAAATTTAATTGGGGCATTAGCTTTTTTAATTTTTTCTGTAGCAATAAAGATTTTTTTTCTTTAATGTTTTGTTGCAGGATGGTATCCTTATAATCATCATCTTCTCCACCAACCAATATTCTGCCATCGTCAGTAGTGCGGGCATATAAATAAGGGTCATTGGTATCCCATATTAAAATACTATCTAGTTTTTTGGGTATCGTTACCTGCTGCTCGCTTACTGTGGCATAAGTATAAATGAGATTTGCTATTTTTTCTTTTAACAGTAGGGTACTTTCAAAACCGTTGCAAAATATAATTTTGTTACAATTGACTGTACAACCGCTTTCAGTAATAATTCGGGGATTGGAGCCTTTTGTATTAAAGGATTTAATTGCTGTTTGGTCATACACCTGCATTCCTTTTTTTACATTCAGCGCTATCAGTTCGTGAGCCAGTTTATAAGCATCTACACTTCCGGCAGTATTACTGAGTATGCCCCCATGGCCTATTATCCCGTACTCCTTTTTTACCTGGGCAGCAGTTAGCCACGAAACCCCCAGTTTGTATTTATTGCGGAGCTCAAATTCTTTTTTCAATTTTATTGCGGCTTTTCCATTATGCGCTGTATATAAACTCTTTTTCATTTTAAAGCCGCAATCTATTCCGGTTTCTTTCACCAGCTTCTGCAGATCTTTAATTGCAGCAATGCCAGCTTTGTAACAATGGGCAGCTCCTTCTTCACCAATCTTTTCTGACAGGTCTACTAATTTCTCATCAATTTCATATTGCAGCATGCTGGTAGTGGCACTGGTACTTCCCTGCCCAATATCTCTCTTGTCAATTAACGTAACCTGATATCCATGTTCCATTAAAGCGTGACTGATTAATGCACCCGTTATTCCACCACCAACCACCGCAATTTCGGTAACGATATTTTTCTGCAGCATAGGGTAGGTGTACAACAGTCCATTCTTTAGCAACCAGAATGATTCAAATGTTCTTAAACGCATTGTATGTGATTGAGTATTTTAAATTGAAGTTGTGTTTTAGATAAATTATAAATAGAGCCCGCCTAACCTCAGCTCTAGCCCCTCTCTCCCGAAATAATCGGGATTTTCGACAAGGGCAGAGGGGAGCTTGACACTGATAGCTCAACGCTCTTTTCTTATTCGATTAGTAGTTTCATTTTTCTTGTAGGCTTATTTGGAACCAGCTTTGCATTTTCCAGTTCTATTCCGCAAAACATCAATGCACTTATAGCACAGTCCGAAGGAGAGGTGTGCTTTTGACCCTGATAACCCGGAATTCAATTTCACCTTCCTGCTGACAGCACCCGTATTTATTTTATTTGCCATATACTTCCAGCATTTTTTTCAAGTCATCCAGCGTGTTTATTTCGGTGGCTTTTTTATCGTGCCGCCATCGGCTCATCCTTGGAAACCGCAGCGCCACGCCGCTTTTGTGCCGGTTGCTTACAGCAATACCTTCAAAAGCAATTTCAAAAACAAGTTCGGGTTTTACGGTACGTACAGGTCCAAATTTTTCAATCGCATTGCGTTTTACAAAGGCATCAACCTGGGCAAATTCTTTATCGGTAAGACCACTGTAAGCTTTGGTAAATGGCACCAATTGATCACCATCTCTCACTGCAAAAGTGTAATCTGTGTATAGATCACTTCTTCGCCCGCTACCTTTTTGGGCATAAATCATAACAGCATCAATCACTAAAGGTTCTATTTTCCATTTCCACCAATCGCCCCTTTTTCTTCCTGTTTGATAGACACTATTTTTTCTTTTAAGCATAAAGCCTTCTGCATAATGCTCCCTGCTTTGCTGCCGCAATTCGGCCAGCTCATTCCAACTGGCACACTCAATGATGGGCGAAATTTGCATTTTTTCTGTAGCTGCTAAAGCAACAATCTGCGTTAACTTTTGTCGTCTTTGTAGTAATGGCATATTTCTATAATCTATACCATCAGACTCTAAAATATCATACACAAAAAAACTTACCGGAGCATCTTCCATTATTTTTTTAGTGATATTTTTTCGACCAATGCGGGTTTGCATTAAGGCAAAGGGTAATGGTGTGGCACCATTTGCTATGATAATTTCTCCGTCCAGTACTGTTCCGTTGGGTAGCGAATGCTGAAACAAACTATATTCAGGAAACTTATCGGTCATCAATTCTTCGCCCCGGCTCCACACAAACAAATTATTGTTTCGTTTGATAACCTGTCCACGAATACCATCCCATTTCCATTCCACTTGCCAATCACTGATATTGCCCAACGTTTCCACGGAATCTTCAAGTGGGTAAGCAAGATAGAACGGATAAGGCTTTGAACTGTCGGCCACATTGTTTTCATCGCTTAGCAATTCTTCGAATGTGATAGTGGCTGGGTTCCATTTGCCGCTGATGCGATGGGCAATTACAGCAGGAGCTGCACCAGTAACTTTGGCAAGGGCATTTACCATCAATTGTTGCGAAACGCCAATACGAAAAGAGCCGCTTAATAATTTATTGAACACAAACTTTTCAGTCGTACTTTCCAGTTGTGCCCAGCCTTGTAACATAAAATTCTTTTTATCGTCTTCTGTTGCTTTTCCCAATGAAGCAAATTGTTCAATGTAATAATGCAGCGGATGTTCCTGTGGCGTTTCTATATTTGTGTTACTTGCTTCCACCAATAAAGCGATGGTTTCAGATAAATCTCCAACTGTGTGATAACACTCATTGAGCAGCCACAAGGGGACATTGCAAAATTCACTGCACCAGTTTTTTAATAAGGTAGACGATATGGTGCGTTTAGGTCTGCGGCCGCTGAATAATGCAATCACCCACACTTTATCTTTAGCATCAGCCACAGAAAAATAATGTTCCAATGCCGCAATCTTTTCATTGGTTTTGGTAGTGGCACTTAATGCATCTACCAATAGTGCAAATGCTTTCATAGCAATTCAATTTTATCTTCCCTGTTATTTTCTTCTTCATCAGTACCATATTGTGTTTTTACTTCGTTTGCGGCTATTCCATTTTCATTCAGGTATTTACTAAAAACCGCCTGAAAGCCATGTGTAACAAAAACTTTTTCGGCCCCGGTTGCCTTTACTGAACTTACGAGCCCATCCCAATCGCAATGGTCGCTAAGCGCAAAGCCCATATCGGCATTTCTCCTGCGCTGATTGCCCCTAACCTGCATCCAACCGCTGCACATACCAACACGGTAAGGATTCAATTTTTTCATCCAGGGTGTACCATCAGCTGAGGGCGGTGCAATAACAATGGCGTTTTTTAATTCCTGCCTGGTGGTTTCAGGTGTTACCCGCTTTACATGTACAAATTTGTAACCGAGAGTGTTCAGTACTTGCTGCATGTTATAGATGGCACCATGAGCGTACACAATATCGGTGATGTCTTTCAACGCATCCAATACTCTTTGGGCTTTGCCTAAGCTATAAGCAAGCAATACAGAAGTCTTTTCCTGCTGCTTATTTTGCAGTACCCAATTTTGTATGTCTGCATAAATTTCTTGTTGTGGCTTCCATTTGTAAACTGGTAAACCGAATGTTGATTCTGTAATAAAAGTGTTACACTTAACGGGCTCATAAGCACCACTAATACCATCGTCTTCTGTTTTATAATCGCCACTAAAAACCCACACTTCTCCATTATATTCTACTCTTACTTGCGACGACCCGATTATATGACCCGCAGGATGAAGCGAAACTTTTACGCCATTGATGAAATGCGTCTGATTCCATTCTGTTGTTTCATATTCACCTTCGCCCAGCCGCAATTGCAGAATGGGTTTTGTAAGTGTATGGCAAAGATATTTGCTACTGCCTGCACGAGCATGATCGCTATGGCCATGCGAAATAATGGCTTTCTCCACGGGTTTCCATGGATCAATGTAAAAATTGCCTGCAGGGCAGTACAATCCTTTATCTGTAAATTGAATTAACGCAGCCATCAAATTTTTCTAGAATGTAAAAAACCCCTGCAATATGCAGGGGTTGTAAATTTAGCTATAACTTCCATTCGCCCTCATCTTCTTTATGCCAGTATTGAATTTTTTTAGCTTCAACCTTCAACATTACTATTCCAGGTGTTTCAATACCTTCGGGAAACCACATTTTTAAACTGTCCTGCCAGTGCTCCGCAAGCATACTTTTTTGTTTAATTATTTTTGCAATACCATACAGATGAATAAACAGCATTTCCTCTGTTTGAAAACTTAGACTTACGGATGGGTTTCTTTCAATTTGTTTTACCTTATCAGACTGCTCATAGGTAAAAAACCAGGAGTTGCCGTCAAATTCCACATCGCCGTTATTACTCATTGGTCTGCTGAATTGTCTACCACGGCCATCAAGCGTAAGCATCATACAGAAATCAAGTTGCCTCATCTTTTTTGCAATCTGTTTGAGTGTTTTGCTTTTAATAAAACCTTCCCGATTTTAGTTAAGATGATCCACGAGTGCCTTATCAGCAATTAAACCAGTGTGCTGTTTTCTTATTAAGATTTCTGCATCGGCACTTAAATCATCGGTATCACTCAGCGCTTTCTCATAAGATACCTGGGCAGCCTTTTCGCCACCTTTACAATCATTGATAACACCGTCTCTGTCATGGCCGGTGAAGACTGATTTTACATCCATCCAACCACGGTACACTTTGCCGAGTAAGGTTGTATCTGTTACGGGTTCTCCTCCATGCTCGTTTACAGCTTCATTTAAATCATGAATGTTTTCTGTACTGTTTTCTTTCAAAGCGGTAAATATTGATTTTAAGTCTTCGTCACCATCTTTCAAATTTTCAATGGCATTTTCGTAACCGACAATACGGTCATTGTTAATTTGTATTAAATCGTTTAATACTTCAATTGTTGATTCATTGTTTGTCATAAACTTGTTTTTTTATTTGTTATAAATGATAGAATAAATGATAAATAAACTTGACGAATATGATTTTGTAAAAATAATTTTACAAAAAAGAAATTTATACCGTAAGCTTTCCTTCAATTCCATTGTCATCACTTTTAGAACCAGTAATGGCCATGAAACTCATTTTAATAAAGTTGATAATCTTACCATCTTTTGTGTCCCAGTAATCACTGTCAACAGGATCTATTGAAATAACCGAAACAGTGGGATCATCTTTACCATCGAACCATGCATTGGCAAATGCTGTCCAGTACTTTTCTATCGTTGGTTTATCTGTATGAATTTGTGCATAGCCACTAACTGCTAAAAATTGATACGTGCCGCTATTTTGAAAATACAAAGTCACCCTGTTGTTGTTTTCGATTTCGTTGTTCTTATGACTTTCTGTAGAACTGATAAACCAACATTTTCCTGTTTCATCCACCTCTTGTAAAGCCATCGGTCTCGAAGTGTGAGGAAATTGAGACAGGTTTGTACAAAACATACAGGTGCCCGCTTTCTCTGCCAGTTCTTTCAATTTTGCTATAGCTTCCTGGTTACTTAAATCTTGTCTCGGTGATTGTTCGTTTGAATGCATACTATCTTTTTTTTCGATGAATGAATATGTTTAAGCTGGTTTACCTGCAACTTATGGAACTTAATTTTTTTGTTTATTTTTTTAGGTATCCTCTCCATAAACTTCCATAACAGTATTAATTTATGGTCATCTACCGGATAGTAAATCATTTTTAATTTTGTTGCCAACGGAATTACCAAAAACATTGTTTCAACAGCGGCCTCCGCTGGTTCTATAAAGAATACCATGTCAATCAGGAGTCCATTTATTTTTACCTTTCAACTCACAGGTAAGTCATGATTATATTCGATCAACAAACTCAACGAATAATTTTTAAACCAATTTGCATACCAAATAATGTTGTAATTGTGCCTCAAAGTTTTTAAAATTAAAAGATATTTTATGGGGATTTTTTGCCACAAAAACGGCCGCACTTTAGATATCAATTACAGTTGGTTTATTTCTACAACGTAAATTCCTTTAGTTTTTCAAGGCATTTTTTCAAATCGATTCCCTTGCCCAATACGCCTGAAAAAATGTCGCCCATTTTTTTTATTCTTGGCAGGGCTGTTTCAATTGTGAATGCAGATGGCGTAAGGCCGGGCTTTACTTCGTTCCAATGCAACGGCATGGAAACGGTTGCACCGGCATGAGGCCGAAGACTATAAACGGACGCAATGGTCTGCCCACGACGGTTTTGCAAATAATCAAGGTAAATTTTATTGTTGCCTCTTTTTTGCAGGCTTCTTTCCATACTTGTAATGTCGGGCAATTCCTCATTTACCAGGATACATAGAAAATGAGCAAAATCTTTTACCTGCTCATACAAATATTTTTTGCCCATCGGTAAAAAAATATGAAGCCCTGTTGCACCGGATGTTTTGCAATAGCAATCTGCACCGGCTTTATCTAAAATAACTTTAAATGCAAGCGCAGTTTTGATCACTTGTTCAAAAGTGTTTTTTTCTGAAGGGTCAATGTCTATGATTAAATAGTCTGGTTTATCAAGCGACTTTATTCTGGAGTTCCACGGGTTCAATTCGATACAACCCAGATTATTTAAATAAGCTAGTGTTTGCTGATCGTTGCAAATAATATAGTCAATTTCTTTTTTGGCAGAGTCCGAATAAAGTTCAATACTCTTTACCCACGCTGGTGCTTCATCACCTGCATCTTTATGAAAAAAGCCTTTATCTAAAATGCCATTGGGATTTCTTTTTAAGCTCTGCGGCCTGTCTTTTAAATAGGGTAAAATATAATCTGCTACTTGTTGATAGTAATCAATCACCATTCCTTTCGTAATGCCTTCATCAGGAAAGTAAATTTTATTCAGGTTGGTTGTATTCACTTTTATTTTTCCAAAAGTCTGGACTGCTTAGTTGGGCTTTTCCTGGGCTGGCACTTGTTTTTTTGGTGGTGATACTTTTTTTATGGATGTCATATTGATTTCTTTTACAGCTTTATCATTTCTTATTCCAAGAAAAATCGGATGTCTCATTTTACTGTCGGTCGTCCACGCTGTAAATTTTATTTCTGCAACCACCGTGGGCTTTAGCCAGGTAACTGATGCGTTTGTTTTCACCACTTTATCAAAGGGTGATTTTTTTTGAATCAGCGGTTTCAGCATTGTATATATTTCTTCCAGATTAGCGTCTGTAAATCCAGACCCGGTATGCCCAACATATTTTAACTTGTCGCCATCAGGGAGTGCCAATACCAACGCACCAAAATATTTTCTTGACCCGCTAGGTTTAGTAAAGCCTGCAATAATTACTTCCTGCGACTTGTGGTATTTTATTTTTAACCAGCTTCCAGTTCTTGCGCCTGGGTGATATAAGCTATCTGCTTTCTTTCCCATAATACCTTCCAGATCATTCTCCTTCGCAGCTTCAAAAAAGTCTTTTCCTTTCCCGATGATATGGTCCGAATACTTGACGACTGCATTTTTTGGTAATAGTTTTTTCAGCAATTCCTTTCTTTCAATTAAGGGCAATTCAAAAGTACTGTTTCCATCTAACGACAAAAGGTCGAATACGTAATAGCAAATGGGATATTGAGTGTTGTCTTCATAATGTTGCAGCTTCTGGAAATCGGATTTACCTTCTTCATTGAGTATCACTATTTCGCCATCCAGTGCAGCATCATGTTTTATTTTTTTTAATTCCTTAGTCACTAACGGGTAATCATTGTTAAAGCTGTTGCCGTTTCTTGAATACAAAAAAATATTTCCATCTTTAATTTCGCTGATGGCCCGGTAGCCATCCCATTTTATTTCAAATATCCAGTCTTTATCATCAAAGGCATTGTTTGCTTCTTTAGCCAGCATCGGTTGAATGTAATTACTTAACTTTTCCCGGCTGCCCTTGCTTACCGGGTAGAATTTTTTTTTTCGGGTTTGTTGTTTGCTGCTAACCATTTATTGATAGGGGATGTTTTGACTGTTTCTTCTTCACTGTCATAGGCCCGGCTTACGGCATGTTCATCTTTATGTTTTATCAGCAGCCAGGCGTTTTCTTGTTTGCTTTTCAATTTAACTAAAGCAAATTCTCCCTTTAATTTCTTGCCAAATAAAATAAATTTCAGGCTGCCTGCGTTTAAGCCTTTTTCTAATTTTTTTTCTGCATCCTTTCCGGAACTTTCAATATCGGTGTACTTTCCACTGTCCCATATTTCTACTAAACCGGCACCATAACCTTCCGGTATCACTCCTTTAAAATCTTTGTACGAATAAGGATGATCTTCCACCATCATGGCCAGCCGTTTGTCACCGGGGTTCATAGATGGACCTTTTGGTACGGCCCAACTTTTTAATACGCCATCCATTTCCAACCGTAAGTCGTAATGCAAGTGGGAAGCTTTGTGCCGCTGGACAACAAAGGATAAGGTGGCGCTATTTTTTTTCAGGATCGCTTTTGGTTCCGGTGTTACGTCAAAATTTCTTTTCGCTGTATATTTTACTAAGCTCATATCAGGATACTTTTTTTCGTTTTGTATTCAGGCTTTCTGTTAATTGAGCCATCAAATCTTTTGCTTTGCTGTGTACCACTTTTAACGGAGAGCTGGTTGTTGTTTTCTTCCCCTTAGCTTTTGCTTTAATCGTTTTTAATAATTGGGCCGTGTATTGGTCTTTGTATTTGCTGATGGTAAACTTCCCCGATAATTGATTGATAAGAGAAATAGCCATTTTAAGCTCCGCAGGCTTTACAGTAGATTTTAATGGTAGTTCTAGTTCCTTACTATTGCGTATTTCTTCTGCAAAACGCATCTTGGTTAAAATCAGCGCTTCGCCAGAAACTTTAATGATCGCCAGGTTTTCTTTGTTTCTCATTACAAAAGTGGCTACACCTACTTTGCCTGTTTTTATCAAAGCCTCTCTTAGCAATGCATACGCCCTAACCCCTGATTTTTCCGGCGCAAGGTAATAGGGCATTTCATAATACATGCTGTCTATTTCCTGTTCCATCACAAAATCTGTTATTTCAATCACTTTCGTTTTTATTGCATTGGCCGCTTCAAAATCTGCAGTTTCCAGCACCACATAATTTTCATTTAGTTTGTAGCCTTTCACTATGTTTTGGTTATCCACTTCCTTACCCGTTTTCTCATTTACCCTCATAAAACGGATATTGGAATGGTCCTTCTTATCCAGCATATCCAAATCCAGTTCGCTGGGCTGGGTTGCGCTAAATAGCTTCACTGGTATATTCACAAGGCCAAAGCCAATTGTACCTGTCCATA
>Ga0105049_10004548_pt1 | contig 16255 bp, 10 predicted proteins | sample MAT06_FD_78087 | JGI IMG/M metagenome (GOLD analysis project Ga0105049, IMG submission 78087) | Freshwater microbial communities from Lake Fryxell liftoff mats and glacier meltwater in Antarctica - MAT-06 | ecosystem: Environmental > Aquatic > Freshwater > Ice > Liftoff microbial mat | place... | reverse complement strand
AGCGCGAGCCCGGTCAGCGCCCCGCGCACCGGCGATGGATCTTCGATCAACGCGTGGATCGTGATCGGCGGCTTCAGCGACGCGAGCACTGTGGTCAAGTCCGCCGGTCGCTCGACGAGCGCGACCTCTGCCTTCGCGCCGGTGTCGGAGGCCAGCAGCTCGACGAAGCGCAGCCGATCATAGAGCGCGTTGAGCTGCGCCGCCGCGGGGAGCCTGTACGCGAGCCCGGCGAGTGGTGTCGGCAACGCGCGTTGCTGATCGAGCGTGCCGCGCGCCAGCTCGCGCGGGATGTCGTCGCGGCCGGCGACCAGCGCCTTGCCGCTGCGCCCACCGATGGTCTCGGCGACCGCGAGTGCGGCCTCGATCGTACCGTGCGCCTCGAGCAACGTGGTCGCGCCCTTCGCGCCGATACCCGCGACCCCCGGCAACTGATCGTCATCGCCGACCAGCGCGAGCCACTGCGCGACCTTGTCGGGGCCCACGCCGAACCGCTTGTAGACCATGTCGGGCGTGTAGCGCGCGTCCTTGTTCGCGTCGTACCACCACACGCGATCGCTGACGAGCTGCGCATAGCGCTTGTCGATGCCGACGATCACGACATCGTCGCCAGCCTCGAGTGCGGCCCGCGTGTATGACGCGACCATCTGCACCTCACCGGCTGCCGTGACCACCTCGATGCCGAGCGTCGTCAAGAGCTCCGGCAACAGCGCGACCTGCGGGGTGAGGAGCTGATGCCAGCTCTTCGCGGGCGCAGCCGCATCGATCACCGCGACCGCGCGCTGCGGGACCTTGAACGCGATCGCGCGTTGGATGCCACGGGCGACCGCGAACACACCGTTGACCGGCTCGCCCGACCTCGCCTTGCGATCGGTCGGCACCACGAGGAACCCGCGGGCGAGCAAGTTGGTCGCCGAGATGACGAGCATGCGGTCCGACATCAGACGGGGATGGTCGCGCAACTCCTTGAAAGATGTGCACCTCGGAGACGCTAACCCAACGCATGCCGTATCGAATCCGCCACTGGCCGACTCGGTCGTTCATGGACGACGCAAAACAACGGGACCTGGTGATCCTGGCGATCGTGGTGAGCCGCCGCGACGGGACCCGCGAGGTCAAGACGCCGCGCCCGCTCGAGAACATGGACGCCGCGTTCGAAGCGATCGCCCAGATCTCGCTGGTTCGCTAGAAGACCTCTGGACACCACGGGTGGATCGCGGACGCGAACATCCGATCCGCGAGCGCGATCGCCGCCGGGTCTCCCGTGATCCGCTCCGCCCGCGCGAGCTGGATCGCCCGCTCGCCGCCGAGGAAGGTCGACGCGAGCCCCGTGTCCGCGAACTGGATCGACGGCGCCTTCGTCGTCGCGACGCACCCTCCACGACCCGCCTCGACGGTCAGCTCGAACGTGCCGCCGTTCGCTGCAAAGCGCAGCACGCCATCGTGCGAGTACGTGCGCGTGGCGAGCGTCGCGGGGATATCCTCGATCCGCAGCCACAGTCCGTCGGTGAAGTGGCGCGAGATCCGGCGCGGATCGGTGACCGCCCACGCGAGCACGTCGTCGATCGGAGCGAGCTCCCACGCGATGTTCGGGAACAGATCGACGCGGAGCACGAACTGCCACAGCGACAGCTCGGCGCGGGCGTCGATGCCGACCAGCTCGATGATGCTGACCTTGCCGTTCGGCTTCGTCGCGGCGAACTTGCCCTGCTGGCGGAACTGCACGTAGCCGACGACCTCGCCGTCGCGTCGCGCGATCACGTGACGGCGCCGGCTCGCACCGCCGCGCGCGAACGGTGACTCGAGGAAGCGCCGCTCGTGCCACCAGGTCCCGGTGCGCCGGAGCGCACCGGGACGGCCGGCCATCGCGCGCGCGTACACCGGCGGCAGCATCGTGCGGGCGGTGGCCTCGTCGATCCACGCGACCTCGTCGAGGGGGCGCTCACGTAGCGTGATCGTTCGCGAGTCCTCGATCTCGATGTTGATCGCCTGCGCGGCGAGGCCGTAGCCGAACCGTCCGTAGATCCCGGCCTCGGAGGCCCACAACGCGGAGGAGGCGAAGCCGCGCGCGCGTGCATCGGCGAGGTGCGTGTCGATCAGCTGCCGGAGGATCCCGCGCCGGCGATGGGTCGGGCGGACGGTCACCATGGTCAGGCCCGCGATCGGCAACGTTCCGCCACCGGGGACGCCGATGGCGTGGTCGAACGTGGCGGCGGTGGCGACGATCATGCCGCCGTCGTGGACCGCCCATCGTTGCGCGGCCGGGATCAACGCGCGTAGCCGGGCATCGCCCTCGGGATCGCTCTCGAGGTCCTCGCCGAACGTGGTCATCATGCAGGTCCGGTAGGCGGTGAGCTCGTCGTCCTGGACGGTGCGAATCTCGAGTGACATGGGCGAACGATACCCGGGGTAATCGCCGGTTAGCGGGGACACTCGACCGTGGTCGACCGTTCGAGGGTCGGCTCACCTCATCGGTAAGTAGTTGTTAGCCCTTGGCTCCCGGCGGGTACGAGCCGTGCAAAGCCCTGGGACATGGGGCGCAGCCGCAATTCGTTCTCCGACGAGGTGGCGACGGTCGATCACGTTGCGTTCGAGGACCATCCGACGAGCCTTCAGCACGACCGCCCGGCGCGGACGATGATCGAGCTCCAGGACCCGCATCCGACCATTCCGCCGGACGTCGAGGACGACTACGAGGAGATCAAGCTGGTGGCGGAGCCGGTGCTCGCGCCGTCGCGCCGGCCGGCGACCAATCCCTCGATCCCGTCGACCCAGGCGGTCGGTCGCTACACGCTCGAGCGGCTGCTCGGCCAGGGCACGTTCGGCAGGGTCTACGAGGCGCGCGATTCGAAGCTCGGCCGCAAGGTGGCGCTCAAGCTGCTCAACCCCGAACAGGCGCGCTCGATCGAGATCCGTCAGCGCTTCGTGCAGGAGGCGCATGCCGCCGCGTGCATCTCGCACCCCGGCATCGTCACCGTGTTCGATGCGGGCGACCTCGACGATCGCGGCACCGCGTACATCGCGATGGAGCTGCTCGCGGGCGAGTCGCTGCACGCGCGGCTGGTGCGTCGCGGCCCGATCCCGTCCGCAAAGGTGCGCGAGATCGGACGCCAGGCGGCATCGGCGCTCGAGGCCGCGCACCACGCCGGTGTCATCCATCGCGATCTCAAGCCCGAGAACATCTTCCTCGTCCCCGATCCCGCGGCCCTCGACGGCGAGCGCGTCAAGGTGCTCGACTTCGGCCTCGCGAAGCCGACGCTCACGGCATCCGTCAAGACCCAAGCGGCGACCGTGTTCGGGACGCCCGCGTACATGTCTCCCGAGCAGTGCGAGTCGACGCGCGACATCGATCATCGCTCCGACATCTACGCGCTCGGCTGCGTCCTGTTCCAGCTGGTCACCGGTCAGCTGCTGTTCGAAGGGACGCTGCGCGAGCTGGTGATGCAGCATCGCAACACCAAGCCGCGCTCGATCCGCGCGATCGTCCCCGACGCGTGCCCCGAGCTCGATGCGCTGATCCAGGCGATGCTCGCGAAGCATCCCTCGCAGCGTCCGCAGACCATGGGCGACGTGGTGCGTGCGCTGTCGGGCATCGGGGTCTCGGAGACGGCCGAGACGCGCGACCTGCCGGCGTTGCCCCGCAACAGCGTGACGCTCGGCGTCTTGCTGGTCGCGCTGGTGACCGGCCTCGGCGTGCTCGGCGTGGTCTAATCGATCACGACGACCGTGCCGGAGGTCCGCCCGAAAGTCTCGGGTGCGTACATCTCCTCGGCCTTCGCCGGCGCTGCCGCGAACACACCTGGTGTGGTCGCGCGAACGGTATACGTGAAGCGCTTGCGGCCCTCGCCGAAGCTCATCGCGAAGCCCTCGCTGCGGTTGTCCCGCAGGTTGACGTGATCCCACTGTGACGTGTTGAACTGGCCCCTCTCCGACGTCGCGAGCCGCGTGTTGATCGGCTCGAAGCCCGCGGGCAGTGGATCGACGAGCGCGACGGCGGAGCGGCGTGCGGTCGTGACCACCTCGAGCGTGACCAGCACCTGCGCGCCGAGCTTGACGTGATAGCGACCGTCGGCGCCGCGCGTGACATCGGATGGCTGCTCGACGGCCTCGTAGCTGCGTCGCACCACGAAGCCGGCGTCGAGCGGCGGTAGCTCGAGCTTCGCGGGGGCGTACTGGATGCCGACGCGGTAGTACATGCGCCCGGCGCCGGCGCGCGCGAGCGCGAGCGTGTGCTGGGTGCCGGTGAGACCCGTCCACGGCATGCGGACGGCTGCGCGATCGTCGCGCTTCGCGAACCCGTGCTCGGCGTAGCCCGCGTTGCCGACCCACAGCTTGCCGGTGAAGCTCGGCGCCGACTTCTCGTACGCGTCGAAGTACCGCCGCATGGTCTGCAGCACGGCGAGGTTCTCCTGCGTCGACCCCCAGCGCCCGCGCTTGCGGGCGTCGAGCAGGCCGCGCGCGAGCTTCGGGATCAGGGTGTGTTCGGGGACCTCGCGGATCAGCGCGTCGAGCACGAGCGCCGTGGTCTTCGCGTTCGACACCAGCAGCAGGCGCTCGTCGGACTCGTACGCGACCGTGATCGTCGCGGTGGCCGCATCCTCACGCGCCGCCGAGAGCAGCTGGGCGAGCAGCTCACGGCGCATCGCCGCGGCGGCGGGCTGCTTCGCGACGAGCGCGAGCAGTCGCGCCTTGGCATCGATCGGGTAGACGCCGAGCGCGCGCGCCGCGGCATGCAGTCGCCGTGCGTGGTTGATCGTCGGGCGCTGCGGGAGCAGCTTCGCGAGCTCCGGCCGGCTCAGCGTCGCGAGCTCGGCGGTCGCGAGCGAGAGCTCGTAGGCGGTGAGCGGACGGGACGGGAGGTTCGGCTTCGCGACGAGCGCCTCGATCCTCTCGATGCGCGCGGCCATCGCGTTCATCACCTTGGTGGCCGCGGTCGCGACGATCTTGCTCTTCGATCCGGCGGCGGCGAGCGCGGCGACCACCTGCTGGGTGACGAACGGATCCGCGCCGGTGCGGTAGAAGTAGCCCCAGCCGCCAGCGACGTGATCGCGCTCGAGCTCGCGGACATCGCGCGCCCCCTGCGCGACGAGCTCTGCGGTCGACGGCCGATCCGGTGCGGCGAAGGCCTCGAGCACGTCGCCCATCGCGGCGGTCGCTAGCATCCGGCTGGAGCGCTGCTCGGCGCACTCGAAGGGATAGGCCTGCAGGTACCAGTACGCGTCGGTCAACGATGAGAGCTGGCTCGCGAACAGCTCGGTCTCGACACCGCCGACGTCGGGCACGATGTCCGCGGGAACACTGAGCTGCTCGAACGTCGGCTGCGCGCCGTCGACGAGGCCGTAGGTCGCGAACGCTTCGGTCGTCACCGGGAGGTACACCGGAAGCTCGAGCTGCGAGGCATCGAACAGCTCGCCCGACGAGGCGACCGTCTGGATCGTCGCCTTGCCACGCGCCTGCGTGCGAAAGTCGAAGCGCAGCTCGGCGCGCTGGCCGGCGGGGATCGTCACCCGCTTGCCCGCGGGTCCGGTGGACGTCAGGTTCGCCGCGCGCACACCGACCTCGACGGTGCGCGGCTTGGCGCCGAGGTTCTGGACGACGACGGGCAACGAGAACGCATCGCCCTGCGAGAGGAAGCGCGGTGCGGTCGCGCGCACGTTGAGCGGGCGCTGCGTCGCGATCGTGCTCTCGGCCTTGCCGAAGTAGCGGGTCTCGGCGGTCGCGAGGGCGACGATCCGGAAGCGCGTCAGGCTATCGGGCATCTTCACGGTGATGGTCGCGCGGCCGGTCGCATCCGTGATCAGCGTCGGCGACCACACCGCCGTCGCGCGGAAGTCACGCCGCGTCTGCGCCCCAGCCGCCGAGCCCATCCTGACGCTCGGGACGGACGTGTTACGCGCGCTCATCCCACCGCGTCCGTTGCCGCTGCCGCTGCCGTAGCCACGACCCTCGGGATCGTCGAGGTTGACGCGATCGATGCCGGGGAGCTTGGTCAGGTCGTCGCCCGCGTCGGAGATCTGGTCGAGCGTGTCGACCGAATGCGTGCCGGCCGCGACGTCGAAGTAGAACGGCGCGAGTGGATCGGCGTGCTTCTTGTCGGCCACGGCGAGCACCGCCTCGTCGACGGCGAGCAGCGCGACCTCGGCGCCGGCGACCGGCTTGCCGCGATGCTTGACGATCACCTCGAACGTCGCCGACTCACCCGGGCCAACGACCGGCCGCTGTGGACGCGTGGTGATCGCGAGCCGGCCGTGCTCGGGATCGAGGCGAAGCTCGACCTCGGCGGTGGTCAGCTCGGGCAGCAGCGCGACCTTGGCGCGACGGCTGATCCGATCGACGACGACGTGCACGTTGCGGATGAACGACGCCTCGATCGGCAGCTCGAACGTGGTCGACGCCTTCGCGAGCTCGATCCAGCGCTGGGTCACGATGCCCTGGCGCGCGATCGAGACCACCGCGTGCGCCGGCACGACCGCCGAGAAGATCTCGAGCTTCGCGACCTCGCCCGGCCGGTACTCCGGCTTGTCAGCGGTGACGGCCAGATCCGTGCGGCGTTTCGCGCGCGTCCACCACGGGACGTGGAACCGCGTCGCGTTGGCGCGACCTCGCGCGTCGGCGATCCGCGCGACTACCGAGTACGCGGTCTCCGGGTCTCGTGGCTGCCATGCGCAGATCACCGGCGCGGCGGCGCTCGTCAGCTTGCAGTGCTGCGTGTCGACCACGGGCGGTGCTTCCGCGCTCAGCGTGCTGGCTGCGACGCCCTCGATCTTGACGTCGACCGCGACCCCGGGAACCGCGCGCCCGTCGATGTCGGTGACGATCAGCTCGAGCTCGCCGGTGCTGCCGGCCCGCTGACGGATCCCCGCGTAGTACGCGCTCGGGTGGACGAGGATCGGGCGCGAGGTCTCGCGGATCGTCGCGCGATCGAGATCGGTCACCGTGGTCTCGACCTGCAGCACGCTGGGCTCGTGATCGGGCAGCGCGGCGATGCCGACCGACACCGACGACGACGACGCGCCCGACAGCGCGCCGGACTGGGAGCCCGTGGTGCCGTTGCGACCGCGATCGCGGTAGGAGCGGTGGCTGGTCATCGGCGAGAACGAGAACTCGTCCCAGCCGGGCGGCACATACGAGGCGCGGTGCAGCGACGCATGCCAGCGTACCCGCGCACCGGGCAGGCCACCACCGCTGTAGTACTTCGCGCTCGCCACCATCTCGATCGCCTCGCCGACGATCAGTGGGGTCGCGCCGCCGTGCGTGAGGTCGTCCTCGAGTGAGAGCGCGAACGTGGGCGTCCGAAACTCCTCGATCTGGATCGGCCAGTCGAGGTCGCCGCCGCGCGTCGAGAACGTGAAGTGCGCGGTGCCGAGGTTCGCGGTCGAAGGAAGCGCGACCTCGAGATCGAAGCCGCCCTGCGCCGTCAGCTTCGCGGTGCCGCTGCCGAGCTTGGAGTCCTTCGAATCGCGCAGCGTGTACGCGATCGTGTCGCCGGCCGCGGGCAACGCGAGATCGGGGTTCACGCCATCGTGGGACCACCGGACCCAGCCCTTGACGTAGACGGTCTCGCCCGGCTTGTAGGTGAAGCGATCGTCGGTGACGTACCACCGCGCGTTGTTGGTGCGAACGCTGCGCTCGTGGCGATCGATCGCGTCGAACACGGTGTCGGCGCCGGCGGCCACGAGGAGGATCGCGTTCTGCGTCGCCCTCGGTGCGGGCTTCGCCGCCGGCGGAAACTCGAGCGTGGCGAGCCCCGTCGGATCGGTGGTCGCGGTCGTGCGCTGGAGATCCTCGGCGATCAACGTGGTCTGGGCGCCGGCGACGGGAGCGAGGAAGCGCGTGGCATCGAGCTGGTGCGTCCACGCGTGCACGCGCTCGCGGTCGAAGCGCGCGGAGAGGCCGAGCCGGGTGACCTGGATCCAGGCGGACTGCATGCGCACGGAATCGGCGCGCTTGCCGGCGATCGGCATCGGTGTCGCGATCGCGACCACGTGACCGATGCCGTCGGTCAGCGCGGGGCGAAGATCGATGCGCGCCCTCGCGCCGGTGCGCGCGCCGATCGCGTGGGTGTGGTCGTAGACCAGCTTGCCGGGCGGGTCGCGCCGCGTGCCTTCGAACGAACGGAACGCGAAGTACTCGGTCGGCTCGACGCGATAGAGCTGCACGCGCAGCGACTGGATCGCGGCCGCCTCGACGTGCCACTGCGGGATCGTGTAGCGCGGGTCGAGGATGATCATCCCGGACCGGGCCTGCGCGTAGCCATCGAAGTTCTGCTGCGAGGTGACGAACGAGGCCGTGCGCGGACCGGTGAGGCGCTGGCCGTAGTCGTCCTCGAGATCCGGCGAGACCTCGATCGCGTGCGCGACGCCGACCCCAGCAGGGGCGAGCAGGCGGATCTGGAAATGGTCGCCGTCCTTCGCGGGCTTGCCGTCCATCGTCACCTGATCGGCAGTCCACTTCGAGAGCTGGTTCGACAGCTCGACCTCGAGGTAGGCGTTCGCGGGACACCGGTTGCCGGCGCGCGCGGGCTTGCCGGTGTCGCCGCAGCGAATGCCGTCGAGGACGAACGGCCGCACGACGTGCGTATCGAGGAGCGAGCGCCTGGTCGACCGCCGCGGGCCTGCCTTCGACGGCGCGCCGGCGCCGAGCGCGATCTGGAGATCTGTGTTCGTGGGCCACGCCGCTTTGGGCGCGAGGATCAACGCGTGCTCAGGCAACACCAACGTCGGGCTCTGGTACCGCGGATCGCTCGCCCACAGCTGCTTCGCGCGATCGAGCGAGATCACCTCGAACGGCACCGATGCGCGGCCGCGCTCGACGCGCAGGAGCTTCGCGATCGCGTCGGCGTCGAACGGTTGATCGAGGCCGATGACGATCGGTCCATCGGCGCGGAGCTGGCGAAACGCGACGCGATCGAGCTGGATCGCCGGCGTCGAGAACGTGCCCCTCGCTGACTTTGCGAGGAGCGCGCCCGAGAGCGCCCGCGTTCCGGCGGGCACCGTGACCGTGAAGATGCTCGCGGTGGGGAACTTCGTGGTCGCGGTGAAGCGCGCGACGCGGGTATCGGTCCACCCCCAGCTGCCGGGCACGGCGGGTGTGATCGTCGCAGGCGCGGACGACTCGGTGGCGACCGCGGCGACGGCGACCATCGGCTCGGCGAACCGGACGTAGATCTCACTCACAACACGAACCTCGCCGGTCGGCAGGATCTCGGGGACCGCGAGCGGATCGATCACCGGCGGCGCCGCGGGCGGCGGAGGTGGCGGAGGTGGCGGAGGTGGCGGAGGTGGCAACGCCGAGGGTGCACCGTCCGCGATCGCCGTGCCCTGCATCGGGACCAGCGCGATCGGCGTCGGTGGCGACGCGGGCGCGGGGGCGGCGGAAGGCGCGCGCGTCGCATGAACAGGCGCGAGGATCGGTGGCAGCGGATCGAGCCGCGCGAGCAGCGGCCGGAGCTCGGCGTCGGTCAGGGGCGTGACGGCGAGCTCCGTGGCGACGGCGCCAGCGTCGACGAGCGAGAGCGCGAGCTTGCCGGTCTCGCCGGCCTGCGGATCGAGGTCGAGCGTGGGCCGTGCGAGGCCCTGGGTGACGACGACCGTCGGTGGCGTAGGCGCGGGTGGAGGGAACGCCTTCGTCGGGATCGGCGCAGGCGTGCGGCACGACAGGCTGATGGCGAGGAACGTGAGGACGGAACGAGTACGCCGGCGCATGAGCGCCGACGTTGACACCACGACCGGCGGACGGGTTCCCACGGATTATCGGAAGCGGCGCGGGGCAACGCGGGGCGGATCCGACGAGGTTGCTCTCGCGAAGTCGCGCGCCACCAGCACCGCGCGAGCGCCAAGATCGCGGCGAACCGGTGCGCCTCCCTCATCAGCAGGCAAGGAGCAGCAATCGACGTACCGCTCGCGACAACGGCGGCAGTGCCAGGGCTCTCCGCTGTGGTTCGTCGCAGCGTGAAGTTCGCGTGAACTGAGCGGTCGTCGGCGCCAGATCGTCCACGATCCTTCGTCAGGGGCGTCAGCTCTCACGACGTGGCGTTGACGCAACACTCTTCTGCTACGGTGCGGCGTGCACCGCCTCGCACTGATCGGCCTCGTCGCTTGCGGCAGCAGGAGCATCGACAAGGAAACAGCGGCGGCGCTGTTCACCGAGGTGCCGATCGACACCGCCCCCGGGCTGTCGGGGCTCGCCGCCGACGATGTCGGCGCGCTGTGGACGGTCGCCGAGCGCGACGCCACCGCTTATCGCGTCACCCTCGACGCGGCGCTCAAGCCGACCGTGGTGGCGTACCCGATCGAGGGCATCCCCGCCGGCACCGATCTCGAGGGTGTCGCCTGGCTCGGCAAGGATCGGCTGGCGTTCGGCACGGAAGGGCGCGAGGACGGCGCGGCGCTGATCCTGCTCGTCGACGTGCGCGGCCGTGCGCTGGTGGTCACCGAGACGATCCAGCTGCCGGAGGTCGAGCTCGGGCTGCACGTGCTCGCGAATCACGGCACCGAGGGCATCTGCGGCAGCGGCGACACGCTCGTCGCGGCGATCGAGGAGACCGGCACCGAAGCGGGCAAGCGGTGGGCGCCGATCGTGCGCCTCGATCGCGGCAAGATCACCAGGGTCCACAAGCTGTGGCTGACCACCAGGACCGGGAAGCTCTCCGGCCTCGACTGTCAGATCGGTGCGGATGGATCGATCAAGGTGATCGCAATCGAACGCCACTTCGAGGTCACCAAGCTGCTGACGTTCACGCTGCCGGCGAGCGGTGACATCACGCCGACCGTGGCGCTCGATCTCGGGCCTGCACTCGATGGTGCGCTCAACCTCGAGGGCATCGCATGGACACCGGCGGGTGTGGTCGCCGTGATCGACAACCAGTACAAGACGGTCAGCGGACCCAGCGAGTTGCTGGTGTTCAAGCGCGATGCGGTGAAGTAGTCACTCGCAGCGCTTGTTCGCGGGCACGCAGTACGAACCGTAGATCGTCGCGCTCGACGCCGACGCGACCTTCTTGCACGCGAAGCCATCGCCGCACGCAGCGTCTTCGGTGCAGGCCGCGACACAGCGCTTGCCCGATTGCCCGACGGTGACGCACGCGTTGCCGACGCCGCCGCATGCGGAGTTCGCACTGCACGTGCGGCAGGCGTTCTCGATGTTGGCGAACGGGTGGAGCTTCGGGTTGTCGTCGATGCCGTGGACGCCGTACATCGTCTGCGACGCCTCGTCGACGGAGTACAGATCCAGGTCCGCGATCGTCGCCGTCATCGTGCGCGGACGGAGTCGACCCTTGCTGTCGAGCTCGATCAGCCGCGCGAGGAAGTCCTGCACGGGCGACCACGAGACCGAGAACGACGTCGTCGAGATGATGTCGATGTCCTTGCCCTGCTTGCTCGGGTTGGTCATCAGCGTGTGGCCGAGCATGTACGTGTTGCAGCCCTCGGCAAACACGATCTGGTACTTGCCGTTCGCGAGCGTTGCGGTCGCCAGCTTGCTGTCGTCGAAGTCACCCTCGTCGGTCTTGTCCCAGTTCGCGAGCGCGAAGCCGTAGAGCGAGCCCGAGTGACCGGAGTAGACGATGACGTCCTTGCTCGCGAGCGAGCCGCGCAGGTCTTCCTCGAGGGCCTTGCCGCCGGCGTCGGTATCCGGATCGTTCGACGTTCCCGGGCGACCCGCGAAGAGCTTGACCTCGACGGTGACGGCCTTGCCGTTCGCGTCGATCGTCTTGCGCAGCGGCGCGCTCGCGCGGTTGTAGTCGGCGTACTTCGAGACCGGCGAGCGGAACCCGCGATCGATCAACCACGCATAGAGCAGCGGCGGATCGGTGAGGTGCGTGGCCGGCTTGTTGTAGTCGTAGCCGAAGTGCACGTCGACCGAGAGCACCCCGTCCTCGAGCAGCCGGGCGTAATCCCACCAGCCATCACTCGACTTCTTCTCCTCGCGGATCGCGAACTTGACGGTCTCCTTCTTGTCGGCGGCGACCTTCGCCGGATCCCATGCGTTCCACGGAGCCTTGCGGTACCACTCGACGTCGCCTTCCATCTCGGTGTTCGTCGGCTTGCCGATCTCGACGTCGAACGCACCGCGCACCAGCGGCAGGGCGCGCAGCAGCGAGGTCTTGCCGGCGATGATCTGCTCGAACTTGAACTCCCAGGTCGTCGCGTTGCGCTGCGTGAGCTGCAGGTCGTTGAACACGCCGTCCTTCACCATCGACGAGAACCCGCCGTAATCCGCGTTGGGATCCGAGTGCTCGGGATGTTCGACGTCCTTCTCCTTGTCGACCAGGTATTGATTCAGGAACCAGGTGATCGAGGTGTGCTTGAGGATGATCAGCTCGCGCGCGCGCACCTCGCCCTGACCCACTTCGACGATGACCCGCGCCGTGCCGGTGACGACGTACTCCTTGGCCTTGAGCGACAGGAAGTCGTCTTCCTTGCCGTCGTCGACCACGAACCCGTCCTCGGGATCGATCGTGTCGCCCGTCTCAAATCCGCCGCAGGCGACGCCGAGCAGCAGGCAAGTGGCCACAGCAATAGCCGGACGAGTGCGCATCCCGACCCGCTTTGCACGGGCGATACCAGGGACGAGCCTCACGATCTCGAGGGCTTGCGCGCTACCGGCGCACGGCGTAGCCAGGTCAGAACGTCTCGAAACAGTCAGATCCCTGGCGGAACGAGGCCGCCTTGGTCACGCGCGCCGACGCGATCTTCGCGACCGGGCGGCTGCTCGCGCGGAGATCTGGGATCGAAGAGCTCGCCACGTTCACCTGATTCAAGGACGAGGGCGGAGCGGTCCGGTCGCATCGCACAGCGGGCATTTCTGCGTCACCGTGGCGGCGTCGCAGCTCTCGCAGGCGAACGCGACGACGTGATGCCCCGGCTCGCCGTACTCGACGAGGGGCTGCGGCTTGGGGGTGCCGGCGCCGGACTTCGCGGTCGCGGGGATCAGCGCGAGGGCGAGGAGCTCGATCTCGTTGCAGCTCGGGCAGCGCTTGGGGATCGCGAGGCGCGAGGTCTCGCCGAGTGCCTTGGCGAGGCCGTCAGCGGTATTACAGCGAGGGCAAGAGGCATCCTCGAACACGACGGTGCTGCACTGCGTGCACGTGATCTGGTAGATCCCGTCGACGAACTTCTCGCCGTCGTGGACCCAGCGGCCGGCGTCGTTCGGATCGGCGAGCATCAGGAGCAGGCGGCGATCGAGGAACGTGCGCAGCTCGAGCACCTTCGAGTCGCACTTGGTGCAGCCCGCGCCGATCAGCGCTTCGAACCGTGTCTCGTCGAGCTGGCCCATGAGGCGTCTCATACCACTCGACGGGCTAGCTCGCCGGCTCTCCGACCACAACCCGCGGATCGCCATCGCCTGGTCGCTGAGCATCCGGGGCCTGGCGCCGCCACGGCGCGAACCGAGCGCGGTTTGCCTTGACGAGCTCTTTGATGGTGCCTTTCCGTCCGGGCATCGCGCCCGGGGAGGGCACGCTTGGCTCAGGGCTTCAAGGCGCCTTTTGCACACGCTGGATGTTGTACATCGACGTGCCGCCGGAGAACTGTGCCACTGGCCTGGAGGAAGATGATGAGGAACGAGGCTCATGAGCACACGCACCACGCCCCCCTATCCTCGTGACCTGCGCGGCCACGGCCGTCACCCGCCACACCCACGCTGGCCGGGCAACGCGCGAGTCGCGGTGCAATTCGTCCTCAACTACGAGGAAGGTGGCGAGAGCTCGGTGCTACATGGCGACGCCGGCAGCGAACAGTTCCTGTCCGAGCTGGCCAGCCCCGCCGCCTATCCGGCTCGGCACCTCAGCATGGAGGGCGTCTACGAGTACGGCTCGCGCGTCGGCGTCTGGCGCCTGCTCCGCGAGTTCGAGCTCCGCGGCCTGCCGCTGACCGTGTTCGGGGTCTCGATGGCGTTACAGCGCTGTCCCGAGGTCACGGCTGCCTTCGTCGAGCTCGGCCACGAGATCGCCTGCCACGGCTGGCGTTGGATCCACTACCAGAACATCGACGAAGCCACCGAGCGCGAGCACATGCGCGTCGGGATGCAGATCATCGAACAGCTGACCGGCGCGCGCCCCCTCGGCTGGTACACCGGACGCGATAGCCCGAACACACGCCGGCTCGTGGTCGAGCACGGCGGCTTCGACTACGACAGCGACTACTACGGCGACGACCTTCCGTGCTGGCTGCAGGTGAAGACGCGTGGCGGTCGGCTCGCACCGCACCTGGTCGTGCCCTACACGCTGGACTGCAACGACATGCGGTTCGCGATCCCGCAAGGCTTCAGCGACGGCGAGCCGTTTTTTCGCTATCTGCGGGACGCCTTCGACGTCCACTACGCCGAGGGGGACGAGCGCCCCGCGATGATGAGCATCGGCATGCATTGCCGGCTGCTCGGGCGCCCGGGTCGCATGCGGGCGCTGCAACGCTTCCTCGATCACGTGCAGGCACACGAGCGCGTCTGGATCGCGCGCCGGATCGACGTCGCGCACCACTGGAGAGCGACGCATCCCTTCGACGCGGCCACCGCGTTCGTCTGGGAGTGAGCGTGAACCTCCGAACCGACGCGTGGCGCCGCGGGTCGAGGGGACGCGGATCTACGCCGGCAAGAAGATCACCCGCGCGGCTCCGGCGCCGGCTCGGCGGCGTCGATCGCTCGAAGAACGCGGAGTGCGGCGCAGGCTGCGCCATACCCGTTGTCGATGTTCAGGACCGCGAGCCCTGGCGAGCAACTGGCGAGCACGGCGCGCAGCGCGCTCTCGCCTCCCGCGGCGACGCCGTAGCCGTTGGAGGTCGGCACGGCGAAGATGACGCTGCCAACCAGGCCACCGACGACCGTGGGCAGTGCGGCATCCATGCCGGCGACAACGATCACGACGGGGTGCTTCGCGATCGCCACGATGCGCTCCATGATCCGCCACAGGCCGGCGAGGCCCACATCGACGAACATCGACGACGCCTCGCCTGCATGACGCAGCGTTCGCGCGATCTCGCGGGTCACGAAGGCGTCGGAGGTTCCCGCGGCGACCACCGCGACACGAGACGGGCGGGCGGGCTCGAGCACCTTGCGCGCACCGAAGTACGCGGTGCGAGAGACGGGCTCGTAGTCCAGGTCCTCGCGATGCTCCGCGCGCAAGCCGGCGACCTGCTCGGCGGTCATCCGCGTGAGCAGCAGCGTCACCCCTCTCGCCGCGGCCTGGTCGAGGATCTCATCGAGGTGCTCCTTCGTCTTGCCCGGGCAGAGGATGGCTTCCTCGAAGCCGATCCGGTCTTTCCTCGCGAAGTCGAGCTTGAGCTCGTCGTACTCCATGGCAGCTTGTTCCTTCTCCAGCGTTCGGTGGCGGGTGTCGCGGTCCCGCGCACGATGCCGGTTTTCAGGGTGGAAAGGTACGTCGGCTGCACGAGAAGGCTGCTTGCCGTGGTGGACGGCAGCGCCCGATGCACGACGGAGCACGATCGATGCTCGAGCTTTCGCGATGAGTTCCGCGGAGAGAACGACGCTTTCCGCGGTTGGTTGACGACTTACTCTTGCGGTCGTGGAGCAACGACTGGGCCTCGCGTGGTTGGCGCTCGCGGCGTGCAGCTACACGGCCGGAAGCTATCAGCTGGTCAGCACTGACTTCCCGCGTCATCGTGCCACCGCGGGCTGCCTGGACGTCGGCGTCGGGGCGCACGAGACGTTTCGGCCTTCGAAGCCAGTGATCACCTACGCGATCGGCAATCGCTGCGACCGCGACGTCAAAGTCGACCTTCGGCGCGCGGAGGTCTGGGGCGTGTCGCCGGACGGGCTCCGCGTCCAGCTGGAGCCCTTCGATCCGGATCGCGAGCTGCGCGTGCTGACTCTCGGGCCGTCATGGGCGGGCCAATCCTCGATCGAGTACCTCACGGCCGGTGCGCTCACCAACGTCTGCGTGGTCCTCGATGGCGTACTGGGTGGCCCCCACCAACCGATGTGCCTCGCGACCAAGGAGAGCCGATGATCATGAAAGCGCTCCTCGCCGTCGCAGCGATCGTGCTCCTGTCGTCGACCGCCAGCGCGTGGCCGGATCGCGACCACGAAGACGAATGCGAGGATGCATCGAGAGTGCTGGGGCGATGCGGCACGTTCGGCGCGGGCTACATTCCGATCCTGTTCCGCCTGGAGCTCGGCTTGGTCAGCGACCAGCGAACGATCTCCGCTGGAGCACGGCCCGACGACGACCAACGCATCACCGGGACGCTCGCCAATGACGCGCGCCTCGAGTCACGCGCCTTCGCGCTCCGGACCCTTGGCGGCT
>Ga0105049_10004546_pt1 | contig 16257 bp, 14 predicted proteins | sample MAT06_FD_78087 | JGI IMG/M metagenome (GOLD analysis project Ga0105049, IMG submission 78087) | Freshwater microbial communities from Lake Fryxell liftoff mats and glacier meltwater in Antarctica - MAT-06 | ecosystem: Environmental > Aquatic > Freshwater > Ice > Liftoff microbial mat | place... | reverse complement strand
AGTCGAGTCCGGTCACCTGGTAGCCGGATGCGACCAACCGTTCGCAGGTGTGCGACCCGATGAACCCCGCCGCGCCGGTGACCACGATATGCACGGCTTGATCGTCAGCGACGCAGCAGCTGCCGCAAGGTGGCTCTCAGCTTGAGGACGACGCGGGCTCCAGGGACACCACCATGCTCGGGGTGCGTACGCGAGATCGGAGGAAACCGCCCTTGCCATCGTTCCGGCTGTCGAGTCCCGATCGCGAGGACGTAGACCGAAGACAGCCAGTCGTCGTTGAACGCGATGTGAAGTGGCGTGAGCCCATGTTCCCCGAACATGCGCCCGAGCGCCGCTGGGGAGAATCGCCAGTAGTCGCTGTAGGCGCCATCCTTCCCATCGTGGAACGGCTGAAGGAAGGGAACCACGACGATCACGATGTCTCGGCTCAGCTCGCAGAGCGAACGAAAGGCGACGTGCGTGTTGTAGACGTGCTCGAGCGTCGTGTGATTGAAGACGACGTCGAATCGGCGGTGTAGCGAAGGATCGACGGGCACGTCGAGATCGAGCGCGATCTCGCCGTCCACGCCCTGGAGTCCGCACGCCTTCTCATCGTGATTGGTGAGCCTGTAGCTCGTCGCGTTGACGAAGTAGTCACGGTAGTGACCACCTTGTTTGTCCTCGTCTCGCCATCCGCTGACATTCACCACGTCGCCGTGAAACAGTGGGCTCCACCGTCGCAGCTCGCGATTCGACCACGCGCGAGGGACCTTGAAGACGCGTCCGGAGATCCCGAGCTTCACGGTGTGGGGCCAGCGAAGAAGTTTCGTTGAACCTCGTCCTGGCTGAGTGCTCGATTGTAGAGCGCCACGAGCTCGAAGGTCCCGGTCCAAGGGCGGCTCTGCTGGAACTCGTTGCCGAGTATCAGGCGATACGAGTTATCCCAGTTGGTTAGTGGGCCAGGTGCCGCGTCGGTCGCCTTCGGATCTCCGTTGACGTACAGGATTCGCTCGTCACCATCCGCGACCACCACGAGATGCGTCATCGCGACAACGACCTGATCGGTGGCGGGCACCAGATCCGGTGCTCCATTGACATCGACGTTCGTGCGAACACGCGCGAGCCACTGATCTCCCGCCTGGAACAACGAGACGTTTCGCGCATTGATGCTCGAGGTCAGCCCTGCGATCACGCGCAAGCTGTTCGTTCCTCCCTGGATCGCCGCGGTCGGCTGTACCCAGGCCTCCAAGGTCACTCCGCCCCCGATGATGCAGTCTGCATTGAGACGTGGATTCGAGATCGTCTCGAGCTTGTCGAGCGCAAGGGTTGTTGACGCGGTGCCGTTCGCGAGCACGACCGTCGCTGTGGCCGTCAGGTTGATGGGCTGTGGATTCCCGATGGGGAAACTGGAGGTGTCGATGAGTGGCGATGCCGACTCGAAGCCCCAGAATCCGACTAGCCCTGACGTGACCCGTCCCACCTCGGTGGTATCGGGCATGCTGTCGATCGTGATCACATCGATGGGTGCGTCGATTCTACCATCGGTCGGAGGCGTGTTCTGGGGCGGCGTGTAAGCGCACGCGCCCAGGAACCCGATGAACACCACACCCCTCATCTTGCCGAAGTCTACGCCACGTTGTCGCCCCGCCGCTACATGACGTCTCATGTCCGCATGCGGATGATGTGAAGCGCCTCACCATGTGCGAACCCGGCTTGCGTGCCGCGAAACGCGGCCAGGGCGAGGACCGCCTCCACGCTACGCGGCCCAGGAAACGGCGAAATCTGACTCTCGTAGCACTTCAGCGCGATGATTTTCTTGGTGACCTGCTCGGAGATATCGCAGACCCAGGTTGGGACGAAATTGGGCTCGATGTGGGGGGCGTTCCAGTGCGTCTCGGACAGCGTCTCGTACGCGGCGACGAGCCGCAGGTCGCGCCCGATCCCCACGGGCCGTGTCGCGACCATCGCTGCATCGAATACCAAGCGGTGGTCGATGTGTCGGTCCGGGAATGGCAGCAACACGACCGTGGGATTCGCATCGCGAACCGCATCGACGATTCGTTTGTTCAGGACGTGGACCGGCTCGGCGCCAAGCATCGTGGCCGGCAGGTCCAGAAATACCGACTTCGTGACTCCGACGATCGCGTGAGCTGCCCGGGCCTCGCTCACGGTTCGTTGGTAGGTCTCTTCCGTGTAGAGTGGCGGACGATGGCCGGCGACAGTGAGCACGGTGACCGGATCGCCGGCCTCGACGTGCTTCGCCATCAATCCGCCGACCCCAAGAATCTCGTCGTCCGGATGCGGTGCGATGACCAGGATTCGATCAGGCATCACGACTCCTCTCGACGATCTTTGGCTCCGGCATCGGCAGGATGAAGGCACCGGGAAACGCGGCGTGCTTTTGCATGATGGGCGCTGCGAAGTTCCAGGCCAGCAGCAGCAGGTAGTCCGGACGTCGCTCGTAGATCCAGCTGGCCGGACCGATCGGGATGTGTGTACCCGGCGTGTAGAAGCCCTGCTTCAACGGGTTGTCGTCGACGATGAAGTCGATGACCTGCTTGTCGAGATCGAAGTGGAGCATCAGCGTGGTCGACTTGGTCGGTGCACCATATCCCGCGATCGTTCGGCCTTCTCGCTTGAGTCCGACGAGCAGCTCGGTGAGGTCGGCCTTTGTTCGTTGCAGGCGCCGTTCGAGCTCGCGCACGGTGGTCGCCGCATGCAGCCCGAGGCTTGCCTCGAGTGCAACGAGCTGTTGGACGGACGGCTCGACCGGCCTGCGACCGCCTCGCTTCTGAACGATCACCCGGATCGAGCCACCTTGCGGCGCGATCCGCTCGACGGCGACAAGCTCCATCCCGTGGCGAATGAAGAAGCCAACGAGCGGGGCGACCGTGTGGTAGTCGACGTGCTCGTGATAGATGGTGTCGAACCAGCAGTTCTGAACCACGTCGAGGAAGTAGCCGACCTCCATCACGAAGAGGCCATCGTCGGCGAGTAGCTCGCTAACACCGTCCATCACGCCCGCGAGATCATCGATGTGTGCGCACGCATTGTGCGACGTGACGAGACGAGCCGCACCTCGCTCCATCCGGATCTTGCGCGCCAGCGCCGAGCAAAAGAACTCGGGCAGCGTCTCGATGCCTCGTTTGCTGGCGCTCGCTGCGATCTCGGTAGCGGGGTCGACGCCGAGAGTCTTCATCCCAGCCTGCTGAAAGAACGCCAGACATGCACCATCGTTCGATCCGATGTCGACGACCAGGTCCCCGGCCTGGAGTGGGACGCGCGAAATCGCGCTCGCCGCGTAGGCCCGCAGGTGCTCCACGAACACCGGCGACGTGCCACTCACGTAGGAGTAGTGGTCGCGATAGAGGATCTCGGGCGCGACCACGTGGCCGAGTTGCACGTGAAAGCACGCGGTGCAGAACTGGACCTCGAGGGGAAATACCGGTGCTGGAGTGGCGGTCTCTTCCAACGTCAAGACCCGATTGCCCGGCGGGGTTGGCGTCAACTCGACGACGCGCTCGAGTTTGGCGCTGTCACACAGTCGGCACGTCAAGCGAGCGGTGACAGGCTGCGTCAACCGACCACCGTGCCGTCACCGTCGACCATGGAGATCCTGACGACGTCGGACTCGTAATACTCCTGATCGCGTGGGTTGCGACTCGAGACGATCAGGGTCGTCTCGTCGAGGAACACCGTCGCATGATCTTCCATCGGTGGCGTGAAGACCATCTGTCCCGGCTCGACTCTCATCACCTGCGGAGGTGCACCGCTGTTGGTCGGTCGGAAGTAGTAGTCGAAGCTGCCCGAGAGCACGTACATGAAGTGCCAATCGGTCTTGTGATAGTGGTTCGAACGAACCGTGCCTTTCGCCGACGTGATCAACGAGAGGTTCTTCATCGGGAAGTTGACGAGCGGTTTGATCGATCCGCGTGCATCCGCATGCGCGGGCTCGAGCTCCACGAGCGTTGACGTCGGCCACATCGATTCGTCATCGAGCTTGATGTCTTTCCACGAGCTCATTGAAACCTCCGGTCGGAATCGACCACGCACGTGATCGAGCGTCAAGATGATACGCTGACCTGGCGCTCGGCGTCCTCGGATGAGTCACTCGGTCCTTCAACCGTCGTCGCGCCCCAGGTTGCCGACGGAGATGGCTCATGCGATGCAACGTGCTCGATCGAATCGCGCATTCGAGGTCGGTTAGATGCGCGATCACACCATCTTGTTCAGCCTCGGCTTCGCAGCCACGATCATCGGGGTTGCGGTGTACCAGGTGATCGCAACGCGATTCGGCATCGTCGCGCTTCCGAACGAGCGGACACTCCACGCGAAGGCCACCGTACGCGGTGGCGGGATCGTGATCGCGCTGGTGTTCCTTGCCGGCGTGGTCGTCCTGTTTGCACAGGACGAGTTGCCGGTCCGTTGGTTCATGGCGCTGTTCATCGGTGGCGTCGTGATCAGCGGGGTCGGCTTCGTCGACGACATCGTCCATCTCGGAACGCGTTCACGTCTGGTGATCCACTTCGTGCTCGGCTGCTGGGCGGTGCTCTGGATCGGGGATCTCCAGCTCGATCTGCCCGCCATGCTCGTGTTCCCGGTCGCGGTTCTCTCGGTGATGTGGACGATCAACTTGTTCAACTTCATGGATGGCATCGACGGAATGGCTGCCTCCGGATCGACGTACTTCTGCGTCGCTGCCGTGTGCCTGCTCGAGAGCTCCTCCGAGTTGCGTGCACCAATCCTGTTACTGGGCCTGGCGAGCGCGGGTTTCTTGGTCTTCAACTGGCCGCCCGCCAGGTTGTTCATGGGGGATTCGGGGAGCGGGTTCTACGGCTACACCTTCGCCGTCCTCATCCTGGCGTCGGTCGCATCGGGACACCTCTCGTTGTGGACGTGGATCATCTTGCTCGCTTACTTCCTGGGCGACACGACGACGACGCTGATGATCCGGCTCGCGACCGTCCCCAACCCGCTAGGGACCCATCGCAGTCACGCGTATCAAAACCTGGCACGCGTGTGGAACGATCACCGGCGGATGACCTTGAGCGCACTCGCGCTCCAGCTCGGGTGGATGCTGCCCTTGGCCATCGCGTCGGTGGCGTGGCCCTCGCTCGGTCTGGTGCTCGCCGCCGTAGCACTCACGCCGCCCGTCCTGCTCGCAGTGAAGTACGGTCCCCGATATGGGAGGTGACCGGATTCGCGTGGGGGTTTGGGGACTCGGCCCGCACGCCATCGGCAAGGTGCTGCCGGCGCTCGGCGCGACCCGCCACTGCGTGCTCGCAGGCGTGACCACGCGAAACCCATCGGTCCTCGCGGAGGTCGCGACTCGATTCGGGTGTCGCGCGTGGCGATCTCCCAACGCGATGCTCGAGGATTCCGAGGTCGACGCGATCTATCTCGCGACCCCGACCGGGCTCCACGACGACCACGTCCGGGAGATCCTGGCCGCGCGGAAACATGTCTGGTGCGAGAAATCGCTGACCCACGATCCGTGGCGCTCGCTGTCGCTAGTGACTGCGGCGCGCACCGCGGATCTCGCCCTTTGCGAAGCGTTCATGTACGTGCATCATCCGCAGTTCGCGCGGCTGCGTGAGGTCCTCGCGCAACCGACGTTTGGCGAGATCGCGAGCGCGACGATCCGTTTCGGCCTACCCGACCTGGCACGTCCTGGCTTTCGCTACGATCCGGCCCTCGGCGGTGGCGCGTTCCTCGATGTGGGTTGCTATCTGATCCATTTTGTTGCCGAGCTGTTCGGGGCCGCGGACGTCGTGTATGCACGCTTCGAGACCCTCGACCGCCGCGTCGACGTGCGGGGCCGGGCGGAGCTCGTTCTGGCGGCGGGAGGACACGCGTTCCTCGAGTGGGGTTACGGGTTGGCGTATCGCAACGAGGCGTTCGTCTGGGGCACGACCTCAGCCGTGTCCGTCGAATCGGCGTTCTCGAAGCGAGACGAGACCAGGCTCGTGATCACGGATCAGACGGGTGGCGTGACGGTCGAGCGGATCGCGGCCACGAACGCCTTCGTTGCGATGTTCGATGTCCTGGCGGCCACCGCACGCGATCGTACAGCCCGCGAGCTCTGGTGGCGGGCGGCCGAACGCCAAGCGCAAGCCATGGCGCGAGTCGCATCCGCAGCGAACCTCAACCTAACCCCATCGCCTCGACCATCGACCGGCTGACCAGGCGGGCGTCGTACTTCGACTCGGCGAGGGCACGCGAGCGGACGGCCATCCGGGTGAGCGCCGCCGGATCGGCGAGCACGCGCAAGATCCCGCGGGCAAGCCCTGCCGGGTCGTGGGCAGGCACGAGGACCCCGTTGTCGCCATCGATCACGGTCTCACGACAACCTGGAACGTCCGTGACGACGACCGGGCGTCCGACGGCCAGCGCCTCGAGAACCGAACGTGGCGTGCCCTCGCGATGAGATGGGCACACGAACACCGTCGCACGTGCGAGATAGGGCCGAACGTCCGCGGCCTCTCCGAGGTATTCGATGATGCCTTCGCGAGTCCACCGCTCGATCTGAGCGCAGTCGATCGATGCAGGGTTGTTGTCGAGGTAACCGAGCAGCTGAACGCGAACTTGCGGCTGTCGTGCGCGAACGATCCTCGCGGCGTCGACGAGCTCGTAGATCCCTTTGTCCCGGAGCAGGCGACCCGTGTAGAGCACGATCGGTGGGCCACCGGGCATCGGTTGCTCGGAGAACTCGTCGAGATCGACTCCACTGCCGTTGACGACCACGGTCCTCGCGTGTACCGGCAGCAGACCGCGTTCGCGAAACTCGTCGAGGTCGTTCGGGTTCTGAAAGAAGACCAGATCGCAACGCGCGAGTGCGACGCGGTAGAGCCCCTCCACGAACTGCGCGAGGATGCGACGGGCGAACCGGTCCTGGCCGAGGAACGCGTAGCCGAGGCCGGAAACCATCACGCACCGCTGCGGGACACCCGCGAGCGCCGCCGCGATCGGCCCGTACAGCACGGGCTTGATCGTGTAGCCAAAGTAGACGTCCGCACGGTGGCGACGCAGCCGTGCCGCGAGTCTCGCGATGGTCAACACATCCCTGACCGGGTTCATCGAGGTCCGATCGAGGGCCAGCGTCTCGAACCGGACGTTGCCCCTTTCGAAGGCGGCACGGACCGCGGCATCCTCCGCAGGAGCGATGGCGATGACCTCATGGCCAGCATCGGCCAGCGCGAATAAAAAGGGGCCGCGAAACGTGAGCAGGTGCTTGGCGGTGTTCCCAAGGACGACCACCTTCTTGCGCATGGCCTGAACGTATCTGGGATCCGACCGCACTAACGCAAGTGCTCCCATGCTAGCGTTGACCCGCCGTCCGAGACCTAACTACAATCGCGCTGCGCCTCTCTCGAATCATTTTTTCCTTGGATTTCGGAATATTGCGATGACCCGCCTGGCTCCTTTGGTAGCCGTCCTGCTGACGAGCACGCCCGCGTTCGCACAGGTGGGAACGCCGGGGATCGACCCAGAAGATGCTGTCGCCCCGACTTCTGTCGTGAAGGGCCCCGGCGTCAAGGTCGGCGAGGGGACGGTGCTCCATCCTGTTGTCGGGCTCGAAACGGGCGTGATCTCGAACGTCTTTTACGAGGATGCCGACGCACGCGCCTCCGGGCTCCTCCGTGTCCTCATCGAGCTCGGAGTGGGCTCGCTCTCGACGCAACGCCTCGCTCCTGTCGATATACGCGACTCGACCACCCGGGATCCGTTCAGCGGTCGGACCAATGCTGGCGAGTTTCGATACGGACTCGATGCTCGACTGAGTTACGACCAGTACCTGAGCGGCAACGACAACGTCTCGGAACAGGGAGGCCTCGGTGTCGGCCTGTTGTTCCGAGGGGTGGTGAACCCCGAGCGTCCGTGGTCGTTCTCGATTCAAGAGGACTTCCTGCGGCAGATCCGCGCGACGAACTTTGAGTCACGCGCGCAGACTAACCGCGATATCAACGACCTCCGACTGCAATTGCAGTGGGCGCCGGCCGGACGTGTGCTGTCGGGCATCCTTCACTACCAAAACAAGGTCGACTTCTTCGAATCGAATGAGCAGGAGTTCGCGAATCGAATCCAGCACACGACCGGACTTCGCGTTAACTGGCGATGGCTCCCAAAGACCCGTGTCTATTGGGATGCGAGCATCGGCTACTGGACTGGACTTGGAGACAGCCAGAAGGTCACTTCGTATCCGCTAGCCGTGATGACTGGCATCCAGACCGCCATCACGCTCAACACGACGGTCGCGGCACGCGTCGGCTACACGAACGGCTTCTACGAGAGTGGCCCGAGCTTTTCAGCTATGGTTGTCGGAGCCGAGGCTGGCTGGCGATACAGCCCGCTCGGGCGTGTGACCCTCGGATACAACTACCTGCACAATGACTCGATCAACGCGAACTTTTACCGCGACCACCACGTCCGCATGAATTTTGAGCAACGCCTCGTGCCAGTCGTCTTGGTGGTGACGCCGGAGTTGATGCTTCGCCGTTACGAAGGTATCGACTCGATGTTGTTTGGTGGGCCCCCGACGCGCGACGATCTGATTCTCTCGCTCACTGCAGGTGTTCGCTACAACCTTCGCAACTGGCTCGCTGCAACTCTCGATTATCGCTTTTCGACGATTCAGTCCGACTACCGCTATTCGGTGGATGGCGTGACGGATGATCCGAGCTTCGTGCGGCATGACCTGCTGCTCGGTGTTCGAGCCGCGCTCTGAGCCGGGTTCTCTCGGAAATTCAGGGGATTCGTGGTGCTCCGACCGCAGGAATGAACCGTTCCTGCGCAGCGGGCACTAAGCTGTGGAGAAATTGCACGTGGATCCGGATTCCCGCCCGTCCATCGAAACTGAAGGTGAGCAACTCATCAGCTTTGACCTCGGACGTTACGTCGAGGCGCTGCGCAAGTATGGCTGGGCTCTCGCGGCCCTGCTTGCACTCGGCATCACCGCCGCCGTCATCTACACAAACCGGCAGCCGAAAGTCTATCAGGCCAAGGCATCGGTCCTGATCGAGCCGCGGACCACCGACTGGCTCGGCAAGGGTGACGACGGGTTCGTCACCTCGGGCGGCGGTGGTCTCGACTACTACAAACAACAGCGTCAGGTCCTGGCGAGCTACAGTCTGATCAATGCGACGGTGCGGAACTACAAGCTCTACACGGGCCTGTTGAGCGACGTCGAGCGTGACAACACCAAGCTCGAAGACCAGATCGAGCTCGCGACACGTCGACTCCAGCAGAACCTCAGCGTTCGATACCCCGATCAGGACCGCATCATGTATGTCGTCGTGAACGATGGGGACCGCAAGTTCGCCGCGGACATCTCGAATGCTCACGTAGACACGTACATCGCGTACACGAAGAATCAGCTCAAGGTCGGAACTGAAGATAAATCGGGAGCACTCGAGACCGAATTCAACAAGGCGACCGAGATGCTCGCGAAGTCCGAGTCAGCGCTCTACAAGTTTCAGAAAGACGAGGAGCTGCTGGCGGTCTCGCTCGAGGATCGCCAGAGCCTAGCGTCGGCGAACATCGCCTCGTTCACGCAGAAGATGAACGAAGCACGTGCGCAACGGATCGAGATGGGGTCGCGCCTTGACCGGATGCGCAAGCAAGTTGACGTGGACATCCTCGAATCACCGGTCCTGAACATGACGGATTCATCAGCCTCCGACACGCTCCGGGCGCAGTACTATACCGAGCGCAACCGCTTCCACGAGATCAGCAGAGAGTTCGGTCCGAAGACTCCCGAGTACCAGAAACAGAAGGCGAAGGTCGACGATCTCCACAACGCGCTGAAGTCGGAACAGAAGCGAATGTTCTCGAGCCTTGTGGAGCGACACATGGCCGCGCTTCAGACGGAGCAGGCGCTCGGTGCCGAGGTCGAGCGGTTCAAGAAACAAGCACTCGATCTGATCCCGAAGATCGGTCGATATCTTGAACTCCAGCGTCAGAAGAAGAGCGACGAGGACAACTACAACATCCTGCGAAACCGCCTGTCGACGAGTCAGATGACGGGTCGGATGAACACGAAGAGCGACACCTCTTACGCGAAGATCCTGGATCGCGCGTTGGTTCCAGAGGATCCAGTGTCTCCGAGCCTTCGCGTCAACATCATGGTCGCGGGAGGTATCTCGCTCCTGCTCGGTATCGGGCTCCTCGTGCTCGTCGTGTTCCTCGATCGATCGATCAAGTCGACCGCCGACGCCCAGCAAGCCGCTGGTGTTCCTGTGCTCGGTGTGATCCCGCTGCTCTCCGCCGGTGAGCTTCCACGCGATGATGACCGTGCACGTGACATGTATGTCCACGAACATCCGACCTCGCGGACAGCGGAGTGCTGTCGTTCGCTACGCACGAACATCCTGTTCTCCGGTGCTGATCGAAAGCTGAAGACCCTCGCGGTGTCGAGTGCGAGCCCGCGTGAAGGCAAGACAACGAGCGTGATCTATCTCGGCACGACGATGGCTCAGAGTGGTCAGCGTGTGCTGCTCATCGATACGGACATGCGGCGCCCGCGGTTGCATGCCTCCACCGGCGTCCCTCGCGGCCACGGACTTTCGAATCTCATCCTCGGTGATCAGACCTACGAGGATGTGATCAAGACCACGCAGGTCCCCAACCTGTTCGTCCTCCCCTGCGGACCGCTGCCACCAAACCCGGCCGAGCTCTTGATGACCAAACGGTTCGAGGTGGTGCTCGAGGAGCTCGCCAACCGGTTCGACCGAGTCATCCTCGACTCCCCACCGCTTCAAGCCGTGACCGATGCGGTAGTGCTCTCGAAGCTCGTTGATGGGACGATCTTGGTCGTCCGTTCCGGCAAGACGCTACGCGACGAGATTCGCCGCTCAGCCCGGCTGATTCGGGATGTCAACGGTTCGATCTTCGGCGTCATCGTCAACGAGTTCGACGCGAGCGATCGCAATGGATACCACTACAGCTATTACGGCTACGGTGAAGATGAACGCGCCGAACCGGCGGCCTGAACCGGCGGCCTGACCGGTGATCGCTCGTCAACGAGTTCGACGTGAGCGATCGCAAGAAGATGAACGCGCCGAATCGCGCAGCCTAACCGGTGATCGCGCCGACTCCGGAGCTCGTCTCGTCATGTTCGAGTTGCTTGATCATCGCGCTGACCACCTCATGCGCGGTTGTTCAGCTCACTGAAACGGAGATGCGTAACCAGGCGGTTCGATGCCGTCGTCAGGAACGAACGGGTCGCCCTTGGTGGGGTCGTCAGGAAACGTCGGGCCGAGATAGTCGTTGAGCGAGTCGCTCACGAGCTCCTCTCCAACACACGCGTCTGCTTCGCCTCGGAGCTTGCGAATATCGCTGACGGTTGTAGAAACGTCACGGAACACATCGCCCTCGCCTCCGCCGGAGATCGCGTTCTCCGCAAGGATGCGCTGGTTGTCGAACACCTTCGCGAGGGCTTTGATCTGGATGAACTTGTCGTTGACGCAGTTCAGCTTGATCACGTCCTTGGACTTTCGAGATCTCTCTCGAAGTTGGACTACGTGCTCGTTGTCTTCGCGGACTCGCACCTCCAGACCCTTCAAATCTTCATTCGTCAGAGAGGAATGCTTGTCCGGCTGGGCGAGTGCCGCACCTCCAAGACAGAGGAGTGCTGTGACCCAAGATTTGTGGCGAAGTTTCATGGTGTTGGGGGCCGCAAGATGAGGTTCCTACACCTCGCGGGCTCTGTCAATGTACAGCGTTCGATGCTGGCTACTGGCTCAGCGTTCAACCGGACACAAACTGCGCCGAGTGGATGAACTTCCCTGGGTTTCAAGACAACCTACGTCGTGTCGCGATGAAGCTACTTGTCCTGTTTGTCCTTCTCGTTGCGTGTCGCGACGATCCGCCGATCGTGTACCCGATGACCGCGCCGTTCGACGAGGCCAAGCTCCCGCTCGGACCCGGCGACAAAATCGAGCTGGTCATCTATCAGGGATCGCGGGAGCAGAAGGCGGCCTACACCCTGGATGCCTCGGGCGATATGGAGGTCCAGTACATCGGGACCGTCAAGGGTGCGGGCAAGACCGTCCGGAGTGTTCGCGAGGAGATCCAGATGCGCCTCGCCGATGGCTATCTCCTCGACCCCGTCGTCTCGGTCTCGGTCGTCGAGATCAACTCGCAGAAGCTGTCGGTGTTCGGCCAGGTCGCACGTAGCGGGACCATCAAGTTCACGCCCGGGATGACGATCACCGAGGCCATCGCGCAGAGCGGCGGATTCGCCCCGCTCGCACGCAAGAACATGGTTCGCGTAACGAGACTGACCGCCGGCAAGAAGGAGGTCTACAAGATCCCGGTCGAGATGATCGCCGAGGGTATGCGACCGAACTTCCCGATGGCGCCTGGGGATGAGGTCTTCGTACCGGAGCGAGCGTGGTAGCTCGTGCGATCGCGTGACCGATTCTCGCTCGCGTTCGGGGGCCTTGCACTCGCCGTCGCCGTTTTGGGCGTCGGTGGCGCGTTGCGATGGATTCAGGCTGCCGTCGCCATCTTGATCGCGATCGCGTTGGGCTTGCAGCTCACCTCGCGGCGACTGCCGGTCGTGCGCCGTTCTCCCATCGTCTGGTTGCTGGCTGCAGCCCTCATGCTCACGGCACTCCAGCTCGTGCCGTTGCCAGAAGCGCTCGTCACGACCCTCCAGCCTACGGCAGGTCTTCGATCCGACGGGGTCGAGATCGCAGGGGTCGAGACGTGGGGAGCGTTGACGCTGGACGTCGCAGGATCGGTCCGCGCGCTGACGTTCTTCACGATCCTTCTCGGTGTCGCGATGTTGACGCTCAGACTCGCAAACAGCGAGCGGGGTCGCTATACGTGTCTCGCCGGAGTCGCTGTCGTATGTGCCCTTGCGGCGGTCGTCACGGGAGTCCATCGTGTGTTCGGCCTCGACAGTCTCTACGGCCTGTACGCTCCCGACCAGGCCACGCCGCCGATCCTCGGGCCGCTACTCAACTCCAATCACCTCGGCGGCCTGATGGCGATGGGAACGGTCCTGTCCGTGGGACTCCTGTTCTACACACGCCAGGAACCTCTACTACGGGCTGGCTGGGCGCTCTCGGGAGTTGTGTGCTTGGCCGTCTTGTTCGCGAGTTTGTCTCGCGGTGCTGTCCTGGCGCTGATCTCCGGCATGGTCGTACTGCTTGGAGTGAGCGTCGCGCAGCGGCTCGCTTCGACGCGACAGAGTCGGAGCCGACAGCTCCGGTTCCTCACCCACACACTGCCGCTCGGTCTCGTGATCGTGTGTGGTCTCGTGGTCGTCGTCTACACGAACGCTGGCACGGTCGCCGACCAGCTCGCGAACACGTCCCTGCAGGAGATCGACGAGCCGCGCAGTAAGTACGCGGCGTGGGCCTCTTCGACGACACTCGTCGAGGAAACCCCGTGGGTCGGAGTTGGAAGAGGGGCGTTCGAGCCGGTGTTCACGCGCGTCCACCCGGCCAGTGCCTTCGTGACGTTCTCCCACGCCGAGAACGAGTACTTGCAGGCGATCGTCGAATGGGGCGTTCCTGGCGCCACCCTGCTCGCCTTCCTGCTCGGTTGGCTCATCGTGACGACGATCCGACGATGGAGAGATGGACCGCTGACGGCGGGGGCGATGGGGGCGATGACCTGCATCGCGGTCCAGAGCAACGTCGACTTCGGTGTCGAGTTGCTCGCGATCGCGGCTCCGCTGACGATCCTGATCGCGAGCGTCGTGAACGTCCCGATCCGCAAGCTGGGACCTCCGCTACCCAAGCGCCTTTACGGAATGCGCAGCTTGCTACCGGTCGGCCTGATCGCCAGCGCAGTCCTGTTGTGGATGCCGATCACGACGACGCTCGCGGAGGATCACGCGTTGCTCGCGCAGGACTCAACTGCTGCCGAAGAGGTCATCTCGCGCCATCCGCTCGACTACTTCGCCTATGCCGTCGCGGCTCGGCGCCGACTCGCTGAGAAGGACCAGCGCGGTGTTCGCCTTCTCAACCACGCGATGACCCTGCACCCGACCCACTCGGGCCTTCACCTGCTCGCGGCACGTCTTCTGCGGCGTGATCACAGCACGCAGTCCGGGTTCGAGTATGCGGCCGCGTTGCGCGGCGCCGTGGACCCGCTGCCGATCCTCCGAGAGGTGACCACGATGTTCCCGGCCGACCAGGCCGCGGCGGCCATCCCGACGGACTTCGCGAACGTCGATGTGATCGTCCGTGGGCTCGTGCAACTCAAGCAGCAGGACGTCGCGATCCGCTGGTTGGAGCGTGTGATGGCGGCACGTCCAGGCGAGCTGCTCGCGAGCACGCGCCTCTACAATCTCTCGATCCAGGCAGGAGACCTCCGCCTCGCAGAAGCGGCAGCTCGTCAGCGGGTCCGCATGACACCGGATGCGGAGGCGCGCCTCGACCTCGCCGAGGTCCTGGCGAAGCGTGGTGCGTACGCGGAGGTCGTCAAACAGATCTCGGATGTCGCGCAGTGGGGCGGCCGCGTCGAACACATCTCTCGTGGTTGGCTCTTGCTGTGCGACGCCCACGTAAAACTCGAGGGCTGGCACGACGCGATCCATTGCCTCGTAACTCTCGAGCTTGCGGACGTCGTTCCAGCGCAGCATCGCGGCGAGATCGCGAGGAGACTGGATGCCGCGAGGAAGGCCCTCGCTGAGGGTCTTCGCAAGCTCGATCGAAGCGAGCCTCGGTGACCATGAAGATCCTCTACCTTTCGCTGTCGTACGTGCCATCACGCCGCGCATCGAGCATTCAGGTCATGCGCACGTGCAGCGCCTACGCGCAACGCGGTCATGACATCACGCTCGTCGCGAAGCGCTACGACGAGCCGGCCGCCCGCGGAGGCTCGATTCACGAGTTCTACGGTGTCGCTCCAACGTTTCGCATCGACCTCGCGCCACGACCGCCGTATCGGGGGGGCGGAGTGGTCTATGCCGCGGCGATCGGGCGGCGCGTGCTCTCCGCATCTGGTCGGGTCGATCTGGTGTATTGCCGCGATCTGGTTGGAGCTGCCATCGCCGCGCGCCTCGGCATGCCGGTGGTGCTCGAATCACACGGGGTACCCGAGACCACCTGGCAACGCCGCTTGTGGCGGCACGCCGTGCGAGCGCGAAGCTTCGTTGGACTTGTCGTCGTTTCGAACGCATTGCATCGCGAGCTCGAGCGTCTACAACTCCTACCGTCCAACGGCCGGGTGGTGATCGCGCGAAACGCGACCGAGCCATTTTCAGGTAGTGAGCCGCGGCCGACGACCTCGTCACCGCCGCGGATCGGCTACATCGGCAATCTTTACGAGAACCGTGGGCTCGAGATCATCGTCGAGCTCGCCCGCCGAGTACCGCACTGTCAATTCGAGCTCGTGGGAGGTTCGGAGCACGACCTCACCCGGTGGCGCGCGCTGCGATTGCCCCCTAACGTCATCCTGCGCGGCTTCCAGCCCCCGTCGAAGCTTCACGAGATCTATCGCTCACTCGATGTTCTGCTGATGCCGTATCCCCGGGACGGCATTCGCGGTCCGACAGGAGGGGCGGACTCCAGTAAGTGGTGCTCACCGATCAAGATGTTCGAGTACATGGCCTCGGGGGTTCCACTCGTAGCCTCGGACCTCCCGGTCTTGCAGGAGGTCCTCACGAATGGCGAGAACGCACTGATCGTGCCGGCGACCGACGTCGAGGCGTGGCGTGCCGCGATCGAGCGGCTCCTGCACGATCCTGTTCTGCGTGTCGCGTTGGCCGGCAAGGCGCTCTCTGACGTCCGCGCGCAGTTCACGCCGGAGGCGCGTGCGTCGCGGGTGTTCGACGGCCTCGGACTCGACGGCTGACAGCTGTTAGCTGCTCGTAGCACCACGGCCAACGGCCATATCGTCGGCGGACGGAGATGGCCGCCACGATCACGAATCCCACCGCACCTGCGAGGCCTGCGACCACCAGCGTGACTGCCGGTGGAGCGGCGGCGGCTCGCAGGGCCAGGGTGGCCGGATAAGCAAACGCGACGGTCAGTGCGGTGGTCGCGAGCGATGGTAAGTGACAGGTCAGGATCTGACGAAACGGCAACTCCACGTGCACAGCCGCACCACCGGAGAGCAGCAAGAACTGGAGCACGACGGACAACGTGGTGGTGACGGCGATTCCCTCCACTCCCCAGCGAACCGCGATCATCGCGCCTCCAACCACCGTGATTGCATAGATCACCTGGGTCAACGCGACGTAGTACACGTTGCCGCGCGCGCGAGACACGATCCCTCCCACCTTGTAGCTGGTGCGAAACAACATGCTCGCGAGCATGATCT
>Ga0105049_10004539_pt1 | contig 16269 bp, 13 predicted proteins | sample MAT06_FD_78087 | JGI IMG/M metagenome (GOLD analysis project Ga0105049, IMG submission 78087) | Freshwater microbial communities from Lake Fryxell liftoff mats and glacier meltwater in Antarctica - MAT-06 | ecosystem: Environmental > Aquatic > Freshwater > Ice > Liftoff microbial mat | place... | reverse complement strand
CGGTCGCAGGCAAGCTGCGCCCCTACCCAAGCCAACCCCTCCGCGTAGGGGCGCACCTTGTGTGCGACCGCTCCGTTTCCGCCTCCGCCTTCGCGCCGAAAAAATCAGATCCGCTCGCGAAACCAGCGTTCCACGCCCGCCCGGTCCCTGGTGTTCAACACGTTCTCCGCCCGCAGCCAGCCTTTGCGCGCCACCCGCACCCCCGCCTCGACGTGCCGCAGCCCGTCCGTGTTATGCGCATCCGGGTTGATCGCGCACATCAGGCCGCGCTCCGCCGCTCGCCGCCAGTGCCTCCAATCCAAATCCAGCCGCGAGGGGTGCGCGTTGAGTTCGATGATCACGCGGTTGGCGATCGCCGCATCAATCACCCGGTCGAGGTCCAACCTGTAACCCTCGCGCCGCAGCAGTATACGCCCCGTGGCGTGCCCGAGCATCGTCACCCGGGGATGCTCCAACGCGCGCACGATTCGCGCCGTCATCTCCTCTTCGCTTTGCGTAAAGGCGCTGTGCACCGAGGCCACCACATAGTCGAGCGAGGCCAGCACGTCGTCGGCAAAATCCAAGCGTCCGTCCGGCAGGATGTCGCACTCCGTCCCGGCAAAAAGCCATGCGCCGCCGCCCTCCGCGTTCGCCGCGCGTATTGCCGCGACTTGCGCCGCCAACTTGCCTTCGTCCAGCCCGCGCGCCTGCACGCTCGATTTCGAATGGTCCGCGACGCCGAGGTAGGCCCAGCCCAACTCCGTCGCCGCCGCGCGCATTTCCAAGAGCGAGTTTTTGCCGTCCGATTCCGTCGTGTGGTTGTGGAACGCCCCGCGAAAATCCGCCAGCTCCACCATCGTCGGCAAACCCGCCGCTCCGCTTTCCGCCGCCTCGATTTCGCCCTGCCCCTCGCGCAGCTCAGGCGGGATAAAAGCCAGCCCGAGGTGGGCAAAAAGTTCCGTTTCCGTCCCGGCCGCCAGGCTCTCGCCGCGCTCCGCTTTTTCCTTCGCCGTGCCCTCGCCCGCGTCCGGCACGAGGCCCCATTCCGATAAACTCAGCCCGCGCGCCAGCGCCCGCTGCCGCAGCGCGACGTTGTGGTCTTTTGAGCCGGTGAAGTGATGCAGCGCAAAGGCGAACTGCCCCGGCGGCACGATACGTAAATCCGCCTGCAAGCCGCTCGCGAAGCGCACGCTCGCCTTCGTCTCCCCGCGCGCCGTCACCTCCTTCACGTCCGGCTGCGCGCAAAACCACGCCACCACCGCCTCCACGCCGTCCGCCTTGGCCGACACAATAAAATCCAGGTCGCCGACCGTCTCCAAGTTGCGCCGCAGCGAGCCCGCCGCTTCCACGCGCACCACTTCCGGCAAGGCCCGCAAGCCCTGCACGATCAGCTCCGCCACCTTGCGCGCATCCCACCAGCGGTGCCGCCGCCCGTAGGCCACCCGGTTCGCGAGGCCTTCCAACAATTTTGTCTGCGTCTTCTCGCCGAAGCCCGTCAGCGCCGCGACCTGCCCCGACCGGCAAACCGCCTCCAGCGCCTCGGGCGTCTCAACCCCGAGTTGCTCACGCAGAGCCTTGATTTTTTTCGGCCCCAGCCCCGGAACTTCCAACAGCGCAAACAACCCGGCGGGCACCTCGGCCTTCAGCCGCTCGTAAAATCCCAGGGCCCCGGTGCGGTGAAGCTCGCCGATCTTGTCCACCAGCGCCTCGCCGAAGCCTTTCAGTTCTCCGAGCGTGCCCGCCTCAACCCGGGTCGTAAACTCCGACGCGTCCATCTGCTCGAGCAGCCGCGCCCCGTTCTGGTAGGCGCGTATCTTGAACGGATTCTCGCCCTGCAATTCCAGCAGCGTGCCAATCTCGTTCAACACTTCGGCGATCTCGGTCTTTGTCATCCACCCAGCGCAACACTCCTCCGCCCTGCGTCAATCTACCGCGCCCTAAATTAGCCGCCATAAACGCAACCCGGTTTTTACATCCTTTGCCGTATGCCCAAGGCATGGCATTCGCTGATAATGTATCTACCCTAAAGACAACTACCCATGACCTACCCAAACCACACCAATAAATCCGCCCCGGCCTACTCTGCCGCCGCGTTTTCCCGTCTGCTGCGTCATACCACTGCGGCCGTTCTGAGCCTCGCCGCCGCGCTCGCGCTGGCCGCCGAGGGCCGCATCAACGGTCGCGTCACCGATGCCGCCACCAACTCCGGTCTGCCCGGAGCCGAGATCACCGTTGTCGGCACCAACACCAAGGCCGTCACAGCCGGTGATGGCTCTTTCTCCGTCTCCGTGCCGCCGGGCACCTACGAACTCAATACCTACTACCTTGGTTATCCCTCGCAGACCATCTCCGCCACCGTTACCGAGGGATCGAGCACACCCGCGTTGATCGCACTCGGCCAATCCGACGTCGTCACCTTGGATGCTTTCACCGTCGAGGGCACCCGCGAGGGCCAGGCCCGCGCGCTCAACCAGCAGCGCACCTCGACCAACCTCACGAGCATCATCTCGTCCGATCTCTCCGGCCAGTTCCCCGACAAAACCATCGCCGACGCCGTTAAGCGCCTGCCCGGCATCACGGTCGAGACCGACACCGACACCGGCGGCTCCGAAGGCCGCTACATCACCATTCGAGGCATGAACGCCGATTTTAATGCCGTCTCGATCAATGGCGTTCGCGCCGCCGTCTCCGACTTCTCAGGCCTCTCCCGCCGCGTGCCCCTCGACGTCGTCTCCGCCAAGAGCGCCGACCAGATTGAGGTCACCAAGGCCCTTCGCCCCGACCAAGACGGCGACGGCATCGGTGGTGCGGTCAACATCGTCACTCGCAGCCCCTTTGACCGCGACGGCATCTATGCTTCGGTCGAGGGTCAGGTGGGTTACCGTAGTCTCTCAGACGATTACAGCAGCTCCTATCCCCATAACGATCCTTCGCTTGAATTCTCTGCCTCCTTCAGCAGCCAGATCGGCAAAGACGGCAAACACGGCGTCGCCATCTCCGCCAATCAGCGCAATGCCTCCTCCCTTAAACAACGGGTGAGCACCACCGGCTGGCGCACCGAAGCGAGCACAGGCGCCTACCGTCCCGTCGCTATCGCCCTCCAGCACTTCTACGACGACTTCTCCGCCACCGGCCTGACCGGCACCTACGACTGGCGCCCCTCCGAAAACGCAAAGTTCCGCGTGGACGTTTCCTTTAGCAATCGCGACACCGAGCGCGGCCGGGATCGTCAGGTCATAAACTACGGCACCCCCGCCGCAGCCGGCGCGATCATCAAGGGCGACACCTATACCCAGTTCACCAGCAGCTCCGGCACCTCCGGCGCAACCCGCCGAGTGGAACGCAACGTTCGTCAGTTTTTCGAGACGCAGACTATTCTCAACACCGTCGTGACCGGCGACATCAAGTCCGGCGTCTGGTCTTTCACCCCGTTGTTCGGTCTTAATCGCGGCAACTTCGACGGCGATCCCAAGAAAGACATCAGCGCCCGCTTCCGCTCCAGCCGTGGCACGCTCACCTACACCGCCGACGGCTACACGCCCGATTTCACTACCTCGCAAAATCGCAACAACGCCGCCGACTACTTCCTGAACTCGACTGATCGAGGCAGCAGCTTCGTGACCGACACCGGCTACACCACCGGCCTCGATGCCAAGCGCGACGCGCAGCTCTTTGGCGGCGAGGGCTTCTGGAAAGCCGGCGTTAAGGCCAGCCTCTTCGACCGCGACTATCGGAAGGTGGAAAACTTTTTCTTCCGCAACAGCGGCGGTGGCGGCGACTTTTTCGCCAACCAAGCCCTCGCCGATTATAGAGCCACCAGCACTTTGGGCAACGCCTACGACTACGGCTTCTTCATAGACCCCAATAAAGTCCGCGACTACGCCAACTCCGGCGCCTTGAACGGTGGCGCCACCGACAACGCCCTCCGCGCCCGGGCCAACAGCTATACGGCCAACGAGGACGTCTATGCCGGCTTCGTCATGGGCGAGTTCACCTGGGGCAAGTTGACCGGCATTAGCGGCGCCCGCCTTGAAACCACCCGCGTTAACTTCGCCGGAAACAGCGGCACCACCGACGGCGCCGGAGATGTCGTCAGCCTCACCCCTTACGACGAGTCCAACGATTACGTGGACGTGCTTCCCGGCCTCCACCTGCGCTATGAACAGACCAAAAAACTACAATACCGCTTTGCCGTCACCCGCTCCCTCGCCCGTCCCCGTCTAGGTGACTTGAATCCCTCCTCATTTCAGGACAACGACCTCGAGGAAATCACCCGCGGTAACATAAAACTCGACCCCACCCGTTCGACCAATTTCGACCTTGGCGTCGAATACTACTTTAAAGACGCTGGCGTGCTCTCGGCCGGCCTTTTCTACAAAGACATGCGGGATAATGTTTACACCACACGTTCTTTCATCAGCGGCGGTGTGTTGAACAACTACAGTGTCATTGCCCGCTCCAATGCCGAGAGTGCTTGGGTGCAGGGTTTCGAGCTCAGCTATGATCAACAGTTCACCTTCTTGCCCGCTCCGTTCGACGGCCTCGGTGCTTTCGTAAATTACACCTACGCCGACTCCGAGGTGGACACCGGTCTGGCCGAATATTCCAGCGTAAACCTCCCTCTCTTCAATCAAGTCGCGAACACCGTCAACGCCGGCCTCTTCTACGAGAAGGCCGGCTTCCGCGCCCGCATCTCCTTGCTCTACCGCAGCGAATCGCTGCTGGAACTCAGCACCGATCCCAGGACGCTCAGCTACGACCCCAAGCTCTCCCGCTACCTCGCCCCCACAACCACCCTCGACCTCACCGCCAGCTACCAATTTCTCAAAAACTGGCAGGTGTTCACCGAGTTTTCCAACTTGCTCAGCGAACCCGGCCGCGCCTACGACGGCACCGAGGCCCGTATTGACTATAACGAAGTCACCGATTGGTCCGCTTCTCTCGGCTTCCGATGGAGCCTGTAACCCGATGTCAAAACAAGACTTACGCCTAAGGTAGTAACCCGCCCGCCTGCGCCGCTTCCCTCTAGCGCCACAGGCGGGCTTTTCTTTTAATCCTCAACACATGCCTCCGTTGCTTCACCCTTCTTCCACCGTGCTGCCCGACGCCATCGCCGCTCTTCCTGAAGAGGCGGACGAGCTCACCGCCTTGCTACGCACTTGGAGCGAGATCAACTCCGGCAGCGATAACCTCTTCGGCCTCGCGCGTATGGCGGCCGCCCTTCGTGCCACGTTCAGCGCCGCCTTTCCCTACGCCTCCGTCGAAGAAGTTTCCCTGCCCGATACCACCGCCCTCGCCCTCCGCCTGCGCATCCGCCCCAAGGCCCCTTTCCTCATTTTGTGTAGCGGACATTTTGATACCGTTTACGAAAAAGATCACCCGTTTCAAAGAACCACGCTGCTCTCTCCCGAGACGCTGCGCGGCCCCGGCGTCACCGATATGAAGGGCGGCATCGTCGTCCTGCTTGCCACCCTTCGCGCCTTCGAAAAAACCCCCCACGCCCAAGCCCTTGGTTTCGAAATTCTCCTGACTCCCGACGAGGAGGTCGGCTCTCGCGCCAGTCTTGATGCCATCACCGTCTCCGCCTCGCGCAACCACTTCGGCCTCGTCTTCGAGCCCGCCCGCGCCGGCGGCGAAATCGTGCGCTCGCGCAAAGGCACCGGCGTCATCACCGCCACTTGCCACGGCCGCGCCGCGCATGGCGCCCAACCCGAGGCCGGCCGCAACGCCATCGCCGCCCTCGCCGAATTTATCGTCGCCGCCCATCGCGTTCCCGAAGAGCTGCCGGGTGTCATGCTCAACGTCGGTGTCATTCGTGGCGGAGGCGTGATTAACATCGTCCCCGACCTTGCCGTCGCCGAGCTGCACGCCCGCATCACCCGCATCGAGCAAAAGGACGCCTTGCTGGCCCGCCTCGAAAAAATCGCCGCGCCAATCAACAGCCGCGATGGCTACAAGATCGTGCTCGATGCCGCCTTCGATCGTCCGCCCAAGGAGTGCGGTCCCGTCGAGTTGGCGGCCTTCGCCGCCTACCAAGCCTCCGCCGCTGTCCTCGGCCTGCCCCCGCTCAAATGGGTGGACACCGGTGGCGGCTCCGATGGCAACCTGCTCTCGGCCGCCGGCCTGCCCAATCTCGATGGCGTCGGCATCATCGGCGACCACCTCCACAGCGACCGCGAATGCTGCCACCTTCCCAGCATCGTCTCCCGCGCCCAGCTCGCCGCCCTTTTCCTCCACCGCCTGGCTGCGGGTGAAATCACCCTCCCCCGCTAAGCCGCTTGCTGTGTCCGCTTCGGATTCGGGACTTCGCCATGCATCTTCTCCGCCCCATCCGCGAGTCCGACCTGCCCGGCCTCATCGCCCTCGCCCAAAGCATCGCCGGCGGCATGACCACGCTGCCCCCCGACGAATCATTTCTGCGCGACCGCATTGACGATTCCCTGCGCTCCTTTTCGCCCAAGGTCAAAAAAGCCGGCGCCGAGACCTACCTCTTCGTGCTCGAAGACCTGGCCACCGGCGAAATCGTCGGCACCAGCGGCATCGCCGCCCGGGTCGGCGGTTATGATCCCTTTTACAGCTACGAACTCCGCCCCGAGCGTTTCACCCACACCCCCCTTCGCATAGACCGCGAGGTGTCGGTGCTCCACCTCAAGCAGGTTCACCGCGGCCCCACCGAAATCGGCTCGCTCTACCTCCGTCCCGACGCCCGTCGCGGCGGCCTTGGCCGCATGCTTTCCCTCGCCCGGTTTCTCTTCATCGCCGCCTTCCCCCAGCGTTTTGATACCACCGTCATCGCCGAGCTTCGCGGCTACCTCGACCAGCAGGGGCGCTCCCCGTTTTGGGAGGCCGTGGGCCGGCATTTTTTTGGCGGAGATTTCTACACCGCCGATGTACTTAGCGGTCTGGGCAACAAAGCTTTCATCGCCGACTTGATGCCCCGCCATCCGCTCTACCTGCCGCTTTTCAGCCCCGAGGTTCAAGCCGTGGTCGGCAAGGTCCACCACGACACCGAGCCCGCTCTCGCCCTGCTCCGCGCCGAAGGTTTCGCCGACACCGCCGAGGTGGACATCTTTGACGCCGGCCCGCAAGTCCGCGCCTCCGTGCGCGATCTCCGCACCATTCGCACCCGCCGCAGCAGCCCCTTCACCATCGCCGCCGCCTCCGACGACGCTCCGCTGTATTTGCTCGCCAATGACGCCCTCGATTTCCGCGCGACCATCGCGCGCTTTGATCCCGCCACGCCCTCCCTTGATGCCGCCACCGCCGCAGGCCTCGGCGTGGATCGCACCGTCACTTTCGCCCCGCTGCGCTAAAACCGCCTTCGGCAAGCGCCCCCGCTCATGACTTTTTCCTCCGTCAATCCCGCCACCGGCAAATCCGTCTGGACCGGCTCCGCCGCCTCCGCCGCCGACGTGGACGCAGCCGTCACCCGCGCCCGCGCCGCCTTCCCCGCCTGGTCGCGCCGTCCTCTGGCCGAGCGCGAGGCCTTGTTGCGTGTCTTCGCCGAAAAACTCACCGCCAACAAAGCTCATCTCGCCGAAGCCATCTCCCTCGAAATCGGCAAACCAAACTGGGAGGCCGCCACCGAAGTCCAGACCATGATCGGCAAAGTCGAGCTCTCCATCAAGGCCCACGCCCAGCGCTGCGCGACCTTTGCCGGTGGGCCCGCCATCACCCGCTTCAAACCCCACGGCGTCGTTGCCGTCTTTGGCCCCTTCAACTTTCCCGGCCACCTGCCCAACGGCCACATCGTGCCCGCCTTGCTCGCCGGCAACACCGTTGTCTTTAAACCCAGCGAACACGCCCCGCTCGTCGCCGAGCGCACCGCGATTGCCTGGCGCGAGGCCGGTCTGCCCGAGGGCGTGCTTAACGTCGTGCAAGGCGCACGCGACACCGGCGCCGCCCTCGCCGCCCACCCCGGCCTCGATGGCCTTTTCTTCACCGGCGGCGGCGCCACCGGCCTGCACCTCGCGGAACTCTTCGCCCGCACCCCCGAAAAAATCCTCGCCCTCGAACTCGGCGGCAACAACCCGCTGGTCGTGTGGCACCCGGCCGACCTAGACGCCGCCACCCTGCTCATCGTCCAGTCCGCCTACCTCACCGCCGGCCAGCGCTGCACCTGCGCCCGCCGCCTCATCCTGCCCGCCGCCGACGCCGAACGCATCATCGCCGCGTTACTCCCCCGCCTTGGCCGTCTCCGTGTGGGCCCTTATACCGATCAACCCGAGCCGTTCATGGGCCCCGTCGTTTCCGCCGCCGCCGCCGGGAAACTGCTCGCCGCCCAGCGCGACCTCATCGGCCGCGGCGCGATCCCGCTCCTCGAAATGCGTTCACTAAAACCCGGCACCGGCCTTCTTTCCCCCGGCTTGCTCGATGTCACCGCCGTGCGCGACCGCGCCGACGAGGAACTTTTCGGCCCCTTGCTCCAGGTCGTCCGCGTGCAAGATTTTGACGCCGCCATCGCCGAGGCCAACGCCACCCGTTACGGCCTCGCGGCCGGCTTGATTGGCGGCGACCGCGCCCTCTACGACCGTTTCCACGCCGAGGTGCGCGCCGGTCTCGTCAACTGGAACCAGCAGCTCACCGGCGCGAGCGGGGCCGCCCCCTTCGGCGGCATTGGCCGCAGCGGCAACCACCGCCCGAGCGCCTTCTTCGCCGCCGATTACTGCAGCTACCCCGTCGCCAGCATTGAGCTACCCGAGCTCGCGATGCCCGCCTCCCTTCCTCCCGGTCTGCAATAATCCTCCGATGCCCTCTCCTTCCACCGCCACCCTGGAGGTCAACTTCGACGGTCTCGTCGGCCCGACCCACAACTACGCCGGCCTTTCCTACGGCAACCTGGCCTCGATGTCGCATCGCGGCGCGGTCTCGAATCCCCGCGCTGCCGCCCTCCAGGGCCTCGCGAAGATGAAAACCCTCGCGGACCTCGGCATCCCCCAGGCCGTGCTGCCACCGCACGAGCGACCCGCCGTCGGCGCGCTCCGCTCCTTCGGCTTCTCCGGCACCGACTCCGCCGTGCTCGCCGCCACATTGCGCCACGCCCCCGCCCTGCTCGCCGCCGCCAGCTCCGCCTCCGCCATGTGGGTGGCCAACGCCGCCACCGTCACGCCTTCATCCGACGCCTCCGATAAGCAGGTCCACTTCACTCCCGCCAACCTCACCTCAAAACTCCATCGCTCGCTCGAGCCCGTCCAGACCGCCCGCACCCTGCGCGCGATTTTCTCCGACCCGAAGCGTTTCGCCCATCACGCCCCCGTGCCCGCCGCCCAAGGCTTCGGAGACGAGGGCGCGGCCAACCACACCCGTCTCGCTCCCTCCGCCGCGCACCGGGGCCTCCATGTTTACGCTTACGGCCACCGCGCCCTCGGCCACCCCGCCAACGCGCCCCGCCTGCATTTCCCTTCGCGCCAGGCCTACGAGGCCTCCGAGGCCGTCGCCCGCGCCCACGGGGTCGCCGCCGCTCAGCTCGCCTTCATCCCCCAGTCCGCCGCCGCGATCAACGCAGGCGTCTTCCACAACGATGTCATCGCGGTCGGCCACGACAACGTGCTCCTGTATCACGAAAACGCCTACACGCGGACGCCCCAGGTCGTCGCCTCCCTGCGCGCCACCTACGCCGCCCTTCACCCCGGCCACGAGCTTCTGGCCCTGCGTGTGCCCGCCCGGCGTGTCTCGCTGGCCGACGCGGTGAAGAGCTACTTGTTCAACTCCCAGCTCGTCACGCTTGAGCCCGGACGCCTCGCCATCATCGCCCCCGCCGATTGCGCGGAGATGCCCGCCGTGCGCGACTACCTCGCCGGTCTCGTGGCCGACGATGGCAATCCGGTCTGCGCCGTCCATTTCCTCGACCTCCGCGAGAGCATGCGCAACGGCGGCGGCCCCGCCTGCCTGCGCCTTCGTGTCACCCTCACGGCTGCGGAACGCGCCTCCCTCCCGCCGGGCGTGTGGATCAACGACACCAGCTACCCGCGCTTGGTCGCTTGGGTAAAAAAACACTACCGCGATAAACTTGCCCCCAAAGACCTCGCCGACCCCAAGCTGCTCACCGAGTCGCGCCGGGCCCTCGTCGAGCTCACCCACCTGCTCGGCCTGCCCGCCATTTTCCCCTGCCAGCTCGAGGCCTGAGCATCACGCGACCGCAGCCACGTTCGTCGGTTCGTTGATCACCGTGTTCGTCAGCGTGCCGATACCCACTATCTCCACGCTCAGCACATCGCCCGCCTTGAGGTAAGCCGGCGGGGTCAGTGAATGCCCCACCCCTTCCGGCGTGCCGGTCAGGATAACCGTGCCGGGCAGGAGGGTTTTGCTCGCGCTTAAAAATTCGATCAGCGCCGGCACATCGAAGAGCATCGCCGAGGTGCTGCCGCTCTGGCGCAGCTCTCCGTTTACCGTCGTGCGCAGAACCAGCACCGAGGGGTCGGGAATCTCGTCCGCCGTGACCAGGCAAGGCCCCAACGGGCAAAAGGTGTCGAAGCTCTTGCCTTGGCAGAATTGCCCGCCGCCGAGTTTGAACTGCCAGTCGCGCGCCGAGATGTCGTTGGCCACGGTGTAGCCGAAAACGTAGTCGAGCGCGTTCGCCCGCGTCGCGTTTTTACATGGCTTGCCGATGATCACCGCCAGCTCGCCTTCGTAATCCACCGCGTCGCTCGGCAGGGTGCGAGGCAGTTCGATGGCGCCGCCGGGGTGTTGCAGGGTGTTGAGGCTTTTCATGAACAACAGCGGTCGCTCCAGCACCGCGCGGCCGAGTTCCTCGGCATGTTTACGGTAGTTGAGGCCGATGCCCAAGATGGCCGTCGGTTCGATCGGAGTCAGCAGCTCCCCGGGCACCACCGTTTCGGTGGTCTGAAGAAAGCCCGTCGCCAGCGAACCGGTGACGAGCAGGGCGGTTCCGTCCTTCTGGATAGCGGCATAGGCGACCCCGGAGACGGTGCGAAAGCGGATGAGTTTCATGAATAAATAAATGGAGTGATCGGCACCTGCGGGAGCCGCTCGTTAAGACCGAATGAACGGCGGGAACGGCTAGGGAATGAAACGGAGGTTGACCTGGATCTCAGCCGTGGCCCCGCGAGGGAGACCGGCGACGGCGACGGCGGCGCGGGCGTGTTTGCCGGCCTCGCCGTAGAGCTTCACGAAGAGGTCGCTCGCGCCGTTGATGACCTGAGGGCTTTGCTCAAAACCCGCCACCGCGTTCACGTAACCGCCGAGGTAGAGAAACTCCTGCACCCGATCCAGGCGGCCCAGTGCGGCCTTGATGGCGGCGAGCGAGTTCAACGCGCAGACCTGTGCGGCGGCGTAGCCCTCCTCCACCGTGCGCTCCCGGCCCACCTGGCCGGCGTGGGTGACCTCGCCGTTGAGCGAGCTGATCACGCCCGCGAGGATAAGGGTGTCACCATTTATCCGATACGGCACATAGTTGCCTCCGGCCGCCGGGGGCGACGGTAACACAAGGCCGAGCGCGGCGAGTTTCTCTTCGATGAGATCGTTCATTAGGAGTTGAAAATGGCCTCGGGCAGATAGGCGGTGATGGTGGTGGTGGGCACGTTGACCAGTTGGCTGACTTTCAGGTCGAGCACCACGCTGCACAAGGTGTAGGCCATCGAGGGCGTGACGCCCAGCCGCCCCACGATAAAGGCGATCGCCCGGCGCACCGCACGTTTGCAGGCCTCGCGGGGATTCTCGTCCGACTCCATAAACAGGTGCCAGGGCTTGGATGCGTAGCGGGCCGGAGCAAAGGCACCCGGGAAAACCGCGTAGGGGCCGACGAGCGGTCTCTGCTTGTGCAAGGTAAAGGTGTAGGTCGCATCCATGGGCGCCTCCATGCCGTTGATGCACACTTCGCCGTCGCCTTGGGCGGCATGGCAATCGCCGGTCAGCACGCCCGCACCGGGCGTGAAAACAGGCAGGTAAAGCGTGGTGCCGGCCGTGAGGTGGCGCACATCCAGGTTGCCGCCATAAGGACCGGGGGCGCGGGTGCGAAACTCGCCCACTTCGGCGCGCTGCACGCCGATAATGCCCGCGAAGGGATGCAAATCCAGCGTAACACCCGGGAAACTACGGGTCTGGCCGTCCTCGAGTTTCCAGATGAAAAGGTGGTTCTCGGGAAAATCCTCCGACAGCAGGCCAAGGCCGGGAATTAAACTCGTCCATGCCCAGCCGTGATGGCGGTAGTCCTCGATTTTGATCTCAAGCATATCCCCGGGCTCGGCCCCATTAATGCAGACCGGACCGGTGAGGGCGTGGATCTTGAGCGGATCAAACTGTGCCTTGAAATCCGCCGCCGTCCACTCGGGCTTTACCTGGCCGCCGCTGGAGTCCGCACATTGAAAGGTCACCGTGTCACCCGAGTCCACCACCAGCCTGGGCGGAATGCTGTTGTTCCAGCGGTGAACCATCGGTGCTGAACTCAAGATGTGATGCATGAAAAAAGGGGTGGCGTTACTGGGAGAAGGGCGAAGAAATAGGGATTAAGGGCCAAGGCTGGGCCAGACAGTTGCGCGCGACCTTAGCATGTTAAACGCCAAATGGGAAAAATTACGCCCGAACGCGGCCATCGTGCCCAGTAGCGGAGGGAAAATGCTTAACTCCATGCTTTTTTGCCATGCACCGTCTTTTCCCTTGCACCCGTTGCGCACGATGCTTTTCGTTCAACCTTTTAACTTTAACCAACCACTACCATGGCTCGCATCTGCGCTATCACCGGCAAACGCCCCACCACGGGTTCCATCATCCACCGCAAGGGTCAGTCCAAGAAGAGCGGCGGCATCGGAACCCACATTACCTCCATCACGAAGCGCAAGTTCCGTCCGAACCTGCAGCGCATCCGCGTGAAGCTGCCCAACGGCACCATCAAGCGCATGCTTGTCTCCGTGAAGGCCATCAAGGCCGGTCTCGTTACCAAGGTCTAATCGCATCGTATTATTCGAACTGCCTTCGGGCGGTTACGAACGTTAACCCGTCCTCCGCAAGGGGGGCGGGTTTTTTCTTGGTCGCAGGTTTGCGCGCGGCGTCTCTTTCCATCAGATAGGGCCTCGCCAATAAATCGCTCAACCGCATCCATGCTGCCCCCCCTCATCCGATTGCAATCCGTAACCAAGCGCTTCGGCGATGGTCCGCCGGTGCTTGATCGTGTTTCGCTTGATGTCTGCGCCGGCGAATTCGTGAGCCTGATCGGCCCTTCCGGTTGCGGCAAATCCACTCTGCTGCGCCTGCTCTCCGGCCTCACCCCGCCCACCTCCGGCACGCTCACCCTTGATGGCAAACCCGCCGGCGTGACCGACGACCTCGCCTACGTTTTCCAAGACGCCACGCTGCTGCCCTGGCTTAGAGTCGCCGCCAACGTCGAAACCCTGCTCCGCCTCCGCCGCGTTCCGGCCGCCGAGCGCCTGCGCCGCCGCGTCGCGGCCCTCGATCTCGTCCGACTGTCGGACAAGGTTAACGCTTACCCGCGCCAGCTCTCCGGCGGGCAGCGCATGCGCGTCTCCCTCGCCCGCGCCCTCGCCCTCGAGCCGCGTCTACTCTTGCTCGACGAGCCTTTCGGCGCCCTCGACGAGATGACCCGCGACCACCTCGGCGAGGAGTTGCTGGCCATCCGCGAGCGCCAACGCTGGACCGCCCTCTTCGTCACCCACTCCGTGGCCGAGGCGGTTTTCCTCTCCAGCCGCATCTTGATCCTTTCCGCCCACCCCGGTCGCATCGCCCACGATGTGACGGTTGACCTGCCTTTTCCGCGTAATCACCAGACCCGGCGCGACCCCGCTTACCTGAGTCTCGTCGGCGAAGTGTCCGTCCGTCTGCGCGACGTAGAAACCGACGGCCGAACTACTGCCGCCGCATGAACTCTCGCCTCCTTCGTTGGCTTCTGCCTCTCGTGCTCGCCGCTCTTTTTATCGGCGGCTGGCAGCTGATCCATAACTCGCTCTCGCCTTCGCGGCGTTTTCTCCTGCCCGACTTCGCCCGCCTCGCCACCGCCTTCCGCGAGCACGGTCCCGAACTCGCCCGCGCCGCCCGCTATACCGCCGCCGCAGCCTTGGCCGGCTTCGCCCTCGCCGCCGGCGTAGCCATCGCCTCATCCCTGCTGCTCGCCAGCTCCCGCTTTATCCACACCGCCTTGTATCCCTATCTCATGGGGCTCCAAATGGTGCCGGTCATCATCGTCGCCCCCATCCTCATTCTTTGGGTCGGCCCGGGCGCGCCGAGCGTCATCATCGTCACGTTTCTGATTTCATTTTTTCCCCTGGTCGTAAACACCACCCAGGGTCTGCTCTCTGTTGATCGTTCGCAGGTGGATCTTTTTCGCATGGGGCAGGCCTCGTGGCTTCAAGAAATGTTCCTGCTGCGCGTGCCCGCCGCCCTGCCCTACTTTTTCACCGGCCTGCGTATCTCGGCCATTCTCGCGCCCATCGGCGCGCTCACCGCCGACTACCTTGTAGGCAGCACTTCCGGTGGACGCTCCGGCCTCGGCATCACCGCCCTCCTGTTCAGCGCACGCAACGAAATCCCCGCGCTCTACGCCACCGCCATCGTCGGCTGCCTGCTCGGCTTTGCCCTCGTCTCCATCGTCTCGGGCCTCGCCTGGCTCGCCTTACATAGCTGGCACGATAGTTATTCTCCTTCCGAAAAATGAAAACCTCATCCTTCGCCTTCACCCTGATCATCGCCGCCGCCGCCAGCCTGCTCACTGGCTGCGCCAAAAAAGCCCCCGCCTCCTCCGCCGAGCCCGCCCTCACCAAAATCACCGTCCAGCTCGACTGGGTGCCTGAGCCCCAGCACGGCGGGCTCTTCCAAGCCCAAGCCAAAGGCTGGTTTCGCGAAGCCGGGCTTGACGTCATCCTCGTCCCCGGTGGTCCCAATGCCCTCGTAAATCAACGTATCGGCACCGGCCAGGCCGACATCGGCCAAGGCGAAAGCGTCTCCACCTTGCTCGACGTGCAAAAAGGCCTTCCCCTTCTTCAAGTCGCCGCCGTTTTCCAAAACGATCCATCCGTTTTCCTCCTCCACTCCGATAATCCCGTGCGCGACTTCAAAGACCTTGCAGGTCGCAAAATCATGGCTCGCCCAGCCTGGATATTTCTCGATTTCCTCCGTCAGAAATACGCCATGGATTTCACCGTCATCCCTTTTAATTTTTCCATCGCCAACTTCATCGCCGACAAGGAATTCATCCAACAGGGCTACTACATCGCCGAGCCCTTCTTCATCACCCAAGGCGGCGCGCCCGCTCCACGCTACCTCTACGCCTGGGATGCTGGCTACGATTCCTACGCCGTTCTCATCGCCAACAAAACCTGGGCACAGAATAACCCCGCCGCCCTCCGCGCCTTCCTCGCCGCTTACATTCGCGGCTGGGATGATTACCTCCGCGGCGACCCTGCTCCCGCCCATGCCGCCATGAAGGCCGCCACCGAAAAAAACTCGGACGCCTTCCTCGCCTTCTCCCGCCAGATGATCATTGACGAAAAACTCGTCATCGGTCGCGACGCCACCGACAGCTCCCGCATCGGCCTCCTTGACCCCGCCCGCTACGCCACCCAACTCAAAATCGTCGAGGATCTAAAGCTCATCCCCGTTGGCGCGCTCAAGGTCTCCGATGTCATGAGCACCGAGTTTCTCCCCCGCTAATTTCGTGACGCCCGTCCGCCCCACCGTGCTTCGCTGCCGCGAGCTCTCCCTGACGCTCGACGGCACGCCGCGGCTCATGGGCATCCTCAACGTCACCGACGACTCGTTCTACGACGGCGGCCGCCACTTCGCCCTCGACGCCGCCCTCGCCCGCGCCCGCCTGCTCGTCACCGAGGGCGCGGACTTGCTCGACATCGGCGGCCAGTCCACCCGCCCCGGCTACACCGAGATTTCCGACGCCGAAGAGATTGCCCGCACCGCGCCCCTGCTTCGTGCGCTCGCCGCCGAGTTCCCCACCCTGCCGCTTTCGATAGACACCTATAAACCGGCCGTCGCCAGTGCCGCCCTGGACGCCGGCGCGCACCTGTTGAACGACATCCACGGGCTGCAAGGCCCCGGCGGCACCGCCCTCGCCCGCCTCGCCGCCGAAAGCGGCGCCGCCGTCGTGATCATGCACAACGACCCGTCTTTGCGCGCCGCTGCCGACGCCGACTCCGCTGCGCCCGAAGTCCTGCCCGCCATGCTCGCCTGGCTGCGACGCAGCCAGGCGAGCACGGCGGGCAGGACTTCGGGCGCAGCGGAGTCGGCGTCGGCAGCGGCGCGCATAGACGGGTCGTTGTGCATGATCACGACGGCGGCGCCGCTTTCGGCGGCGAGGCGGGCGAGGGCGGT
>Ga0105049_10004538_pt1 | contig 16271 bp, 12 predicted proteins | sample MAT06_FD_78087 | JGI IMG/M metagenome (GOLD analysis project Ga0105049, IMG submission 78087) | Freshwater microbial communities from Lake Fryxell liftoff mats and glacier meltwater in Antarctica - MAT-06 | ecosystem: Environmental > Aquatic > Freshwater > Ice > Liftoff microbial mat | place... | reverse complement strand
TTCTTGGCTTGTTTGAGTGGCGTCCATTGCGTTATTCAATTGACAATTAAGAACTCCACACATCGCAAGACATGGCCGCTTAAGCGGCCACGCCGGACGCATGATCTTGGTTAACAGACGTTATTGAGCGTTCCCAAGGGTCACGTCGGAATACGTTCTAATCCGCGCTTTGTTGCCAGTCGAGTTCGACGCTACCGGGGATTCCGTTGACTTCGCGCGGGAAGATATAATCTTTGCGAAGTGGATGGCCGACCCAGTCGTCGGCGAGCAGGATGCGACGCGGGTTGGGGTGCCCACTGAAAGTCATGCCGAGCAAATCGGCGGCTTCGCGCTCGTGCCAGTTTGCGGTTTTCCAAAGATGACTCACGGTGGGAAACGTCGGCGCTTTACGCGGTGCATAAACCTTGACGGCAAACCTGTGCTTGTGCGTTGTGCTGAATAAATCGACGACGATCGCCATGAGTGCGTCGGCGGCGTAATCCATTCCGGTCAGGCAGCTCAACCAGTCGAACGACATCGCCGAATCGGTTTTTAAGAACGTCGCCAATTCCAGCCATGTGTCGGTGCTGACGTGTACGCGCGGGTGCTTGTCTTGCGCGAGGGTTTGTTGGATCGACGCGCCGAAGCGGTCTGTGATTGCAACGCAGATGTCTTGCGGCGACGCCATGATTACCGACAATACGCCCGAGCACGCAAGGACGCCAGCATATGCACACGCCACGGTCGGCGATCCTCTTCATTGCATTAACGAATGTATTCGTTGCGTTCGTTGCGTCGTGTGTCGCAAGCGCTGCGGATCACGAGCCGCAATACATTCGCGTGCTGAGCGACGGTTCGTCAAGCGTGCTGCAAACGTCGGTGAGAACGTACATTCACCCGGCCCGCGTGCGCGTCACACTCATCAACACGGTTCACCTGGCGGATGCGACGTACTTCGCAGAATTGTCTCAACGATTGACTGCATTCGATCGCGTGTTGGTCGAAGGCGTCGCGCGCCGGCGCGCGGTGAATGCACACACGCAGGGAATAACGCTGGGAATGACGCAGGGAGTAACTAAGGGCGTAATACAGGAAATAACAGAGGGAATAACAAAGGAAATGACGCGCATCGCAAACACCTTCGGTTTGCGGCAACAGGTATCGACGCTGAAACTTCCACCCACGGCTGAGCAGGCGGATTTATCCGCAGAGGCATTCGACGCAGCACGCTCAACAATAAGCGCCTCTGCAGGCGCAGCCGCAGTAGCTTCTGCAATCGATCATCCATCACCCGCACCCACCACGCGGGCCCTGTTTTTTGCCGGCGTTGCGTCCATCGAAACCGATCCGCGTGTGCTTCATGCCAGCGAACGTGCGTATGCGATTCGTGAGCGCAACGCGTCCGTGATGGATTCGTTGCGGGCTGCGCTGGCGCGGAATGAAATGAACATCGCACTCGTGTACGGCGCCGCGCACGGCTCAGACTTAAACCGCCGATTGCGCGCGCTGGGGTTTGTATGCACGAAGATCGAATGGGTAAATGCGTGCGAAGATAACGCGCGTTAAGACGTTGAATAAATGCGTCAATGTTGAGCGCACGGGTCCGCTAAAGCGGTTTGCAGCTGCTCATAACGTATCCAATTTCGTGGCACGGGCGTCTCGCCCGCGCTAAGTCGTGACAATCACGGGCGAGACGCTTGTGCCACGCTACAAACATCTGCAATTCGCTCTAATTGCAAAGACGGATAATTGCGCAGAGTGATTACGTCGACTGAATGCCCACGCGGCTGGTCTGCAATGCTTTGCGGACTTCGAGCAAAAGCTGGTCGACTTTGAAAGGCTTGAATAGCACTGCCGCCAATCCTTCCTGGCTGGTTGTTGTTGGCATGGACGTAAATGCCAAAGGTTTCGTTGAGCCAGCGGATTGTCCGGCGGAGAGTTCGGTGCTGCAGGAAGGCATCAATTAAGTGATTGGAGATGATCGCCTGCGACCACTCAACGGGCAGTTCAACAATGGTTCCCTTGCGGCGGTCAATCAGTGGCTCAACTGGACAGGCCAGTAGACATAGGAATGGCTCATGATCCAGAGCGTGTTTATTGTCTACTTTTGCGTATCCAAAAGGAGGATTCATGGCGACCTTCCGATCTCGTAGGTGTGCCCAGCCATGCTTGACCCGCTCTGACAAGCGATCCACCTCCATTTCAGCCAGTGCGCCCAGGATGTTGAGGTGGAACTTTCCGGCAGCAGTCCCGGTGTTGATGGAGTCATCCATAGCTTGAAGGGGTATGCCGGAACTGTCGAATACTTTAAGAGCATTGCGGAGCGTCACGACGGAGCGAGTGAGGCGATCCAGTCGGGTCACAACGACACCACTAACCATAGCTGTTCTGACCAGATCCAGCATTTGATTAAAGGCTTGACGGTCATCCCTAGAACCAGAATCTACGTCGAACAGAATTTCTGTCGCCCCGGCAGATTTCAGGCGCTCAATCTGTTGTTCGAGGGCATGGCTATTCTCTGCCTGCTCCCGCGATGAAACTCGTGCATATCCCAGAATCTTCATGCTGCATAGCTTACAGCCTGTACTTGCTATTGTCTACTCATTTCTGGATGAGTTGACAGAGTTTAAGAGAGATGTTTTGGAGTTCTTGCGGCAACCCTTAGAAGATGGGCATGTGACGATTTCGCGGGCGCGGCAATCGGTGAGTTTTCCGGCACAATTTACGTTGGTGGCAAGTACAAACCCCTGCCCCTGCGGTTACTTTGGCGATACGGTGCAGTCTTGCACTTGTAACCCTCGCCAACGGGAGCAATATTGGGCCAAACTATCTGGGCCTTTGATGGATCGGATTGATTTGCAGGTGGCGGTCAATCGGCTGAAGCCAGAGGAGATGATGCGAGTGTCGGGTGGGGAAGATTCGGAGGTGGTGCGGGAGCGGGTGCAGCAAGCGCGCGATCGCTCTGATCGACGCTTTAAGGATGAACCCCTGCGCTCGAATGCCGAAATGCAAAGCTGCCATCTCAAGTTGTGGTGCCCCCTTGACGATAGCAGTCGTACCCTCTTGGAGGGAGCAATCCGCAAATTAGGGTTTTCGGCACGGGCCAACGATCGCATTCTCAAGGTCTCGCGAACGATCGCCGATCTCGAAGGGAGTGAGAGTCTGCAAACGCACCACATTGCGGAGGCTATCCAGTATCGCACCATCGACCGAATGCAGTAATTTGATGGGAAAGGATGCGGTTGACAGGCTGAGGTTATAAGTCAAGACGGGTTGAACCGTCTTGACTCCGTAGAATTCATTAGACCATGGGAAAGAGTAGGACTACGGTTTCAAGAAATGGCGATCGCCATTGCCAAAATCTGCCCGCCCCTTACTCAATCGCTGCTGATCGCCCCTCTCATCTTCCCCTCCATTTCCCCGCAATATTAGCCATGGTTTTGGCTGGATAGGGCTGTCTCGCGAGCCTCTTGGCGGGTTTTGATCAGGTCGAGTTTGGGGGTGGGGATAGAGCGAATCAATTGACGGGTATAGTCTCGCTGGGGGTTGGTGTAGACGGCATCGGCAGGGCCAACTTCTTCGATTTGGCCTGCGTTCATCACCATGATGCGATCGCTCACAAACTTCACCACACTGAGGTCATGGGAAATAAAGATATAGGTGAGGCCAAAGTCTGTTTGCAAATCCTTGAGCAGGTTGAGCACCTGTGCTTGCACAGAAACATCGAGTGCTGAAACCGACTCATCACAGATGATGAAACTGGGTTCGCAGGCAAGGGCACGGGCGATACAGATCCGCTGGCGTTGCCCGCCCGAAAATTCGTGGGGCATCCGGTTGAGGGCGGTGGCATCTAGCCCCACCCGGTCGAGCAAGTCAATGGCGCGATCGCGCCGCGCCGCATCAGAGGGATAAAGACCGTGGATGATCATCGGTTCTACCAGCGCCGCCCCGATGGTTTGCCGTCCATTTAACGAGCCGTAGGGGTTTTGAAATACGATCTGCATTTGGCGGCGGCGTTGCCGCATGGCTTGGGCATCCAACTCCACAATTGACTGCCCTCCAAAGATAATGTCACCGGAGGTGGGTTCGATCAGGCGCAACAGGCAGCGGCTGAGGGTCGATTTACCACAGCCTGATTCACCCACCAAACCGAGGGTTTCACCTGGGTAAACCTCAAAGCTGACATCATCCACCGCATTTAAGGTGGATTGTTTGGCCAAAAAGCCCCGATGCACCGGGAAGGCTTTTGTCAAATTTCGCACGACGAGCAAGGGCTGCTGCTGCTGCAACGCCTCATAGCGAGCCTGGGTTTCAGAGTGGCTAACCTGGGTCATTAAGGCCAGTTCCTGCTCAGGCGTATGCTCTTTTGCCAAAATGACCAGTTCCCCGTTTGCCTGGGTTGTCACGGTCATAAAATCTGACACCGTTGGCAATCGCTTCAGGCGCTGATCGGGGCGCGGGCGGCAATTGAGCAACCCTTGGGTATAAGGATGCTGAGGGTTTGAGAACAGGTTATAGACCGGGGCGGTTTCAACCGCTGCACCCCGATACATCACAATGACTCGATCGGCAATTTCGGCCACCACTCCCATGTCATGGGTAATGAAAATAACCGACATCCTCCGAGCCACTTGGATTTCGCGCAGCAACTGCAGGATCGTAGCCTGGATGGTGACATCTAGCGCCGTCGTGGGTTCGTCGGCAATGAGAATGCTGGGGTTACCCGCCAGCGCTATGGCAATCATCACCCGCTGTTGTTGCCCCCCAGACAGTTGATGTGGGTAGCGGCTGAACAGGCGGTCGGGATCAGAGAGTTGCACTTCGCGGAAGAGGGCGATCGCCCGCTCTCGGGCTTCCTCGCCATTCACATGTTGGTGCAGCCGAATCGCCTCCGTAACTTGATTGCCACAGGTATAAACCGGGTTGAGAGACGACAGCGGCTCTTGAAAGATCATCGAAATCACGCCGCCGCGAAACTGCCGCCGTTCTTCGCGGCTGAGCCTCAGCAGATCAATCGCTGGGGCATCGGGTTGACGCGGATTGCGAAACCACAGCTCTCCGGTTTGGATAGATTTTGGAGGCAAGAGGCCGATCACCCCCAAGGATGTCACCGATTTTCCAGAACCCGATTCTCCAACAATCGCAAGGGTTTCACCCGGTTCTAACCTGAAGGAAATTTGGTTGACGGCATGCACCGTCTCGGCTTTGCTCCGAAACTCTACCGAAAACTGGCGAACATCTAACACTGGGAAGTCTAAAACTGGGAAGGAAGAGGGCTGATTCACAGATCTAAAAACCTTCGTAAGTAACCGTTATCTAAAGCGTTGCCAAGGTCTAGATGAGCGTGCCATCGGCTGCTTAAGCATCACTCTAGTTCCTTCAAGGATAGAAACAAACAGTTCACTTTTTGAGGGTTTTAACTCTGCTCAAGCCTCAAAAGGTAAGCCTTTAACTGGAGCTTTTCAAATCTTTATTTTTTCAAAAAGAATTAAGACTACTCTAATCCTAAGAGCATTTTTCAAATCTATCATTTCTATGGAAATAAAAATCTAGACCACGTTTAAGTTGGCAGATTTTTCCTGCGCTAGACCCAGGAAGTGATTGCCACACTTGCAATCATTACGGCTGAGTCAAAAGAGTAGAGGCATAGCCAAAACGGCCTGGGTGTAAGCGGTTCTTGAGCAGAGGTAGTTTTAAAGGCTAGCCGCGATCGCCCTCCCAATTATCATCTCTCAACTATTACTGAGCCATTGAGGCAGTAAATCTTAACTGTGTGAAGAAAAAACGTACTCTTGCTAGGGTATTCCTAAAACTTTCTATAATCTGCTAACAAGATTACATCTCACCCTTTAAACTTCCCATAACGCAGGCAGAGAATCTTACTTCTACCTGGTTTTATCTGTTTTTTGTAGTCAAGCATCCTATTCTTGCCTCTAGATTCAGGTAGGGTGACAGGCAACGAGTATTGATTTCTATGCCCTTTTCACCCCCTCAAAGGGATTTATATTTGCTCATCAAAGGAGTGTTTTAATGCGGCTCTGGCAACGCTTAATAAAGTTCGTTGGATTAGCCATCGTGACCTTCGGATTGGCGATCGCCCTAGTGAACTGCGATCGCCCCTCTGATACCCCTTCCACCGAGGCTAGCCCCGCCGCTGAGGGCGGTTCGGCAACCTCTGCATTGGTTTATGGTTCGGGTGGCCAGCCTGTCAACTTAGAACCAGGGAACATCACCGACGGTAATTCAATTGTTGTTCAACAACAAATTTACGATCGCTTAATTGACTTTGAACCCGGCACCACAGATTTAGTGCCAGCCTTGGCCGAAACCTGGACGGTGTCGGATGACAACCTGACTTGGACGTTTACCCTCAAAGAAGGCGTCACGTTCCACGATGGCAGCGACTTCAACGCCGAAGCGGTGGCCTTTAATATCAATCGTTGGTGGGATCCAGCGTTTGAATTTGGTTACCGTGATGCTGGCAAACTCTACGAAATTTGGGGCTACCTGTTTGGCGGCGAAAAAGGTGCGGAAGCGTCCATCCTCGAAAATGTGGTCGCAACCGAAGACTACACCGTCGAACTTACCCTGAAGCAGCCCTTTGCAGCGATCCCGGCAGCGTTGGCCTCGGGCTACTTTGGCATCGCTAGCCCAACCGCCATTCAAGCATCAGGAGCCGACTACGGCACCCCTTCTGGCGCGGCGGTGGGAACTGGGCCATTTGTGTTCCAGGAATGGCGATCGGGCGATCGCATTGTCTTAGCCAAAAACCCCGACTACTGGAAAGAAGGCTTGCCGCTAGAAGAGCAACTGGTGTTTAGCTTCGTCGAAGACCCCGCTGCGCGCCTCGCCCAATTGCGAGCCGGGAGCCTCGACTTCACCGTTGATCTCACCCCCGATCAACTCCCCGAAATCGAAGCAGATGCCAATCTAGAAGCCATCTATCGCCCATCGTTCAACGTCGGGTATCTGGCCTTAAACCCCAGCTACGAGCCGTTGGCTACCCCCGAGGTGCGACAGGCGATCGCCAAAGCCATCAACAAGACCGAAATCGTCCAAGCTTTTTGGGGCGAATTGGGTCTAACCGATGGGCACTTTACCCCGCCATCGATGGCAGAGTTTCAGTCCTCCGAGGTCTCAGACTACGAATATGACCCCGAAGCCGCCCAACAAATGCTCGCCGATGCAGGCTTCCCCGATGGGTTTGACCTAGAGCTCTGGTATATGCCCGTCAGCCGCCCCTACTTCCCCAACCCCAAACCGATTGCAGAAGCGTTTGCGGCTGAGCTGAGCACCATCGGCATCAACGTCACCCTCCAAACCAAAGACTGGGGCGCATACCTCGAAGATCGCAACACCCCACCGGGCTTCCAAGCCTTCATGTTGGGCTGGACAGGAGACTACGGCGATCCCGATAACTTCCTCTACGCCCACTTTGGCCCCGGCGCAACCGAAGACATCGGAGGCTGGCAAAATCAGCAAGTCTTTGATCTGCTGGACCAGGCGCGGGCAGAAGGGGATTCGGCCATCCGAGCCGAACTCTATGCCGAAGTAGACAAACTACTGTTCGATGAAGCCTTACGGATTCCTATCGTCCATTCGCAACCGTTGCTGGCCAAACGCAGTAACATCAGCGGCTGGATGCCTAGCCCCTTGGGGTCTGAATCCTTTGAGGAGGTCGAAAAAAGCTAGCTGCCCCACGTCCTCCCTCTCCCCCTTGAGCCACGCCTACACCCAAGTCTCCTGGCTGCCGCCATCAAGGGTCTGAGTCCTTCAACCTCCCCTCACTTTTCCTTAACAGGGGGAAGTTGAGGAGGAGTGTTAGAGGCGATGCCATGGTGTCTAACGGAGATTTTCTGAGATCTCCTGAGATTTTCTGAGATTTTCTGAGATCTCCTGAGATCTCAAGGAACAGCCGCTCATTGGGAGATGCCTCGGGGCATCCCTTTCAAGCCCACCCTTTGCCCATCAACAAGCTTGGTTCATCCCAACTCAGCCCATAGCCCTACCCCTCTGGCCATCGGCCTGAGTCTTTGCAATCCTCTATCATCCCTGCTGCCATGGGTCGCTACATCTTCCGTCGCTTGCTGAATCTCATCCCCGTGCTACTGGGCATTACCCTGCTGGTGTTTCTGTTTTTGCATTTGATTCCAGGGGATCCGGCAGTGGTTATGTTGGGCGATCGCGCGACCCCCACCCAAGTGGCCGCCCTCCGCGAACGCATGGGCTTAAACGAACCCCTCCCCTTGCAATACCTCGCTTTTTTAGGCAATCTGTTGCAGTTTGACCTGGGCCGCAGTATTTTTACGGGTGTCCCGATCATCGAAGAAATCAAAATCCGCTGGCCGGCCACCTTCGAGCTATCCGTAGTGGCCATGGTCATCTCCCTCATCATCGGCATCCCGGCTGGCGTTCTTGCCGCTGTTCGCAAAAATAGCCTCCTCGACAACATCACCATGAGCGGCTCCCTCATTGGCGTCTCTATGCCAGTCTATTGGCTGGGGCTGCTGCTGATTTACCTGTTCGCCGTCAACCTCCAATGGTTGCCCCCCAGCGGTCGCATTAGTATCGATGCGGGTCTAGGGTTCAAACCCGTAACGGGGTTTTACCTCCTCGACACCCTCATGCAAGGCAATTTCAGCGCCTTTAAGGATGTCTGTCTCCATCTCTTGCTCCCCGCCTTTACCCTCAGCACCATTCCCCTCGCTATTCTGGCGCGCATCACCCGCAGCGCCATGCTCGAAGTGTTGGGGCAAGACTACATCCGCACCGCTCGCGCCAAGGGCTTAATTGAGCTGCGGGTGATCTTCAAACATGCCCTCAAAAATGCCATGCTCCCGGTCATCACCATCGTCGGGCTAGAGTTTGGCACCCTCCTCGGGGGGGCAATCCTCACCGAAACCATCTTTTCCTGGCCAGGCATTGGCAAATGGATCTATGAAGGCATCCTCAGCCGCGACTATCCTGTGGTGCAAGGCGGCGTTATCTTCGTTGCCACTGCCTTTGTGTTGATTAACTTAATCGTCGATCTCTCCTACGCCTTCCTCGATCCCCGTATCCAGTATAAGTAAGGTCTCCAGCCTTTCCAGTCTGGGCTTAAGCTGTGGGATGCGCCGCCCCATAGCTCAAGCCATAAGAAGCTTGAAGACCATTTGCTTGAAGACCATTTGCTTGAAGAGCATTTGCTTGAAGACCATTTGCTTGAAGACCATTTGCTTAAAGAGTAGACGAGATCTTTAAGCGCTACAGTCTCACATCTCAGCCCCAGCCCTTCACCCGCAGCCATGACTAGCACCAACCCAACCCAACGGTCACTGCAACGCTTCTGGAAGCAGCGATCGGTGCAGCGCTTTTTGAAATCAACCTCTGGCCTAGTGGGGCTAGGTCTCACCACCTTTATTTTATTGATGGCTTTATTAGCGCCGGTGTTACGACCCTACGACCCAGCGTCTGATCGCAACTACGCGGCTCGCCTTAAGCCTCCTAGTTTTGAGTTTTGGTTTGGCACGGATGGCCTAGGGCGAGATGTCTTAAGCCAAGTTTGGTATGGGCTGCGAACTTCATTGTTGATCAGCCTGATTGCAGTGGCGATCGGGATGCTGATTGGCGTGTCGTTGGGGCTAGTCGCGGGGTATTTCCGGGGGCAGCTAGAAACCGTCGTGGGTTGGATGACCGATGTGATGTTGGCGTTTCCGTCGATTTTGTTGGCGATCGCCATTGTCACCGTCACCGGCCCCAGCGTTATCAGCGTCATGTTTGCCGTGGGCTTAGTGCAACTGCCCAAATTCATCCGCCTCACCCGCAGCATGGTGCTTTCCCTACGCGAACAAGAATTTGTCCAAACCGTGCGAGCCTTCGGCGCAACATCCTCCCGCATCATCCTGCGACATATCCTCCCCGCCAGCCTCGCCCCCATTGTGGTGCAAGCCACCTTGGCGATCGGTACCGCCACCCTCGAAGCCGCAGGGCTAGGCTTTCTCGGGTTAGGAGCACAACCCCCCACCCCAGAGCTTGGCACCATGCTTTCTGATTCCTTCAAAGGCGGCTACTCGCTCTCCTCCCCCTGGACGATTATCTTCCCTGGGTTGTTCATCACCCTCACGGTTCTAGCCTTCAATCTCCTCGGCGACGGCCTCCGCGATGCCCTCGACCCCAAAGGCGGATAAACCCTGTGCCGTAACCCTGCCTACAACTCTAAAAAATTTGCAGCGAAATAGGGACTCCTACTGATAGGAGTCCCTATTTTTGTACCCATGGCTCGGCGCATCGCCCCCAACAGTACCCCCTCGGGTACTAGAGATCTACGAATCACGCCCTTCAATGGAGCTAGTAACAGGTGTGCAGGAGCAAATAAGGGGAAGCCATCGTCTCTACGGTTAAGGCAACCCAAAATCGCCTATATCAAAGCCAACTGGCGTTTCTAAGCTGGCGTTTCTCTGGCGTTTTTAAACTGGTTTTGCCTTTGACCATTCAGGGGTTTCAGCATTTCGATACACTCTCCTGCCCTGTTAGCAGTAACCCTTCATTCTTCTGAAAAGGAAAATATCATGGCCATTATCAACGGCACTTTTTTCAATGACATCTTAAACGGTACGAACGCCAACGACACCATCTCTGGCCGCTTTGGTAATGATGTGCTGAATGGCAACGGTGGCAACGACCTCCTCAATGGGGGCACTGGCAATGACACCCTGAATGGGGGCTTTGGCAACGATACCTACATCGTAGATTCTGCCGGGGATGTGGCGGCAGAGATCGCTGGCGGCATTGACTTGGTGCTTGCCTCCGTCAGCCATACCCTGTCGGCCAATCTCGAAAATCTCATCCTAACGGGGACTGCCGATCTATTTGGAACTGGCAATGCTAGAGCCAACATCATCAATGGCAACAGCGGCAACAACAGCCTGCGAGGATTGGGCGGGAACGATGTTCTCAATGGCAACGATGGCAACGACTTTTTGGATGGTGGCACCGGCAGTGACACCCTGAACGGGGGCTTTGGCAACGACACCTACATCGTAGATTTTGCTGGGGATGTGGCGGCAGAGGTTGCCAGTGGTGTTGACTTGGTGATTGCCTCGGTCAGCCATACCCTTTCGACCAATCTCGAAAACCTAAACCTGATCGGGGTTGGCAATCTCAATGGCACGGGCAATACCCGCGCCAACGTGATCACTGGCAACGGCGGCAATAACAACCTGCAAGGCTTGGCGGGCAACGATACCCTGAGTGGGGGAAATGGCAACGACTTTTTGGATGGTGGCACCGGCAATGACACCCTGAACGGGGGCTTTGGTGATGATACTTACATTGTCGATGCTGTTGGCGATGTGGCCGCAGAAGTGGCCGGTGGGATTGACCTCGTCATTGCCTCGGTCAGCCACACCCTTTCAGGGAACCTCGAAAACCTAAACCTCATCACCCCAGCCAATCTTGATGGCACTGGAAATACCCAAAACAATATCTTGACGGGCAACGGTGGCAACAATATCTTGAGGGGCTTAGGAGGCAACGACAGGCTCTTGGGTGGCGGTGGCGACGATTCCTTGGAGGGCGACATTGGCAATGACACCCTGAATGGGGGCGTTGGCAATGACACCTTGACGGCTGGCAACGGAGCAGACAGACTGTTTGGTCAGACTGGCAATGACACCCTGAATGGGGGCATTGGCAATGACAGCCTCGATGGCGGGGGTGGCAACGATACCCTAGATGGCGGGGCGGGCGCTGACACCCTCCAGGGGCTAGCAGGCCTAGATGTTTTGCGCGGGGGCATTGGTGATGACAGCCTGAATGGTGGGGGTGGCGATGATGTTTTGGTGGGTGGTGTAGGCAATGACACCCTCACTGGCGGCGCAGGGAGCGATACCTTTGTGTTTGAGGCGATTAGCGATCGCCAAGACTTCATTACCGATTTCTCATCGCCCCTTGACACGATTCAAGTCAACGCCATTAACTTTGGGGTTGCCGCCGGGGTGTTGGGGGCCGCGCAGTTTTCACTCAATGGGGCAGGGGTTACGGCAGCAACGCGGTTCCTCTACTTCCAAGGCACAGGGCGGCTGTTCTCTGATCTAAATGGGGATGCGGTGGGAGGCCGGACGTTGATCGCCGCACTCACCCCTGGCACCGCCTTCTCAAGGCTAGATGTGGTCGGTGTTTAGGTCGATTTTAAGGGTGCCCTGACCGCCTCAAAACTAACCCGTAGAGCCATGAGATGGCTCTACGGGTCGTAGCAGAATGATCGATTGAGGGGAGTATCGTTGAGTGGGGATGAAGGGCGATCGCCCTTCATCACACACCCTACCGATGGAAACTGATCGACAGGATCGGCAGCACCATCCAAAGGCAGATCCAGCCGTAGGATCGAATGAACGTCAGAGCAGCGGTGGGCTGGGGTTCTGGAGAACCTTCTAACAGTTGGGTAATGCGGATTTCAAGACGGTGGTGCAAGGTCACATCATCGAAGGCGACGGCTGCTTTGAGCGCCGCAGGCAAAGTCGCCGCCGCCCCGTGCCACCGTGCCACCTCTAGCAGCGCCTCAGCCAAGACCAACGGGTCTACGGTATGGGCGGCCTGCCGATCGGCGCGGAGTTCGCGCAGGAGCAGCAACTCTTGCCACAACGCCTCAGTTTTGGGAAGCCAAGCGGTTAAGCTCCGCAGCCAGCCTAACCAGAAAAACCAAAAAGTATCGCGGTAGTGATGATGGGCTTGTTCATGGGCAAAAACGGCCTGGAGTTGCTCGCTCGAAAGGGTTTGGAGCAAGCCTTCACTCACGACTAGCTCAGGCTGCCAAAACCCAACCTGGCCAGCAAACGGAATGGGGCAGGCCAATAAGCGACTGGGCAGGGTGAGCGCCATCGGGCTAGATATCGGCAAGGTTATCGGCGGCAAGATCACCGGCGGCAAGGTTATCGGCGTGCCCAGGTCAACCCAGGGTAGGGTGCGGATATGCTGCCGCGATCGCCATCCCCAAACCGCCCTGTAGAGCAAACTCAGCCCTGCGATCCCCAGAAACCCTTGACTCAGCGCACAGCCCAACTGCCCCACCGAGTGGGAAAACATCGTTCCTTGATGCCCCATAACAAGAATGGCGATCGCCATCATCGCCATCACTAAGGGTGGGATCAGGAAGGCGGTGAGGGTCGAGCGCCAGTGGGTGCCAAAATCCTCTAGGCGGGGTTGCCAGTGGGCACGAATGGCGATCGCCATCCCCAGGGTCAGCACCAGCAATGTAATATGCATCACACATCCTCCGGTCTTATATCTGAGCTGGCATCTGGGGTTGCGGCAGGGGAAGCCGAGGGGCGAGCGGCACGAACCGCCCGAATGCGTTGGGCGATCGCCTCAAAGCGTTCGGCACTGACGTGATCGAGACTATCGGCAAACGCTGCTACCACATCTGGGTTGCCCACCGCCAAAAACCGCTGCAATTGCTCATGGGCTTGCACCATCTGTGCTTCTACACGATTGATGCAGGGTCGCCACTGAAAGGCGCGATCGGTGCGATCGCAGACCACCCATCCCTTTTGGGCTAGCCGCCGCAACACCGTTGTCACCGAAGCATAGGCTAACTCACGATCAGGATCTTCGAGAATGCGATCGTGAATTTCCTTCACAGTAGCGGCACCCGCATCCCAAAGCAGCCCTAAGATCTCAGCTTCGAGAGGGCCTAGAGAAATTCGCTGGGGCAAATGGTCAGGAAGGGGAGCCATCGGTTGCTAAACCTTTATCTAAAATAATCAAAATTCTAGTTATAGCTGTAGCCATGATCCATAGGACATTTACCTGTCATTCCTGCGCAGGCGGGAAGCCATCTTGAGAGTCGTGCAACCCAGGGATTCCCGTTTTCACGGAATGACGCCGGGATGTCCTAACCTTTATGACTGTAGCTATATCAAGAGCTATATCAAGAGCTATATCAAGCCATTTCTAGTTTCTACAATCTAGTTTCTATAATAATTCTCGTTGTAGGCTAGGGGAAAGGAACTTAGGGGAGCCATTCAGGCCATCCCCTGGAACATCCGGCCCAGATAGATGGGTGCTGGTGTGAGGAGATTTGTAAAGGATGTAGTGACCCGCCTGGTGGGCGATCGCCAAATCTAGCGCCTGGGTGCCATCGGTCAACAGATAGGATGCTTCGTAGGTCTGGAGCAGGGCGATCGCCTGCTCAGTGGTCAACCTGCGAAAGCCCTCCCGTAGGGTCTGGCGTAACGCCCGCCCGCCATCGCGCTGCTGCAGATCTAACGCGGCAGGGTGTCTGAGGAGGTGGGTAAGCGTGCCGCCCGTCAGCGCATCTAGGCGCTGAGTCCATTCGGCAATGTCGTCGGGGCGTTGGGGCAAAAACTTGTAGTGTGCTACGATCGCGCGTTCAGAGAGCCAGAGCAGACTGCTGTGATCCACGGGCGGTGCAACGAGTCGTGAGTCTAAGGCGGTGTTGCGTTGGATCCAATATCCCATGCGTTCCCAATCCTCATCTACCTCTTGCACAATGCCGGGGAAGTCGGGCAGGGAAACCAGATGCTGCGCCAAAAACAGGGTTTGACCCAGGCCAAAGATCACCAAGAAGACGCTGCCAACGGTCATCGCCCAGCGCGATCGCCAGCGCTGCACACTTTGTTCTAAAACACAGGCTGCTACCAGCAAGGCTCCGAGCGGTAGCAATACATCCCCCAGCCGAAATGGGTAGTATTGCAACAATTTACCCGTGGTATCCCAAGGGGCAAGCACAACTCCTACCCCAAAGGGCAGTAGGCTCAAGCCGACAACCTTGGCCAGTTGGTAGCTCGCTGACACTTGGCCGCGTGGCAATTGGCTGCGGCGCGCTGTTTGCCAGAGCAAACTGCCCAGCAGCAGCCCCAGCAAAAATACAGGCCGAAGCCAGTGTAGGGCTGGCCATGAGAGGGGGTTTAGGTGATGGGGCAGGCGAAAAAAGACATAAATAAAAGAGGTCGGCACGCCCAATGCGGTCGCCGTTGCTGGGTCAGCCGCCGCCAACAATTGCCCCACAACCGGAGGAATGGCAAACACCGCGCCGCCCAGATACAGCAGCCCCAGGGTTAGCAGGGTAGACGCCTGCCGCCAAGATTGGCGACGCTCCGTTAGCCAAGTTCCAGCCACCGCCAGCATGGCCCACCCCCCGACCAGCACATGGAAGGAGGTCGCGACCCCCAACAAAATTGCCATGCGGCGATCGCTCCGCTGTAGCCCATCGGCGATCGCCAGCAACACCAGCCCATAGGCCACCGACTTGGCCTCAAGCCCCCCCACAATCCATTCTTTGGCAATCATCCCTTGGTCTTGCCAGCCATAGAGGAAGAGGGCGATCGCCAATAGCAGAAACGGTAAACTCAACTGCAAGTGTCGCCCAATCCGTACTAGCCCTAGGGAAATGAGGGCATAGCACAGCAAGCGTCCCACAATTGATGCCGCCAAAAAGCCCCAGGCACTGGCCATCCAGCCGACTAGCCCCGAAAACAAAAACCGATAGCCAATGGCCTGATTAAGATACCAATCCTGGGGAATCCAATCTGGATTGGCAAATTGTCGCGCCAACGGCAACACATCGACCTCGTTCACAGACCCCATATTGCCTTCAAACAAAAACCCGAAGCAGAGGAAGGCAAAGACCGCCATCCACTGCACCCACGCTTGAGCCAAGCGTGGGTTCGCCCCGAGGCGCAACATCGAACTGCTGAGGATAGAAACGCTTGGCATGGAAACAATTGAGACAGAGGGGTCTGGCAAATCTGTGAAGGGAAATGAGTACAGTTAAATGAGTACAGTTAAATTAGTACAGTTAAATTAGTACAGTTAAATTAGTGCAGGCAAATTAATGCCAGCAAATCAGTGTAATTGCCATCGCCTCCGCCAGCTAGAGGTTGATTCGAGGGCAGTCGTCGCTTGCTCTTGGGCATGGCGCTCTAAAATCTGCTCAGGCAGGTCGCAGAGGGTCGGATCTCGGTAGGGAATCGCCGCGCGCGTGTGCAGGTGTTCCTGCTCCATTTGCGTCAGAGGGGGCAGAGTCGTTCCAGGAAAACCGGCCACCGTTCCCTGAGACCATTCATGCGGCAAGGCTTCCCCTGGCGTCAAGGGGATAGACCCCACACTTAGCCCCGCTTGAAGCAAGGCTGTTCGTACAGAAGCCGCTCTAGAGTAGGTGGCCAGCGTCCCTCCCAGAGCCAAACAACGGGCTACTTGTTGAAAAAATTCTACCGTCCACAACTGCGGGCAGCGCCGAGGCGAAAAGGGATCAAACAAAATAGCATCTGCCTGCACCGGGAGCGCCGCCAACG